>OLOG01001264.1_pt1 | contig 16146 bp, 16 predicted proteins | sample 1672351 | NCBI WGS metagenome assembly OLOG01 (sample SAMEA3136674, study PRJEB25190) | human gut metagenome | biome: human gut; feature: human-associated habitat; material: faeces | place: Austria | collected 2013 | reverse complement strand
CCGAATTCGGGTGAAATATACCGCAAAGTGGGGCGTGCAGATTGCGGAAATGGTTTTTCAAACACGCTCTAGATAGAAAAACCGCCATCCTTCCGGATGGCGGTAAACACTTCCAAATTAGTCCTGGATGTATGGCATCATAGCAAGATGACGTGCTCTCTTAACAGCAACAGTCAGAGCTCTCTGATGTTTTGCGCAGTTTCCTGTGATTCTTCTAGGAAGGATTTTTCCTCTCTCGGAAACATATTTTCTTAATTTTGCTACATCCTTGTAATCGATCTCGTTATTCTCTTTACCACAGAATACGCAAACTTTTTTTCTTCTGCGGCCGCCTCTTCTCTTCATTGGAGAATCTGGTCTTTCGCTTCTATTATTGTAAGCCATGTTGGTTTTCCTCCTGTTTTATTCAGTTCTAAGAGCTAAGCTCTAGTTAAATGGCAATTCCTCGTCAATGCCATCCGGAATGTTCATAAAGCCCTCTGCAGCGGTTCCCGGGTTCGGCATAGATGCCTCCGGTGCACTTGTGCGCGGATGGGAAGCAGCATAACTGTCGCTGGAAGCCTTGCTCTCAGCAAACTCCTGATCTTCCACAACAACCTCTGTAGTGTAAACCTTCTGTCCATCACGGTTGGTATAGCTTCCGGTCTGAATACGACCTGTAACGGCAATCTTCAGTCCCTGACGGAAATACTTCTCAGCAAACTCTGCCGTACGTCCAAAAGAAACACACTGAATGAAATCAGCACTTGCTTCTCCATCGCGACGGAATCTTCTGTCTACCGCTAATGTGTATCTGGCAATTGCCAGTGCATTCTCTCCTGCGGAATATCTTACCTCAGGATCTCTTGTTAAGCGTCCCATTAAAATTACTTTGTTCATTCTTCTTACCTCTCTTAATATACTAAGTGAACGGGCTCTTAATGGTGCTTTCTAAATCCGATTATGCAAAAAGATTATGCGTCTTTTCTGACAACTAAGTATCTTAATACGTTGTCCATGATACGTACATGTCTTTCTACTTCTGCCGGACACTGTGCGTCTGCCTCAAACTGAATAAAGTAGTAGAAGCCTTCATGCATTTTCTGAATCTCGTAAGCTAATTTCTTCTTACCCCATTCTTCAACGTCTGTGATAACGCCATTGTAACGAGTGATGTATCCTTTAGCTTTCTCAACTACTGCATCACGTACTTCGTCTTCAACTTTTGCGCTAACAACTAATGCTAACTCGTACTTGTTCATGCTTGTCTTACCTCCTTATGGTCTGTTGGCCCTTTGCCTGTCAAAGAGCAAGGATATTTTATATATCACGATTTTTGATTCTAACATACTTTTTTCAGGCTGTAAAGCATTATTTTTCCTTTTTTTGAAGATTTTTTGTGTTTTTCTCTACCATCTTCCGCGGTACCATGATCTGGTGTCCACAGCCCATACATTTCAGGCGAAAATCTGCACCTACTCTTAAGATTTCCCATTCTTTGCTGCCGCATGGATGACCCTTCTTCAATGTAACAATATCTCCAACTTCATAAACAACTGCTGCCATATATAAACTCCTTATTTACCTGCTTCATTTCTGCTTTAGAACCTTTTTCAGCACACTATTTTTTTACTTTTATCTGGGAAAACACCTGTCCGATAGGCTCCTTGATCAAAAGATCTGCATACCGATCTCTTGGTGTCGGGGACTTGTTGATCACTACCAGATGTTCTCCGGAAAAGTAATCGATCAATCCTGCCGCAGGATAAACAGCCAGGGACGTCCCTCCTATAATAAGAACCTGCGCCTGGGAAATGGCACGCACAGACTCATTGATAGTGCAGTCATTCAGTCCTTCTTCATAAAGAACCACATCCGGCTTGATAATTCCACCGCAGGAGCACCTTGGAACCCCTTCCGCTGCTTTCATATATTTAAAGTCATAGGATTTTCCGCATCTCATACAGTAATTCCGGTATACACTTCCGTGAAGCTCCAGTACATGTTTACTGCCTGCCATCTGATGCAGATTATCAATATTCTGGGTGATAACTGCTTTCAGCTTTCCGGCTTCTTCCAGCTCTGCCAGCTTCAGATGAGCTGCATTCGGCTTCGCTGTATCGCATAGCATCTTGTCCTGATAAAAACGATAAAATTCCTCAGGATGACCCATGAAAAAGGTATGACTTAAAATAGTTTCCGGCGGATAATCATACTTCTGATTATAAAGTCCGTCCTGGCTTCGAAAATCCGGGATCCCGCTCTCCGTAGAAACTCCTGCTCCTCCGAAAAATACAATATTATCGTACTGGTCGATCAGCTCCTGAAGCCTTTCCACTTCCTTACTCATGTCCATTCCTCCAATCATTATACGGTACACATTTTTCAGTAATATGCTTTCCGATATCTCTCTCAAAATCCCTCTGCAGCCCTGCAGAAATTTCCCGGCCGTTTACAGGTCTGCATGCTTTTTTCAAGAAGATCCGATTCTAATTATCACCTGTCTGCTTCGTGCTGTCTGATTTCTGCACAACATCCAAAGTATCCACTCTTTTTCCCTGAACCACATAACGGGTAGACTCATTACCGGTACATGTGGAAAGGGTAACGATCTTGTCGTCTACGCCCAACTCACCTGGTGTAGTCTTAACATCAGAATAGGAGACTATTTTATTCATATAATCCACAAACTCCTGTCCAGGTCCCTTAAACAGTGTATATGTATCACTGTTTACCGCTGTGGTATACGCAGAAATAATCTCATACCGGTAAGTCTTCTCCGGGGTAAAGATCCAGAAATATTTGCTCTTATTGTAAGCAGAATCATCCTTACTGAAATTCTTCAGCTGTCCAAACATAGTCCCATTCTTCATATTGTGACCATATACCAGCGTATTGCAGTCACTGAAATCTGCCTTATTCTCATAATCAATGAAAATAGTTCCGGCAAAATTATAATTCTTCTCATATGTCAGATGAAGATACTGGTCATTGTCAGTTCCCTTTACCACCGGATAGCTGACACCATCAAGTGCCTCCACATAGATCCAGCCGATCACATCTGTATTAATGCTTCGAAGAGAATCAAAATCAATATCTAGCGGGGCCTTCAGAGACGGTCCGTCTGGTCCTGCTGCTTCCTCACTTTCACTGGTACTGTCCTGATCCGGATCACGCTCTGTCACCGCCATCTGGGCAATCGCATTATACTCATCTGAGCCTTTCTTATACTCTGTATAAATGTGATAAAGATTGTATGCCGCGTAGCAAAATATACAGATTGCAGCAATCAGTACAATTGTGAGAAATATATCTCCTGCTTTTTTCTTCTTTTTGGGTTTCTTATCTTCGCTCATGGCAACCTCCTTCTACCAATATCATTCACATAATCTGAAGTTTCGCATATATAAAACTTTTAAAGTCTCTCTATATGATATGAGTGTCAAAAGGTCTTTTGACACTCATTTGATACCCGGATTGCTACGCAGCTACGCTGCTCCCGCAATCCTCCAAATATTCGAAATCCGCTGATTTACTGCGTAAATCGCTACTTTCTCATATTTGGCGTGTCCCAAGTTCAAAAGCCTTATCGTGCAAGCACGAACAGCTTTTTGACCTTTTGACACTGGTATCTCTATATTATATAGGCTATAAAATTTTCCTGCAACCTCTGTCTCAGGATATATTACCAATGAACAGCAACAGTTACTGTTCACTGATAACATTCCGCGAGGTGTTTTTTTGTGAACAAAGTTCACAGAAAACCCGAGAATTACGGCACGAGATCATGCAAAGCATGATTTCGTGCTCAGAGTATTATACACGTCATACCTTCAGCATCAGTAATTCCTACATTCTTCACTTATTCTTCCAGCAAATCCCTGCACTCTTTCCTTAGCTCATTTTCTTTTTTGCTGTAAAGCAAAAGTTCACAATGTTTAAAATAAGAAGGACAGCCATACTGAGAGATGAAAATACTGCATCTGTCATCTCCTGTCAGTCCGGTTTCAAACAACAGCAATTCCTGCCCTTCCCCAAAGCACTCTTCCAGAAAAGAAAAGGCTTGTTCCAGCATCTTCTTCGTTTCCTTAAGTTTCTCGTTTCGTAATCTGCAAACATTGCCAAACCTTTCGCCGATTTGTTCTATTCCTTCTGCCACGTCAGAAATATGCAGCTCTTTCAACTGAAAAAAATACTCTTCCAGAATTCTGATCTGTTCCTCTTCCCTGGCAGCTTCTTCTGCTGTCAGAAGCTCTGAACAGATTTTCGCATCTAGTGCTTTTCTTCTGGAAGCAACAAACTGTTCCATAGCTTCTACGCTGTTCTTTTCCTGCAAAAAAATCTTCAGCAATTTAAGATTTTCGTATAGTTTTTCTGTCTTTTCATCTATTTTCTGAAAAACTGAAATTCTTTCTGTCACAGCTTCAAGAAGCATTTCAGTTACAGCAAAGCGTTCTTCAAAAGATGCTTTTTTTCCCATATCGCAACAAGTCTTCAATTGCCCGGAAATTACATTTCCATCAAGAATTTCCTGTATCTGATAATCAGATTTATACTTCTCATACAGTCTGTAATAACCGGCAAAATCTCTTGCAATTTCCTCTTTTTGAAGGAATTCTCCAATCAGTTCCTCTCCGATTTCCACCTGCAGTTCCTCATAACTTTTCAGGATTTCGGAAAGGTCCTCCCAACCTCTGGCAGTCACAAAAAACTTGCCATCTACTGTATTTTCCACCATATAAAAATTCTCTTTTTTAAGAGAAAGATAGGACAAAATTGCGCCATGTATGCCCTTTTCCCCCGCATATTCCAGCCATACATCTGTATCTGCCTGTATGGAAATCTTTCTTACACGATCCAGCGTAACAATGTCAAATTCCCGGACAGATTTGTTGTATGCAGGCGGATTGCCAGCAGCTACAATAATCCATCCCTGCGGTACCTTATGGGTTCCAAAGGTCTTGTTCTGCAAAAACTGCAGCATAGCCGGGGCCAACGTCTCTGACACGCAATTGATCTCATCTATGAAGAGGATTCCCTCCTTTTTTCCCGTTTGTTCTATGTACTCATACACAGAAGCAATAATTTCGCTCATGGTGTATTCTGTTATATTTGTTTCCATACCACCGTAATTCCTGGTCACAATTTTGGGAAGTCCCACTGCACTCTGACGAGTATGATGCGTGATGGTGTAAGCCACCAAGCCCACCTTGCATTCGGCTGCAACCTGCTCCATAACAGCAGTTTTCCCGATTCCCGGCGGACCGATCAGAAGGATCGGGCGCTGCCGTACCAAAGGATAGGTATAAACTCCATTCCCGTCCTTTTTCAGATAAGCAGCAAGGGTATGGATAATCTCATTTTTTGCGTCTTTGATATTCATATTTTTATCCTTTCGCCGATAACCAGTTTATAAGCCCAGTCCGGCACAAGTTTCATATTTTCCGTCTTTTTCACAAATACAAAGGCCGTTTCATAATCCGGTTTCTGTCTCGGATAAATCCCATCTCCGTCAGTAAAGTAGATCAAAGCCTTCAGATTCTGCAATTCCCGCTTCTCCTGTTCCTTTCTGATCAGTTCAAAAACAGGCCTGAAATCGGTTCCGCCCCGTCCCTGTATGGTTATCTTCTGCATATATTCTTTCCATTCTTCCTCTGAATGGATCACCTGGTACCACTGAATACAACAGTCACATTGGACAATATATACTTTCATTTTCTTAAAAAAATTCTCCCGGGTGCTGAGGATCTGGTAAGTCTCTCCAAGGAATCTCCGGACCAGCTCCTTGGAACAGGAACCAGAGGTATCAATGGCGATCACCAATTCCTCCAGACGATTCACTTCTTTGTATTCCAACGGCTCGATCAGCGGCAGATTTCCATACTGCTCCATTCCAAAATTATAAAAAATATAATCAAAGCTATCCTCATCCAATTGGATTTCTTCCCTGGGAAAAGCAAATTTTCGGAGAAATTTCCGATAATCATATCGGCTTTTGTACAGTTCCTCCAATTCCTCTTCTTTACTTCCAGAACTTGCTCCGATCCGATGCTTCTGCCGCTCCCTTCCAAGGGTGGTATATGTAAGAATCTTTTCCCACCTGCACCGTTTTTGTTCCCTTTTCCATGGATTTACACTCCATAGGGAATGATCATCAAAGGAAAAAAGAGATTCCAACTCTTCAATATTAAAAGGGAATTTTTCCTGTTTCAGAAGCTGATAAAGTACCTGAGCAGAGCAATTTCTGCCTTTAAAAAATTCAAAAATCTGTCTTCTTTTTTGCAGTTCTTCTGACGAATATTGCCATAAATTTTCCGGAATATTCTGCCAGATCAGAAGCTCCACAGCCAGATCACAGGCCACATTCCACAATCTTTCTTCCATCTTTTTGTCAGAAAAAGGATGCTGATAAAGACAGTGAAACAACATGTGCAGGCAGCCTCTTTTCAGCCTTTCCGGCTTTTCTGCCCAGATATAGATCAGGAATACAGGGTCTGCTATTATCCTCTCACCGTCAGTTCCAATTCCATGGATCCAGGACTGCAAAGAGTTCTCATTTTCCATGCTGTTTGGAGACATTTTTGTCTCCACAACCGCCGAAAGGGCTGCTGATGCATAAGAAAAAAATGGAAATCTTGCACAGATTTCACTCCTGCAGGTATGCAGGATTTTCATTCCCATTTCCTGGTATTGCCTTTTTTTCTTTATGAAACTGCCTGTATTTTCAGACATTTTTCTTTCTTTATTGTCCTGCATAGTTTCGCTTTCTTTCCTGCTAAAGGTCAAATTTTTTCTCTTTATATCCGTATTTCTGATCCTTTAACCTCATCAGCCACACCAGGCTCTCCAGCTTTCGCTCTCTTCTGGCAGTACAGATAAAATTCTCCAGTTCTTCTGCTCCAAACCAGCCAAAACTCTCCAAGAGCTCCATTTTCCCCACGTTCTCTTCCCGGATCAAAGCTTCCATAGCAGGACGGATTCTTCGCTTCAGATACTGGCCATAGGCAGTTTTTTTTTCTTCTTTGCACTCATTTGTTAAAAAAAATCCTTCCAATGCGCAGGCAAGCCGAATCCGCTCCTGTCCTGTTGTCTGGAATTTTTCATACCGCATATCACGCTCTTCTTCCATATATAATCCCAGCTTTCTTGCAGTTTCCCTGCTTCTTATTATAATCCATCCTGCCTTTTCCCACAATCGTATTTTTCTCATTTGCCACATACGCTCTCTCCTGTTATAATAAAAATACCAAAGCGTGTTTTTGAAAAATCATTCCAGCAAGATGCGCGTCACAATTTGCGGTATATTTTGCAGAAAACCTTTTTCAAACAGGCGCTAAGAACAACAGGAGGTTTCATTAAAATGGAAAAAAAGAACTTGATCGTCGGACAATCCGGCGGACCTACTGCAGTTATCAACAGCAGCCTTTATGGTGTAGTTTCTGAGGGCATAAAACAGGAAGAAATCGGACATGTTTACGGCATGATAAACGGTATTGAAGGATTTCTGAAGGGCACCATCCTTGACTTTGAAGAAGCACTTCCCGGGGAAAAGCTGGAATATCTTACCTACACCCCAGGCGCTTACCTGGGTTCCTGCCGCTATAAGCTTCCGGAATCTCTGAAAGATCCGGTATACCCAGAGCTTTTCCGCAAATTTGAGGAGATGAATATCGGCTGGTTTTTCTACATCGGCGGCAACGATTCCATGGATACTGTGAGCAAGCTTTCCCGCTACGCAGCCATGATTGGCAGTGACATCCGCATTATCGGAGAGCCGAAGACCATTGACAATGATCTTGTGCATACTGACCACACTCCTGGATTTGGCAGTGCTGCCAGATATGTGGCTTCCACAGTTCGTGAAATCACCCTGGATGCCAATGTTTATGAGAAAAAATCCGTGACCATCGTAGAAATCATGGGACGTCATGCCGGCTGGTTGACTGCAGCAAGTATTTTAGCACGAAAATTCGAAGGTGATAATCCAGTTCTTGTCTATTTGCCGGAAGCTGACTTTGATCCGGAAGACTTTATCTCCAAAGTGGAAACTGCTTTACAGACAACTTCTAATCTTGTTGTTTGTATCTCTGAAGGAATTCACGATCAGACCGGTACATTCATCTGTGAATATGCAAGTAACGTAGGTACCGATACCTTTGGTCACAAAATGCTGTCCGGTTCTGGAAAATATCTTGAAAACTTTGTAAAAGATCGTCTCGGTGTTAAAGTGCGCTCTATTGAACTCAATGTTTGTCAGCGCTGTTCTTCCGCAATGCTTTCAGAAACCGATCTTTCAGAAGCAATCTCCTCCGGAGCATTTGCAGTAGAGGCAGCCATTTCTGGCGAAACCGGAAAAATGATCGCCTTTTCCCGCGTATCCGATTCTCCTTATGAACTTCGCTTTACAACAGAAGATGTAAACCATATCTGCAATCAGGAGAAAACTGTTCCTGCTGAATGGATTATCCGGGACGGCTCCGATCTGTCAGATGATTTCATTATCTATGCCCGCCCACTCATCGAAGGAGAAGTCAACATTCCAAAAGAAAACGGACTTCCGAAGTTTGCCTATCGCAAGCACTAAGAAGTTCAAGGGAATTTTGAGATGTTCATATTTTGTTCATCTTTTATTATAAAAAGTTTCATTTCTATATCACTGTTTTTTCACGTTTCAATTATATACTAAGTATATCAATAAAGAAGCAATAAACTTCATTATAGAGCAAACTTTTTCATAATACATGCCGGGAATCAAATTGATTACCCGGCATCCTCCCTTTTTAGACTATCTTTTAGCAAAAAGAGAAATCTGTCAGCAGATTTCTCTTTTTTTATCACTCTGTTTTAGCATCTTCCTTAAAATATTAGCATTTGAATGGTCTTCTCAAATGTCTTGGAATACCATCTACCATAACCGGAGAGACATCTCCCTGAATCAGCGGTCTGACATAACGCTTGAACTTTGCTGTCACATATGTTCCTTCTTCATTTACCCATTCTCTCGGAACAACCCGTTCATCATTGGCAATTTTATGCACATTCTTTACTTCTGTGCGAACCTGATACGGATCATCGGACACCCTCTCAAATACAACCATAACGCCACTATCTCCTTCATCCGCCGCCATCACTGCCGCTCCTCCTGCCTGCTGTGCCTCAAGCACATCTACTCTTGATGCAATATGAGATCCTGCTCTTTGCAATGTACTCAGTTCAATCGAACGTGTCTTACAACCTATCTCACCAGCCACAAAACTTGCCAGATAGTTCGCCGTTCCTGACAGCTGCTTATGGCCAAATGCATCTACAAAGTCCACACCGGAGCCAAGTTCACATACATATCTTCCATCTGCCAGCTTGATTCCTTCTGAAACTGCAACAACAACAGAATGTTTCTTTTCTAACTGTTTTTTTACTTTTGCCAAAAATTCGTTTAAATCGAATGGAATTTCCGGAAGATAGATCATATCCGGTCCTTCACAGTCTTCCCCCTCTGAAAGGCATGCCGAACCTGTCAGCCATCCTGCATTTCTTCCCATAATTTCTACAATCGTTACAAGTCCTCTCGGATAGATTAAGCTCTCTCCGTCACGGATAATTTCTTTTACAGATGTACCAATGTACTTGGCGGCGCTTCCAAAACCTGGTGTATGATCCGTCAGCGCCAGATCATTGTCAATTGTCTTTGGTGCACCAACAAATTTACACTGTTTTCCAGTCAATATTCCATAGTCCGATAACTTTTTAATCGTGTCCATAGAATCATTTCCGCCTATATAAATAAAAGCTTCTATCTCAAGCTTCTCAAGAATTCCAAAAATCTTCTCATACACTGACTGATCCTCATGGATCTCCGGCAATTTATACCTGCACGACCCAAGATAAGCCGCCGGTGTGCGTTTTAAAAGTTCCACATCCAAATCATTTGTAATATGCTCTGATAAATCTACATATCGCTCTTCCAGCAGTCCCTGAATTCCATTTCTCATTCCATAAACTTTCTTGGCGCCACGCTCGATTGCAGTTCGGTAAACACCTGCCAGACTGGAATTAATTGCCGCAGTAGGACCTCCGGACTGTCCTACAATTACATTACCTTTCATATCATATTACCTCCAATATTCCCATTTCTACTCCTATGAATAGGTCTATTCTACGATATTTTGTCTATTTTGTAAAGTAAATGCTTATTCTCACAACTTTTTTTGTTGATTTTAATCATAATTCTTTTTTCAATTTCATTGACAACTTTTTTTATTTATGATAATATCTTTATTAATTTATCGCAGTAAAGTAGTCAATCGCTAATACGCTAACGTATTTAAAGGAGGATTTATTTATGAAAAAGAAACTTTTCGTTACACTGACCGGAACTATACTAACTGCTTCACTGCTGATCGGATGCAGCGCCTCCGGTTCTGCACCAAAGAAAATTTCTGCTGCTCACAAGTCAAAAACTGCTGACTCACAACAGACTTTTACCGTTGGCTTTGATGCAGAGTATCCGCCATACGGATATCTGGATGATAATGGTGAATACACCGGTTTTGACTTAGAATTAGCAGAAGCAGTCTGTAAGCTGGAAGGGTGGGAACTGGTAAAAAAACCAATCAACTGGGATTCCAAAGATATGGAACTGGACTCTGGTTCTATCGACTGCATTTGGAACGGTTTTACAATGAACGGTCGGGAAGATGATTATACCTTTTCCATTCCATATGTTGACAACAGTCAAGTCATCGTTGTTTCCGAAGTTTCCGGAATCACTTCTTTAGAAGATCTCTCCGGAAAGGTTGTAGGCGTTCAGGCCGCAAGCGCAGCCCTCAGTTTGCTGCAAAGTGAAGAAGCCGGTGGTCAGAAGGCATTAGCTGATACTTTTCGTTCTCTGAATGAATTTGCCGATTACAATACTGCTTTTACAGAACTCCAGGCTGGCGCCCTTGACGCCCTTGCTATTGATATCGGTGTTGCCAATTATCAGATGAAATCCCGCGGAGAAGGCTTTAAAATCCTGGACGAATCGCTCAACACGGAACAATATGCGATTGGATTTAAAAAAGGTAATCAGGAATTATGCGATATCGTAAATGCAGATTTAGAACAATTGACAGAAGACGGTACTGTTGCCGCATTAGCAGAAAAATATGACATTACAGATATGGTAACATTAAAATAAAATCTCTCTTTTGGAGGAATCTCTATGAGCTTTGATACAATCTTAAAACAAATGACTGCCGGGTTCGGACAGACGTGCCTGATTTTCTTTTTCACACTGCTATTTTCTCTGCCTCTTGGAATGTTTGTCTATTTCGGAAAAGTAAGCAGACATAAACTGGTCTGCTGGATAATCAATAGCTATATTTCTATCATGCGAGGAACTCCGCTGATGTTACAGCTTCTCGTATGGTATTTTGCTCCTTATTACTTATGGCAAATGAATATCGGAGGCTATAAGCTAACCGCAATCCTGCTCAGTTTTTCCTTAAACTATGCTGCCTATTTCGCTGAAATTTACCGTTCCGGAATGGAAGCCATCCCAAAAGGTCAGTATGAAGCAGCTGCTCTGCTCGGGTATTCTAAAGTACAGTCATTCCTGCATATCATTTTGCCACAGGTAGTGAAGGTTGTCCTTCCCTCTGTCACAAACGAAGTAATTACTCTTGTCAAAGATACATCTCTTGTCTATTCACTTTCTTACATTGAAATGTTTGGTGTGGCAAAACAAATCGCTGCCGCTCAGACTACTATCCTTCCATTCTTTATTGCGGGAATTTTTTATTTTATTTTTAACTATACGGTTGCCTTTTGTATGGAACAATTCGAAAAAAAATTAAACTATTATCGCTAGGAGGTACTGGAATGAAACTTTTAGAAATGAAACATATAAATAAAGAATTTGAAGGCATTCCCGTACTCCGGGATGTATCACTCTCTGTTGCAAAAGGTGAAATCGTTGCAATTATCGGCCCTTCCGGCTCCGGAAAATCAACATTACTCCGCTGCGCTGCAATGTTGGAATCCATTACCTCAGGAGAAGTATGCTATATGGGACAAAAAGCATTTTGGACGGAACAGGGCAGACTCCTTTTTCCGCCAAAACACACCTTAAAAGAAATCCAATCCTGCTTTGGCCTGGTCTTCCAGAATTTTAATCTGTTCCCGCATTTTTCTGTTATCAGAAATATCACTGACGCCCCTATCCGGGTGCAGCACCGTCCAAAAGAGGAAGTGTATCAGGAAGCCCGGACACTTCTTGCTAAAATGGGACTGGCGGACAAAGCGGATGCTTATCCATGTCAGCTCTCCGGCGGACAACAGCAGCGTGTATCCATTGCCCGTGCCCTTGCTGTAAAACCTCAGCTCCTTTTCTTTGATGAACCGACTTCTGCACTGGATCCGGAACTAACCAAAGAAATTCTAAAAATCATCAAAAATCTTGCCTCAGAGCATATGACAATGATCATTGTCACACATGAAATGAATTTCGCCCGCAAAATTGCAGACAAAATGATCTTTATGGAACAAGGTCTTATTGCTTTAGAAGGAACTCCGCAAGAAGTCTTTTCTTTCAACAACACGAGGATACAGGAATTTCTTGGAAAATGCTCCTCTGAATAATATTTACCGTTCAGAGTGCACCTCCTGTCTACAGAGAAGCACTCTGACTTTTCCTGACTATCTTTTAAATAATATTTCGACAAGCGCTTTCGGGCGTCCTCCTGCTGCTGTACTTTCCTTTGCATAGAGCTTTCCATAACCTGCTTCTCTGATCTTATTCATAATTCTTCTTGCACTTCGGACTGTTACATTAAGACATTCCGCAAGCTGATGTGCATCAAAAATATAGCTCTGCCGTACTTCTGCAATAGCGATAATTTTCAAAATAGAATTAATACTCAGACCAGTCTTCTCTGAAATTTCCCGAAATTTCGGATCTGACGAAATCAGCTGATATTCCAATTCTGCTTCTGTACCGATCGGTCCATGCAGCGTTTGTCTTGCATCAATATAATAAATTTCCTGCCGACCATATTTTAGCGAATATTCCAATGCATGTCTTGCATTCATCTCCGCCTGATTCGCCGTAACTCCCATTCCCATCCCGATGTTTAACTGGATCTTATTTTCATCTGCAACCTTTCTTTGAAGATTTGATAATTTGTACTGGTTTGTCTTATCTTTTACTGCTCCGGCTGTGGAAAATACAATATACTCTCTTCGTCCAAAAGCAAACATTGCTCCTTGAATTCCCTTTGTATATTTAATAATTTCCTTTTCAATTTCCGTTTTCTCAAGCATACTCGAATAATAATTCCCCTCTGATCGCTTATAATTCGTCAACTGAAAGATTTCTACTGCTGCCTGTGCGTACTCCGCTTCCTGAAGCGCACATTCATTTTCAAGCCGTTCCAGCGCAAGGCGAACCATTGCTCTCGTCGGTCCCAAATAAATTGCAGGATATCCTTTCTCACATAAACTGTTATATACCCATACAAGAGAGGTTAAAGCTACGTTTACTTTCTTTTTTTCCAATAAGCTGATGTGCCAATCTACATACTTCTGCTCTTCCACTCCCGGCCGAAATGAGCAGGAATAAATATTCCTTGCTAAAATGTGAAATGCATCAAGAATATCCTCAACTACTTGGTTTTCAACAATATCAATACTAAACGCATCCAGTTCCATATTTTTTTTCTGCATTTCCAACAGTGCAGACGCAACTGACAGAGCTGATTTTTCCACGGATGTATGAGGTTTTTTTATTTCACAAACTTCCGTAACAAAACTTTCTATAGCGCATCCGGTAAATAAAATAGCATCACACTCTTTTTCACACCGTTCTATCACTTTATCACAGGCATTTACCTGTTCTTCTACATAACAGTTTACTTCCAGATTATGATTTATCTCTTTCAAACTCTTCATTATCATTTGACACGAAGAATCCGGACCAATGACACCGATTTTCATAGGCTTTCCTTTCTTCTGCTATTTATATCTGCAGACATTGTACTAAAAAAGGAGTACCATAAGGTACCCCTTCTATTATAGCTCAGAAGCATCAAACACTTCAAGCTTTGAATGATTTTTCATAAATTCAAGATATGTCTCTTTTGTAAACATCGGCTCATAATTTTCGATGATCTTTTTTGCTTTCTCAGCATGATCACAGAGCAAATCTATAATTGTAAGCGCCAGCATCTTAGCCGGTTGGATATATGCAAGCTCCGGATCTGCCAAATGATATTCTTTCGTATGAAGACCTCCGGTAATTCCCTCTGTCCAAATATGCATACATGGCTTCATTTGAGAGATATCCCCGAGATCTGTAGAACCTGCTGTCTCATAAAGTTCTACAAAAGAATCTTCTTCTGCACCTGCATAATCAATCATATTCTGTCGATAAATCGCTGACAGCCCACGATCCGTTTTCATTGGAAGATATCCGATCTGATCATTAATTTCTACTTTTCCTCCAATAGCCATAGCTGCTGCTTTCAGCGCTCGATTTACTTTGTGACTTACATCAAGCATCGCCGGGATATTAAATGCCCGAACCATAATCTGCATTCTTACAACCGCTGGAACAACATTGACAAGCCCCCCGCCTTCTGTAATCACAGCGCTGACACGAACCTTATCCTCATCACGAAATGTCTCTCGCAATGCATGAATATTCTGAAGTGCAAGAGATGCCATATTCAATGCATTCACACCATTGTACGGTGCAAAGCCTGCATGAGACGCTTCCCCTAAAAATTTAATTGTCTTTGTGACAAATCCATTTGCATCTGTATCAATCGTACAGTGTTTTGACGGATCTTCCATCTGCATCATATGACACTGAAGAACCATATCGATATCATCAAGCCCTCCCCGAAGCAGATACTCTTGTTTTCCGCCATAAAAATGAATCTTTTCTTGATGAATCAAGCTGTCACGATAGTCGTAATCAACACATTCTTCTGCTGGTATTGCAATAAAATCAACTCCGCCGGCAAGTTCATCCATTACACCTGACTTCATAAGGCCGATTGTACATCCAAGTAAATTTGCAAGCTGCACATGATGACCGCAGGCATGTACATTACCATTCTCCGCACAATCAGGATGTTCTGCGCACACAACACAGTCTAACTCTCCCATAACTGCTACTCGCGGTCCCTCTTTCTTAGGTGTTGACACTTTACATCCCGTGTATGCAATTTCTGTATCCGGCTCAAATCCAAGCTCCCGAAATGCCTCTTCAACACGTTTTGTCGTCTGAAATTCTTTAAAACCAAGCTCCGGAGTCTTATAAACATCATTGCCAAGCTGAATGATCAGATCGCGATTGGCATCAATTGCATCAAGACAGCGCTGCTTTAATTGTTCCTTATCCATGCTGTCATCTCCTATTCTATAGACATCATTTTCCGTAATACTTTCGTAACTTTCCACAATTCATCTGTATCAAGAGATTCTTCAACAGTATGTACATTTCTCATTCCACATCCGAGAATAACACTTCTATATCCATGTCCTGCCAGGACATTCGCATCACTGCCTCCGCCAATGATCATCAGATTCGGTTCAACCGCCTCTGCCTTCATTGCAGTTACAGTCTCCTTTACAAGATCACAATCAAGATCCAAAGACAATGTCGGATATGCCATTTCGTGCTTCATTTCATAGGCAGCGCCCATTTCTTCTGCCGCTTTCCGACAACATTCTTCCATATGAGCCACTTCTGCTGCAAGCTTATCCATACTATGAGAACGGATCTCTGCTGTAAATGTAACTTCATCTGTCACAATATTTGTAGCTGCACCGCCTTCAATGCGGCCAATATTAGAAGTCGTTTCTTCATCAATTCTTCCAATATGCATTTCACTAATTGCTTTCGATGCTGCCACAATGGCATTTACACCTTTCTCCGGTTCAATTCCTGCATGAGCTTTTCTTCCGCGGAATGTAATTTCAATTGCTTCCATTGCCGGCGCTTTATATGCAATTACACCGGTATCTCCCGTTGCATCTACGATTACAAGGTCTTTGCACGGCAGCATAGATAAGTCCATATGCTTTGTGCCAAGCATACTAATCTCTTCTGAGCATGTAAATACAAGATAAATATCTCTGTGAGGCGCTCCTGACTCCAGAATATCTTCCACAGCCTCTAAAATA
>OLOG01001248.1_pt1 | contig 16393 bp, 13 predicted proteins | sample 1672351 | NCBI WGS metagenome assembly OLOG01 (sample SAMEA3136674, study PRJEB25190) | human gut metagenome | biome: human gut; feature: human-associated habitat; material: faeces | place: Austria | collected 2013 | reverse complement strand
AACAAAAATCGATAAATAATCTACTTTTAGATATGCATTTCCTTCTGCCTTAATAATCAGAGGGAACATGCAGAAAATAAGATTCGGCACTGCAAACACTGTTGCCATTGCCATATATTTTCCAAGAACAATATCAAAAACTGTCACCGGTGATGTCAAAAGCAGCTGATCGCTCTTGCTCTTTCTTTCTTCTGCAAAACTCTTCATCGTCAAAATCGGAATACTAATAATCAAAATAAACATCGTTCCGGACAGTGCATAAGAAAAATACGGATATCCGGCATTTAAGTTATATGCCATGAAATAGATTCCTGCCACTGCAGTCAATACCGAGATAAAAAGATACCCTGTCATCGACTGGAAATAAGAACCAAGCTCCCGTTTATAAATTGCCTTCATCTGTCTCTTCCTCCTCGCTTTCTTCCAAACACTCCGTATCTGCATCCTGTTTTTCATTCTGTGTCAGTTCCAGGAATACTTTCTCCAGCGTTGCCTTTGTTTTCTGAAGTTCCAGAAGCGGACATTCGGCCCCGGCAAATGCAAAGAACAGATCTTCCCGGATATCAAATCCTTCTTCCGGTGTCACTGTCATTCTTGTGATTCCATCTTCCAACACTTCCACAGATATATGTACAATATGCTCCACAGCGGAAAGAATCTCTTTTACGGTTTCTTCCGAAGCTCTTGCCTGCAGGAATATCTGCTCCGTTCCTTTTAACTGTTTCTCAAGATTTTCCGGCGTATCGCTGGCTACTAATTTCCCTTTAGAAATAATCATAATATAGTCGCAAACTTCGCTGATTTCTGCAAGAATATGAGAGCTTAAAATGATTGTATGGGATTTGGAAAGTTCACGGATCAGCTCACGGATCTCAATGATTTGTTTCGGATCCAGACCGACGGTCGGCTCATCCAGAATTATAATTTCCGGGAAACCGATGATTGCCTGGGCTAATCCAACTCTTTGCTTATATCCTTTGGACAGATTCTTAATCAATCTTCCGCGTACGTCCTGAATCTTTGTCAGCTCAATTGCCTTCTCTACCTGTTCCCCAATCTGATGACGTTTTAATTTTTTTAAGGCAGCCACAAACTGGAGATACTCTTCTACTTTCATATCCAGATAAAGCGGCGGCATTTCCGGAAGATATCCAATACTTCTCTTTGCCAGCTCAGGTTCTTTTAAAATATCATGGCCATTTATTACAACTTCTCCTTCGGTTGCTCCAAGATACCCTGTCATAATATTCATTGTTGTTGATTTACCGGCTCCATTCGGTCCGAGAAACCCGTAGATCTGACCTCGCTTCACTGTAAAACTCAAATGATCAACTGCTGTATGTGTCCCATAACGTTTTACGAGATTTCTTACTTCTATCAATCCTGCTCCTCCTCACTAATAATTTATGAAACATTATATGTATATACTATGTTTGGAACGTGATAAAATTGTGAAAAATTTGTGAGCCCTTTATTGTGATTGTCTTTTCTGTAAGGCCGGCTGCCTTTAAAATACACCAAAAAAAGATACCTCATTCTCAATGAAGTATCTTCTCTCTTACTCTGCCCTGCAATAGTTCAGCTACCTGTTCGCGGTAGTTACTGCATTAAATATTCCAGAAATTTTGCGGCATATTCCTGGCGTTCGCCAATATTTAAAATAACAAGATAGACAGGCTCTGCTGTCACATGAAGCGGGTTCCCGATCTTTGCGCTTCCGGTAAGATCAAATAACTTATCATCCACAATATGATTCTGATATGTTTCCTGCATCTCTTCGCTCAATACCCCGGAAAGATTTTCTGCCGCTCCCTGTGTCACAAAATCCTTTACATGCTCTTCGGAACCGATAACAACATCTACAGCCCCTGCAGCTACGATCGTATTCAGTTTCATTGTGGCATTGTATCTCGCCTGACTGTCCTCCGAACCGATGGCTACTGTCGTATCAATCGAAACCCGGTGATATTTCTCCTGATCTCCGATGAACTCCTTATATTCTCTGTTCATCTGTTCCGACTCATCCTCATTCATATAGCCGTCCGTCACAGCTGCATACATAATCGTTTCATATTTGGAATTCTCATACCAGGAAAATCCAAACCAGATTGCTGCAAATATTGCGATTACGCCAAAAATCTGTGGTTTATAATAATCCCAGATATATCCAAGCTTATGCTTCCAGTCCATGTTCTGAAGCTTTTCTTTCTCCAACTGACGCCGCTCAGCTCTGGTAAGATCCGTTTCGTGCTTCTCATGTATATCCATTTCTTGTGTCTCCTTCTGTCAATTTCTCCACAGCCCATTATACCACACTTATCTCTGAAAAAAAGTGAAGAAATTATAAACTTTCCTCTTCATCTTCCACCGGCGTCCATGCCTGTCCGAAATTTACATCTCTGAACAGCGCTGCTAATCCGTGTTCTCTTTCATAAATATCCTTATGTTCCTTCATCACACGGTAGCGGTGGAATCCATCTACAATAATATACTTATCTTCTTCCTTTGCATAGTAGCATACAATCGGCATCGTGTATCCATCCGCCTTGATGCTGTCATAGAGAAGCTTCATTTCTGGCGGCGCTACTGCGTTTGGATTATAGGTATTCGGTTCCAACTTGGAATGTCCTTGCTGGATTTGATGTCGTCTGTATCGTCCGGAATCTGTTCCAGAAAGATGACTCTGGATTTTTTGCTGGCGGTATAATTAGATACGCCGTTCCGCTTAATCTTATAACCATGTTTTTCCAACTCATGAATGGTCTCTTCATCCAGCCCGCCTCCGGTATGATGCCAGAACTGAATCGATGTATTGAATTTCTTTGCATAATTATTGCGAATTCGCGGCGGAAGTTTCTTTTTTATCATCCCACGGATACCAGTACATTTCATAATTGCTCAGTGCTGTTCTGGTTGCCATTGGAAGACACACCCAGTAAGGTTCTACTTCATCTTTGATTCTCTCAAATGTACGCTCAATGTATTCTGTCGTAACAGTGTACTGCGCTTCAAAATCCTGATGAAACACTCCTATTTTCTTCTCCGGATAGTATTTCTTCTGAAAATCCATCGTCATATTCAAAAGCAGTCCACTATCTTTTCCACCAGAAAAAGAAACAAAAATATTATCAAATTCCTCAAAAATAAACTTTATTCGCTTCTGAAATGCCTCATATACGTTCTCTTCCAGATATTCCCTGATCACAGAACTCCCGCCCAATTATCAGCTTCTTCTGTTTTCCATATTTTTCCAGTCGTCTCCCAATAACTTTACCACATTCTGAAAACAGCTTCAACAATGTTCAACAAATCCTTCCCCTCTTGAATCCAAAAACAGCAGCACTCTTTTTAGATAATTCCAAAAAAGTACTGCTGTTTTGCATATTCATAATGCGCTTAGCTTATTTTTATTTTTGTTCTATCGGCAGTTCCACATAGGAGCAAAATTCTCCCTCCTGATGTACTGTAATATGTGCCTTCTGCCTCTTCTCACTATTAAAGCCTTTTTCCGTGTTGCTGTTAGGAAAAATAAAATTCTTAGCGCTGGATGTTACGGTAAAACGGATGCGATGCCCCGGAAGAAAGGTATTGGAAATCTTTGTCGTCCGAAGTGGGATTTCATAGATATTTCCGGCTTCCATATACACAGGACGCTCAAACCCTTCCCGGTATTTGGCACTGATCACACCATCCGCAAGTTTGACAGATCTTCCATTTTCATCTACATCCAACAATCGAAATACAAAATCTGTATCCGGACAATCACAGGAAACCAATAAATGTACCTGCAAGTCACCGGTTACTGTTACCGGCTCTTTTAATACCTCTGTTGAATAGATAAGATAGTCTTCCCGCTTTTCTTCCTCGGTATAATCTTCCGGCACTTCCAGTTCATTTTCTGACATATCGATGATATGCGTCGCCGGACAGTCCGGATCATACACATAGCTGTTCTTCTCGCTGTGCAGATCCATACGCTGTATTTTTACACACTGCGGCGGCCATGTCTCTGCTGTTTTCCAACGATTTTCCCCTAATGTATAGTAGAGCACTTTTGGATTTTTCTCAATCCCGTTCTCTACTCCCTTCAGAAAATGTTCCAGCCACATCATACAAATGAGATCGATATCATAACGAAGCGCATCTTCTCCCATCGGAATTCCGTGCAGATCATATTCTGCATTTCCACTGTGTTTCCATGGTCCTAAAATTGCTTTCCAGGTTCCTTCCGGCCAATCTCTGACAAGATCAAGCGCTTCCGTCGTACCCATTCCATTGTCATCAAACCAGCCTGACATAATAAGCGCCGGCACCGGAGGACCGCTGTAGCGCTCTTTCCAGCTAGATCTTTTCCAAAAGTCATCCAAGTCTTCATGCTTTAACCACTCTGTTAGAAAAGGAATCTCTCTTCCCAACGCCTTTTCCGGAATTGTTTCCAGAGGTCTTAGATCTAATACATCATCCCAGTCTTCCCGACACATCAGATCTTCCCGCATTCTCTGCTCCGACATTGCAAAAGCCCACGCAAGCATCCCGGATGTAAAGCAGCCTCCTCTTCTCGGAAGATCTGCAAATGCACTTCCGGCGCACACGCTGCTGAGCATTGCTTTCAAATGCGAATTCCCGCTGGCAGCTGCAGCCCACTGTACATATCCAAGATAGGAACCGCCTGTCATTGCTGCCTGTCCATCACTCCAGTCCTGGGCTGCAATCCAATTCAGCGTATCGTCTCCATCCTCTACTTCATAATAATTCGGCTGCCATCTTCCAGTACTGTCTTCTCTTCCCCTTGTATCCTGAATAACAACGGCATATCCTCTCTGGACAAAGCGATAATACATCTCTACATGATTTCCTTTTCCATAAGGAGTCCGCACAAGTACCGCAGGCACTTTTCCCACATTCATTCCTGCTTCTCTTATCGGAAGATAAACGTCTGTTGCCAGTCTTTCTCCATCTCTTGTCTCAACAAAAAATGTTCCGTGAAACTTTACTTGAAAAATTTCCTGAAAGGAAAGATTGCTCCAGGCTTTCAGGACTGTTTTTTCTTCCTTACCGTCCTCTGCAAGCACTGCCGTATAATCTCTTCCCGGCATTAAAACGCCATATATTTTTCCCTGCTCATACAAAAGATCTTTTCCAAACTTTTTGTTTCGCTGTATATAGGCTTCCTCACGCCGTTTTGAAAACTGTTCTCCAGAGGAAGTGATGAACTCTTCTTTACCTTCTGCGATATAGTTTTCATATTCCTGCTTCTTTTGGAAAAACTCCAATATACTTCTTGAACAGAAGTTACGAAAATATGCATCTGTCTCTTCTGTTAATTTTTCTTCCGGAAGCCATTCTCCAGTTTCAATGTTCAGCTTTTCTGTCGTAACTCCTTCGGCAGTTTCATGAAATTTTCCATATAAAATTCCGGATAAATAAAAATTCCACTTCATACGCATCTCTCTTACTTTCTCAGACATACTGCCTGTTTTTATCGCTTTATAAACTATCTTATCGAATCAGCATAGCATCGCCAAACGAGAAGAAACGATATTGTTTCTCAACCGCTTCTTGATACGCTGCCAACACATGTTCTCTGCCGGCTAAAGCAGATACAAGCATAATTAATGTAGATTCCGGCAGATGAAAGTTTGTAATCAGACAATCCAACACTTTAAACTGATACCCCGGATAAATAAAGATTTCTGTCCAGCCGCTGCACTCTCTCAGCCGTCCATGTTCATCCGCCGCAGACTCTACTGTACGGCAGCTTGTCGTTCCGACGCAGATGACACGATGCCCTTCCTCTTTCGCGCGGTTAATCTTCTCCGCTTCCGAAGCTTCAATCTGATAGAACTCTGAATGCATATGGTGTTCCAGAATATTTTCCACTTTTACCGGACGGAATGTCCCAAGTCCTACATGAAGTGTTACATGGGCAATCTCAACACCTTTTGTCTTAATCTGTTCCAGGAGTTCCGGTGTAAAATGAAGTCCTGCTGTTGGTGCGGCTGCAGAACCGGAGTTCTTTGCATATACCGTCTGATAACGGTTTTTATCTTCCAGCTGATGTGTAATGTACGGAGGAAGAGGCATCTGCCCAAGCTGATCCAGGATTTCTTCAAAAATTCCTTCATAATGGAATTGAATCAGACGATTTCCTTCCTCCACTACATCAATGACTTCTCCTACAAGCAATCCGTCTCCGAAGCTGATCTTTGTTCCCGGCTTTGCTTTCTTTCCCGGTTTCACAAGTGTCTCCCACACATCATTTTCCTTTCGCTTCAAAAGCAATACTTCAATTTTTGCTTCTGTCCCTACTTTAGCTCCGATCAGTCTTGCCGGAATTACTTTCGTATCATTGATAACAAGACAATCTCCCGGATTTAAGTATTCTATGATGTCGCGAAATACATGATGTTCCGTCTCACCGGTCTTCTTATCAAGCACAAGAAGCCGAGAACCAGAGCGGTCCTCGAGCGGATCCTGGGCAATCAGTTCTTCCGGGAGATCAAAATAAAAATCCTCTCGTTTTAACATAATGAGTCTCCTTCCTAATTCAACTTCCGAACTACCGGCACAAGCCTCTTTGCCACGGCAGCTGCCATTACACAAAGTACAATGTCTCCGGAAATCGTCAGCAGACAGCAATTTATCAAGACAATTTTCCATGTTACGGGCATAGAAATAATATAGTTACTTATAAAATAAAAATAAAACATTCCACACAGATACATTACTATCATCCCCACCAATGCAGAAATGAGCAGCCATGCAAATGTCAGTTCTTCCTTTTTAGCTGCCAGTTTACCTGCTGTAAATGCTGCAAAAACAAAACCAATAAGAAAGCCGAAGGTCGGTCGGACAAGATAGCCGATACCGCCTCCGGATGCAAATACAGGTATTCCCGCCAGTCCAATCATCAGGTATGTGCACACACTCATGCAGCCCATTCTGCCGCCGAGGAAGAACCCGGCAAGCAGAACGAAGAAAAACTGCAATGTAAAGTGCATCGGGAACGGCTGGACCGGAATATTAATCTGGAGAAATGCCCCCACCGCGATCAATGCCGTAAATAACCCGCTCAAAATCATTTCTTTATTTGAAAAATGCTGTTTTGTTCTCATTACTGACGAAGCTCAATGCCCATTCCGGACAGACCATTAAGGATTTTCTTCATTGCAGCATTGATATCTGCCTCCTCAAGCGTACGGTCTTTCGCACGGAATGTAATCTTATATGCAACAGACTTATATCCTTCCTGAATCTGAGCTCCTTCATATAAGTCAAATAACTGATAGCTTTCCAGAATCTTCCCGCCTCTCTGATCGATCATTGCTTCAATCTGACCTGCCAGAATCTCTTTCGGAACAACCATACTGATGTCTCTTGTTACTGCCGGATATTTTGCAATGCCTTCGTATTTGCGGTCGAATGTAGCAAATTTTGTTACAACCGGCATATCAAGCACCGCCACATAAGCGCGCTCTCCAATATCATAAGTATCTGCTACAATCGGATGTACTTCACCAAGATATCCAACAATTTCTCCGTCATAAATAATATTTGCCTGTCTTCCAGGATGCAGGAACGGCTTATTGCTGTCCGGTGCATACGTTTCTTTTTGATGCATACCGATCTTATCGAAAAATTCTTCTACAACACCTTTCATTGTGAAGAAATCCCCATCTCCGTACATTCCAAGTGTGAACTGCATCCGTTCATCCGGAAGTTCTGTCAGCGGAAGCGCCTTTGGCACATAAATATTTCCAAGTTCATAGAGACGAACATTTTTATTTCTTCTATTATAGTTTCTCGCAAGAGATGTAAGCATTCCATTCAGAGAAACCGTGCGCATAACACTGTAGTCTTCTCCAAGCGGATTCATAATCTGAATTGCTTCACGTTCCTTTGCATCTGCCGGAAGGCGAAGCTTATCAAATACTTTCGGACTTTCGAAAGAATATGTCATTCCCTGGCTGAATCCACAGAATTCCGCAATCTCTCTTGCCACCTGCTCGATACGAAGCTTAAATGGAAGCTTTCCTGTTGTCGCTTCTCCACATGGAAGTGTTGTCGGAATATTATCATATCCGTAGAATCTCGCTACCTCTTCTGCAAGATCTGCAAGACGAAAAAGGTCATGACGGAATGTCGGCGCAATGATTTCTTTTGCTGCCTCATCATATTCCAGACCGATTTTTGTGAAATATCCAAGCATCTCTTCTTCAGAAATTGCAGTACCGAGCAATGCATTGACTGCTTTTGCATCAAACGGAACGCGAACCGGCTCTTTCTTCTTGCTGTAAACATCAACCATGCCACCTACGACTTCTCCGGCGCCAAGCTCTTCAATGAGCTGACATGCACGATTGATCGCTGCCTCTGCATTATTTGGATCCAGTCCTTTTTCGAACTTACCGGACGCATCTGTTCGAAGTCCTACCCGCTTGCTTGAAAGACGGATATTCGTTCCATCAAAACAAGCCGCCTCAAACAGCATTGTCTTCACATCATCTGTAATCATGGAATTTTCTCCTCCCATGATTCCGGCAAGACCGATTGCTTTCTTACTGTCACAGATCATCAGAACATTTTCATCCAATTCACGTTCCTGACCATCTAACGTTACGAATTTCTCTCCGTTTGAAGCCGTTTTGACAATAATTTCTTTGCCTTCGATCAGATCCAGGTCATAAGCATGCATCGGCTGTCCGTATTCTTCCATAACATAGTTTGTAATATCAACCAGATTGTTGATCGGACGAATGCCAACAGACGCAAGACGTCTCTGCATCCATTTCGGAGAAGGTCCGATCTTAATATTCTTTACAACTCTTGCACAGTAACGTGAACAGTACTGCGGACTTTCTACAGATACTTTAATATAGTCATTTACATCCTCGTCATTTCCGGTCTCAGTCACAACCGGCGGGCAGAATTCTTTGCCAAATGTTGCCGCTGCTTCTCTTGCAATTCCAACAACGCTGTAGCAGTCTACACGGTTAGATGTCACTTCGTATTCAATCACTGCATCGTGAAGCCCAAGCGCCTCAATGGCATCTGCTCCTACTTCGGCATCTTCCTCGAAAATATAAATGCCGTATTCCGGCGCTTCCGGATACATTTCTCTCGTAGAACCCAGCTCTTCAATTGAGCACATCATTCCATAAGAATCAATTCCGCGAAGTTTTCCTTCTTTAATCTCAATTCCGCCTTCTGTCTTCTTGCCGTCATGACCTCCTGCCACACGTCCGCCAACAAGAACAACCGGAACTTTGTCTCCTTCTTTCACATTCGGAGCGCCTGTTACGATCTGAATCTTCTCTGCTCCAATATTAACCTGACAGATAATCAGCTTATCCGCATCTGGATGTCTCTCAATCTTTTCAATCTGTCCAATCACGATCTTATCCAGATCTCTATCTAAAATTTCATATCCTTCTACTTTTGTTCCGGATAATGTCATTGCATCCGTATATTCCTGTGCTGTCACGCAAAGATCCGGAACATACGCTTTAATCCATGATAATGAAGTGTTCATTTTTTATCCTCCTAGAATTGTCTTAAGAATCTGATATCATTTTCGTAGAGCAATCTCATATCGTCGATCTCGTATTTCAGAAGGGCGATTCGCTCTAACCCAACACCAAACGCAAAGCCGGTGTATTCATTCGGATCAATGCCGCACATTTCAAGCACATGCGGATGTACCATACCGCAGCCGAGAATTTCTATCCAGCCGGAACCTTTACAGAAACGGCAGCCTTTTCCTCCGCATTTGAAACAAGAAACGTCCACTTCGGCACTCGGTTCTGTAAATGGGAAATGATGCGGACGGAATTTCGTCTTTGTCTCCGGTCCAAACAGCTCTTTCGCAAATTCTTCTAAGGTTCCTTTTAAATTAGCAAATGTAATATTCTTATCGATCACAAGTCCTTCAATCTGATGGAAAGACGGAGAATGTGTTGCATCTACTTCATCTGAACGGAATACTCGTCCCGGAGCAATCATACGGATTGGAAGCTTGCCCTGTTCCATAACCCGGGCCTGAACAGGTGATGTCTGTGTACGAAGGACAATATCTTTATTTACATAGAAGGTGTCCTGCTCATCCTTTGCCGGATGATCTGCCGGAATATTCAGTTTCTCAAAGTTGTAAAGATCATACTCTACTTCCGGTCCTTCCACAACTTCATATCCCATTCCAATGAAAATACGCTCTACTTCTTCAAGGGCAATTGTATTCGGGTGACGGTGTCCGACTTCATTTTTCTTCGCCGGCAGTGTTACGTCAATCACTTCTTTTTTCAGACGTTCTTCAAGAATCTTAGCGTCCATTTCTTTTTTAGATGCTTCTAACGCTTCTTCAATCTCTGTACGGGTATCATTGACCATCTGTCCTACTTTCGGACGGTCTTCCGGAGCGACATCTTTCATTCCTTTCAGAACAGCTGTCAACTCCCCTTTCTTTCCCAGATATTTCACTCTGACATCATTCAGCTTTTCCGGCGCATCTGCAGCCTGAATCAATTTCAGCGCTTCTTCTTTGATGCTCTGTAATTTCTGTTCCATAACGTTCCTCCTAAAAAATAATCAAAAAAATCCCCGTCCCAAAAGGGACGAGGTCAATCGCGGTACCACCCTAATTCCTGCGGATACTTTCTGCAGGCACTTTCATACGCGTAACGTGCATCTTACGTCATCATCTACTCTGCCTGAAATCCTTCTCGGCATTTCAAATCAGCAGCTCTTGCGGGAAATTCGATTCCTGTCTGAACTAAAAGGAACTCCCAGCCGATGATTCCTTCTCTCTGATAGAAAACAGTTCTCTACTAACGCAGTCATTGCCTTTCTCTATGCGGTAAATAGTTATTTTCTTAAACATTGTATCTATATCAGAAACTTATGTCAAGGGGTTTTCCGGATTTTCTCTTCTTTTCCCCACGTCTTCTCCAAAAATTCTCTGATACTCTGCTTTCACGAACTGTTCTGCCGACTTCTCCAATTCTTCATATTTGCGGATCAGTTCCAGGCAGTCATCTGTTACCTCCGCCATTCCGCCGAATTTTCCTCCCGGACGGCGTCTTACCAGTTCAAGCCCGGATTCTTCCTCCGCAGTCCGAATCATAGACCAGGCTTTGCTGTAAGAAATTCCGGTCCTTTCACTTGCTTCTCTGACCGATCCAAGCCTGTGTATCTGTCGAAGCAGTGTTACCGTTCCCGGACCAAAATACGGCTTCGTGTGGATCAGCTGCACTTTCACATGCGCTCGCTTCAAATTCCTTTGGTATGCCTCTGCTACCTTCTTCTGAATCCCGCTTCCTTCCAAAACAGGTTCCACCGTTCCCGGATCTCTCATCTCCACATAAACCGGCTTCTGCCCAAGAGACCTGAGCGCCCCTCGCAGCCCTCCTGTTCCTTCGTACGTTATCACATCAGAAAAAATTTTCTCGCCTAACAGTACCGGATGTCCTCCTCTGTGGTTGTAAGAAGGTATTACTACCGTTTTTTCTTCACTCAGCAATTGTTCCAGCGTTTCCATCTGAAAGAACGGAACGTCCACCGGACAGATAAATACTCTGCTGCATCTTTCCTTCAGATAGGAAAGTCCTGTCTTCACCGAATCCAGCATCTCCGGCTGTCTTCCCGCTTCACAAGACTCATTCTGCAAAAAAGTAACTCCAAATCCCTTCAGCTGCTTTTTCAACTGTTCTTCCCGGCTCCCGGCTACGATCACAATATCTTTCACACCCGCTCTCTGAAAATTCACCGTAATATATTCTGCCAAAGTCATTCCCTGAATCTTCTGAAGCGCTCTGGATGCACCATCTCTCTCTCCGGTTCCGTCTGCTGTAATCACAGCTCCAATCGTTTTCCTCATCTGTATCTCATCTATTGTTCGGGACATACTGTTGTAACACCCCTTTTCTTCCTGAAACTGATTTCATTCTATAGAATCTATTCTGCTCTGTCAAGGCTTTCCAAATACACATTCAGCTCGCCGCCAAGCAGCAGCATATAAAGGCAGAAATACATCCAGAGCATCATTAGAATAATCATTGTAAGACTTCCGTACATATTAGAAAAGCCCCGAAAAACTTCCACATAAATAGAACTCACATAAGAAATCACAAGCCAGCCGACTGCCGCCAGAACTGCTCCCGGAAACAATCTTTTTTGTTTTCTTTTTTCCGCTCTGTTCCTGTGATTCGGAAGATACTTATACACCATAGCAAACAGCAGCGTAAACAGACACATAGCAATGATCGTTCTGCTTCCAATGACCATATCCGTCATTCGTTTGAGAAACGGCACATAAGAATTAATCAACATACTGATCGAATTACCAAAGACAAGCAGCAGCATAGAAATAATAATCGACAGGACAAACATCAGCGTATAAGATGCCGCCCGGATCCTAAGAAAAATATAATTACGGGTTTCCTTCGCTCCATAAATACAATTAAGTCCTGTCGTCAAAGCCAGCACTCCTCTTCCTGCCGACCAGAATGCCACTAGCGCTGTAACCGGAACAACTGCTTTTGATTGGTTATAGACTTCATTCACGATAGAAATCAGCCATGTATCCAGTGAAGATGCGGAATGTGACGCACTTGGAAACAACGTCTCAATTCCAAGCATAATGTCTTCCCTTGTCAGAGGTGTATACTGCACAAGTGTCAATAATAAAAGTAAAAGCGGGATCAACGATAACATAAAAAAATACGCCGACTGTGCTGCATATGCTCCTACATGGTCATCTCCAATGCGGCGTCCGGCCTGATTCAATTTCTCCAACAAATTCTTTGACATTTGTGTTTCCCCCTTTATTTTCTCCAAATCATACCATGTTTCTTCCTGCTATTCAATGGTAACTCCACAGTAAAATGTTTTCAATATTTCCTCATATCCCATTCCCTGCTTTGCCATTTCATTAGCTCCATTCTGACTCATTCCGATTCCGTGACCGAATCCGCCCCCATGAAGAATGATTTGTTCCGGCTGCTCTTCAATCTCAAAAAAAGCACTCGGCAGCAAGTCTCTTGCCGGTGTCAGATTGCCATCCTGCTTCATAATCTCATATCCGCTGCCGCCAAGCGCTCTGCGTATCTTATTTTCTGTCTCTATGACCGCACTTCCTCTGTCGCCCTCTGCCACAAGAACAAGCGCCACACCTCCGGCTCCCCTTTCCGTAACTTCCAGACGCGTTAGATTTCCGATATCTGTTTCTGCATATTCCGAAATCAAAGCGGAGATCACTGTTTTGGGGATTGCAGCTTCCCAGCGATACCACGGAAGCTCTTTTTCATAATCCCCCTGCTCACCGGAAATGCTTATACTCTTCAAATATGCCGTTTTCTCTCCCGCACTGCCGCCCCAGGCAGTCATATCTGTAGACATCCCGCACGACGTAGAATAATAATACGCCGCGGCAACCTGACCTTGATACCATAGTTTCTGACCGGCAGTCTCATCAACCGCCTGAATGACGGACGGCTGAATCTCTGAATTTCCATATACCTGAAACGCTGTACTGTCATCCACCTGTGCCTGATATTGCGGATAAGCCATTTCCTGCATCTGATGGTAAGCATAACTTCTGGCGCAGACTGCCTGACATTTCAGAGCTTCCATCTCATAAGACGCAGGCATTTCACTCGGTACGACTCCATAGAGATATTCCTCAAAAGGTATCTCGTTAATCACTGCTACCCCTCCATTTGCCACCAGCTCAATGATTCCGCCATAGGACGGAACTCCATATCCCCGTGTAAGTGTTGTGACGGTCAGTTTCTCTCCTGGCTGACGCGGGCTGATTCGAATCGCTCCTGATGCAAAATACGGATGATCAGCGGCAGCCTCAAATACTGCCTGCGCCTCCAATTCTTCTCTTCCCCCTCCATATTCGATCACAAGCCCGCCAGGCGCTGTAATCCCTACTTTTTCGTGAAGTTCTTCCTGGAATCCTTCCCCTCGAATCAGAACCCGGATTACAGCGCTCCCGGTATCCTTTTCTTCCGCCTTCTTTTGCTCCTGACTCTGTTCCTGCTTCTTCGTTTCTCTTAGTTGATCCTGCTTCATTTCCCGTTTATTGATGACAGCAACAGTCAAAAGCATCGCCGTCACTGCACAAAGTCCATAATAAATATATTGCTCCTTGAATTTCATCTCATATCCTGTTATATTCTTGTCTCTTTATTGTATGTCCAATGGCTTTTTGGTTATGCATCCGAACACAAAAACCTCATTCCAACATGAAAAGACAGCCGCCAAAGCGACTGCCTTTTTCTTTTGTATGATGCCCAAAATGCCGGCTCCTGTATTTTGACTCCTAGCATTCTGCTAGGTGGGTGACCGCATCTGCTTTTCTGTCTTCCACGCATACCCTGGAGGCATGACATATTACAGAGATAATAAGTCTCCCGTTTAAAGTATTGTAGGTTCAAAATTACAAGAGGTATCGAACATCCCAGGTTTTCTAAATCCTATTATACTTGATTCAGTTCCATTTTTCAACTAAATCATAATTTTTCCACCATTTGATTTTTATTTTTTTCCAGAAACCGGCTTCCCTTTCCCCTTCTCTTCTGATTTTCCGGTATAATTTCTGCATATAGCGCAGGTCTTCTTTCTGAAACTCATTTCCGCCAAAGTACGCCTGTTCTGCAAGTTCATAAAACTGTTCCGCCTGAACTTCGGAAACACTGTGAAATCCCTTTGTAAGTTCTTCTGCAAATGTCTTTGCATCTTCAAATGCTTTCCAGTCATATCCAAAATCCTTGATCATACTGCCAAATCTTTCGTAGAGATAACATACCATCTCTTTTTCGCTTTCCGAATGCTTTCTTATCTGACAGATCCGGTATATCCGATTGCCCGTAACCGTACATAATCCGACAAAAAGAAGCGCAATCATACCGAACAGAATTTTGAACCAGAGTGCTGTCTTAATCGAAAGTCTTACTTGTTCCGCCCCCGAAACTCCACCGTTTTTCTCAATTTTTTCCGGATTCTCCGGCTCTTTGGAACTCTCTGTCGAAAGTGTTCCCGGCTCCTCTTTCTGCTCTTCCTGTTGTTCTGTCTGTTCCCCTGTCTGATCCAACTCTTGATCTGGGATCTCTGTCTCCTGCACCGTTTCTTCCGGTGTATTACTATTAGACGCTTCCTTTGGAACATATTCTGTTATCCCTGCGGCAATTCCGGATGTTACAGACACAAATCCCGGTGTCGCCTCAAAGGGTACCCAGCCAAATCCATCCACATAATATTCTGCCCAGGCATGAGCCTCACCTCCGGTTAGAACAGCCTGATAGCCATTTCCTGTCTTTTGAAACAAACCAGGCTCCACAAGATATCCGCTGACAAATCTGGCAGGAATCTTTTGAAGCCGCAGCAAAAGCGCTGCTGCGGCAGCATAATGCATACAATATCCTTTTTTGTTTTCATTTAAAAAATACAGGACACTGTCCTTCCCCACCGGCGTTCTTCCGGGCTTTAACGTATAAACCGTATTCTCTGACAAGTAGGTATGAATCTTCCTGCAGATTTCTCCCATATCATCTCCCGCCGTCTCCTCTGCTGCCTGGCGAAGTCCTCCGGCGACAGAATCCGGAACTTCCAGATATGTCTTCTCTACAACAGCATCGTAGTCTTCCTGCCCTTTTCTCTTCAAAACCTTTTTCGCAGAAGCAGTACAGAACTTCGTCTCATATGTTCTTTCTCCCCCTTCTGCAAAACTGTCTCCATAAACAGCTGCATCTTCATAAGCGCTAAAATATGGTTCATACCGGTATTTCGGATTTGCCTTCTGCACTTGTACTGTCAGACGCTTCACTTGCTCCGTTTCCTTCAGCAGCTCAAATGGGCGCGCCAACAATTCTTCCCCTTCCTGACCGGTCTTTCCTTTTAAAGAAGATATTTTTTTCTTTCTCCATTCACTATTTTCATACTCACCGCCGACAAACCCTCGCAAATATAGCGCCTGATTCGGTTTTTCATTACAGATAAGGCGAAGCTGTTCTTCCTTCCCCTGTACAAGTTCATCCGCTTCTCCGATTTTTCCGGAACCAACACCTCCTGACACTATTCGTTTCCGCTCCAGAAATGCTTTCACATCTTTCTGAAACGTTTCCGGTGATTCTGTCAGTTTTATCATCGGCTCCCGAAGCCACAGATAACCGATCCCGACCGAAAGGCATATTACAACCGCCGCTGTCAGTTCTCTTTGCCCTCTGCTCATTTCTCCTTTCCGCGCGCTGCTGCAGTAAATTCCGACTCCGCTGCCGATCAAAAGTATCATTGCATCCGCCTGAATTACTGTTCCAACACAAAAAGGCGCCAGAAACCAAAAAATCAGCATTCCGTAACCAATCCATTTTCCACGCCGAAAACAGCAGACCGC
>OLOG01001237.1_pt1 | contig 16645 bp, 17 predicted proteins | sample 1672351 | NCBI WGS metagenome assembly OLOG01 (sample SAMEA3136674, study PRJEB25190) | human gut metagenome | biome: human gut; feature: human-associated habitat; material: faeces | place: Austria | collected 2013 | reverse complement strand
GACAACTATTGTTTCAATAGAATCTGTAATAATATCAAAATACTTTTTCATTGAATTTCTTAATGTGCTGTAATTGATTGCCAACATATCTATCACTCCTTTTACATAATAATTATAACGTACAATATATTGTACGTCAATAACCTGCTATTTATACATATTATTTAATTTTTTTGGATAATACAAGTAGCATATTATACATTAATAACATGTTACTTGTACTCCTTCCCCTGTTGGAGTTACAGAATATCCTGATATCTTGCCAGAATTTTTCAAACCATCCGCATAATCACACGCTGCATTATACGAATCTATACTGTATCCTTCAAAAAATTTGTTATAGGCACTTGCATTCCCTCTTGGTTTAGATGAATTAGCCGAACTCGAATTACTCCCTGTGTTATTAGAAGATGAGTTAGCATTCTTTGAGTTGTTACTAGAACTACTAGATGTAGACGATGAGGGTGCTACTTGATTTCCTGTTTTTTCTTTAATAGATATAATCATGGAACAAGTTCCATGATTACCAGCACTATCATCCACTTCATAATTGACAGTATAATTTCCAGCAGTATTGGTATCTATTGAATTGTATTTGACTTTTTCTTTTAAATCACCATCAACATTATCAGTAGCACTTTCAATATAATCTTTTAAATTTAATTTTACACCGTTATCTACTGTAACAGCACTCTCCTTTAGAACAATGATTGGTGCCACATCATCATATACATCTATCATAAGATGTTTTGATACTGATTTTACCTTGTTAGAGAGTTTATAGGTGACGGTGTATGTTCCCGGTTTATCAAACGCCTTTTGTTCTGGAAGTGTCAATTTATATTCTTTATCATAATTTTTAATATATTCACTTGCAACAAACGGTTTGGACATACCTAATTTAATTTTTTCTTCTTTAAGCTCTAAATGTATGTTTTCAAAATAATAACCTATTATTTTTCTGTTAATAAATGCTATAGATGATACAGTTACAATAACTGACAAAATTATAAAAGTAATCCCAATACGAATAATTCTTTTCTTTTTTATATCTTCAGATGCCTTTTCATATATTCCCAATTGCTCATAAATTGACAATCGTAATTTTTCCATTGAATCATATGGTATACGAGGATCGCATAACATATTTAATGTATCTGAATCTTCAATACCAGCAGATAGAGCAAGGTAAATTTGTTCCATTTGTAAATAATCAAATGATGTATTAGCGTACCAATCGACATCTAATCCTTCTGCTAATCCATCACGGATAATTTGCATTTGTCGTGGGTCAAATGCCATACGACTGTAATAGTCCATATCATGTTTCATTATTTAGCACCATTCATCATTTTTTGCATTCTGAACATAGTTGCTTTTGAAAATAAATTCATTCTTTCATCTTCGCTTAAATTTGCTAAATAATCAGTTACGCTTTCATCATCTAATTTTTTTTCTTCAGTAAGCGTTATTCCTGTTTTATCCTTAATTAATTTAATAATATCTAGTAATAACTCATCAGCGTTACCTGTATTTTCCTTTTGTTCTAATATATCTACTAAATTTTGTAACTCATCAATTTTTTCCTCATACTGATCACGTTCTTTTTCGATATTAGCTAACTTTTCTTGTAATTCTTTAATCTCTTCTAATTTCATTTCCATCTCTTTATTCATTTTCTTTACCTCACTTTCTGTTGTAGCAAGTTGTAATTTATAATCTTCAGCTTGTACCTCACTACTTTTTATTTGCTTTTCAACGTCTGCTAACTTACTTTCTTTTTCCTTTAATTGTTTTTCTAACTGTTCTGTCAATTCTATTCTAGAATTGCTTTCAGTTATTGCATCTTCTTTTTCCTTTTTTAAATTATCAATTTGACATTCCAAATCATGAATATTCTCTAACTTATCAACTCTTTCGCAATAAACAACACCGACATCTCCATTTGTAGATCTAAATTCATTTTTCTTTAATAAATCCATATCAGTTTCTTCAAAATCACAATTAATAAAAAATGAATAGTTCATTACTGTTTCCGGTGATAAATCACAACATTGGAATTTTACTGCCAAAAATTGACATGATAAAAACATACCTAATAACTTTGACTTAATAAAATTACAATTATCAAATCTAACCGATTTTAAAGTACAAATAAATGTATTTTTTTCAAAACAGCAGTTAGTAAACGCTGTTTTCATTTCATAATTCAACAAGCCATTATCATCAAACACTTTTGATTCGAAAATACATCCTGTAAACTTACAATTAAAAAAATCAGTATTTATAAACAAAGAAATATCTATTGTTTCTCCACTATAATCTTTATCCGCAATGACTGTTTTTTCCAAAGTATTGATATCAATATTTTTTATATCATTATTGATATCCTTTTTTATTTCACTTTTATCCCTAATATCATCAGAAATAATATTATTAATCAAACAGTAATCTTTGTCTTTTCTATCAGTGATAATTCCTATGTTATTGATGTCTGTATCAAGCCATTGCGAATTGTCAAGAATAGCACCTTTGATATCACACGCTGCTTCAAAATTGCATCTAACCAATTTCATTCCCTTTAAGTTTACTTTTTCAGTTACAGAACCATTCTTTACTCTAAATCGAAGAAAATTACATGCAATGAAAGTAATATTTTCTAAATTACCACCAATTATATCGAAATCCTCAAAATCGCAATTTATAAAAATAATTTTTGGACATATCAATCCTCTAAATTGAATGTCAGTAAATTTACAATTCTCTGCTACAATGCTATTCTTTTCCGAATTGATTCTTGCTCCTACAATTTCTTGTCCATCAAACTCAATGTCCATATTAGTATGTATATATCCATTTACTTCCTCTTCACTCATTGTTCTAGCCGGAGATATTGTATGAGTTCTAAATGTCTGTGTTGACTTTATGTTTAATTCTTTTATTAATCTGTTAATTAACTCATTTTTTTTATTGCTATCTAGCATAATATTTCCTCCTTATATAGGATGGAACAAGTTCCATCCTAAGATAATATATCTAATCCATCATCAATGACAGTCGTTTCAAATGATGATTGTACTTCTCCTGTTTCACCTTTTTTCATAAAATCATCATATAAATCAAAATATTTAACTTCCGGCTTTTCAACATAGTCAAAACTATCTTCTAAATTATTAGCAAAAAAAATGTATTTGTCATATGGTGGTAATTTAACAAAATAAGGATGATGTCTCTGTGATAAAATTAAAACCTCACCCATTTGAAAATGTTGAAGTCTATCTGTTGAAAACAACTTAACATCTTCATACAATTTCTTATCTTTATTCCACACTTTTTCAGTTCCTGCTTGATTAGAAATTTCTTTTAATGTATCTGGTGAACCGGATAAGATATAAACCGTATTCATGACATTTCCTTTAATTGTTTTAGCCATATCTTTGCCATATTGCTTATCAAGTTGACCAAAATCTTGAATAATGAGCGTGATACGTATACCTCTTGATCTAGCAGCAGTTAACATTGCATCTATATCTTTAACCGGTGGCATATTACCAAACTCATCAAGAATCATATTAATTGGTACTTTCAATCTTAAATTTGCTTCGTTACGAGCTGATTTAATTAGTGCTTCATAAACCTGTTTAACAAACATAGTAGACAATTTATAATACGTCTTCTTTTCATCATGTACGATTAGGAAAATAGCTGTTTTCTTTTCGCCTATAGATTTTAAATCTATATCATTACTAGACAGTATTCTTTCTATTGCTTCATTAGAAGTAACATCTCTTAATTTATTTTTAAAAGAAGAATAGAAAGAACTTTGTGTATTATCCTCACTTTCTACATATGCTGATAAATTTTTTGCTGAAGTAGCCATTTTGCTTCTGTATCTATCAAGATATATTCTCATTAATTTCTTTTGAGATTTTAATTCACCTAGTGGATCTTCATCTTTTCTTATTAATCTATCTCCATCTGTTATTAATTTGAATATGTTAGGGAAGTTTAAATAATCATGTTCACCCATTTCTAAGAAGAAATTAGCACCACCTGATGTCATATCTGCCGCTGTTTCGGTCCATACTGGACTATCTTTGGGAGTTTCTTCCAAACATAATATATTAGCAACATCAGTAACCATTTCTCTTGCTTTAGAATAATCTGGGCGAGGCATATCTGTCATTTCAGGTTCAGGTAATCCCAGCAGTTTACATTTTGCCTTTTTCTTTTCAAACTCTTTTTTATATTCTTTTATTTTTCGCTCTGCCTTTTTCTCTGCTTCTTGCCATTCTATCCAAGCAAGTTCAAATGGGTTCCAACAATTCGAATATTCTGGATCAACAAAATTTAAAACATATGTTTGATACCCAGATTGTTCGAATTTTTTTCTTGTATACTTTGCAAGTTCCCCTTTTGGATCGTTTACAATTACACTTTCACCAGAAAGCCTAGATAATTCAAGCATTTCTAATACTTCTGTAAATGATTTACCTGAAGAAGATGTACCAATAACCAAATTATGATTATCAGCTGGATCAACATATGCATGACTTTCACCAGCAGAAAAAATCAAACCCGAGCGTTTCCATTTTTTCTCTTCACCAATAGAATACTGTTTCCTAACTGGATGATTAAGATTGTATCGACTTAAAAGTGGTATTTTAATTACTTTATCAGTTCTAAATATGACCTTGTATTTATCTTGAAATTTAGTTTCTATGTTTTTTGTACATTTATAAAAGCTATTCATCTTGATATCATATTTATCTTGTCTAGTTTCTATTATTTTATCTTTATCAAAAGATACTCTAATTAAAGATGGTTTTAATTCTTTTAAATTAGCAACATGAGAAGACCTTTGCTTTTCAGATTTTGTCAATCTCCTTTTGCTACCTTTAGAATATACCCTTGCCCATATGATTTCAGACCACAAAGTCAATGAAATCAATGTTGCAACCGCAAATATAATCTTTGAGTTATTGACAAAAAGAAGACTGTAATCTAGCGTCCAGGTCAATCTTTGATAATACAAAATATTAATCAGATTAATAGCAGTTGTATAACTCAAAAACATGCATAAAAACAGCCCTAATAATATACTATATATTTTTTTCAATATCTTTTCTCCTTTCACATCACAAAAAAGGACAAGCACAATTATTGTGTTTGTCCTTTTTTATAATTTTTTACAATACAATTTTATCATATGTAAAATAAAATTCTATGGAAGATTTTTACACGTTTTTTTATTTTTTGATGGAACTTGTTCCATCTTAAATTTTAAAATTTTGTTCCCAGTCCATTTATTCTTTCCCATTCTCGCATTTCTCTATATAATTCTGAATCGGATACACTGAAATTCCTTCTTTTCTGCCAACGTCTTGCTTTCTTTTTTAAGTAACCAATATTTTTTCTTTTTCTATATAAATCATCATTAAATGCTCCTTGCATAATTGGTATTTTTTTATTCAAATTATTATCATTGTCATTACCCTTTACAACATGCATTTTCTTTTGATCCCAGTATTTAAATAAATCATAACCTTTAATTGTTTCTATCAGATTATTACTGCTATCATATATATTTACATTTTCCTGAGGATTAAATATATATTGAAATGTATGCTCTGATAATCGTCTCCATTGATTTTGCTTTAAATACATATATTTCTTTCCACCAGTATTAGGAATCCTACAAAACAAGTCATTATTGCTACTGTTAATAATCATTTTTTTATTAATAGTAAAAGCCAATAAGTCATCAACTCCCAAGTCGTTTGTTAGATCACATTTGGTTATTGGTTTAGATTCTAATTCTTTATTGCGACTGATTTCTTTCTTTTCCCAATAATCGAATAATTCTGTTCCTTGTATATTCTCAACATAATTACCATTTTTATCATATATATTGAACATATCATTTATGTTCAATTCATACTGATATGTACTGTCTCCTATTTGTTTGAAATGTTTTTTAGCTAAATACATATATTTCTTTCCACTGGTGTTAGGAATACGTGTGAATATTTTTTCTGAATTTTCATCTTGTATCAATTGGCTATTAAGTGTAAATCTTTTAATCTGATTTAAATTATATAAATCAAATAGAGATGGAACTTGTTCCATCTTTGTTTTTACATTGCTATTTTTATTAACATGTTTAATACGTTTCTTTTTAAAGTCCTTAATGATCATATTTCCTATGCGTGAATAGAGTTTTTCCATCTCTGTATTTTTTATTGTAGCTATATCTATTTTGCCATCTGAACTAAGTGTTTGATTTTGATAATTCGCTAATTTCTCTAGCATTGTCACATAGTTATCAAATAATCCTTTAAATTGTTTATCATTAATTATTTTATCTGTTATAGAATCAATCAAGGATTTATAAGGCTTCATTGCATATGAGTTATAACCAAGTCTTCCTTTTTTTGGTAAGATACTATACAATCCTGCAAGCGTAACAATATTTTTGTTAAATGCATCTTTTGCTATTGCATTAATTAATTCACGGTATGTTTCATCCTTTTTTTCAAAAAGAGTATTTTTCCATGTGAAATCTACTTGTAACTTGCTTTCCTTCATGTGATTTAATTCTGTAGCAACAATATTTTTCAATCTTTTTAACTCATTATCTGTTATCTTTCCTCTAGTTCTTGTTTTATCCTGTCCTTTTTCTAACCAGTTAAGATGTATATGCGGATGTTGGGTGTCTACATGCCTGTTTGACCACCAGATAACATTTTCTTGATCAAACTTCATCATTTTACAGATTTTTGGCATACATCTGTCTACAAGAGTTTTATAGTCTTCAGGTGTGTCCAACCCATAGCTATTAGCTATATCTTCGCTTTTTAAAGAAATGATCGTCTCCCACCAAAGATCGCCATTTTTAGAAAACGAATTGCTAAGCATATGTTCAAATTCTTTTCTATTGTCTTTATTAAGCCATCCATTAAATTCGCTTATAAAAGTATATTCGTCCTTGTCAACATATCCCAAATATCCACCCTCTTTTAAATTGTCTAACTCGCTTGACTTTTCATTTTTATTTTCATCTGAAGTATATTCATAATATCCAACAAGCGCCTCCTGATCCATTGTGCCTTTAAAGCGTGAGTGATCTGGTGCATCTTTTCCATATTCAAAAAACCGAACTTTATTTAAGACAAAATTATCCGACATTTTCATCACCTTTTATATCTTTAATAATAGCTTTATCAGCTTCATCATAGATGTCTAGCAAATCAATTCCTAAACTATATGCAATAGCTTCATTTAGTTTTTTCTGACGTACTTGTTCTATCCGCAATTGATTTAACTGTTCAGCCATTTTTTTAAAATTCTTTTGAAGTGAGTATGAGACAATCGTATCAGCAATTCGTATAAAAAAACTTGGATTTTTATTAACTACAGTATTGTAATAATAATCTATTGCTTCTTCAACAGCAGTATTTTTTGAATATGATTTACCATTAGAATCCAATTTACCTTCTTCTTTCAATACATTAACTATTGCATCAATTTTTACTTCTGAAGAAGGATATAGCATAAATGTTTTATTTTTCTTTTTTTCTTTTTTCATATATTCATCCTTTCCTGCATAAAAAAAGATGGAACAAGTTCCATCTTACCTTGACATGCCTTTTTTATTTAACAATCTTAAAATACAATTAGATCTGTTTTCCAAAAATCCCTCTACCAATTTTTCATTATTAATATTTACAAATTCATTTACATCAACATTGTTTTCTTTAATTTGAGTAGCACACCATTTTTTAAAATCAGATAGAGATATATTGGGTTCATCATAATTTTCTATAGCTTTTTCACACTTTGTACTAATAAGAGTGTCATAAGTATTTAGTTCATTATTTAAACTTAAAATTTTCTTAGCTCTTCTATATGCTGGTTGAATCATCAGATCATTTCGTTTATCAAGCATTTTGCAATAAAACTCTTTTTGTAGAGGAGATATCAATTCCTCATTTAATATAAACTCTTTTATTCTTTGTTTATTTTTAGATATTCTTTCAGCCATTTTTTCTACCGATTTTAAAGCTGAATAATCTTCAGTAGTATTCAAGAATTGATAGTAGTTAATTTTTTTATTGTCACATTTTATTTGTGATGTAGGATAATTAAAAATTCTAGTATTAAATTCTTGCGTTGAGCTTAATACATGTTTCATTGTCTCATCATCCATTTGGGGAAATAAACAAGATCCACAGTCGTAAACAGGTGCTATAGAAACTTTATTATTTTTTACAAGTAATCCCCAGTTACCATTATGTCTATCAAAGTTCCCTAAATAAGCATCTACTACAAACATATCCCAAAAAAATTCATTCAGCTTTTTTTCATCTATAAAAGGCTGCTCATGAATAGCTGCCATAATTTCCGATAATTCAGTACCAGATCCACTTCTGGATGAATCAATACATCCATTTTTTATTTTAGAAAATTCATATAGAGAAGAACCGTCTTGAGTAAAATCTTTACATGCAACTACAATTTTATCTTTATTGTTTACAACAGCTTTATACAGTTTTGTTTCTTGTGCTTGGATTCCCAAAATATTAAAAATTGTACTTCCAACATGTTCTGAAATATTACTGTTTGAATAACTTAAATCCATATTTTTTTTTGCTACAGGTGGAAACTTAATCATGTAAAGTTCATTGTTTAATTCTATAGCTACCTTATTACCATTTGCCCCTCCATAAGCTTTTAAAATACGATTCTGCTTTATTTCATTTGTTATATCCATTCCTTTTTTTCTCCTTCTATTTGAGATTTGAAAAATAATATTTGTCCCTTAAATAATCAGCGCATTCTTTTGAAATCAAATCATCTGTATACGCTGAATTAATACTCCCATATAACTCTCCGAGATAGCAATCAAACAAACTATCTTTCCATGTATGTCCTTTTACCATATTCAAATCTTCCTCTAAATATTTTGGAAGACCATATTCAAACAATTCATTTTTTTCCTCTTTAGTCATATATTCATCACTCTTTCTTCTATGAGGATGGAACAAGTTCCATCTTATTTTCTTTTTAATGTCCGTTAAGGATCATCAACTTTTCATAAATTATTATATCATAATTTACACATTAAATTACATTAGAAGAACGATACGATTATACAAGTTGTAAGATATGATTGATCGTTTATAAATTTTAATTTAACAGATACTTTTATTCCTTGTTAGTAAAATATTCGTCTAACTGAGATGAAGCTTTTTCAAACGTATCCTTGAATGTATTTAATTTTTTCAATTCATTCAAATCATCATTTAATAATCTTTGTAGTTCATTTATTTTTGTTTGCTTCTTTTGGATTCCTTTTTCCAATATATTAATTCTACTAATTAATTTTTTATAATTGTTAATATTCATTATAGATTACCTCCTGCTTTCTTTTTTTTATCTAAAATTGCTCTAGCTTTTTTTTCAGTATATTTTCTAAACATACTTTTGCCTTCAACAAGATTTATAATGTCAGATGTCTTTTCTGTTTTATCTGGATTTCTGTATCCAGACGAATAAGGCAATATCTTTAAAATCAACTCTATATCTTCAAACATTTCTAATAGAAGCAAATCTTTATCAAGAATATCCTTACCCTTTTTGCTTTTATCCAGATCAATTAATTTTGATACAGTTTCATCAATTTTTTTATTGATCCTGATTTCAAATTCATCCATATTTGTTTGTTGAATGTTGGAACTTGTTCCATCTATCATATGCTGATAAGCTTCATTAATAATTATTTCTGCAATCAGATTTTTAGATGCCTTCATATTTTCTTGCTGTATCTTTGAAACCATAATTTCATATCTTTTGTAAACATCATCTGATACTCTAAAAGTTATTGCTTTTTTATCTGTTGCCATGATTACACCTCCTTTTCTACATGCCTCAAAAGTGAAACAAGTGGTGAAACATCACCACAATAGTGAAACATGTTTCACTATTTTTAAAATAAAAACGTAGCGTTGCTACGTTGTTCACGAGAAACCAAGGTGAAACATGTTTCACCTTAAAAGTGCCTAGCACTTGTGGTTTCTCCTTATCCTGCTTTTGATAAATTGCTATTTTGGGTGAAACATAAAGTGAAACACAAAACGATTTATCAAATGTTCAAAGACTAATTCAGTTCATAGACATTTCGTAGACAATCTCATCTCCTTTCACGTAAAAAAGGACAAGCACAATTATTGTGTTTGTCCTTTTTTATAACTTTTTACAATACAATTTTACCATATATAAAATAAAATTCTATGGAAGATTTTTACACATTTTAACTAAACATTTATTAAATTTCATAAAAATCTTCTTTAGTTTTATAGTATCCTAGCATAACTAATTCATTCATATCTATCATTTCATATATAATTTTTTCTTCAGTATCTAATAAATATTTACCAAAAGAACCATTATATTCCTCTTCAAAATCATCACTATAAACACTATCACCGTATGCTAATTCGTTTAATGTATCTTTAAATAAATCAAAGTAATCTTTATCAACTTTTTCCTCATTTAAAATACATTCTTCCTCATCACTATCAAAATCTTTTAAAAATTTCATTTCATTTTGATGTTTAGGCAACTTGAAAAAATCAAGACTTCTACATTTTACAAGATGATTTAAGTTTGAAAAAAACAATCCATCATCCTCGTACCATTTACCTATTTTTATCATTTTTCCTGTATTATCCAATAAAACCATCTTACTTTCATCAATCAATTTTTTTATCATAGATTGGAAAACTTCATTAAGGTAAAACTTATTATTTAATGAATATAATTCAAATAAATCATTTTTTATGAAAAGTTGAGTGTCATTTAAAAGCTTACTTTTCCCATTATAATTTTGAATAATTCCATTATGAGCTATACCTAATTTTGTTACAATAGATGTGTTTCTTAAATCATCATTTGAATTAGAAATTGGAAATGGGTGACAATTTCCTTTATCTACTAAACCACTTGTTGAAATTCGAAAATGAATAACAACTGCTCTTTCTTTTAAATGATAAAACTCATTAGCAGTTTTTAATCTTAAATAAAATTCATCAAAATTCATAAAACCTTTTCTAATTATTACATAATCATCATCATTAAACATAAACCCTGCTCCATGTGGATTTCTTTTCCAACACGCTTCTAAAGTGGATTTATTTGGTAAATCTATTCCACTTTTTTTAACAATAATTACACACATTTTTCATTCATCTCCTTTAAACTTTACACTTTCTAAAGGAAATAATTTAAAATTATAAAGCAAAGTGGAGACTATGTACTACATTGCTTTATAATTTTAAATTATGATTTTTCGGAGACATTCGTTTTAAAAAACGAAAAAAAACGACCCAAAAATTTCTCGATTTCTCGAAATTTTTGGGTGCATATAGAAATTTTTTAATCCTCTTTGCTCTCCTTTCCAAACATTAAACTTGTTGGTCTTAGACAATCATCAGTCATTAACAATACATTTTTTTCAACACTTTCTATAATTACTCTTTTATTTTCTATTTTATTATTTTCAATATAATCTTTCATAAAAGTTATTGTCTCATTATCATTTTTGTACATTATTAATTTTTTAAATGATACTAACCCTTGTAAATTTCTTGCAATATTTACGATATTATACATTAAATGGATTCTTGTATTGAAACTTTCCCACATCAAAGTTCCTCGACATAATCTTATTTCTACAGTATTTGTATTAGTTGTATTAACTACTCTATACCTATCGTTATGTCTTCCACCATCTTTACTTTTTAATTCAGCCACTTTCTTTATTTCTTTTATTTCAGTACCGTTAGGTGTTTCAAACGAACACCATCTATTAATATTTCTCACATCTCTACCACTTATTTTTATCAATTCATCTTTGTATACTTCCATAATTGAAACGATATTTTCTATCGTTTTATTTGCTCTTTTATGGTCTAATCTATTAGCACTAGAGATAGTCTTTACATTATTTTTTAACATTTCAAATTCACTTGAATTATATCCTAACGCCTTTCTATTGAAATGAATATGCAATCCACACTTATTTCCTTTTGTTGATACATAATTCATTTCTTCAAGCATTTTAAGTAATTTTTTAAACAAATCTATGTGCGACATATAAAATTTCATTGTCATTGGTTGTGATATAATTTCTACACCTCTTCCTATTGAACTGTCTCTCTCGTAAACAAATAGAGTTCCAAATTCTCTTGCTAATTTGCTTGCTACTTGTTCTGGAGTAAGTTGATTTGGTATTTGTACAGTAGTATCTTCTCTTGCTTCTAATTCAAATCCAAATAAAATATTATCCCTTTCATTTTCTCCGTCCATGAACTGATTTTGCCAATCTCTAAACCCATGATAGTCTAACAAACTCATTATTATTGCCTCCTTTAATTAAACTTTACACTTTCTTAAAGTATCAGGATCATAAAAGAAGCAAGGTGGAGACTTGTACTACCTTGCTTCTTTTAATGAGACTGATGAATGTTCGTAGACATTTCACTGAATAAAAAAAGAATGGAACAAGTTCCATCCTCATAATTTTAAAATCAATTCTTTAAATCTTCTTCATAAAAAAATAGATATTTTGTTTTTGCCTTGTGTGATAATTTTTCTCTTTCCTCTCTTAATTCTTTTTCCATTTCTTTGATGTTATTCTTATATCTTTTAATTGTCTTTTTGACTGTACTATTGCTTATGTCTTGTCCACATAAAGGACACTTATCATCGCTAATGGATTTTCTATTGAGTCTTGAACCACATCCAGGACATTCAATAAATTTAGATTTATGATTTCGACATCCTCTCGATTTCTTGATATATTTTCCCAATTTGTTTTTTTCATGATAAATATTCATATAAATTGTATTTATTTTTATAGTCCAAATATCCCCTACATCTTTATATGGAATTAGTAAATTGCATTTACCTTTCCAGTCTATACTGTCCGCTAATTCTTCTGCTTCTTCAAAACTTTTACATATGGTTTCTATTGATACAATTGGTAATATATCATTCGCTAAATCAGGAAACTCTTCAATATTTCCATATCTTCTTATTTCTCTCTTAATTGCCCTTTTAGCATAACTTAATTCTTTTTTACTATCTAAATTATACATACCACTTATAACTCTTTCACGTTTCAGACTCATTTTTACATCTCCTTTAATTAAACTTTACACTTTCTAAAAGCATCAGGCTCATAAAGAAGCAAGGTGGAGACTTGTACTACCTTGCTTCTTTATGTGAGACTGATGAATGTTCATAGACATTGGATCTAAAATAGAAAGATGGAACTTATTCCACCTCTATATTAGTTTTGATAATGGACTACTATATTCAAATCATTTATTAAGTTATTGACTAATTCGTCAATATCTTCACATTCACCACTTTGTTCAAGTAACTCTTTTGTTTTTTTTAATGCTCTTAAGTTAGTTTTCAATCTCTTAAAAATATCACTTCTCGTAATATTTATCGTTGTATTTTGTGAAGATGTATTATTATTGTTCTCAACTTTAGCAATCACTTTTGCAACCCCTCTACCACTCATACCAATCTTACTTCCTATCCAATCTCTTTTTGTTCCACTTGGTCTTTCTTCTAAACTATTATAAATTTCTTCCCATAGTTTAATTTCATGATATCTCACTTCGATACTTTTTTTACGTTGTACATTATTAGACATTATCATTGCCTTTTCTTCATTTTGATTTTGTGGTTTTTCAACAATAGATATATTAATATATCCATCTCCTAAGCCTTCTTCAAGAAGTTTTGATATTGCTAAATATCTTGTGTGCCCACCTAATAATGTGTATTTGCAACCATCAATATCCCCATTTGAATCATATTCATCTTCATATGCAATAGCATTTTCCATTTGGCCATTTTCTAATATTGATTGCTTTAAACTGTTAATTACGTTTTCTTGATACTCATAAAAGTTAAGACTGTTTAATCTTACATCTTGAATTTTTACTCTTTGTACTCTTCCTAAATTTTTAGCCATACTATCTAATAAACTCATAATCTTTGTCTCCTTTAATTAAACTTTACACTTTCTAAAAGCATCAGGATCATAAAAAAGCAAGGTGGAGACTTGTACTACCTTGCTTCTTTTAATGAGACTGATGAATGTTCGTAGACATTTCACTGAATAAAAAAGGATGGAACAAGTTCCACATTGCCTCATTTCTTTTTTATAAGTATAATAAATCTATATTCAATAAGAAATGAGGTAATTTAAAATTGAACACTGTAATGAATAAAAAACTATATTTAAAGTATATTACTACTTTTTATCAAGATACTGATAAATCTTATACTACTGAATATTTTGAAAAAATAATATATATAGTCAATAAAATACCAATGAATGCTTTCTTAACCAAAATAGCTTTAATACATTCACCGTTTACACAAGAATATGATTTATCTAAATTTGGTTTATATTATATAGATTTCAAAATCGAAAAAATAAACAAAAAAATTTTAAATAACGAAATAAGTAGTACACAATACAAAAGTACCAATTTTAATCTTAAAACAATTTATCATCAATTTCCTGATCTATATAAAAAAGACTATAATTACAATTCCAAAATACTTATTACTGATTTTTTTGGACCAGAACAAAATTATATAATGATTGATGGAAACCATACATATGAAAGAAAAAAAGCCACTGGTAAACCCTTTTTAATTTATTGTATTCCTTACCAAGAACTGAACACAGATTGTTTTTGTAATAAAATTAGCTATTTACTATATTATTTACATAATGAATTTTGGCTTATTTTTCAGTTGAATAAAGATAACAAAGAAATGCAAAAAAAACTCATTAGTCAATCTAAAATTCTTCTTGAAACAGAAACATTTATTTAGATAGTATTATATAAATTACAATTATTAAAGACTAACAAAACAATGCTTAGGATCATATTTTTCTATGCAGTCTTTAATAGTGATATTGGGAGAGAAATACTCTCCTTTTTTTGTATAATAACCCAACTGACAATACGATACATCCTCATCATAAAGAACTATAAATTCAAAACCCTTATTCAAATCTTTAAATACAATATATAGTTCATTATTTTTTGTATGCAGTGCATCAAACATTTTAAATGACGAAACATCATTTCCATCATTCTTAATAAATTCCAAGATTGTTAGTAGATCATCTATTTTAATATTTGCTTTAAAAAATGAATTAATAAAATTTTCTGTTATTTTTTTACTTTCTAATTGTTTTAGATATGTATAAGGTTGGTCATATTTATTAATTTTCTTCATTTTTCATCATCCTTCCATATTAAGTGTTTTCCACAATTAGGACAAAAGTTCATCCCTAATTGCACATCTTGTTTGCATTTAGGACAAGTGCCTGTAATCCATTTCCCATACAGAGGATTCCCACCATGCTGTGTATTATTTTCATCTCTAATATCTAGTGGGGTACATGATTTCTTATTTACCTCATAACCACATAGTTCAGCAAATTCCTGTTCATTAAGATCAAGTGCCTTTGCTATTTTTACAATGGTTGAGTTGCGTGGGTCTTTCACTTTTTTATTCAAAATATCTGTTAAAGCACCACTACTAAAACCAGTTATTTTGCAAAAATTATATCTTGTTTGTTTTCTTTTAGTTAATAAAGTTTTTAAATATTCAGTATTCATATTTAGCTCCTTTTGTTGTATTGAATAACTCGGTTTTACGAGTTATAATAATTTCATATTTTTATGAAAGGTGGTTTAATATGGATTTTTTTATTGATAAATGCATTCCTGTACTTTCTCTAGTGATATCATTAATATCAACGATAATTGCTTACAAAACTTTTCATTCTAACAATGATGGTGAACAAATAATTGATAATAAAATATTACAGATAAATCCTATCTACTTTAATAATTTTTTCTATCAAAGTGATGTGATAAGCGATAATACCGATACAATTAAATATAAAAACAGAAAATGGATTGTAAACTTGATTTTTTTTGTTTATCTTATTACGTTGCTTTTCTGTTTTTTCTACTATACTTATTCTATGTATGATTTTTCAAGTCTACTATCTTTTTTTACATCGTCAAATAAAATTCTTTCTTATAGATTTATAACAGTATTAATAAAATGTTTACATTATGTTACAATTTTCTCAATAATATACTCATTAACTGTGTTAGGTATATTTTATAATAGGAGAGAAACAATCTTAAAAAATCTTTTTGCTATGAAGTATTATTCTATAAAAATAATTACTGATTGTGTATTGTTACATCTTCTAAAAGATTTTTCAAGTAATGAAAAAGTGATGATCGTTTATATACTTTTATTTCTTTTTTTATTATTTTTTCAATGTAATTGGTTTTATCATTCATTAGAAAAGTCATTTTGTTTGATATTACCAAGTGCATATTTGCCAAATATAGTACTTGATATTGCTAGATTTTTTCCAGCTTATTTATGTCCTGTTTTTTTGTATTTGATTATTGGGATAATAAATAAGGTATCAAAGATACTGCAATAGATGCAACAATAGCATTTATTAATAATATATTGAACAGTCTTATTTGTTTAGAACAAGTAACAGAAAGGT
>OLOG01001236.1_pt1 | contig 16647 bp, 11 predicted proteins | sample 1672351 | NCBI WGS metagenome assembly OLOG01 (sample SAMEA3136674, study PRJEB25190) | human gut metagenome | biome: human gut; feature: human-associated habitat; material: faeces | place: Austria | collected 2013 | reverse complement strand
CATGAATCGGCTTCACAACAAGGTTAATCAGGCAAAAGAATGCCTGAAGCAGATTTGTCTTACCGCCACCATTAGGGCCATAGACCACGCTGACCGGAAGCAAATCTTCCGCTTTCTCCTGCCGAATCAAGGCATCCTGAAACTCCGGAATTGCCATTGCACGGAAATCAAATGTCGTTTCATCCTTATAAGACTTAAAATTCTGAAAAGAAAATTGGCAAAGCATTCTTTCAACTCCTTCCTGTTATTAGTATACCTCATTTTCGATTTTTATTCCAGTATTCAGGAAATTTTATTTCTCAAATGCCGATTAAAAGTATTCTTATGTCATCAACCAAAAACCGCTCCAGATGCCTGTTACGGAATCTGGGGCGGTTAATTCTGTTTACTGATGCTTTTCAGGCTCTCAATATTAGCCTTTTGAGATTTTAGTCATACCGATTCTTAGATGGTTTCCCGTACACTTTTCGGAGCGATTTTTTCAGGCTGACCACCGTTTCTTTGATAATCTTTGCCTCATCGGCAGAGCAATCTGCAAGCTGTTCGGTCATCCAGCTGTCGAACACCGGCTTTGCTTTTTTGATCTCGATGCACAGCAGCTCGTCCGCCGAGCAGTCCAGCGCGTTGATGATGTCGATCAACGTTTTCAGGCTGGGCACGGAGTTGCCTGTTTCGATATGGCTGATATGCGTAACTACCACGCCGACCTCATTGGCCAGCTGTTCCTGCGTCATGCCCTTTGCAAGGCGGCAGGCACGGATGCGTTTTCCGATGTCGGCGTAGTCCACCATAGTACAAGTACCCTCCGTTTTGTGAAGTGATACTTGTATTGTATGTGCAATCGACCGTGATTGTAATAACCTGAAAGTGCAGTGGACTTTTTATTTCATGTTCCGGCAACGGTTTTATAGTCTGTCCATTATTCGTGCAGATTTTCGATAAAGTCCTGCAAGTTTCTTCCAGCCATTGCCGTTGTACCCGTTTCATGGTCTTCATGATCCCAGAAACGAACCGTTCCATCTTTCAGCGACAAACAAATATAATTTCCAAACGGGTCCTTTGCAAAGGGAATCAATTCCTTATTTTGGATTTCTTCCATTGCATCATACGCTGTTACCTTACGTGTTTCTCCGCTGTCAAATCGCAGTACATCGCTGAACAGATGTTCTCCGCTTTCCGAATCAAACGCATCTTTTTCCGGGCTGGCTTCGTTGTGTTCTACCACGAAAGTCTTCAGCTCCTCCGGAATTCTAACGTTGTATTGTTGCTCAAACTTTTCAAAAGCCGCAGAATCTATTAGCGGCTGTTTATAGTTCCATACATTATCCATTGTCTGCTCTCCTTATCTGCAACCGGTACCGCCACCCCAGATATACTTTCCACCGGTATGCGCACAAGCGTTATGTTCTTTGCTGCTTACCAGCTGCATTTTTCCGGGATATTCCGAATGATGCCACGTATATCCGTCTGGTGTTCTTCCCATAAGGACATTTTCAAGCTGTCCTCCTCTATCAAAGCGTTCTGCCAAATCCAGATTGCGAAGAACCTCATACGACAATTTTTCGGCACATGCCTTGAATACCGCCTTATCACCCGCCTGCATTAATTCCTTCGGAAGGGTAACTTCATAAACGGCGTGAAATCTTGGGAAAACACCTTCCATTATTTTTCCATTGAACATAAAGATGCTTTTTCCATAGCGCACATCCGCGTTTGGATGAACTTGCCCCTCCAAATTTTGATTGTATGTTTGGATAATCTCTGGCCGAAGCGCTTTGATTGGAATGTTTTCCGCAGCGTTTATCACTACGTCCCTGATTTTTTCTTTTCCCTCCGCCAGCGAATCCTGCATTGAGAGCTCCGGTTTCTTTGTCCGTCCTTCCAGATCGGCCAGAACGGAAGGTTTCATCTTTTTCCCGCAGCCTTCCAGATCAGCCAGCACCGCCGGGTTCATTCGTTCGGTGCCCTGCTCCACTGCATTTTTTACAATATTGCTTTCCGGCCCGGTCAGCCCTTCCGGGCGTCTGCCGATCTCGCTCATTCCACTCATAGTAGCTTTCCTCCGTGGTTCAGGAAACTCCTTCGCAGCTCTTTGGCATTCTCCGGCTTCTGGCAATGGTCGATGTACATGGTCATCAGGTGGTTCAGCAACCATTCAGCGGTCTGCTGCTCCAGTTCGTACTGGTCTTCCAGCCGGTTCAGCGTTGCCATACGGGGCTTTCTGCCGTCGGCGTCTGCTCTGGCGTAGAACGTCACGACCCGCCTACTGTCAAATAGCTTTTCCAGCACATCCTCCAGCGCATCCTTCTCGATCGGTTCGCCTTCCAGCGCTTGTCCGACCGTCCGGCAGCCATTTATGCCAAGAACAAGCTCCCTGCGCTTCAGCCAGCGCTTCACCTGCTCCATCTCCGAAACGCCCAGCGGTTCCAGTTTTTGCCCTGCGGCCAAGTGACTGAGCACGAACTCCGTGTTGACCGGAGTCTGCTCCGCCGGTTTGCAATAAACAGCGTTCTCCGGGATTGGATAGTGTTTTACCTGACAAAGCACCGCCTCCGGCCACTCGTTTTGGTAAACGGTAGCCACACCAAGCGGCAGCTTGGACAATTCGTCGATCTGTGCCTCCTTCAGGGCGGCAGACTTGCCTACCAGCTTGCGATCCTCTTCGTCCGGCAGGCGCAGAATAATTTTTGTGTTCGTGTTACGGATGACCGACATATCCAGCAGTCCGGGTGCCTGGTCTGCAATGATAAAACCCTCACCATAAGTACGCATTTCCGCAATGGCATTTGCCAGCATTTCCACCGACTTGCCCTGCAAATTTGCACCTTCCTGTGATTGCTCTGCCGAGGTCTTGCGCAACAGGTTGTGTGCTTCTTCCAGCACTGTGACATGGCGCAGCCTACTGTTCATCCCGCTGCTGCACATCCGGTATTCCTGCAGCTTCATGACCAGAATGCCCATCAGCAGCGATTTTGTCTCCATCGACCCCACCCGGCTCAGGTCCACGACCACATTGCAGTCAAACAGCGCTTCGTCCGTCAGCGCATCTTCTGCGCAAAGCACACTGCCATAAATACCGTTTGTCAGAGACTTTACGCGGGTGCACAATGCGCCCACATAATCGCTTTGGGTATCCTTGGAATAATGCGACTCTTCAATGACGCCCGGCAGAATATCCAGCAGGTCAAAGAAGGTTGGGAAAACTCCCTTCTCGCTCTCCGAATTGCGCAGATCCCAGCCTACTTTCTGGTAGCTGCGCTCAATAGCATCCTTCAACACAGCTGGCATGGCCGCATACATCGGCCAGCAGGCGTTGAATATCTCCACCAGACGGTCAATATGTTCCAGAATATGGATATTCTCAGGGAATGCAAAGGGGTTCATGCGCAGCAGCGGCGTTTCTCTGGGGTTTGTACCAAACACCTGCACATCCGCGCGGCTGCCGAACACGTTCTTGTATTCGCCCTTGGCCGGTTCCACCACAAGAAACGTCGTTTGTCCATCCTTTGTTATCTCGTCCAGAAGATGGTAGACTGCGTTGGACTTGCCCGTACCCGTAGAGCCTGTGACAAAGGTATGGGAGGCCATTGCCTGCCGATTCAGGATCAGGTCTGCACTTTCCGACTTACCCATGTGGTAAATCTTGCCCAGATTCATCTTGTCCTCATCCGGCACCGTTTCGTCCGGTACATTGCGGCCAAATTCTGCGTGCTCAATCACGGGCAGGCCGTGCACTGAGCGTGTCGGCAGGCCAAGGTGCATTGGCAGTTCCCGACCGCTGACTAGCGTTGCTGGCGTATACAGCAGGCTGTCCGGCGCACCCGCCCACAGCGGACGGGCAAAGACCGGGTGCATGAATCGCTTGAGGTACTCCCGCAGCTGGGCCACCTGTGCCTCATCGTTCTGCCAGACATTCACAGCACCACTTTCCACCGAGGAGCCCTCACCTACCATCAATGCGCGGTAAGTATTGGCCGCAAGTATCGCCGTAGACGGGGTAGACGAAAGGAAATAAGCCGCACATTTATAACAGCCGTAATCCTCGCTTTCCTTGGCGCGCTTGAGCTGGTTTTCAATGCGTTCCAGCAATTCTTCCACCGATTTGTTGCACAGCTCGACCTGCTGGGTACGGCCCATGCCGCGGGTGTCTGTTGTGCCGTGGCTCTCCTGCTGGCTGATGGTGTCTGATGTTCCATGCGACGTCCCATCGGAGGTGCTGTGCGAAGTGCCGGTCTGCTCGGTGGCAGAGTGGCTGGTACCCCACGAGGCGTTTACGCCCATGGAGCCGCCGATGTTCCGGGCAATGCTGTTGAAAGCCGTTCTGGATGGTGCCATGCCTCCTATGGCCCTGCCAGCCGTGCCCAGCAGCGGTCCAATAACAGCACCTGCCACCGGAATCGCAACCGAAGCTACTGCGCCGCCCAGACCCAGAATGCCTGCAATGCCGCCAGCCACCGGCGAGACCTTTGTGACCGAGGTGCCGGAGCTGCTGCCGACACCGCCGTTGATGCCACCGCTGACCCCTTTCGTTTTCTGGGTGCCATCCGTCACCGAGGAGGACTGGCTCGTGCCGTCCGTTGTGGTCGTGCTGACGGTATCGCTGATGGTGTGGGAAGTCCCGCTGCACAGGCTCTCCATCACAGCCGTGCTCTGATTCTCGCTATAGGACCATGTGCTCTTGCGGAAGGGCGAAAGACTGCTGTAGAGGTTTTCGTACCCGCTGCGTATCTCCGCCTGCGTTTCTGCCGAGACAGGCTCTGCCAAAAACAGCGCCGTGTACACCTCGCCGTCCATCGCGTCCATAAAACGCTCAATGCCCTGCACAAAAGCCTTGTCCTCTGTTTTCGACTTATCGCGCAGTGCTGCCACACAGGACACCGAGGCCACCGCTTCCTGATACTCACCAAATGCTCCTTCTGCCGGATCATTCAGGAGCTTATCTTCCTCCTTCTGTGAAACCGCGGTCACTTCTGAACCGGGAAAGTTGGAGAGCAAAACCTTTTGCAATGTCTTTCCTGAAATATCCAGTTTTCGATTTTCCATACTTTTCTGAGCAGGATCTTCCCGAACGCCAAGATAGATGTTGGCTCCACTTCCTGCATCCGGCACATCGATCATCACCGCCAGACTGCAGCCCTGCGCCATGCTGGAATAGTACACCGTAGAAAGCTTCTGGAACATATCCTCGCCCTTTTTCAGGGTCAATTTCTGCAGCTGGAACAGCTGGATGCACTGGGCAGGGTCCTGCACGTCCAGCATCTGCTGGGAAAGCTCCACCATGCCATAGTTCTGCAGTTCCGTCAGATATTTTTTATACACCAGATGGTCTGCAAGAGTCAGCTGGTCCGTCAGGTCATTCAGCGACTTCTGCGCGGAAAGCTGCTGTTTTTCAAGCACCTCAAGCTCGTCTGCCATGATTTATTTTCCTTTCTGCTGTTAACCCCTCAAAATTTTCCAGAGCAGGGCAGCTCCGCCCAGTGCCGCACCTGCTGCGACGGCAGAGCCAAGGCCGCCGCCCTGCATCCTGTCAATAGCGTTCTTTGCGCTTTCATTGCCCTGCTCAGCCGCTTTCTTGTACCACTGCATGGCCTGTTCTTCGTCTTTTATCACGCCGTATCCATTTTCATAGAACACGCCAAGTTTATACTGTGCATCGGCATCGCCCTGGTCTGCGGCTTTCCGATACCACTCCGCCGCAGTTGCGTTCAATTTCGTCACACCCTCGCCATATTCGTAACAGCGACCCAGATTATACTGTGCATTGATATAGCCTTGCTCTGCAGCTTTCCGGTACCATTCTGCTGCCTTGACATAGTCTTTTGTCACGCCCCTGCCGTTAGCGTAACAAAAACCCAGATTGTGCTGCGCTATATAATTGCCTTGCTCTGCGGCTTTCCGGTACCACTCCGCCGCTTTGGAAAGGTCTTTTGTCACACCCTCTCCATACTCATAGCAGACGCCGAGGTTACATTGCGCCAGTGCATATCCCTGCTCCGCAGCTTTCCGATACCATTTCACTGCCTCTTCTTTGTTTTGCGCCACGCCATATCCATTGTCATATAATATTGCAAGATTATACTGAGCTGTTGCGTATCCCTGCTCTGCAGATTTCCGATACCATTCTACTGCCTTGGCAATGTCTTGTGTTACGCCGTTTCCCTTTTGATAGCAATAGCCCAAACTATTCTGCGCATCTGCATTATCGTTTTCTGCTGCTTTCTCATACCATTTTACTGCTTCAGCAAAGTCCTTTCTTTTGCCTGTACCCGCTTCATAACAGCGCCCAAGACTGTACTGTGCATCTACATTACCCTGATTTGCCGCTTTCTCGTACCATTTCACAGCTTCCCAATGATTCGTTTTTACACCATAGCCATAATAATAGCACTCACCAAGCAGGTTCTGCGCATTTGCATTGCCTTGCTCTGCCGCTTTCTGAAGCCACCTTGCGGCTTCGTCATTATTTTCTTCCACGCCATCACCACAAATGTAGCATGCTCCCAGCTTATACTGTGCATCAGCATCATCATGGTCTGCTGCCTTCCGATACCACTTTACAGCTTCTTCATTATTTTCTTCCACACCATAGCCATGATAGTAACACTCTCCCAGCATATACTGTGCATCAGCATCGTCATGGTCTGCTGCTTTTTGATACCACTTTATGGCTTCTTCATTATTCTTTTCTATGCCATCTCCATAATAATAACACTCGCCCAGAGCGAATTGTGCTTTCACATTGCCACTCTCTGCAGCTTTGCGATACCACTCTGCCGCCCTAGCAAGGTCTTTTGTTACGCCTTTTCCTTTCTCGTAGCAGTAGCCAAGATTACATTGCGCCTGTGCAAGCCCTTGCTCTGCCGCTCTCCCGTACCATTCAGCGGCCTGAGCAGGGTCTTTCGTTACGCCATAGCCATTCGTATAGCAAACGCCCAGATTGTACTGCGCTTTCACATTGCCCTGTTTTGCCGCCTTGCTGTAGCATTCAAACGCCTGTTCCAAATCTTTTGCGACACCTATGCCATAACTATAGCAGTTGCCCAGTTTTTTCTGCGCCTCCGCATAGCCCTGCCCTGCCGCCTTACGGTACAGTTCTGCGGCCTTTGCCTCGTCCTTGCCGACGCCGTCGCCGGTCTCATAGCACACACCCAGCTCATACTGTGCTTCCGGGCATTCCTGCTCTGCTGCTTTGGTGTACCACTTCACAGCCGGTACATTGTACGAGAGTTCCGCATACAGCCGCCCGGTCATATACTGGGCCGTCACATTTCCCTGAGTCGCCGCCGCTTCGTACCACTTGCGGGCCTCTTTGTCGTCCTTTTCAACGCCCAGAGTCTGATAATAGAAGCATCCGCCCAGAACGCACTGCGCCTCGGCATTGCCCTGCTCTGCGGCCTTTTTGTACCACACGAGCGCATTTTCTTCGCTTTTTTCCACACCCGTGCCGTTCTGATAGCACCGTGCCACATCAAACTGTGCCTCGGGGTGTCCGTAATCTCTGGCCGCGACCATGTACTGCTGGAACGCCATTTCCGCATTGCCTGCCTGCTGATTTTTCTTAGCCTCCTGCAGGTAGTCCTGCACAGTCTTCTTTTTTGTTTCCTGCTGTGCTTCCTCGCCCAGGCAGAAGCGCTCCACGCACTCCATAAACTCCTGCTTTTTGTCCTCCGGGCCGTTGAACAGGAAACTGTACGCGGCATCCTTCTCTCCGCCGAAATCCATTTCCTTTATCTCAGCGCCCAGTCCGCCCCACTTCACGCGGCCCGCAGCCGGTTCAAACCACTCCTCGACGGGCTTTGCCTTCACGGCTTTCGGGATTTCCATCTCCTTTCCGCCCACGCGGACAGACTCCAGCTTGTCCGTAAAACACACTTCCACCTGAATTTCGCTCATATTCTATCGCTCCTTATGGTTTTATAATCTTTAATGTAATCTCCCTGACTCCGCACCCACATCTCGATGCCCGTCCCGAATACTTCCGCTTCCAGCAGCCAGCCCTTTTTCGTTACCTGCAAAACCTTTGCAGTGGGCAGTCGGTCGAGAACGGATTCCAGACTTGGCCCGGTATACTCGAACCGAATGGTCTGCAACTCGCCGCCGTACATGAACTGGATGCGCTTGCGCATCTCGCCCTCCTGAAAGCGGTCGGTATAGCGCTGGGCGAAATGCCGGTCGAGGGTCTTACAGTTCTGGATACGGTCAATGCGATAAATGGTCGGAGAATTATCCTGTGGATTTTTGAAGTGCTTGTCCTTGTCGATGCCCTCAATGAACGCAGCCAGATAGAAATAATATTCGCTGAATAAAATACCTACTGGCTCGACGGTACGCACACGGGTCTCGCCGTCGTGGGTGCGGCAGTAGGTAATTTCCATAACATTGTGATTTTCTACTGCCGTGCCGATCTCCCACAAACTCTCAATAAACTTCCGGCCATGCTGCGGCTCGACATAGTGAAAGCGTTCGTTGCTGATGAGGTCTTTGACCTGATTCAACCGATCCAGCGGTGTGCAAGCCCAGATCAGCTTGTCCAGAATCGGGAACATCTCTTCTTTTACCATGGAGCGGCTTTCCAGCAGAATTTTGCATACCGCCAGAATCTCGCTGCTGGTGAGGAAGCGGGAAAGCGTATCATCCAGCAGATAGCCACCCTTTGCGGAGTTGTATAAAATCTCCCGGCGCGGCTCACTATCGGCAAAATGGTTGCGCAGGGTGTCAAGGTCGCGCTGGATGGTTTTCTCACTGACACCGAAGCGGTCAGCCGTCTGCTGTTTGTTCAGCACACCACCCTGTACCAGCACCTGCTGGATATAGAGTATACGGTCCAATCTACTATTACGCACAGTTCATTCTCCTTCTCTGCTCATTGTAACACAACACAACTATCGCTGCAATTCTTTGTGTGAAGTTTTGTCGTTTCACGGAATTACAAAAAAATTTTTGTCTCTTTTGCACAACCCCAGTATACAAAAAAAGATAGATAGACTGCCTGTCCATCCTCCAAAAAGCCAAGTGCTTTTCTCACAAATTCCATCTGCGGTTCAGCCGGTAGATCACATCCCATACATCATCCTTAAAAGTGTACATTACCTGACGCGGTGATGCACTTCTGCTTGCCATGCAGACAACCAGAAACAGTTCGGCGGCAAATGCCGCGCCCAGCAGAAACATCCATATTTTTTTCATTGTGCACTCTCCTTTGATGGCGTTTATGCCCTTTTGTCTGTCTATTATAACGATCCTGTTGGACAGTTTGCTTGTCCTTTCTGTAAAAGATATTTTCTGCTTTTCCTGTACGTTGCAGTCAAAACCACCGGCTGAGCCGGTGGCTTGAGTAAGCCCTAGAAGGGCATCTTACTGGCAAAGCCCCTGCAAGGGGCCACGAGCAAGCATCTTTCATCTGCATTACTTGCCCTACCGCTCTAACGAGCAGTATCATAAAGTGCATCTTCTAAGATGACAATTCCTTTGTCATCTCGCTTCGCTCGAATCTTGTAGCTAAAGCATTTTTACTCCACCAGCTTAGCTGGTGGTTGTCGCTCGCTCAAGCTACTCAACACAAAAACCGCCCCGGCTTCCATTGCGGAAACCGGGGCGGTTCATTCTGTTTATTGGTGCTTCTTCAAGCGCTCACGCAATTACTTGCGGGGGTTCTTGATAGCAGCCTGGGCGGGTGCCAAAATTACAGAGTGTTGGGAAGAATGATAGTACGTTTTTATAGGTCAACAAGCGTTTTTATCTTCGTACAGATCCTACTCTAGAAATATTTCCTGTTCGATTGTGACCCCGTATTGCAAAATCTTATCGATTGCATCGGCAAACAGCGGATGTCTTCCCGCATTCCGCTCTTCCTGCAGCTTTTGCAAATACTGCTCCGTCCGATTCAGTCCGTTTTTGTGGTACTGTTCCACAAAGAGTCCTTCCATACGCATAGGTTCAAGTTGCGGGAACACCATTTGCAGGTTTTCGAACATACAAAAACCGCCCAGATCAATATCTGCCCAGAATCGTATTTGCATGGTTTTTCCTGCCACAGCGGCCAGTTTTTCAAAAAGTTTTTTCTTCTGCGGACTCAGAAAGCCACCGTGATAAACAACAAGTTCTTCCGGCCGTTTTTCCACCAGCAAATATTCATCATAGTTCGTTTTATTTTCGATAAGGGTAATGCAGCAGATGTTTTTCAGTTCAATGTCCACAATCTCTGACACAAGTGTACTGGGCAAAGCCAATCCATAAGGTTCTGCTGCGCTGAGTCGAAGTTCACCCTTTTGCAGCAAAATCGTGCAATCGCCCGAAAGCTCGTAGAGTTCTGGACGGGCATAGATTCCCAGAAATGAAAGCTGATCCCGTTCGCCAAGTTCCGCTTCCGTACAGGCCGCCGCCAGTTGGATATTATACTTACGTGCAATGCCGAGAAACAGTTCACGCACATTTCGCTCAAAATATTTGGTGTCGTGGAAGCACTGGCTGCTGAATGCACGCATCGTCACACCGCCGGACAGCTCTGCGTACCGCTGGAATGTAAGCAGCAGGTCCTGCAACAAATGGTCGTTCTCTCTACAAAAAGTCGGCACTCTCATGCTGTTCCGTGCCTGAGTGCATACAGCATCCCGCCATGCTGCGATCCATGAAACAGGATTGCCCTCCAACTTTTGCGTAATAAGACGTTCGACCTCTTCCGCCCTTTTTTGCGGATGCACTCTGTCGGCGCATTCATAGCACTGTGCGACCCGTTCCAGATCCAGCACGATGCAGGAGAGAACGCTCTGCTTTCTCGCCCATTCCAGACGCACCAAAGCCTGCTGCTCCAGCTCCCGTGCCGCAGCATTGTATGCATCCCGAACCACCGCATCTTCGTATTGATACTCCGGCAATTCCCTTTTATCAATGCGCAGCATTACCCGGCGTCTGGAAACATTAGGTTCGGAAAGATGCTTGCTGTTTTCAAACTTATCCAGCAGCCGGTTCAGGATCACTTGCGCTTCCTTCATTCCGCATCTCCTTTCCAAAGGGAATGATGTGCATCCGATACCCAGTCTTGTCCACCAGAAGCGTCCGGTCAGCAATGGGCATAATGTCCGAAACCTTATCCGGCGGCGTGCAAATGATCGCCTGTAGCCCCATCTTTCGGAGCAGGCGTACGCTCTCGGTGATCCGGTCACTGTCCATTTTATTAAAGGCCTCATCAAATACCACAAGACGCACCGTGTTGCCAAAGCGGGTGGCATCGTTCACACGGTACAGCTGAGCAAATGATGCCAGCACTGCAATATAGAACGGTGTCTGTGTTTCACCGCCGGACTTCATATTCAGTGTTTGAGAAAGCAGCTGCTTGGAACCGTTCTGGTCGGTCGTTTCCAAATCAAACTTCAGATACGTCCGGAAGTCTGTATAGCGGACGATATTCTCCTGTAGTTCGCTCTGTTTTCGGGTATTGAGCTGCGTATCGTCTGCCATTGTGATCTGACTGAACAGTTTTTCGATCAGTGGGCCGTATTTTTGCTGAAAGGGCAGTGCGAATAGACCGGATTCGCCTTCCATCAGTTCATCTGACGTGATCATGTTATAGTAATCCAGATAATCCGGGTTTGGCCCTACGCGAAATTGGTACTTGTCTGTGCCAAATTGTGCCTGGCGCAGGGCCTTGTTCAGGTTGTGCACCTGTTCTTGCACCTGATCGATGCTGGATTTCAGTTTGGCAAGGAAATCGTTCTGGAATTGCTCCATTGCACTTTCCCGTGCCGCCCGGATCTTTTCTTTGTATCGGGGCAGCTCGCTTTCCTGCAGAGTACGCCGTTCTTCCTCGTATTCGGTGTTATCCATCACCTCGATCTGGAATGCACAGGGTTTGAACCGTTCTGCATATTCTCTGCGTGCTGCAAACAGTTTCTTCTGAGCCCCGTCCATTGCCTTTGTGCTCTGCGCCAAACTGTCGCCGAAGTTCTTGCGGATGACATCTGCCTTTTTCAAGCGGACAAGCTCCTGCCGATAGCGGGGAACACCGATGGTTTCTCGGTATTCCTCCGTGAATCCTTCTTTCAAACCATCTTCGATGGCCTCATACCGCTGATATTTTTCCGGCAAGATCTCATATTCCAGCTGGTGGATGCGGCTTTCCAGATTGCCCCTTTGCACATTTTTCGCATCTTTTTCCTTGTTAAGTGCAAGGATTTCCTCTTTCAGATGCTCAATGATCTGCCGCTGCTCATCCAACCAGAACAGATTCAGCTGGGAAAGCTGATTTTTGACTTCTGCGATTTCCTTGGTGATCGTCTGGACGCGCTGGTAGTCCTCCTGCTTTTGCGCCACATCGATTCGGACAAATCTTTGAGTAAAAAGCGGGTCCGGCAGGCAGGCTAGCTGTTTTTGGAGCGGCTGCCAATGCCGCTGCTCCTCCTGCAGACAGGCCAATTCCTTTTCCAGATGGTCGATGCGGAGCTGTACCGCACGCCGCCCGATGAAAGCATCTTCCATCCGGTCCTTCCGAAGTGCGCGGGCCACATAACCCTGATACAGCATTCCTTCCGCCGTGATTGCCGTCCTATAGCAGCGCAACTGTTCTGCCGTGTCGCAGCATATCACCCGACCCAGAAGATAGTCCACATAGCTGCGTGCCAGCTTGTTTTCTGTCTCCACCTTTTCTGCCAGACTGCCGGGCAGCGGCCGAAGCGTCTCTTTTTCCCGCAGTTTTCCGATATCTACCAGACCAAACGCACGGTACTCTGCTTCCTTCTTCAGCCGGTCGTAAATATTAAGTGCTTCCTGATAGTGTCCCGGCTCCACCAGCAGATAATATTTCTGGTTATTTAGGTAGCCTTCTACCGCTCCACGCCAGCGCTCATCCGCCATTTCCAGCACATCTGCCAGAATATAAACGGGAACCGCATGCCCTGTTTTGCCCGCCAGATCCTTTTCCAGCCGGTCTTTGAACAGCAGAAGCCCATGGGGATAATCTTTGATGTTCCTGCGCAGATTTGCAAGCACCGCACTTTTCTGGTCGGCTTGTTTCTTCAGCTCTGCAATGCGGTCCTCTGTTTTATGAGCCGCGCTGCGGACAGCATCCGACAATTCGGCCGCTGCCTGCTGCCCCGTTTCAAACAACTCCACAGGCCGGGCAAACAATCCCTTCTCGTCACCAGTAAATACAGCATATGCTTTCTGCGCAGTGTTCGCCGCTTCCTGCACCGGTATGAGAAGTTCTTCCGGTTCCAGTTCTTGTATCTCTCCACAGAATCTCTGCAAACGCCGTGCTTCCCGCTTGATCTCCACTTCAAGATTTTGCAGACCCTGTTCCAGCTTTTTCTGCTCATCTCTCAGAGCCTTTTCCGTATTGAGCAGACGCTCTTCCTCCTGGAAAACATTGCTCTGCCTGCAGGCCAGCTCCAGCTCACTGCGGCGCATTTCTTTTTGTTCGATCTGTCGTTCAATCTCTTCTCGCTGCTCATTCACGTTTACAAGGCCGCCTTTGCATTCTGTCCGTTCCAGTTCGCGCCGGTCGATCTCTGCCTGTGCAGCTTCTTTTTCGGCCCACTGCACCAGAAACTTCTGGATCTGGCAGCGTTCTATGACCTGGTTCATCTCCTGATACAGCCTGCTGATTTGCTGCAGCGCATCCAGCTTTTCCTGCTGACGCTGCGCCAGCAATTCGTGCCGTTTATAATCCCGGATGTTTTGCTGCATCAGCTCAATATTGGGTTTATCCGGAATATCACAGATGTTCTCCGTGATGAATTTTTGGATATCCACAATTGGCCGGAACGAAACAGCCTTTTTCATCATCCGCAGGACCTGCTCGTTGTGGACGTTCCATTTCGCAAGCATAGTGTTGCGGTACTCTTTCTGGGTGTCGAAAAGTTCTGCCCGTGCATAGTTCTGCTTCAAAAAACGGCGAAGCGCAGAAAGTTCCATCGCTTCGCCCTCTTCAATAAAGCAATTTTCCGGCAGTGTCCCCGTGTAAATAAAGAATGTATCACGGTAGCTTCCATCGCTGCGGCAGTCAAATACTACACCCGTCACAAAGCTGCTGCTCTCCATCTCATCCTGAAATTCGCAGGCGATATAGGTGGAAAAATCCTTGCCACGACGGGAATACGGGCTGTTATCATCCATGTCGGCGCGCAGATAGCCCTCCAATGATCGCTGCGATTTTTCGTTGGCTGCCTGATTAAAATTGCGGGAATTTGTCTCGCCCAGCAGCACGATCTGCAGTGCATCAATAACCGTTGACTTGCCAGCGCCGTTCTTGCCTGTCAGGAAATTGATGTCGCCTACTTCAATCAGTTCCTTACTGAAATAGAGCCAGTTGATCAGCAGGATCTTCTTCAGCTTCTTCATCTATTTCCTCCTTTTTCAAAACAGACACCACCAAGTTCAGCTTTTCGCTGGAGACCGCAGAGAGAATGGTGGGCAATATTGCGATCCTACAGCTGCTCTGGTTGAATTTACCTTCCAGCCGCTGGATCACAGAATGGTTTTCCAGCACCGTAAACGCGCGTTTGACCTCTTCCATATTCGGCTTCGCCGGGAAAACTGGATAGTCGGTCACCACTTTTTCCAGCACATCCCGCACAGTGCAGACTGCATCCTGCTCCAGACCCAAACGCTCCATGTTTTCCTCATAGATCAGCCGTAGCGCCAGCAAAATCGCCGTTTCTTTTTTGTTGAGGTTGCAGCGGTTGGCCTCATCTGTGTTCAGCACATAAAAATACCCATTCATCGCATCCCGCCGCAGATCCCAGTCCAGCAGGCTCAGGTATTCCTGCACAGCCTCATAGTGCCGTGATAGAAAAAGATAGTCTGGGTTATCCACCCTGCCTTTTCCCGGCTGATAGTTTGTCCGTACAACGTACGTGTGGCTGAGCAGCTGATTGCAGATAGATTTGAATTGTTCCAGTTCTTTTGTCGTTGCATTGGTAATAAAATCAAAGTTCATGGCTTCTTCTCCTTCCTCCGGATCTGCATTTGCGGGATCGAGTAGCCATTTTTGCAAAAAGTGCCATCGAGTTCCTGGACCACATAACTGGCAGATGTATCCTTGCTTCCAAGGATTGCCAGCAAACTCATGATATAATCCTTGTCCTCTTCAAGCGAGAGCTCCTCCGAGCAACGAATGTCAGCATCTCCCAGCCATCCCTGCACATAAGCATTTACCGCTGCCCGGCCATATTTCGATTGCAGTAACTGTGCCGCTCTGACCTGTTCTTCCGTATTCGGCACCTGATCATCTTGTATCAGCACCGCTGCTGCTTTCGTCCGTTTACCCGGGCGCTTGCGATACCACAGGCTTTTTTCCGACAAAAACGACTGCTCATACAATTGGAATGCCGGCTGTATCTGGTCTACAAGTTCAGATGCCCTGCGGTTTCTGGACAGTGCCGTCAGCAGAACATTCAAATTGCCGCGCACGCTTTGATCTCGGTTCGTCAGGTTCTCGATTTTCTGTGTTGCTGCTCTGGTATAGCGCCGGACCTGCGTATCAATTTCTTCAAGATAGTCCTTCTCTAAATTATCATAGCGTTCTTCGATCCAGAAAATTTTCCGCAGCAAATCGGCACGGCAGTCTTCCAATGTCTTGCCCCGCTTATCACGCAATGCTTCATTTGCCATTGCCATCAGCAGCGCGTCATCTTCTTCCCACCGTCTCAGTATAGATTGAATGGGGACACGATACTTCGGCACTGAATCTTTGATTTTCAACGGACGGATGTATGCCTCCACAACTTTTTGTCCAAAGTTATTGAAGTGTGCAGCCAGCACCTGGTTGACATCCTGCATATCGATCTGCATCTGAAAGTAATGCTTTACATTATGATAGACCATTTGCAACAAACTAATCAGTGCCGTTGTGTTATCGTAGGCACTGTAAAGCGCCGTCATTTTCTCGTAAGCATTGTTGCTATCGTCGGCAGTCTTTAAGACCGAGAAAGTTCCGAACACATAGGAATATCCACGAACCGGGCTATCATCCCTGAGTTGATGAAATAGTTCCAGCAGGCGACTGCTGTAATTAGGAATCGTGATATATTCTTCAAAGTCATCCCCGCGTTCCTTCTCAAACCACCCCTTGCTGCACAGTTTACGGATCAAAAAACGGGCACGACCCGAGATATCCCGCAGTTCCTCTTCGTCAATATCTTCTCCTTCAAACGTAGCATCTGCCAGCTCCTGCTCCAATCTGCCGCGCAGCATGGAGTACAAGACATCTTCCCGTATTTTCAGGTTTTCTTGGTATGCCGCGTACAATACGTCCAGTGCATCCGCATATAAAATACGGTTGGGCGAAGCCAGCGGCGAGAAAAGTTCGCTTGGAACCGCTTCAAAAAACTTCATAGGCCTACCACCTTATTCGACTGATATACGCTTTCTTTTCTATTATTGTACCCTTTTTCCTCTCACAAAACAAGATGCAAAACCGTCCCAGCTTCCTGCTACGGAAACCAGGGCGGCTTGTTGCGTTTTATGCGTTTTTCTGCTTTTTCAGACTCTCACACAATTACGCACGGGAGTAATCCAGGCGAGGAATCACAGATTATTCGAAATAGCAGTGGCCTATCATTTTACTTCCCTATCTTTTTGAGCGATACGATATACTGCTGCACGAGTGTTGCCTTCTCGTACAATTCCCCCTTCTTCCAGCATTTTCTGTAG
>OLOG01001220.1_pt1 | contig 16913 bp, 17 predicted proteins | sample 1672351 | NCBI WGS metagenome assembly OLOG01 (sample SAMEA3136674, study PRJEB25190) | human gut metagenome | biome: human gut; feature: human-associated habitat; material: faeces | place: Austria | collected 2013 | reverse complement strand
TCAAGGCCGGCTGCGACGTGATCGTCGCCAACCGCTGGAGCGACGAGCTCGCGGATGTGGCGGACAAGGTCTATACACGCGACCTGTTTAAACGAGACTAGGTGGTATGAATGGCAGATAGAAAAGTCCTCGTCACCGGAGCCGCCGGCTTCATCGGCGCGTTCCTCGTCAAGAAGCTGCTCGAGGAGACCGATGACGTGATCGTCGGCCTCGACAACCTCAACAGCTACTACGACCCCGGCATCAAGGACGCGCGCCTGCGCATGCTGGCCGAGGTAGACACCGACGGCCGCTTCGCTTTCGTTCGCGGCGACCTGTGCGACGCCGCCCTCATCGAGCGCCTGTTCGCCGAGGGCGGCTTCGACGTCGTGGTGAACCTCGCCGCCCAAGCGGGCGTCCGCTACTCCATCGAGAACCCGCGCGCCTACCTCGAGAGCAACCTCGTCGGCTTCTTCAACGTGCTCGAGGCCTGCCGCCACCATCCGGTGAAGCACCTGGTCTACGCCAGCTCCAGCTCGGTCTACGGCGGCAACAAGAAGGTGCCGTTCTCCGAGGAGGATCGCGTCGACTCTCCGGTGTCGCTCTACGCCGCCACCAAGAAGTCCAACGAGCTCATGGCCGCCGCCTACTCCAAGCTCTACTCCATCCCCGCCACGGGCCTGCGCTTCTTCACCGTGTACGGCCCCATGGGCAGGCCCGACATGGCCTACTTCGGCTTCACTGAGAAGCTGCGCCGCGGCGAGACCATCAAGATTTTCAACATGGGCGACTGCCGCCGCGACTTCACCTACGTCGACGACATCGTCGAGGGCGTGAAGCGCGTCATGGACGCCGCCCCCGAGGTGAAGATGGGCGAGGACGGGCTGCCCCTCGCCGCCCACCGCGTCTACAACATCGGCAACTCCCATCCCGAGAACCTGCTCGACTTCGTCGACACGCTGCAGCGCGTGCTGGTTGAGGAGGGCGTGCTCCCCGCCGACTACGACTTTGAGTCGCACAAGCAGCTCGTGCCCATGCAGCCCGGCGACGTGCCCGTCACCTACGCCGATACCACGGTGCTCCAGCGCGACCTGGGCTACAAGCCCGCGACGCCGCTCGAGGACGGCCTGAGGGCCTTTGCCAAGTGGTATCGCGAGTATTACGGAATCGGGGATCATCGATGAACTGTTCAAACGCCTTCGAGCAGGACAAGATTCGTTTTGGGGGAGGGTCGATTCTTGGTAGCCATTCCCTCCGTTTCGTCTGGCTACTTCGCAAATGCCAATCCTCCCATAACCCCATGTGGCGCTTCCTGCGAAAGAAGATGCAGGCGCATTACGGCCTTGAGATACCGGGACAAGCGACTATCGGGGAGGGGTTCTACATCGGTCATGCTTACGGTATCACCGTGAACCCCGATGCGGTTATCGGTCGAAATTGCAACATCCACAAGGGTGTGACGATTGGGCAGGAGAACCGCGGCAAGCGCAAGGGAGCTCCGGTGCTCGGTGACTGTGTTTGGCTCGGCGTCAACTCTACCGTTGTCGGAGCTGTAACGATTGGGGACGATGTGCTGATTGCCCCCAACAGCTATGTGAACTGCGACGTGCCGAGCCGCTCGATTGTTATCGGGAACCCCTGCAGGATCATCCCTCGGGATAACGCTACCGAGGGCTATGTGAACAAACGCGTTTAATTACTTATTTGAATGGAGAGCGGCTTAGCATGGACCTTTCCAAGGCCAAGATTTGCATCCCCAGCTCGAGCGGCGGGCACCTCACGCACATGTGGCTCCTGAGATCCGTGTGGGAGCGCGCTGCTGATCGGTTCTGGGTGACCTTCGACAAGGAGGACGCGAACTCCCTGCTGGAGGGGGAGCGCGTCTACCATTGCCATTATCCGACGAACCGCAACATCCCGAACCTGCTGAAGAACACGGTTCTCGCCTGGAAGGTGCTCCGCAAGGAGCGTCCCGATCTGATCATCAGCTCCGGTGCCGCGGTTGCTGTGCCGTTCTTCCTGATCGGAAAGATGCTCGGGTCCAAATGTGTCTACGTGGAGGTCTTCGACCGCGTGGATAAGCCCACGATGACCGGTCGCATGCTCAACGGCGTGGCCGACCTATTCGTAGTGCAGTGGCCAGAACAGCTCGATGTCTACAAGAGCGCCGTTGACCTCGGCTCTATCTTCTAGGGAGGGACGCGCATGGTATTCGTGACCGTGGGCACCCACGAGCAGCAGTTCGACCGCCTGGTCAAGGCGGTTGACGATCTCAAGGCGGACGGGACGCTCGATGAACCTGTCTATATCCAGACGGGTTACTCGACGTACGAGCCCGTCCACTGCGACCACTCACAGTTCGTGCCGTTCCGACAGATGAAGAGCTTCATGGAGGGTGCCGATGTGGTGATCACGCACGGCGGCCCCTCAAGCTTCATCGAGGCCATGGCTGCAGGCAAGGTACCCGTCGTTGTGCCCCGCAGGGGCGACCTTGACGAGCACGTGAACAACCATCAGGCCGACTTCGTGCGCATCGTCGCGGAGCGCCAGGGCGGGATCGTGCCCGTCTACGACGTGATGGACCTTTCCGCCGCTATCGATCGCGCCCGCGAGCTCTCGCGCGGCGTCACTTTTAAGAGCCACAACGCCGAGTTCTGCCGAGAGCTCGAGAGACTGATAGAAGGAATTTAACCGCATGACTAAACCCCGCGCCGGCATACTCAGTATGCAGAGGATCTACAACTACGGGTCCTTCCTGCAGGCTTTCGGCCTGAAGTCCATCCTGGAGTCCCTTGGCTGCGATGTGCAGTTCGTTGACTACGAGCCTGGCAAGTGCCTGGTCACGTCCCCGTCATCGAAGAAGGGCGTCGCCCGCAAGGCGGAGAAGGTCCTTGAGGTATTCCGCTACGACGCTCCGCTCAGGGACAAGCTCGCCTTCATCCGCTACAAACGCACCTACGCCCAGCGCTTCTACCCGATGCTCGGCGTCACTGAGGAGCCCAACCTTGACCCCGACATCGACCTCCTGGTCATCGGCAGCGACGAGGTGTTCAACTGTGTGCAGGATAACGCTAATGTCGGCTTCACGCCCGCGCTTTTCGGCACCGGGTTGCGCGCCGGACGCAAGGTGACTTACGCCGCTTCCTTCGGCAACACCACGCTCGACAAGCTTGACCGTTACGGCAAGTGCGAAGAGGTTGCGGGCTACCTAAAGCGTCTCGACGCCGTCTCGGCTCGCGATGCCAACACGGGCGCCATTGTCGAGTCACTTACGGGGGAAGCACCGACCTTCAACTTGGACCCGGTGCTCGCCTACGACTTTTTTGGTGAGTGCGGGCTGATTCCCGCCGAGGTCGACGAGGACCGCTACATGATCGCATACGGCTACTCTGGCCGCCTCACGCCCGAGGAGTGCGCCACCGTGCGCACCTACGCCGACCAGCGCGGCCTCAAGGTGCTCAATATCGGTGGGGTGCAGGGCGTCTGCGATCGCTTCGTGGATTGCACGCCCTTTGAGGTGCTCGCCTACTTCAAGCATGCTGAGGCTGTGGTGACTGACACCTTCCACGGCACCATTTTCTCGACCATCTCCCACACGCCTTTCGCCTCCTTCGTGAGGAGTTCGGGCTACGGTAACTCCGAGAAGCTCACCGATCTGTTGAGCCGCCTGGGCCTGACTTCCCGTGCTGCAGCTGGGGCGGGAGAGCTCGTCGCCACCCTGGACGCACCCGTAGACTGGGCCACCACCGATGCCGTCGTTCGTGCGGGCCGCGAGGCTGCACGTGCCTATCTTAAGAAGGAGGTCTCCGCATGTATACGGAGTTAAAGTCATACCAGATCATCATCGCCCTGCTCAAGGAGTACGGTATTCGCCATCTAGTGCTCTCTGCCGGCAGCCGCAACGTTCCTTTCGTACACTCCGTCGAGGAGGATCCGTATTTCACCTGCTATTCCGTCGTCGATGAACGCAGTGCCGGCTACTTCGCGCTTGGGCTTGCTCAGGAGCTCGGCGAGCCCGTTGTGATATCCTGCACCTCCTCCACGGCGACCTGCAACTACTGGCCGCCCGTCGCGGAGGCCTTCTATCAGGACGTGCCCCTCGTCGTGCTCACGTCCGACCGCAACCCCGCCATGCTCGGGCAGTGGGAGGACCAGATGATCGACCAGGTTGGCATGTACGACCGTCACGTGCGCAAGTCCGTCAACCTGCCCATCATCAACGACGCCGACGACGCACACTTCTGCGAACGCCTTGTCAACGAGGCCCTGCTCGAGCTCGATCACCACGGCACGGGCCCCATCCACATCAACGTTCCGATGAAGGCGTACAACAACTCGTTCAACGTCAAGGAGCTCCCGAAGGTCACTAGGATCCGCAGGGTCGAAACCGACCAGGCCGATGAGTGGGCCGCATGCGCGGATCGTTTTTCTCGCGCCAAGCGCGTGCTCGTGGTCGCCGGCCAGCAGTCCTCCTGCCCCGCTGAGCTCGCGTGCGCCCTTGAGGGCTTCGCAGCTAGCTACGAGGTGGCCATTGCGGCCGAGTACATGGCGAATATCCCTCGCGAGCACGCCTTCAACCCGACGCTATGCATGGAATACCGTTACATCACGCCCAAGAAGTTCTCTGAGTTCTTGCCCGACGTGGTCATCACCTTCGGTGGCAACATGACTGCTGGCCTCAAGGATATGCTGCGTAAATTCGCAGGGTCCTATGAGCACTGGTCTATCAACGAGGACGGTTCTGTCTGCGATATGTTCGGGAGCCTAACGAGGGTGTTCGAGTGCGCGCCTGCCGAGTTCTTCTCGCGCATGGCCGATGCCTCTTCGTGCAAGCCTGACGGGAGCTACCTTGCCGCCCTCAAGGCCTATGAGGCCTCTGCGACGGTGCCGGAGCTTCCCTACTCGAACATGGCCGCCATCCGCAAGGTCGTCGAGCGCGTGCCGTCGGGCTCCATCCTGCACCTCGCGATCAACAACGCAATCCGCCTCACAAATTTCTTCAAGCTTCAGCCGGGTGTCAAGGTCTACGCGAACATCGGCACGCACGGCATCGACGGCTGCCTCTCGTCCCTCCTGGGTCAGGCTGCGGCGAGCGGCAGGCCCAGCTATCTCGTGATCGGCGACCTTGCATTTTTCTATGACATGAACGCGCTTCGCATTCGCCACGTGACTGACAAGGTGCGCATCCTCCTCCTCAACAACGAGGGGGGCGAGGAGTTCTACTTCAACCAGATGTGGAAGGACGAGGCCTCGGACCTCCACACCTGTGCTCGTCACCACACCAAGGCTGAGGGCTGGGTGCGCGAATGCGGATTCCGTTACCTAAGCGCACATAACCCCGAGGAGCTCGACGCGGCAGTCGAGGAGTTCTTCGATGACGACGCTGAGGGCCCCGTCCTACTCGAGGTTTTTTCCGAGATGAGCGCGGATTCCAAGCTTGTCTACGACGTTTTCGACATGACCCGCCCCCGTGACGCACAGTCGGAAGCGATCCGCAAGTCCAAGGAGCTCATCAAGGCGACCATCGGGCAGGAGAAGGCCCAGAAGATCGCCGGGATTTTCAAGAGGTAGTCACATGGGATTCAAAAGAGTCATTCGCAAGGCCGCAAAGCTTGTCCTGGCGTCGTCTCCCGAGAAGTTCGTGAACGTCGAAGTCGCGCAGGTGAGCGCCGGCAACGTGCTTAAGGGAAAGACAATCGTCATCACTGGCGGCGGGCGCGGGCTCGGGCTCGCCATGGCAGAAAAGTTCATTTCGGAGGGTGCCAAGGTCGTAATCTCTGGTCGCAAGGAAGCCACTCTCAAAGCTGCCTGCGAGAAACTTGGCTCCTGTGTGACCTATGTGGTCGCCGATGTCTCCGAGGCGGAGCGCGCCGGCGAGTTCCTGGACGCATGCGAGGCTAAACTCGGCGGGCGTATCGACTGCCTGGTGAGCAACGCCGGCGTGAGCCTCCATGAGAATCGCTTCGACAACGTGACCATCGAGGGCTTCGATAGGCAATTCGGCATTAACATGCGCGGGGCGTATTTCCTTTGTCGCGAGTTCCTTTGCCGTAAAGAGCGTGAGAAAGAGCCCTCCGGTGAGCTCCTAGTTATCACGAGCGAGACGGGCGAACAGGCCTACGATATCCCTTATGGCATGACCAAGGCCGCCATGGACAGTTTCGTACGTGCTGCTTCCAGGCGGATGTATCCACTTGGCGTGCGCGTCAATGCCGTTGCTCCTGGCGTCACGCTCTCGGATATGACGCGCGACTACGCCGAGGCTTCAGACGGCAACATGTACCGTGAATGCGCTTCCGGCCGCATCTTCAGGCCCGAGGAGGTCGCCGAGGTAGCATGCTTCCTTTTAAGTGATGCCTCTAAGTGCGTCTCGGGTGAGGTCATTCACACCAACGGCGGCAACCACATTAAGGCCTTCTGGGACGTGAGTTGTGATGGGTAGGAGGGTTCTTGTGATCCCGACTGGCGGGCTCCGCCGCGAGGGGATTACGTCCTCCATCCTGAGTTTTATAAGCTCCATGAATCGCGACGGACTTGATGTCCGCGTGGCGGCCGTATATAACAATGAGTCAGACGTGCTCGACGAGTTGAGATTGCTCGGATGCGATGTCGTGGAGACGCCCGATAGACGCTCCGACACTTTTTGGTACGTGCGCTTTCTCATTTCCTATATGAGGCGAGAGCGTATCGATGTGGTACACGTTCACGGGAGCAGCTCGGTTATGGCTATTGAGCTTCGGTGCGCGCAGCTCGCGGGGGTGCGCGAGCGGATTGCGCACTCGCACAACACCAAGAGCGACGATCCCCGTCGGGACAAGATACTTCGCCCCTTTTTCCGTGGTAGTTGGACGCGAGCTCTCGCGTGCGGCGAGGATGCTGGCAAGTGGCTCTTTGAAGATAAACCCTTCGAAGTCCTCCACAACGGATTTGCCCTTGGGAAGTATGCCTTCGATGCCGTGCGGCGCGACGAGGCACGCTCACGTCTCGGATTCGAGGAAGAGCCTGCCGTCGGTTTCGTTGGCAACATCAACTACGTGAAGAATCAATCGTTCCTCATTGATGTGTTCGGACTACTGTCACGCGATATTCCGAGTGCCAGGCTCTTTATCGTTGGCGAGGGTCCCGACCGCGCGAAGATTGAGGGATTAATTGCCGAGAAGGGGCTCGCGGATCGCGTGACGATTACCGGGCGCGTTTCCAATGTCGACGACTTTCTCCAGGCGTTCGACCTTATGATGCTCCCCTCGCTCTTCGAGGGGTTGCCCAGCGTTGTGCTGGAGTGGCAGGCGGCTGGACTTCCCTGCTTGGTCTCCGATGTCGTGACGAGGGAGTGCGCCGTTACCCCTCTCGTTCGATTCCTCTCACTTAGGGATGGTGCCGCCGCGTGGGCTGCCTGCGCGCGCGAGTCGCTTGAGGCCAACAGTGTTGCAGACGTCCGCCGCGCGGCTAGCGAGCGCGCGCTTCCAGCGCTCCGCGAGCACGGTTTTGACATTGACGAGACCTCCAAGAGGCTTAGGACGATATATCTAGGTGGTGGCAAATGACGCTTCCAGTGCCCTTCGGGAAATTCAAGCGCGAGACAGTGCGCCTCAAGCTGCGTAACGGGCTGTGGCTTCCCCTCACTTGTAAGACCAGAGCAAAAGGGCTTGCCGTGGATAATTTCACCATTATTTCCAACAATTGTTGGGGCGGTACGGTCTATGAGAGCTACGGCATGCGTAAAGCGTCGCCGACAATTGGCATGTTCATTATGCCGGGTGATTATGTGCGCTTTTGTGCCGACTTGGATAGTTATCTCTCCGAGCCACTTGAGTTCATTGCTCCGGAAGAGTCGAAGTGGAGGGCGGAGCTCAGCTCCAACGGTAATTGGGGGACTTACCTCATTGGACGTCTAGGCGATATCGAACTTCAGATGCTCCATCATCACGACGAGGCGACCGCACGTCGTAAATGGCAGAGCCGTGTGGAACGTGTCAATCACGACCGGCTGATTTTCAAGCTGAACGACCAGAACGGTGCTACCGAGGAAGACCTGCTTGCTTTTGACGCCCTGCCGCTCGAGCACAAGCTCGTCTTTGCGGCGAAGGATCATCCGAACATTATGTGCTGCAGACGTATCCATTGTCCGCGGAGCTGCGGGTTCATACCCGCTTCGTGGGAGCCCTTCGGGGCGAACCGTTCGTTCAACGTTACCGAGTACATTAACGGCTGCTTTGGCAGCTGTTAGGATCCCAAGGGGAATCGTGATATTAGAGAATCAAGATATCATTTTTGTGAGCAATGCCCTCGCAAACGGGGGCGCTGCTCGCGTCATCTGCGTCCTAGCGGCAGAGTTCATTCGTCGCGGTAAGCGCGTTGGCATCGCTGTGTACAACAGTTTTGAGGGTGAATATCCGGTCGTAGATGGGGTTCAAAAAGAGTATGGGCCTCAGAGTTCCGGTGGGCCTTCCAGGGCGAATCGCATCTCCTGGCTGCGCGGTGTTGCCAAACATAACCCCGATGCATGTTTCGTGGCGTTCGAGTACTTCGTGAACATGCAGACCATCATTGCACTCGCCGGGCTGCCCAACCGCTTGGTTATCTCGGAGCGCAACGATCCGGCGCGTGTGGGTAGTGGTAAAAAGACCAATTGGCTCCGCGAGAGGCTCTACCGCCATGCGGACATGTTGGTCTGCCAGACCGACGATGCGGCGGCGTATTTCTCGAATAAGGTTGCGAAGACTGTGATTCTCAATCCTGTAAAGGATAATTTGCCTGAACCTTTTCGCGGTGAGCGCCGTCATTCGGTCGCCTGCTTCTGCCGTTTGGAGAAGCAGAAGAATCTTGGCATGCTGCTCCGCGCCTTCGCGGAGTTCTTGGTTTCTCACGATGGTTGGACACTCGAGGTCTATGGCGACGGCACGGAGCACGATTCGCTCGTCGCACTCGCAGAAGAACTGGACATTGCGAATGCAGTTTCCATCAGCCCTGGGCGTCAGGACGTGCACGATGTGGTGCGCGATGCCGGGTTGTTTGTTCTGCCCAGCGATTATGAGGGACTTTCTAACTCTATGCTCGAGGCTATGGCCATCGGGTTGCCTTGCATCTGCACGGACTGCCCCTGCGGCGGTGCTCGCATGGTTATCCGAGACGGTGAGAATGGAATACTGGTTCCCGTGGGCGGGGAGGGTGAGCTCTCGGTCGCGATGGCACGCGTCGCGGATGAGGACGGGCTTGCTCAGCGCCTGGGGTCTAATGCTGCAGGTATTAGGGAGATGCTGTCTGCTGGCGCGATTGCCGACAAGTGGAATGAGGTGATCGGGGAGTGATCGTAGACAACTTCGTTTTTTCAAGGAGAAACCGACGTCCACTTGAGCAGGATGAGACGGTTGGTAGAAGAGCTGGGATGTTTATAGCCCTTGGTTTATTCGTCGCACCTTATCTTTTGAGGCATAAGTTGATTCCCGGCAGTGAGGCGGTTTGGGCACTCAACCCTGTTGTGTTGCTGACCGTTGCTTGGCTTCTTCTTTATATGCTCGGTCATAAATATGCAATGTCACGAAGCTTCGGCGTCGTACGTTCTGTGCTGTTTGCTGGATTGGTACTCCTGGCTTTCTCGACTGGGATGTCTCCTTCGTTTCTCATTGCCTGCCTTCTTCCCCTGGTCCTTCTCTTTGTTGTTGTTCCTGAGACCATTTTCCCGGCATTTTTTAAGGGCTTTATGAGGGTTTTGAATGCTGTCATGCTTGTCATTGCTGCTTGTGCGGCATGCGATGTTGTAAGTGGTTTTTCCGTAACTAAAGCCATTACCAATTTCTATGGGTCAGACAGCCTTATCAGCATGAGCTCATCAGGTCGCCTTGTTTCAATAATGGGTCACAGCCTTCTTACGGCTGAAGTGGCGCTGCTTTATTTTGTCCTCAACCAGATCGCTAGTAGATTTATGGGTGCCAAGATCAATCAGATATTGGTTACTCTTGTCGCGGCTGCTGTTGTCCTCCTTACCGGTAGTCGCTCGGCGATGGTTTGCCTGCTCTGCATGATTATCCTTGCGTATTCAAATGCTAAAAATATTAAATATTGCATTGTAATCATCGTGGGCCTGCTTGCATTTTACTTGGCCGGTTTGTTTGATACCGTGATTGATCGAATAATGATCGGTATCAAATCTGGTGATATGACTTCATCGCGTAATGTGCAGTTAGACCAGCTGGTGGCCGCAGGTGTTATTCGCTATGACTGGTTTACGGGTCATGAGTTTGACTATTCAAATAATTTATTGATTATCGCATTGGAATATCCCCTCCTCAGATTCGCTTTCAGTTACGGGATTGCGTTTTCAGTTTTGTTGGCGATTTATCTATTCGTCTTGCCTCTTGTCCAGACGCTCAGGGGGCTTGGCATTGTCCCCTTCGGTCTTCTTGCCCTTTATTTTGTTCATGTCAACACCTATTCATCTATATGCTCGACGCAGGACGGAATGATGCAATGCGTAATTGTGGCCTGGCTTTTTGTCGGTGTTGCTCGCTATTCGGCATATCTTGGAATCTCACGCAGCTCTGAGCAGGGTGATTGAGATGCGCATTTGCTTTGTCTGCCAATCGCTCGCCACTCCTGGTGGGCTTCAGAGGGCCGTCGCGCTGTTGGCCAACGAGCTCGTTTCGCGCGGTGTGGATGTCTCTGTTCTCATGGATACCCCCGAGCTGGGCGAGAATCCCTATGGCTTGAGCTCTGATGTTGTGATCCTGCCCGTCGGCATCAAAGGGGCTTCCAAGCCGCTTGGCAAGCTCGTTTCTAAGGTCAGGCGACATTCCGGTTTATTGAAGCCAATTTGTCACGAGCACAGTCTCGGTGGCTCAGTAATTGATAAAAAGTCCCTAGCGGCTGTGCGTGAGGCTCTAAAAGAGGGTCGTTTCGACGTGGCTGTTGGTTGCGATCCGCTTCATACTATCGTTGCGGTGTATGCCTGCGACGGCTTGAGCATCGATGTCTGCGGCTGGCAGCACAGCACTTATGATGGCTATTTCAATCAGGGCGGCAGGGGCTTTTACGGTCAGGACTGCCTCTATGCATTTGCGCTCAGGCGCTGCAAGGTGAATTTCGTACTTACCGAGCAGAGCAAGGAAGTCTATGAGCTACACACCGGGCATTCGGCGATCGTCCTCCCCAATTCCATCGCGAATATGGGCACGAGAGGCTACGCGGAGAACTGTGTGCTTTACTGCGGTCGTCTTGATCCCGGCTCTAAAGGCGCCGACTACATCCCGCGCATCGCGGAGGCGCTCGCGGTGAGAGGTTTTGGCGGAGAATTCCTCGTAGTGGGAGACGGCCCTTACCGCCCGAGCCTTGAGGAATGGTTAGAGGACGCTAGGCTACCGTTCAAAATGGAGCTCAGGGGCTTCGTCACCGACGCTGAGCGTTATTACGAACAGGCGACCGTCCTCATCTCCCCGTCTCGCTGGGAGGGGTTTGGGCTGTCCATCCTGGAGGCGATGTCGCACGGCGTTCCCTGCGTTGCCTTTGAGAACGACGGCCCCTGCTCGCTCATAGATGACGCGGTGGACGGCTTCATCGTTCCCAACGGGGACGTGGAGTCCCTTGCCGAGCGCACTATGGAGATTCTCGGCTACGAGAGTCTTAGAAGGTCGATGGGGGACGCCGCCGTCGAGGCCGCACGGGGATACCTGGTCGGCGCGCAGGCGGACCGGTTCCTCGAGGCGTTGAAAGGATAGGAAATGGCTAAGAAGCTGCTCATAACCATAGACACCGAGGCGGACAACCAGTGGGATGTCTCGAACGGCATCTCGACCGAGAACACTCTGTTCCTACCGAGATTCCAAGAGCTTGCCGAGAATTACGGTTTTGTGCCCACCTGGCTTACCAACTGGGAGATGTGTCAAGACGATCGCTTCGTGAGGTACATGAAGCCTAAGAACGACTCAGGTAAATGCGAGATCGGCATGCATTTGCATGCCTGGAACAACCCGCCGGAGTTTCCACTCGAGGAAAAGACCGATCAGCGCGCCTACCTCATCGAATATCCCGAGGAGCAGATGGAGGCCAAGTTCGACACTCTGCTCGAGTCGCTCCGCAATCGTTTCGAAGCTCCCGTGACCTCCCATAGGAGCGGGCGTTGGGCGCTCGATGAAAGGTATGCGGCCCTCCTCGCGAAGAAGGGTTTCATTGTCGACTGTTCCGTGACCCCGCATATGGACTGGACTATGGCGCCGGGGCAGACGGGCCTCCCCGGTAGTGATTACTCACAGTCACCCGAGCATCCTTACGAGCTGTATCCCGGGCTTCTTGAGGTACCAATGACGATCAGGAGGACTCATCGATTCGCCTTCGATGCCCTTCATGAGCCGAAGGATGTGCTTCGCCAGGGTAAGCGGTTTGTCAAGGGGCAGTGGCAGTGGCTGAGGCCATCCAAGAATCCTTCGGCGAGCGCTCTGCGCGGTCTTCTGGACGACGTCGACTCGTCAGTCGACACGTATGCGATGTTCATGATCCACTCCTCCGAGCTCATGCCCGGAGGGAGCCCAAACTTCCCGGACGAGGAGTCTATCGATGACCTTTTCGCGGTTATCGAGAAGACCTTCTCCCACGCCGCCGAGCTCGGCTTCAAGGGCCAGGGGATGTCGGGGTTCGCGAGGGATTACGGTATGCGCGGGAGAGCAGATTGAAGAAGTTAGACCTTAAGGAACTCAAGCGGAAAGCGGGCGGCCAGGGCTTCTGGGCCCGGCTGTTCAGGAACGCTGCCACGGCGCTGTTGGGAACGAGCGGCGCACAGGCGATAGGCCTTATCACGCTTTCTGTCCTCGTTCAGTCCCTCGGCGTCACGCAGTACGCGTTCTTTGTCCTGGGTCAGCAGTACATGACCGTCGTGGACGCGCTCGTGAACTTCCAGTCCTGGCAGGCGATCATCAAGTTCGGCGCCGACGCCAAGTCGCAAAGGGACGACGAGCGCCTGTTCGCCGACCTGAAGCTCGGCATCATCATGGACGTCGCGACGGCGATCGCCGGCACCGTCCTCGGCCTTCTCGCGCTCACCTTCGTCTGCGACCTTATGGGTTGGGGGGCCGAGGTCAAACTTGCGGCCTTCATCTTCTCTCTCGAGATTGTGTTCCATATCGAGGGGTCCTCGATCGGGATTCTCCGCCTGTTCGATAAGTTCCAGTGGACCGCGGTCAACAGCATCGCCCTCGCGGTGTTCAAGCTCCTGGTGGTCGGCGGCTACTGTCTTCTCCCCATTGAGCACACGATGCTCGGCTATGTGGTCGTTTATGTTGCGACGGACATCGCCAACCATGTCTCGCTGCTGTTCCTGGCGCTATACTTCCTCCATCGAAGGTTCGGGTTGAGACGGGTTCTCCTAGCGCCTCTTTCTCGACGAGACCATGGATTTGTGTCTTTCTGCCTCTGGTCCAACCTCGGCACCACCGTCGATGTTCCCGTCAAGTATCTCGACGTCTTCATCATCTCTGCCGTGTCCGTTGAGATGGTCGCCGTCTACAAGGTGTTCAAACAGGCGCTGCAGGTTTTCTCGCTGCTTACGAACCCGATCTCGACCGCCATCATGCCCCAGATGTCCGAGCTCGTCTCCGAGGGCAGGCAGAGGGACGCTTTCGGTGTCGTTCTGAAGATCAGGAACGCGATCTGCGCCGTTATGGTCGGATGCCTGATCATTGCCGCGATTTTCGGTTACCCCCTCTTTGGGGTTTTCTTCGGGCCGGAGTATGCGGCGAACCTACCCCTGTTCCTTATCCTACTTGCGGTCCATTTCTACGGGCTCATGTATGTCGCCCTGCATCCGTACTTCTTCTCGCTTGGGCTTGCTAAGGAGGACAGCTTGCTGAATTTGGTTTCTAATATTCTGTACCTTGGCGTTGCCTTTCTCCTTGTTCACTTCCTTGGTGTGTATGCGATCGTTATCGCAACCATGCTCCAGTACCTCGCTACAAATATGACGAAGGTTCATGTCGTGAACAAGAAGCTTGCCGAACTCGAATAGGAGGTTGCTCCCCATGTCCCTGTTTTCTACCATCGCCTGGAAACTCACGCCAGGCAAGAAGAAGCTCGAGAAACTTCGCGAGCGTGGCCTTGTCATCGGGCGGGGGTGCGAGATCCTCAACGGCTATGAGTTCGGTTCCGAGCCCTATCTCGTCGAGATCGGTGACAACGTACGCATCACGCGGGGCGTGAACATCACTACTCACGATGGCGGCGTATGGGTTCTCCGTCACCTTTATCCTGAGCTCTCCGATGTTGATCGTTTTGCAAGGGTGAGGATTGGCGACAATTGCCATATCGGCCTCAATGCAACGATTATGCCTGGCGTTACTATCGGCAAGAACTGCATTATCGGCGCGGGCGCAGTGGTCACTCACGATATCCCTGATAACTCCGTAGCTGTTGGCGTTCCTGCACGCGTAATCGAATGTGTCGATGACTATCGCGCGAAGAACGAGGACGTTTTCATGCATACCAAGAATTTGAGCTGGCTGGAGAAACGCGCCGCCGTGGAGCGTGAACTTAGTAAGGATTAACAAGCATGATTACCTCTAAGCATGAATTGTCTGAATACCTTGAGCGCGATAGGCTTGCTCTTCATCAGACCCTCAGACGCCTTGATTGCTTGGGGACGATGTCTGGAAGTTTCAGATCCGCCTTCAAAGGACCGAATGGTATTGGTACTCTGGCAAGCATTTGAAAATCCCCTCAATGCCGCTCGATTCCTAATTAGTAAGAACTTCATGAGGAGAAAGCCCGTTAAGCTCGCTTTCTCTATTTCGATTAATGTTTTCTAAAAAGGCCTCTCAATCGTGCATTACTGCACGATTGTGGAAAAGCTCTCTTCCTTGGCATCCAAGTGCTGCTGAATGTGATCGGCATACTTCTCTGCCCATTCATCGGCTTTGCCATTTCGCACAAAGTAATTCTTGGACAGGTCGGTTGAGTGGTAGGCGTAGCTGTCCTTCTTGTAGTTTACCGTGTGATCGGAGTGGGCAATTGCCATGAGCTCGTCGGTCGGGCCAAAGTACAGATGGCGCTGGTCCAGGTCCCCGTACCAGTTGTCGCTGGTGTCGTCCCAGGTCAGGTCCATCTGGCACCACTTGCCGTCGATCTTTACGGCGTTCCAGGTGTGGCCGTTGCCGGTGATGCGGCCGTTGGCGATGCCCGCGGCGTCAAGGGGCTTGGAGTAGATGCGCTGGTAGCTCTCGCAGGTGCCCTGGTGGCGCGTGAGGCCGCTTTCGGCCGAGCACCAGTTGAGGCTGTGGTCGTACTCCAGCTGGTCGAGCGTCCAGTCGTGGAGCCACAGCGCCATGTCGTATTCCGAGCCGTTTGTCTGTTGCCTGCACTGGGCCACGGCGTTGTTGACGATCTGCGTGACGCTTGGGCGGGCGGCGTCGTTTACGGTCACCTCCGCCGTGGTGCGCAGATAGTAGATACCCTTGTCGTTATGGGGGTCGTTTCTGTCGTTGTCCATAAAGTAGAAGTAGATGCGGTACGTGCCCGACGCCGTGAAGTCAAAGGTAAAGTAGCGGCCCGCGGTGCCCAGGCTGCAGTAGCTGGCCCATGCCGGGCGCGACGGGTCGCAGACGCTTTCCTGGCTGCCGCCGTCCCAATAGGTGGGCACGTCCATGCGCGCCTTGGCCTGGGACGAGCCGTTGGTCTGGGTTACGTGGAAGGTCGTCGCGGTGCCCGCGGGGGCGTCGTTCCACGAGACGGTGAAGGTGACGCCGTTTTGGGTTGCCGTGGCGGAGTGGGCGTAGGTGGTTTGTGGCGTGGCGGAGATGTCCTCGGGCGTGGGGGTGGTCTGGGTTCGGAGGGATGGGGCGGGGGTTCCGGTTGCGGCAGCGGTGCCGGCGGTGCCGGCATTGGTGGCGTCGGCGCATTCTGTATTGACTGCGCTGGTGCCGGTGGATGTTGCGGTGCTGCCCTCTGCGGTATCTGCTGTCGCATTTGTGTTGGTGCCGTCTTCGGCTTTGGCTGTGTCGCTGCTCGTGGCGTCGGCTTGCGACTGCTGCTCGGCTGTTGCCCGAGGCTGCATGGCTTCTGCGATGGCTGGCGTAGGCAATGTCGCGCTGACCATGGACGTGCACGCGATCGCGCAGAGCAGGTACTAAAGGGGTCGTTTCATAGCGGAGCCTCTCGGTGAGCAGCCAATAGGGTCCGAAGGCAGCTCCAGGCCAGCACTCCGCACATATTTTATTGCGTTTTATTTTACGGGAATACCAGTCAACAACAGCGAACATTCTGGGGAATGTTGGGGGGGGACGGATGACGGTTGAGCCTCCGTCTCCTCACTCGGCGGCTATGCGGCCTGCGTTGGGTTGTCTATGCGTGCTGCGGAAGCTTCAGCGCGAGTCTGTGTTGTTCCTCCGTGAGGCTCGACGCGGGCGTCTTCCAGGAAAAGCCTGTGAGTTGGCTACTCAGGTCCAGCTCTGCGTGGTCATACTCTTCAATTTTGCATCCAGGGTGCTTGGCATCGGGCCACAGGCGGCACTCGACCGGGTTTGACCCGATGATTCGATATTCCTGCTGGTAAGCGTACTTGGGCGTTTTAATAAGTAGGTTGCAGATCGTGCCTTGGAAAATTACGTCGATCAGCTTTGGTCTGGGGATGCCATAGGAGATGGCGGTGCGGGCGCATGCGTCCACGCCGCCGGTGGTGTTGCTGTCCATAAGGCGCGCGAAGCTGTCGTACCGCACGATGCCGATCCATCCGTCTGCACATCCGAACTCCCGGATCATGCGCTTCGGGATTTGGATAGAACCGTCGACGATGTCGTTCTCGCGGACCGCGTGCATGCAGATTTCGGACCTCGAGCGTTCGGCTGCATCAATGAACCTTATATCTTTCGCTGGGGCCAGGGGCGCGGTCATCTGTTCTTTTCTTCCCGTGTTGGTTAGCCATAGTAGCCAGCACGGGAAGCTATACGGCGAGGGTCGCG
>OLOG01001191.1_pt1 | contig 17264 bp, 13 predicted proteins | sample 1672351 | NCBI WGS metagenome assembly OLOG01 (sample SAMEA3136674, study PRJEB25190) | human gut metagenome | biome: human gut; feature: human-associated habitat; material: faeces | place: Austria | collected 2013 | reverse complement strand
ATATTTTCTATTTTCAAAATAAAGTGTTTTAGCTCTATTGATCGTATCATAGAGAAGACCACTTTCATATCTGTCAAATGTAAAACCATTACCCGTATTATCAAATAGATTATAAGGTTGCACTGTATCCTTTAGTCCTCCTGTTTCTCTTACAATCGGTATAGCACCATATCTCATAGCGATAAGTTGGGTAAGTCCACATGGTTCAAATCTTGATGGCACTAATAGAGCATCACATCCTGCATAAATATTGTGAGCAACATTTTCGTTGTAGGCAATATAAGCACAGAAGTTACCTTTATATTTATTTTCATAATAACGGAATGCATTTTCATACTCAGCATCTCCCGTACCTAAAATAACGACTTGTGTATGTTCATCCATAATACCTGGAATAACATCATTTACAAGATCAAGACCTTTTTGATTAGTCAAACGTGAAATAAGTCCAATAACGATCTTATGGTCATCTACTTCTAGACCTAAAGCTTCTTGAAGTGCTTTCTTGTTTATCTTTTTATTCTTTAGCACTGATTTTGCATCATACTTCATCGCTAACAATTCATCCGTTTTAGGATTCCAAATGTCTGTATCAATACCATTTACAATTCCTAATATTTTATGATGATGATATCTTAAATGATCAGCTAATCCTTCACCATACTCATCTGTTTGAATCTCTCCAGCATAAGTATTACTTACTGTTGTTACTTTATTACAATAAGTAATACCGCCCTTCAACATATTAGCATCAAGCCAATTTTGAGTCATACAATCTTTATTAAAAACATAATCAGGAAGTCCCGACCAATACTGTATCATTTTTCTATCATAAATACCTTGGAATCTTAAATTATGAATTGTCAGTACAGCACTAGCACGTCCTACATTAGTATTATTAAAACATGTTCTTAAGTAAAGTGGTACTAAAGATGCTTGCCAATCATGGCAATGTACAACATCTGGAGTCCAATCCAAATAATTAAGTGCAGCAAGCGCAGCTTTACTAAAATAACAGAACTTTGGTATATCATCAATAAGATTTGTATAAGGATTACCCCAAGAGAAAAACTCATCATTATCTATAAAATCATAAACGACACCATCTTCCTGGTATTCCATAATTCCTACATAATATTGTTTTCCATCAGCACATAAATCCATATAAAACGAACCCTTGTATTCCATCTTTTCTTGATACTTTTGAGGAATACATTTATATTTTGGAATAATTACTTTAACATCAATATTTAATTTAGCTAAACTTTTAGGAAGAGCAGACATGACATCTCCTAATCCTCCAGTCTTGACGAATGGATAACATTCTGATCCAATAAAAGCGACACTTCTTCTTGGTCCTAAATCAAGTTGTTTTGTTGGGCTTTCTTGTTTAACAGAAACCTTTTGAACAGTTTCATTTTTCTTAGCAGCAACATGATTCACTTTTGAAATAGTCGTTTTTTTCTTATTAGTGTTTATATTATTTTTTGTGTTCTTTTTCTTATTGCTTTTTTGTACTGCTTTTTTTCTCATATTATTTTCCTCCTGTCTATAAATAATATTATTACGTCTATTGATATCTTATATTATATCATTTATTTCTACGATTTTTGTATATTTTGGGTATACTCTTATATTTCTAACTTGAATAATAATCTCAAATAGCCATGATTCCATTATCTTTTTTATTTAAAAAGGTGTCACTTTATAAGTAACACCTCATCTATTTTATTTTGTTATCCTTTCTTTAGATCAATAAGAACGAAACATTTTAAGATATAATTATAAAACACAAGATTTATATAATAATCTTGCTTTTCTGTATGAATATGTTGTTATCTTCCTACAAAAGCATATCCTTTTCCAAGTTCCATTAAAAACTTTTGCAAATTGAAAAGAATACTTTTTTCAAGATCAGTTTCTATAAAATCTGTATTCTGTGAAAACCCTAAAAATTCTGCAACCACCTGATTTTTGATAAACTCAAACTTATCATTTTGATACTTTGATGTGAGTTCTTTCGTCTCATTTTCTACAAGTTTCTTTATTACTTACTACTGGAAAAATAGAAAGAAAAAGAAGTAAGGGAACATTTGTAAGAAAGATTGATAACAGAGGAATATGTATGTACAATCTTCTCTCATTTGGTGAAGAAATGAAAATGTTGAAAAAAGAATACTCAACACAGTTAACTAGTTCCTCAATTGTAGATACTAAAGATTTGAATGACAAAAAGTATTTTAAAGATAGTAAGCAATGTCTTGTTGTTAAAAGATTACGTTTTGCAGATAATGAGATTTTCAATGTGACCATGAATATTATTTCTATCGATCAATTTAATGGAATTGTTCAATATGATTTTGCAAAAGAATCATTATATAAAATTTTAGAAAAAGATTATTCTACTATACCTCATAAAGCACACCATTGTATAAGTGCACAAAATGCAGATAAAGAACTAGTTCAGCATTTAAAAGTTGATTTAAATGCACCTCTTATTGTTTTGAAAAGTATTGTTTATGGTGAAAATAATCGACTTATTGAAATAAGCTATGAGTATATGTCTGGTAATTCACATCGTTTTGAGTATGATGTAAATATTTAATAACTATATATGTGGATTAATGTTATTAAGTAGTTTTGGCAATGCAACTCGTATGCAACAAAATTAATTAAATACCTTCATTTTATAAGGATGTGATATTCTCAAAACGATAACTAGACTAGTTTTAGACCACTCTAAAAGTTAGAAAAGGTAAGAATCTGCCAATCAATGTCACCCTAACTTAATGACATTGATTCAATTTATTAAATATCTTCTTCAAAGTATGAAAAGCTAAAATAGCTTTTCTTTTTTTATTAACTTTTGATATTCCTTAATGAAGAAAAGAATTTGCTCCTCTTCGCTTTTATAATAGATTCCATAATGAATATTCTTTGATTGATCAATAGGAATATATTTTACTTCTTCATCATGTACAAGCATAAATCCTGGTAATATAGCAATTCCATATCCACACTTAGTAAGTAAAATACTTTCTCCTTCTCCTTCACTTACGATATGTGTGTGATCTTGTTCATGTAATGTTAGATTCTCTTGAAATTTATTGTTTTTTTCAAAAGGCATACATCTAGGTGGTAATGTTATCAACGTTTCATTTTCAATTTCATTGAAAGAAATACTTTGTTTATTTGTAAGAGGATGATCTAATGGCAATACTGCATAACTTTGATATTGTTTTATTTCTTTGAAAAGACTTTTTTTAGATAATCCTTGTGTACAAATAACTAGTTCTAATTGTTGATTTTCATATAAATTTTTTAAAGAGAAAAAATCACCCACAATGATTTTAGGTTGAATAAATGGATACTTTTTCCTTATTTGTTTTAATACTTTTTCTAGTATTACAAATTCTTTTTCACTCATACATCCTATTCTAAGTTTAATCATCTCATGTTCTATATTATTTTGAAATTGATCCTTTGCTTCTTGCATTCTAAGAACAATATCTTTGGCATTATAGTAAAATTTTTCTCCCTGTTCTGTTAATTTTACGACACGAGAACTACGATAAAATAATTGAATGCCTAATTCCTCTTCTAAATTTTTTATGTGATGTGTCACTGTTGGAACGGATAAATATAAAGCTTCTGCTGCTTTTGTAAAATTAAGTCGTTCAGCCACATAAATAAAACACTGTAATTGTTGAAAATTCATACGCTATCTCCTTTAACTTCAGTATAGTATTTAAATTTATAATTATCAATTATTAGCTTTTGTCTAACGCCGTTTATTAATATCAAATTCTCTCTTTTAAACAATCATGCTATCATTCGATTGTAAAAAGAAAGGAGATTATTTTATGGAAGAACAAAAAATGGGCACAATGCCTATAAATAAATTATTATTAACAATGGCTGCACCTATGATTTTATCAATGATGATTGGTGCTCTTTATAACATCGTAGACAGTATTTTTGTCAGTAATTATAGTGAAAATGCTCTTACCGCTGTATCACTTGCCTTTCCTATTCAAAATATTATCGTTGCTTTAGGAACAGGTGTAGGTGTTGGAGTGAATGCTTTACTTTCTCGTTTGTTAGGTGAGAAAAAACAAGAAGAAGTCAATAAGACTGCACATAATGGTTTGATTATAAGTTTTATTGTTTATTTATTTTTATTACTATTTGGTCTTTTAGGAGTGAAAGGATTTTATGGAATCCAAACCACTAATAAAGATATTTGTAATATGGGGATTTCTTATTTATCTATTGTATCAATTTTCTCATTTGGGCAAATTTTCCAACTTGTAATGGAAAAACTACTCCAATCAACAGGAAGAACGACTTATACAATGATCACTCAACTCACTGGTGCCATTATCAATATCATTCTTGATCCTATTTTAATATTCGGCTATTTTGGATTACCAAGTTTTGGAACTGCAGGAGCTGCGATTGCGACTGTTGTTGGACAAATTATCGCAATGCTACTTGGTTTGATTTTTAATTTAAAGTGCAACAAAGAAATTCAATTTTCTATTCATGAATTAAAATATGACTCATATTATATATCAAATATTTGTTATGTTGGTGTTCCAGCAGGAATTACCATGTTTATCAGTAGCATTATGTCATTTGGTATTAATAAAATCTTACTTTCATTTTCAACAACAGCAACAGCTGTATTTGGTGCTTACTTTAAACTATATACTTTTGTTTCTATGGCAGCCTTTTGTTTAAACAATGCACTTATTTCTATAGTTGCTTATAATCTAGGAACTATGCAATATGATCGTATAAAATATTCTATAAAATTAAGTGGCATCTATTCAGCCATCATTGGACTTATTGGGCTTGTGATATTACAACTATTTCCAAATCAAATCATGCAAGCTTTCAATGCATCTAGTACAATGACTTCTATGGGAATTACTGCTTTAAGAATAACAAGTACAAGCTTTATCTTTGCCTGTGTATCAATTATGGTATGTTATGCTTTACAAGGTCTTTCAATAGGGATCCCAAGCATGATTATTTCAGCATTAAGACAAGTTATTATCCTTCTACCTTTAGCTTATTTATTAGGTCGTATATTTAATGTTACTGGGGTGTGGCTTGCCTTTCCTATTACTGAAATAATTGTCACAATTATTTCTTGTATTTACTTAAGAAAAATTTTAAAAAGGTTTTGATTTATCTTTATTAATAAATTTATATGATACTTACTTCTTTTAAGCAATAAAAAAGACACATCTAATCAATGATTTTTATACCTAAAATACATCTTATTTTAAGTATATTTTTCATCAATAAATGTGTCTATTTTTATGTGTTAAGCAAAGTTTTAAAATTCAAACAGCTTTGATTTTATCAGTATTTTATTTGTTTCTTGGCTTCATTTGAGGGAATAAGATAACTTCTTGAATAGATTCTTGTCCAGTTAATAACATAACTAATCTATCAATACCCATACCCATTCCACCTGTTGGTGGTAAACCGTATTCTAGAGTTTCTACGTAATCTAGATCCATTTCTTCTAAATCACGCCTATATTGTGCATGTATACACAATACATTAGGATGTTATATAACAATATTTTTGATTAATTTCTTGTAATAACTTGAACAACTATGAAAAGTGTGGCCAAATTAATGGTCACTCCATTTATCAGCTAGTTCCATAATTACTACCATACTTTTTTCATAATACCGTTTTTCCTACCATTCTACTACCATATTTATTCTATTTTATTATCTTTACTTTCCTGCTGTTGAAGATAAAACATTGCCTTTTGCGTTTCAATTTCTGCCTTTAGTTCTTCTTTTGTTGGTAAGTATAATTTATATTTTGAAGCAAATAACTGTTCATTACCATGCATAACAGAGTAACGAGCTATATCATCATCTGTATCAGAACAAAGGACAATACCTATTGTTGGATTATCTCCCTCGCTTCGTTTTAATTCATCATACATTCGAATATACATATCCATTTGTCCCACATCTTGATGTGTTATTTTCTCTGTTTTCAAATCAATAAGAACGAAACATTTTAAAATGTAATTATAGAACACAAGATCTATATAATAATCTTGTTTTTCTGTATGAATATGTTGCTGTCTTGCTACAAAAGCATATCCTTTTCCAAGTTCCATTAAAAACTTTTGCAAATTAGAAAGAATACTTTTTTCAAGATCACTTTCTGTAAAATCTGTATCTTGAGAAAATCCTAAAAACTCTGCAACTACTGGATTTTTGATAAACTCTAACTTATCATTTTGATACTTTGATGTAAATTCTTTCATTTCACTTTCTACAAGTTCCTTTTTTTGCGTATGAAGCATACGATAATAATATTGTGAAGAAATGTTTCTTTGCAAAGTACGAACACTCCACGTTTGTTCAATAGTTTCCTTTTCATACCAATCACGAGCCACTTTATCATTTACTTGCAAAAGCGTACGATAATGCGTCCACGAAAGATATGTTTTAGATTTTCCACTCGCTGAGTGGAAAATTTCAGGAAAGCACTTATAGAATGAATAAAAACTATACAAGTTTGTTTTTGTAAATCCCTTACCATATTTTTCAGTAAGATTCTTTGACAATTTTTTTATGACTTCTGCACCATATTCAGAACGTTTTTGTCCTCTAAGTTCTTCTTCTGCAATTCGATATCCAATTAGCCAATTTCTTTGAATAAGTGCAATATTAACTGCCTGATATGCTGCTTTTTGTGAAGATTCAATAATTCCACACATATCATTTAAGATATCATCTGTTTTAACAAAATTATCCATAAAACTATTTTGTCCATTTTTTTCTAATTTATTATTCATGTTCATTGCTCCTTTATATTTCATTTTAAAATTGCAATTTATTATAAATATAATAACACATAAAAGAGATATACTTTCTCTTTTTATAATCAAATAATATATTTTATTCTTTGCCCTCTAAATTTAAGTTAAGTGAAAACATAATTTTCTATAAAAAGGGGCAATGATTATTTCAAGTTACAAAATTAGATAAATAATAAAAAAAGTATTAAATAAAAAAATCTCTAAATTTATTACTTAATATTTTCTAATCAAGTAACAAAAACCAGAGATTTTATTTTTATCAAAATCGAAATTTAGTTGATTATATCAGCGTTATTTACGTGGCTTCATCTGAGGGAATAAGATAACTTCTTGAATAGATTCTTGTCCAGTTAATAACATAACTAATCTATCAATACCCATACCCATTCCACCTGTTGGTGGTAAACCGTATTCTAGAGCTTCTACATAATCTAGATCCATTTCATTAGCTTCATCATTACCTAATTCTTTTTCTTTTAATTGATCAGCAAATCTTTCATATTGATCAATTGGATCATTTAATTCAGTAAAGGCATTAGCGTATTCGTTTCCACAGATGAATAATTCAAAACGTTGAGTAAAACGAGGATCTTCTAAGTTCTTTTTAGCAAGTGGAGAGATTTCAATTGGATGACCATATACAAATGTTGGTTCTACAATTGTTTCTTCTACATATTTTTCAAAGAATTCATTAATAATATGTCCATAACCAAAGTGTGCTTCTACTTCGATACCATGTTCTTCAGCTAATTTTTTAGCGTCTTCAAATGACATATGTTCGTTAAAGTCAATTCCTGTTTTTTCTTTAATAGCGTCTGTCATAGATACACGTTTGAATCCTGGTGCTAATGAGATATGATGTCCTTTATAATCTAATTCATATGTACCATTTACAGTCATGGCTGCATTAGAAATAATACCTTCTGTTAAATCCATCATTCCTTCTAAGTCACTAAATGCTTTATATACTTCAATTGTTGTAAATTCAGGATTATGTGTTCTATCCATACCTTCATTTCTAAATAAACGTCCAATTTCATATACTGCATCCATACCACCAACAATTAATCTCTTTAATGATAATTCAGTAGCAATACGTAAATAGAAATCAGTATCTAAAGTGTTATGATGAGTAACAAATGGTCTTGCTGCAGCACCACCTAAGATTGGATTTAATACAGGTGTTTCTACTTCAACATATCCTTTGTTATCTAAATAATTTTGAATTGAACGAATGATTTTAGGACGAGTGAAAGCAATTTTCTTTGCTTCTTCATTCATAATTAAATCTACATATCTTCTTCTATATCTTTCTTCAATATCTGTTAAACCATGGAATTTTTCTGGTAAAGGACGTAATGCTTTTGTTAGATGTGTATATTCAGATACTTTTACTGAACATTCTCCAGTATTTGTCATAAACACTGTCCCTTTAACACCGATGATATCTCCAATATCACCTTTTTTTACAATTTCATAAGCTTCTTCACCAATTGTGTCTTTTCTTACATATAATTGAATTTGTCCATCACGATCTTGAATATGCATAAAGCATACTTTACCTTTACGACGTTTTGTCATAATTCTACCAGCGATAGATACTTCTACAGCCATTTCTTCTAATTCTTCATGTGTTTTATCACCATATTTTTCTTTGATTTCTTTTGAATAAGCTGTTACATCAAATCTTTGTCCAAATGGATCAATTCCTTGATCAATTAATTCTTGCATTTTTTCACGACGAACTAATTCTTGTTCGCTAAATTTTCTTTCTTCCATTGTTTTCTCCTTTTCTAAATAAAAAACTCCCATCCCAAGGGACGAGAGTATCGTGTTACCACCCAAATTCATTAATAGATTACTCTATTAACCTTATTAACTATCCATAAATAGTCTTGCCTGTAACGTGGCTAACGTCATCTTATCAATTAAATCCAAGATGCGGCTCCTAGTCTTTATTCATAACATCTTCACTGTCTTTTCCACCAACCAAGACTCTCTAGAAATGAACGATTGTTATTACTCCTCTATTCATTGCCTTTATTCATCGCGTTAATCTTAACGTAAATCAAAATTATTGTCAATATAGGCAATAAAAATAACCATTAATTAATCATGAATCTTATTATTTAATACCATTCTTACAAATTCAGGATCAAAGTGTTTTGCTCTTGAACCAGTATATCCCATATCTAATGATGAGATTTTATTCATTTCTTCTTCACTTAATTCAAAATCAAATAAATCAATATTTTCTTTAATTCTTTCTAGGTGTGTTGATTTTGGAATAACAACAACGCCTCTTTGTAAATTCCATCTTAAAAGAACTTGTCCTACTGATTTATGATGATGATTGGCTATATCTTTTAACATTTCATCTTCAAACGGATTATATCTTCCACCACCAAGAGGTGCCCAAGCTTCAGGAATAACATTATAGTATTTCATTGTTTCTAATGCTTTTTCTTGTGTATAGTAAGGATGTAATTCTACTTGATTAACAACAGGTTTAATTTTTACAACTTCACAGAAGTTAGTTAAAATATTAGGATAGAAATTAGAAACCCCAATTGCTTTTAATAATCCTTCTTGATAAGCATCTTCCATCGCTCTCCATGCAGCAAAATAATCGCCACATGCTTGATGTAATAAATATAAATCTAAGTATTCTAAACCACTCTTTTTTAAAGAAGCTTCTATTCCTTTTTTAGCACTATCATAGTCCATCATATCTTGAACCCATAATTTAGATGTAATAAATAAGTCTTCTCTTTTACAAATACCATCATTGATGGCTCTTTTTACTGCTGCACCTACTGCATCTTCATTTGTATAAGCTGCAGCTGTATCAATTAAGCGATATCCTGCTTTAATAGCTTGGTATACTGATTCTTCACATTCTTTTTTATCTGGCACTCTAAATACACCAAACCCAACCATTGGCATTTTTAAACCATTATTTAAAGTTACGTATTCCATTATAATCATCTCCTTACTTGCTATTTTAACCCATGTCTAATAATTATCAAATACTTTGTTTATATGATTTATCATACAATTTAAGCATAAAAAAACTTAAGTCAAAGACTTAAGTTTACTTTATTATTTTTTTAAGGCAACTTTTTTAGAAGCTTTAGCTGTAGGTTTAGCTGCAGCTTTAACAACAGGTTTTACAACTGGTTTAGCGGCTACTTTAGCAGCTGGTTTTTCAGCTTTTTTAACTGGTGTTTTACGTGTTGCTTTTTTTACAGGTGCTTCTGGATATTCAGGAACTAAATGAGCATCAAATGAATCTTTGATTTCTGTTCCGTCTTTTTTCTTTGCTACATAATAAACATTTAATTGATCAGGAATGTAATAAACATTTAATGTATCTACATCTGTTGCTTTTACTCCTTTTTCTTTTAATTGTTCTTTAACATATTTATCAATATTAACATCTTTGATATTTAATTCTTTATGTTGAATTTCAATTGTTGTTTTCATTGCTATACTTCAAAACTTATTTGTTTCTACTTTCCTCCTTGGCATTATTATATCCATTTTTTCACAAAAAGAAAGAATTTTATTGATTATATCAATAATTTTCTCGTTTTATATCATAAATTGTGTCATTAAATATCGAATATCATCTTTTTTTCACTTTTTTTATATTAAAAAAGGATTACATTCTGTAATCCTCTAGTCTATTATTTTACTGCTTTAAATGCATTATCTAAGTCTTCAATGATATCATCAATATGTTCTGTACCAATTGATAAACGAATTGTATTTGGTTGAATACCTACATCAGCTAATTCTTCTTCTGTTAATTGTGAATGTGTTGTAGTAGCTGGATGGATAACTAATGATTTAACATCAGCAACGTTAGCTAATAATGAGAAGATTTCTAGGTGATCAATAAATTGATGTGCTTCTTTTTCTCCACCTTTAATATTGAATGTGAAGATAGATCCACCACCATTAGGGAAATATTTTTCATATAATGCATGATCTGGATGATCAGGTAATGATGGATGATTGACTTTTTCTACTAATGGATGTTTAGATAAGTATTCTACTACTTTCTTTGTATTTTCATTATGACGTTCAATTCTTAATGATAATGTTTCAGTTCCTTGTAATAATAAGAAAGCATTGAATGGAGAAATAGTAGCTCCAGTATCTCTTAATAAGATGGCTCTAATATATGTTGCAAAAGCAGCTGGTCCAGCAGCTTCAGTAAATTTTACACCATGATAACTTGGGTTAGGTTCACTAATCCATGGGTATCTACCACTTTTAGCCCAGTCAAATGTACCACCATCAACGATGACACCACCTAAGCTTGTACCATGCCCACCAATGAATTTAGTTGCTGAATGAACAACGACATCTGCACCATGTTCAATTGGTCTAAATAAATATGGAGTTCCAAATGTATTATCTACAACAACTGGTAAACCATGTTTATGAGCAATTTCAGCGATAGCGTCTACATCAGGAATATCACTATTAGGATTTCCTAAAGTTTCTAAGTAGATTGCTTTTGTATTTTCTTGGATAGCATCTTCAACTTCTTTTAAATTATGGGCATCAACAAATGTTGTTGTAATTCCAAATTGAGTAAATGTGTGAGCTAATAAGTTAGAAGTTCCACCATAGATTGTTTTTTGAGCAACAATATGTTCTCCTTGACTTGCTAGTGCTTGAATTGTATAAGCAATAGCAGCGGCTCCAGAAGCAACAGCTAAACCTGCAACTCCACCTTCTAAAGCAGCGATACGATCTTCAAAAACACCTTGTGTTGAGTTTGTTAATCTTCCGTAGATATTTCCTGCATCAGCTAAACCAAATCTTGCTGCTGCATGAGCGCTATTTTTAAATACGTAAGATGTTGTTTGATAAATTGGTACAGCTCTTGAATCAGTAGCTGGATCTGGATTTTCTTGTCCTACGTGTAATTGTTTTGTTTCAAATCTATATTCTCTTGTCATTTTAATTTCCTCTTTTCTTAATGTTTATTTTGATTTTTATTTAATTGTGTTTGATAAATATAAATCAGTTTTACATTCGTCCATTACGGAAATTGTTTCTAAGTTGTTTAATTAATGTTTTTACCATTTTTAATTCCACCTATTTCCTACTTGTTAACTATGATTATACAGTAAAAAGAAAAAATGTCAATCATTGATTAAACATTTTTATCATCTTGATATAAATCATCCAAAGTTCTTTGATAATCCATAAGAATTGTTTCTAATTCTTGATAAGTATTCACCTTTGATAATTCATTTTTTACTTGGGCTGAAGATTTCAATCCTTTAATATACCAAGGCGCATGACCTCGCATTTGGGACATTGCAATTCTTTCAGGTTCTATCTTCATTAATCTTTTTGCATGTTGTAAACATAATTGAATCTTTTCTTGGTAAGTCGGTTCTTTTACATCTTCGTGATGATTTAAGCTATCAACAATTTGCTTAATGAGCCATGGATTACCAAGTGCTGCCCTTCCTACCATGATAGCGTCACAACCAGTTTGGTCCAACATTTTTTTAGCGTCTGCCACACTACGAATATCACCGTTGCCAATAACCGGAATACTGACCGCTTCTTTAACTTGTCTAATAATATCCCAATCTGCTTTACCCTCATACATTTGTGAACGTGTTCTTCCATGAACCGCAATAGCACTTGCGCCAGCTTTTTCAATCAGTTGAGCCACTTCAACTGCATTAATATGATCATGATCAAAACCACTTCTAATCTTTACAGTTACCGGTTTTGAAACATGGTCTACTATTCCTTTAACAATTTCATATATAAGTTGAGGATTTTGTAATAATTTACTCCCAGCATTGGCTTTTAAAACTTTATTAACAGGACAACCACAGTTAATATCAATAATATCACAGTTAGAATGTTGATCTATATACATAGCAGCTTTCACCATCGTATCCACTTCACCACCAAATAATTGAATACTAACAGGATGTTCTGCTTCATCCACCTGTAACATATCAATTGTTTTAGTATTACCATAGCATAGTGCCTTATCGCTCACCATTTCTGAGTATACTAATCCAGCACCAAATTCTTTCACTATCTTTCTAAATGCCATATTGGTAATACCTGCCATCGGTGCCATGACTACATTATTTTCTATTACTATATCTCTAATCTTAAACATTTTATCATCCTTTACTGTTTTTATTTTACACGAATTATAAAAAATAATGAATAAAAAAATGATCACTGTCAATAGTATAACTAGATAACTTACCAATCCCCCTCTATTTTCCTCCCCAAAATAGATGTAAGTTATCTAGTTATATTCCTAAACAAAGTTGGATTCCCCCCAACAAAAAACATGGACAAGTTAATCTTGTCCATGTTTTATTTTATCTACAATATTTTTTAAATCTTCTTCACTAAATTGGTATTTGTTGTTACAAAATTGGCAAGTAATTTCACAACCATGATCTTCATTAATCATATCTTCTAATTCTTTAACACCAATAGTAGATAAGGCATTGCTCATCTTCTCTTTTGAACAATCACATTCAAAGAATAAATCTCTTGTTTCTGTAATTTCTACATCTTCAAAAATCATTTTTAAGACTTCTTCCGGCGTTTTTCCTTCATGAATTAATGAAGAAATAGGTGGAAAATCTTTCATTTTATCTTCAATATAAGAAATATCTTCTTCTGTTGCTTCTGGTAATAATTGAATAATAAACCCTCCTGAAGCAATCACTTCATTTGTTTCTTCTACTAATACCCCAACAGAAACAACTGATGGCGTTTGTTCACTGGCCATAAAATAGTATGAAAAGTCATCACCTATTTCACCTGTTTGTAAAGGAATAGTTCCACAGAATGGCTCTTTTAATCCCATGTCTCTAATGACTTGTAATGTTCCTTCCTTACCAACAGCCACACCTACAGCTAAATGTCCAGTATCATTGTAAGTATAATGCACTTCTGGATTTCCAACAAACCCTTTAATTTTACCATTACCTTGACATACTGTCATCATCGTACCAATAGGTCCACCACCATTAATCGTAATGGTTTGTTTTTCATTATTTTTATTCATCGCATCCATCATCAACGAAGCCGACATCATTCTTCCAAGGGCAGCTGATGCTGTTGGCCATAAACCATGATGTTTTCTTGCTTCATCAATAAGATGTGTCGTTGAACAAGCAAAAACACGACAATTTTTACTATTTACTAGTCCTCTTACTAAATAATCTTTCATTGTTCTTTACCATAAATAGAGTACGGAAGAAAAAATTGGGATAATCATACACGCTATGATAAAGAAAATAAATATTCTTTTTGCCTTAGTACTCATATTTTTCTCCTTTCCTAAATGAAAAAAAGCGTTGGAACGCTTTTATTTCATTTCATCTAATAAATCATCTGCATCATCTAATGATTCTTTTTTTTCAGTTTCTACAGGTTCTTCTGTTTTTGTTTCATCAATAGTTCCATTATGATGTTCTAACATTTTCCCTGTATTAAATAATGATTCAATATCTTCACCAGCTAAAGTTTCATATTCTAATAATGCTTCTGCAATACAAGATAATTTATCTCGATTTTCTTCAATAATTTCTTTAGCTTGATTATAACATTCATCAATAAGTTTACGTACTTGAACATCAATTTCATAAGCAATTTGTCCAGAGTGAGTATTACTACGTTGTGTGTAATCACGACCTAAGAATACTTGTCCATTTTCTGAATCATATTGAATTGGTCCAAGTTCAGACATACCTAATTCAGTCACCATCATTCTAGCAATTCTTGTTGCTTGTTCAATATCGTTATGAGCACCGGAACTTACATCACCAAAGAAAATTTCTTCAGCAACACGTCCACCCATAAATCCAGCAATAGTTGCTTTTAATTGTGATTTAGTTTGGAAGTATGTTTCTTCTTTTGGTGTCATTAAGTTATAACCACCAGCTTGTCCACGAGGAACAATCGTTACTTTTTGTACTTTATTAGCGTCTTCTAATGTTAAACCAATAACAGCGTGTCCTGCTTCATGGTAAGCAACTAAACGACGTTCTTTTTCAGTATATTTACGAGACTTCTTAGCAGGTCCACCCATAACACGATCTACAGCTTCATCAATATCTGCCATTGTAATCAAATCATGATTTTGTCTTACTGCAAGTAAAGCTGCTTCATTTAATACGTTTGATAACTCAGCCCCAGAAAAACCTGGTGTTCTTTGAGCAATATTTTCAAAATTAACATCTGGCGTGAATTTTTTATTACGAGCATGAACTGCTAAAATTTTAGCACGTGCTGCTTTATCTGGATTTGCTACTTGAATTTGACGGTCAAAACGACCTGGTCTTAATAAAGCTGGGTCTAAAACATCAGCACGGTTTGTTGCAGCTAAAACGATAATTCCTTCATTTCCAGAGAAACCATCCATTTCTACTAATAATTGGTTAAGAGTTTGTTCACGTTCATCGTGTCCACCACCCATACCAGTACCTCTTTGACGTCCTACTGCATCAATTTCGTCGATAAAGATAATACATGGTGCTGTTTGTTTAGCTTTTTTGAACATGTCACGCACACGTCCAGCACCAACACCGACAAACATTTCCACGAATTCAGAACCGGAAATAGAATAGAATGGTACGTTTGCTTCACCAGCTACAGCTCTCGCTAATAATGTTTTCCCTGTTCCTGGTGGTCCAACTAATAAAACACCACGAGGAATCTTAGCACCCATATCAGAGAATTTCTTAGGTGTTTTTAAGAAATCAACAAGTTCTTTTACTTCTTCTTTTTCTTCATCCATTCCGGCAACATCACTAAAACGTGTTTTTGAATTCTTTTCAAGTTTAGCTCTTGAATTTCCAAATTCAAAGGCTTTAGCGTTACCACCAGCACCATTAGACATCATTCTTACTAAAAAGAACATTGCGCCAATGATAAGAACATATGGTAATAATGTCATCACAATTTCCATAAAAATGCCACGATCATTTTGATCAATCATTGTGATTTGAACATTCTTTTCATCTAATAGATTAATTAAAGAATCTAATTCAGAATCAGTTTTAGGAATTGTAGTAGAGAAAGAAACTTCTTTCTTTTGACCATCTACTTTTTTAGTATATACCCCATCTACATCAATCACTAATGAAGAAGGTGTAATCTTTACACTTTGTACCTTTTCATCTTGTACTACCTTAACAAATTCATTGTATTTAATTTCATGACTGTTTCCTTGATTTAAAAAAGGAATCATGATACTTAAACCAGCTAATAAAATAAGCCAAGGTAATAAAGATTTTAATAAACCTTTTTTGTTATTCATACAATCTCCTTACTATTTTTTATAACAATCTTCTTTTAATATTCCTACATAAGGAAGTTGGCGATATTTTTCATTAAAGTCTAAACCATATCCAACAACAAAAGCATTAGGGATTTTAAATCCTGAATAGTCTGCTTTCATATCAAATACACGACCTTCTTCTTTATCTAATAATGTTACGATTTTAACACTTCTTACACCACGTTTTAAAAGCATTTGTTTAACATTATATAGTGTTTTTCCAGTATCTAAAATATCTTCAACAATTAAAATATTTTTTCCTCTAATATCTTCTTTTAAATCTTGTTGAACTACTAAAGTTTTTGATTCCACACCACTGTAGCTACTTACTTTCATATAATCAAAAGTCACATCACTCTTTAAGTGTTTTCCAAGTTCAGCTAAAAAAGGAACTGATCCCTTCAACAATCCAACTAATAAAATTTCTTCACCAGCATAATCTTGATCAATTTGATTAGCTAATTCTTCACATTTTTGTTCAATTTGTTCTTCTGTATATAATATTTCTTTTATATCTTTATGCATTGCATTTCACCTCACCAAGATGTTTATAATTTTACCACAAATATATTGGGTTTTGTAGTTAAATACTTGATATTTTTAGCTAGATTAGGAATTAAAACAACTTCTTGACGATTGTTTACAACAATCGGCCATGTTTTTCTTTGGTGACTTGGAATCTTCGCGTCGATAAATAATCGAGATACTTTTTTAGTACCACCACTTGTTTTAATTTTATCTCCTGGTAGAAAACTTCTTATGACAATAGGAAAATCCTTTTCACTTAAATAAACACCTTCATTTAAATGACCCTCTTTAGCTAAATAAAATGCCTCATGTCTATCATAAACAAGATGTTCATACTTTATACAATATTCCCTCGTGTTCATATTATTTGAAGTATAGATATTATCGTATTCTTTTATGAACAGAAAATTAACTGGCAACTGCATTTGAATATTTGGTTTACAAGATTGAATTTGTTTGATTATTTCTTGAATTAAAGCATCACTAATGAGTGGCGGGTAAATGACTTTTTTT
>OLOG01001188.1_pt1 | contig 17303 bp, 14 predicted proteins | sample 1672351 | NCBI WGS metagenome assembly OLOG01 (sample SAMEA3136674, study PRJEB25190) | human gut metagenome | biome: human gut; feature: human-associated habitat; material: faeces | place: Austria | collected 2013 | reverse complement strand
GCCACCTACTACACAGGCTGCAATAGCATCCATATCCCAGCCCTGTCCATATGCTGCTGATCCAGAACCAACCATACGGATACATTCCAGCCAGGAACCGAATCCATACAGAACACCCGCCATCATGAAGGCGCCCAGAGTAACCTTAAATACAGAGATACCGGAAACTGCTGCTGCTTCTGAGTTTCCACCAACTGCATACAGATATTTACCAAATGTTGTCTTATTCCAGATAAACCATACAATGATAATTGCTGCCACTGCCCAAAGAATAATGGTTGGGAAGTTGTTGATCTTCGGAATAATCATGGAAGGAATGTTAGATTCGATAGATCCGAAAGAAACACCCTTGGTAGAATAAGTTACCAGACCGAAGATTACCAGCATGTTTGCCATTGTACAGATGAATGGATGCATCTTAAACTTCGCTGCGAAAAATCCTGCGATGGTAGTAAAGCAGGTACACAGCAGTACGCACATAAATACTGCAAATACGACTCTGACGCCTACCGGAAGTCCTGTAAAGTCAAATACATGACCAAATACGGAACCGGTATTGATTCCCTTGTGCATGATAATCGTCGCGGTTGTCGTTCCCATACCAACCATACGTCCAATGGAAAGGTCGGTACCTGCCAGCAGGATCAGTCCTGCTACGCCAAGAGCCAGGAACATTCGCGGTGATGCCTGCTGCAGAATATTCAGTACGTTATTGGTTGTCAGAAGCGGTGTATGCTTAATAATTGGTGTGATAATACACAGCATAATAAAGATCAGTACAATGACAATATACAGACCATTCTGAAGAAGGAAAGATCTGCGGTTGAAGTTGTACTTGTAGTTTTCCCATTTCTGCGCCTGTGTCTCTGCAAAAGAAAACTTTGACATACGCAGAAGATCCAGCAGATGATACTTGTAGTTAAATGCTGCATGTCTGCGGTCTTTTACATCCTGCAGATCCTTTGCCAGTGTCATCTTGGCATCAAAAAGACGGTTTTTGTGTACATACTTTTCGTCTTTCTGTTCCTGATGATCTGTCAGTTTTGCCATGGTTGCCTGATGCTCTTTTTCCAGCTGGGCAACTGCCTGTTTGTATTTTTCCTGTGCGGCAGCTTTTTCCTGTGCACAGCTTTCTTTTACCGGCTGGAAATATTCACTGTCGTAATGTGCTTTGATATAGCTTTCTGCATCTGTAATCAGTTTTGAGATACTGTCTTTGTTTGCCGCTTCCACCTTCTTTGCTTTTTCGATTCCGGCGCGGCACTCTGATATACGGTTTTCTCTTTCTCCTGTGGTGAGAGTCTTATCTCTCTTTGCCACATCAACACTGTTCTGGAAAGCAATTACACGATCGGTTCCTTCCCGGCGCAGGTCATCGATCTGTTTCTGTATCTTTCCGACATATTCATCAATTGGCTGACGGAGCTTCATTTCCTGCTCCTGTGTCAGAATTTTACTGTTTGCCATAATCTGTCTCTCTCCTTATTATAGGTATTTTGCACTGAGTCTCAGCAATTCTTCCTGATTGGTTTCTTTGGTATTTACAATACCGGAAAGATGTCCGTTGGACATAACACCGATACGGTTTGTGATTCCCAGAATCTCAGGCATCTCAGAAGAAACTACAATAATTGTTTTTCCCTGTTTTGCCATCTGGACAATCAGTTCATAGATCTCATATTTGGCACCGACATCAATTCCTCTGGTCGGTTCATCCATCATAAATACCTGTGGTTCTCTCTCCAGCCATTTACCAAAGATTACTTTCTGCTGATTTCCACCGGAGAGACTTGAGATCATGTCGTCCGGTCCCATACATTTGGTATGCATGATTTTAATCTCATTGGATGTTGCTTTTGTCATCTTTGTATCCGAAAGCGCAATTCCCGCTTTATACTGATTCAGGTTGGCAATCGTTGTATTAAAAGTCAGATTGCCCTTCAGGAACAGACCGTTGGCCTTACGTTCCTCTGTAATCATTGCAAAACCATGCTCCATGGCTTCTTTTGCACTGTTGAAGTTCATCAGATGATTCTTAAAATATACTCGCCCTGCTGCTCTGGTTCTTACACCGAAAATTGTTTCCAGAAGTTCGGTACGTCCTGCCCCAACCAGACCATACAATCCGAAAATTTCGCCCTCTTTTACTTCAAAAGTAATATCCTGCAGATGCGGTTCAAACTTGGTGGACAGATGCTGTACAGACAGAATCACATCCTTCGGTGTATTATCCAGCGGTGGAAATCTGTTTTCCAGCGAACGGCCTACCATTGCCGCAATCAGTTCATTCATATCTGTGTCTTTGGAACTCTTTGTCATAACAAGCTTTCCATCTCGTAATACAGAGATCTCATCACAGATCTCAAAGATCTCATCCATCTTATGGGAAATATAGATCAGTGCAATTCCCTGGGACTTCAGCATCCGCATCATTTCGAAAAGCTTGTCTACTTCCTGCACTGTCAGAGAGGAGGTCGGTTCATCCAGAACGATCACTCTCGCGTTATAAGAAATCGCTTTTGCAATTTCACACATCTGTCTCTGGGAAACTGACATATTTCTCATCGGCTGTGTCAGATTGACTGTCATTCCCAGTTTACGGAACAGCTCAGATGCTTCTTTTTTCATTCTTCCCTCATCCACGACGCCGACGGAATTCACCGGATAACGTCCGAGGAACAAATTGTCCATAACATTACGCTCCAGGCACTGGTTCAATTCCTGATGTACCATGGCAATTCCATTTTCCAGAGCGTCCTTTGGTCCGGAAAAGCTTACTTCTTTTCCATCCAGAAAAATGGTTCCTTCATCTTTCTGGTAAGTACCAAACAGGCATTTCATCATGGTAGACTTGCCTGCGCCATTCTCGCCCATAAGTCCCATGACTGTTCCAGGCTTCACGTCCAGATTGATATGGTCCAGAACCCTGTTTCGTCCGAAAGACTTACTCATCCCTCGTATGGACAAGATCAATTCATTTTTCTCTGCCATTCTTCTTACCCCTGTCTTTTCTTCTTCTTAATCGTCGAGATGGGGGCAAAGCTCCTTTGCCCCCATCCAACGTGATCTGTTTATTTTTTCTTACTGACTAAGCAGAGATGTGTAGGATGCTGCATTATCTGTCTTAACCATGTTAATTGCGAATGCATCATACTGGCTTGGGTTACCCAGACGGTTTGTAATGTTGGATTCTGTCTGACCGTCACCACCGATGTATTCTACATCCAGATTCAGAATATCATCATAGTTCTGAAGCAGTGGCTGGTAAGTAGAGCTCAGGAAGTTATCAGCTGCATTGTAGATGTTCAGCCATACGCTCTTTCTTGGGCTTGTGCTTTCATCCAGCTGGTTAGATACAGGTGCGTATACAACTGTAGAATCTGTGAAATCCTGATAGTTATCAGCTGTTACTGCTACGTTTAATGCATAGTAAGAACGCTGTTCTTCATTGTATGTGTAAACATCATCTGTCAGTACGTTGCCTGCTTCATCAGCAGTTCCGATACCAGTATCAATATCTACTCCATCCAGTGCGTTACGAAGAACACGAAGTGTTAAGTAAGCCTGAACGTCTGCATGCTGGCTGATTGTTCCGCCGTATCCTTCTGCGATTGCTGCAACTGCGTCGCTGTTTGCATCGTATCCGAATGTCGGTACCTTATTATCTTTTGACCATGCATTAAACATTGACATTCCCATACCATCGTTGTTAGATGCAACTACATCGATCTGATCTCCAAAAGAAGATGACCATGTTCCGATAGAGTTACCTGCTGTTGCTGCATCCCATGTAGAACCTGCAGAGTTCTTCATTTCCTGAGAAGCAAGTTCACGAACAACATATTTCTTTCCGTTTACTTCCAATTCTCCGTCTTTAACTGCTTTTGCAGATCCGTCTGTGTTTGTACCGATCGGATCACTGTTGATGTTTCCATCTTTTTCTACTGCTGTTCCAAGAGCTTTACGAACACCTCTTGTACGAGCGATAGAGTCATTGTGTCCGATATCACCGATTGCAAGTACATATCCGATTACACCATCGCCGTTACGGTCAATCTTATCAATGTTTGCTTCGATATAATCTTTAACCATTGTTCCCTGAAGCTCAGCACCCTGATTTGCATCAAATCCTACATAATATGTATCTTTATTGAAGTTCAGCGCTGTCTTGTCCAACTCTCCTGTAGAACTGTTAGATGGCTGACGGTTAAACCATACTAATGGTTTGTCTTTGTTAGCAACTTCTGATGTTTTTGCTTCACCTTTTTTATCTCCTCCATCAGAAGTATTTCCGCCTGAACCACAAGCTGTAGCTGATACAGCTAATGCTGCTGCCATCATTAATAACGCAATTCTCTTTTTCATAATACATGATCTCCTTCCATTACGCTTCACGTTTTGTTGATATTGCCAGTATAATGGAATTTTTACATAGAAGACATAGAAATTTTTTCTTTTTTCATTGAATATTTTTCAAGAATGATTGTTGATATCCAATAATTTTTTATACTTTATATGGAAATCCTTGTATAAAAATATCGAATTGTATCAAAAAACAGAGTTTCCGTATATACACACGAAAACTCTGTTCTTTTAATTTTCCATGACTTGACTATAACAGTCCTCCGATTGCAACGAATAACGGTGCAAATACTAAGGAGATGATTGTCATAAGTTTGATCAGGATATTGATAGAAGGTCCTGAAGTATCTTTGAACGGGTCACCTACTGTATCTCCAACAACACCCGCTTTATGAACTTCACTTCCCTTTCCGCCGTAATTTCCGGCTTCAATGTATTTCTTAGCATTATCCCAAGCTCCACCTGAGTTACTCAGGAAAATTGCAAGAAGAACACCTGTAACAAGTGCACCTGCAAGAAGTCCGCCAAGCGCATCTGCACCTAATACAATACCTGTAAGGATCGGAACAACAACTGCAATGACACCTGGTTTGATCATTTCTCTTAAAGCAGCTTTTGTAGAAATATCTACACATGCTGTATAATCCGGTTTCCCTTTTCCTTCCATAATTCCCGGAATTGTACGGAACTGTCTTCTTACTTCTTCAATCATGCTGTAAGCAGCTTTTGAAACAGAATCCATTGTCCATGCTGAGAACAGGAATGGAAGCATACCACCAACAAATAATCCGATGATAACACGCGCATTTAAAATATCAATATTCTCAAGTCCAACTGTAGATGCGTATGATACAAACAGAGATAATGCTGTCAGCGCTGCAGATCCGATAGCGAATCCTTTACCCATAGCTGCTGTTGTATTACCAACTGCATCAAGCTTATCTGTAATCTGTCTTACGGAATGATCAAGACCTGACATCTCAGCGATACCTCCGGCATTGTCAGCGATCGGACCGTAAGCATCAACTGCAACTGTAATACCTGTTGTAGAAAGCATACCTACTGCTGCAAGAGCAATTCCGTATACTCCAAAGCACTGATATGCAATAAAAATACCAACACCGATGAATAAAATCGGAGCGCATGTAGACTGCATACCTACAGAAATACCACTGATGATTGTTGTTGCAGGGCCTGTCTGAGACTGTTCTGCAATTCTCTTTACGAAACGATACTCATCAGATGTGTAAACCTCTGTAATAAATCCGATCAGGATACCAACGATCAGACCGGCAATGATTGCCATAGCTGCATTGAAGTTTCCAAAGAACAGCTTACTCATTACAAGAGAAGCAATAATTACAATGATACCAGATACATATGTACCCATCTTTAATGCGGAATGTGGGTTTTTCTTCTCGTCTCCACGTACGAAGAAGCATCCGATGATTGATGCAAGTACACCGATCGCCGCCAGCATCAGCGGGAAGAATGCTCCCTCTGCTTTATAGGAAAGAACACCAAGTGTTACTGCTGAAACAATCGCACCAACATAAGATTCAAACAGGTCTGCTCCCATACCCGCAACGTCACCTACGTTATCACCTACATTATCTGCGATAACTGCCGGGTTACGCGGATCATCTTCCGGAATTCCGGATTCTACTTTACCAACAAGGTCAGCTCCAACGTCTGCTGCTTTTGTATAGATACCTCCACCTACACGGGCAAACAGCGCAATTGAAGATGCACCTAAGCTGAAGCCTGACAGTACAGATACATCTCCTGTAATAACATAGATTACTGTACATCCAAATAAGCCAAGTCCAACTACACACATACCCATAACTGCACCGCCTTTAAAGGCAATTGCAAGGGCACTAACCATACCGCCTTTTCTTGCGGCATTTGCTGTTCTAACGTTCGCACTAGTAGCAACATTCATTCCGACATAGCCGGCTACTACTGAGAACAATGCTCCGACAACAAAGCAGATTGCTGTCACCCAGTTCTGAAGTCCCAGACCGATCAGGACAAAAAGAACGAGTACGAACACGATCAGCACACGATACTCTGCAAATAAGAATGCTTTTGCGCCTTCTTTAATTGCAGAAGAGATTTCTTTCATTCTGTCTGTTCCAACTTCTTGTTTCCCTACACTACTTGCAAGGTAAGCTGCGAAGAGGAGTGCCAGAATTCCGACAATCGCTGCAAAATAGTTCATTACATTTCCTCCATTTCATTTCATTCATTAGTAACTTTCACACAGACTAACCGTATTAGTGTAACACATACGGTTTCAAATGTCTATATGCAGACCATATATTTTTTGTACCATAAAATTAACCAACTGTCAATGCTTTTTAGGCTTCCTCTCTGCGCAAAATGTCAAATTTTTCTGCTTTTTTGTCTAATTTAATAAAAAGTTCCTGTTTTGGATGTGGTGCGCTCTCTTGTTCCTCGCCATCCATATTCACGATACGTTTTACAGTTGTCCGCACATTTTCTCCATTCGGCTTCATAATTTCAATCTCTTCCCCGACAGAAAATTTATTGCGCTGTTCGATTCGGTACATCCCGTCACATTCTTCTCCTACAATCCCCAAATATGTGTATTCTTTTACATAGGTGTTATTATCATAAATCTGTGCTTCTTCATCCGGTTTTCCAAAGAAAAATCCTGTAGTAAATTTTCTGTAAGTACAGTTCGAAATCTGATCTAAATACCACGGCATATTTTTCCGGTAAAGCTCCACATCTTTCTGACAGTCATCAATTGCTTTACGATATGTCCTTGCCACCGTTGCTACATAAAGCGCTGTCTTCATACGCCCTTCAATCTTAAGGCTGTCAATTCCCGCCTCTAACAATTCCGGAATATGTTCAATCATACAAAGATCTTTCGAGTTAAAGATATAGGTTCCCCTCTCATTTTCATAAACCGGAAGATATTCTCCTGGACGCTTTTCCTCTACAACAGCATATTTCCACCTGCAAGGATGTGTACAGGCGCCCTGATTTGCATCTCTTCCTGTAAAATAATTGCTCAAAAGACATCTTCCGGAATAGGAAATACACATCGCACCATGAACAAATGTCTCAATTTCCAGATCTTCCGGAATATTTGCACGAAGTTCTTTGATTTCCTCCAACGATAATTCTCTCGCTGATACAACACGGCTTGCTCCCTGACGATACCAGAAATTATATGTGCCGTAGTTTGTATTATTTGCCTGTGTGCTGATGTGCCGTTCAATTTCCGGACACACTTCTTTTGCAATCTCAAATACCCCCGGATCTGCAATAATCAGCCCATCCGGCCGAATTTCCTTTAATTCTTGAAAATATTTCCGAACACCATCCAGATCCTTGTTATGTGCCAGAATATTTGCGGTTACATACACCTTCACACCATGCTCATGTGCAAATGCAATGCCCTCCCGCATATCTTCCATTGAAAAGTTCTTTGCTTTTGCACGAAGTCCAAAAGCTTCTCCGCCAATATACACTGCATCCGCGCCAAAAATAACTGCCGTCTTTAGTACTTCGAGGCTACTTGCCGGAATCAAAAGTTCAGGGTGTCTTGCCATGTTTTTCCCTCCTAGTTAAAGTTTTCTTGAAATTGCAACACCATCCCCAAGAGGAATGATGGCCGTTTCCAAGCGTTCATCGTGTTTCAATTCATATAAATATTCCCGCATCCGACTGTGAATCGTCCTGTTTCTCCGTTCCACAGCAAAACGCGATTCAATAATATCCCCGTCCTGAAGCACATTATCTGATACAAGGACGCCTTCTTCCGAAAGAAGTCTTATTGCTTCTGGCATATAGTTAATGTACTGCCCTTTTGCTGCATCCATAAAAATTAAGTCATAGGGACCGGAAAGTTCTTTCATAAGCTCAAGTGCATCTCCTTCCAGCAATGTGATGCAGTTTTCTTTCCCTGCACGCCGGAAATTCTCTCTCGCAATCGGAATACGCTTTTCATATTTTTCAATAGTTGTAATATGACCATTTTCCGGCATATACTCACTCATCAAAATCGCAGAAAATCCAACTGCTGTCCCTACTTCCAATATCCTTACCGGCTTTTTAATCAAAAGCAGTACTTTCAGAAAGCTCTGCATTTCTTTTCGGATAATCGGTACATAGGAAGCCAATGCTTCCTCTTCAATTTTCTCCAATATTTCACTATTTTTCCTCTCCAGCGAATGCAGATAGGAAATCATTCTTTCATCTACTATCATCGTTTCTGTTCCTTGTGTTATTTTTCTAACAACAAATGAGAACGGGACAGTATTGCATGTCCCGTCTCTAAACTTCATTTATACTTCATCGATTTATACATCCATAATGATCGGAAGGATCATTGGTTTCCTCTTTGTTCTCTTCCAGATAAAATCATTCATCGTATCACGAATTACAAGTTTAATCCGGCTCCAGTCTGCATGACGATTGGAAAGGCATCCCTCCAACGCCTGCTGAAGCACCTGTCTTGCCTCTTCCATAAGGCTTTCTGATTCACGCACATACACAAAACCTCGTGAGACAATATCCGGACCTGCAAGCAGCTGATTACTGCCACGCTCTAATGTCAATACGACGATTAAAATACCATCTTCCGCTAGATGCTGACGATCCCTGAGTACAATATTACCTACATCACCCACGCCAAGACCATCTACAAGAATCGCTCCTGTGTGTACCTGTCCACTGATTTTTGCGCCCTTATCGTCCAATTCTAATACATTGCCTGATTTCAGGATAAAGATATTCTCTTTATCAATTCCAAGCGATTCTGCCAGTTTTGCATTCGCTTTCAGATGACGGTATTCTCCATGTGCCGGAATAGCATAACGCGGTTTTACAAGAGAATAAATTAATTTCAATTCTTCCTGACAAGCATGCCCTGATACATGGGCATCCTGAAAGATTACATTTGCTCCCTTTTGTGAAAGTTCATTGATTACCTTTGATACAGCTTTTTCATTTCCCGGAATCGGGTTAGAACTAAAAATAACTGTATCCCCCGGCTTAATTGTCACTTTCTTATGAATATCAGCAGCCATTCTTGACAGTGCTGCCATAGATTCTCCCTGACTTCCGGTTGTAATGAGAACTGTTTTTTCATCCGGATAATTCTTCAATTGATCAATTTCAATTAATGTTTTATCCGGTACATTCAAATATCCTAATTCTGATGCCGTGGAAATGATATTGACCATACTTCTTCCTTCCACGACAACCTTTCGGTCATACTTATATGCAGAATTGATAATCTGCTGAACACGATCTACGTTCGATGCAAATGTGGCAATAATGATACGCGTATTCCTATGCTCTGCAAAAAGTGTGTCGAATGTTTTTCCAACTGTCCGTTCTGACATCGTAAATCCTTGACGTTCTGCATTCGTACTGTCTGACATCAACGCCAGAACACCTTTTTTCCCGATCTCCGCAAAACGCTGCAGATCAATGGCATCTCCAAACACCGGCGTATAATCTACTTTGAAATCGCCTGTGTGCACAACGATTCCAGCCGGTGAATAAATTGCCAGTGCCGATGCATCCTGAATACTGTGGTTTGTCTTAATAAATTCAATTCTGAATTGTCCCAGATTAATAGATTGTCCATGACGAACTACCTTTCTTCTCGTACACCTCAGCAGATTATGCTCTTTTAATTTATTCTCAATGATTCCCATTGTCAGCTTGGTTGTGTAGATTGGTACATTGATTTCCTTTAATACATAAGGCAATGCACCGATATGATCTTCATGTCCATGCGTAATGACAAATCCTTTGACCTTTTCAATATTATCACGCAAATATGTGATATCCGGTATAACTAGGTCAATTCCTAACATATCATCCTCTGGGAAAGCAAGGCCGCAGTCAACAACAACAATACTGTTCTCATATTCAAACGCAGTAATGTTCATTCCGATCTGTTCCAAACCTCCGAGAGGAATGATTTTCAGTTTTGAGTTGTTCTCTCGTTTCAAAAAAATGACACCTCCATATATTTTTCCGTACATTAATTTTTCTTATGTGCACACATTCAACACTTATAGATGTTCAGCAAATAAAAAGCCGCTACAGCTCAATATCGACATCTTCAAGCAGCTCTTCGAACACTTTTGACACTGCTGACAGTTCTATCTCATCTTCTACAATTTCGTAAACACTGTCCGCTTCTTCTGCTTTGCTCGTATCTCTTAAAATCAGACATTCTGCGTCATCTTCCATAGAATCTGTCACAAGAATATATGATTTCCCATTTACTTTTGTCTGTTCTAACACAAAGAAATCAACAGATTCCCCTGTTTCCCCAAATTCAAATCTAATTTTCTCCATGTATTCTCCTGCTACTGTCCGTTCTGTATACTCAGGGCATCAAGATACCCCTGTAAAATAAAAACCGCTGCAATCTTATCAATATATTTTTTACGATCCTCTCTTCGAACATTACTCTCGATCAGAGTTCGCTCAGCAGAGGCAGTTGTTAGGCGCTCGTCCCACATCACAACCTCAAGTCCGGTACGTTTCTTTACCATTTCTGCAAATTCAAGAGATTTTTCTGCCCGTTCTCCAATATCGTTATTCATATGCTTCGGAAGCCCAACGACAACTTTCTCTACCTCATATTCTTCCGCTAACTGCTGAATACGAGCCAGAGTCTGCCTCAGCTTATTCTCCATCTTTCGTTCAATTGTCTCAATGCCCTGTGCCGTAATTCCGAGTGGATCACTGATTGCCACACCAACAGTCTTTGAACCATAATCAAGTCCCATAATCCTCATGGCGTTATTCCCATCCCTGATGCTCAATATATGCCTTAAGCATCTCTTCTACCAGTTCGTCACGTTCTACTTTCATCACAAGACTTCTCGCACCGTTATGACTTGTAATATAAGTCGGATCTCCTGACATAATATAACCAACGATCTGATTGACCGGATTGTATCCTTTCTCTTTTAATGCACTGTAAACAATCTCAAGAATATCTTTCGCCTGAATCTGAGGACCTGTCTCTACTTTAAAAAATTGTGTATTACTTAAGTTGCTCATCTTATCACGTCCTTTAATGTACTTCCCTCTTATTCTAATATAAATATCTACAAAATTCAATGCACAATTTGCGAATCCACCCCAAGACATTTTCTGACAATCTGATTTTGTACATTTTCTTCAGTAATAAATGCCCCGCGGATATATTCTTTCGTATGTCCTGTCCAGTACTTCTGTCCGTCTCTTATGAATTCCTCTTCCACAAGTATTTCTGCTTCTTTCCCTTCCCAGAGTGCCTCATATGCCTGGCGCTGTCTCTGATCAAGTTCCAGAAGTATCTCACTGCGTTTTGCCTTCACCTGCTCCGGTATTTGGTCTTTCATTGCCGCAGCTTTCGTTCCCTGACGTCTTGAGTATTTAAAAATGTGTGTTTCATAAAACCCAACTTTCTCTACAAATGCTCTTGACTCTTCAAATTCTTCCTCTGTTTCTCCGGGAAATCCCACAATAACATCTGTTGTCAGCGCCGGATTAGAAAAATATTTTCTCAAGAGGATGCATTTCTCATAGTATTCTGCAGAATCGTATTTCCGATTCATACGTTTCAAAACTGTATCACATCCGCTTTGCAAAGACAAATGAAAATGAGGACAAATCTTTTCAAGTCTTGACAATCGCTCGGCAAATTCTTCTGTAATGATCCTTGGTTCTAAAGATCCAAGCCGGATTCGTTTGATTCCCTCAATCTCATGAACTGCTTCAATCAGCGAGAGCAGATTTTCCCCTTCCAAATCTACGCCATAAGAACTCAAATGAATTCCAGTCAATACAATTTCCTGATATCCATGTTCTGCAAGCCTGCCTACTTCTTCCAATACATCCTGCTTGCTTCTGCTTCTTACACGCCCTCTTGTAAATGGAATGATACAGTACGTACAAAACTGATTACATCCGTCCTGCACTTTCATATATGCTCTTGTATGTTCTGCCGTTTTACTCAAATTCAAGTTCTCATACTCTTTTGTATGGTGGATATCAACCAGATCTTTCATTACCTGGTGCTGATTTTTTTCTCTATTCTTTGCAGAAAACTCTTCCAATATTGCAATTAGATCTTTTTTGCAGTTATTCCCGATAACAATGTCAACACAGTCGTCTGTCTTCCCCACTTCCTCCTGTGCCTGCACATAACAGCCTGCTGCAACTACAATTGCATCCGGATTCATTTTCTTCGCCCGGTGCAGCATCTGGCGCGACTTACGGTCAGCCATATTTGTAACTGTGCATGTATTGATAATATAAATGTCTGCGCCCTCTGCAAACGGCACAATTTCATAGCCATTTGCCTCCAGAAGTTCCTGCATTGCCTCTGTTTCATAAGCATTTACTTTACATCCCAAGTTATGTAACGCAACCTTTTTCATCGTTATTTTAATTCCTTTCCACTTCGTCAGTTTGTTTCTTGACTTTTACTCCTGCTAGATTTAATATAATAATATGCAAAACTAATCAGGAGGTAATTTCCAATGAAATCAGTAAAAATTTCTTTAAATTCTATCGACAAAGTAAAATCCTTCGTGAATGATATGACAAAATTTGATTATGATTTTGATTTAATTTCCGGCAGATATGTTATCGATGCAAAATCAATCATGGGTATCTTCAGTCTGGACCTCTCGAAACCAATCGAATTGAATATTCATGGTTCTGACGGAGAGTTAGACGATGTTCTTGCTGTACTGACTCCATACATTGTTGAATAAGATGCATGATAAGAGAATGTCCGGAGACATTCTCTTTTATTCTTTTATTCTATTTTACAACAATCACTTCTGTTGTCTCAATCGCTTCTCTCATCAGCTCATCAATTTTCTCATTCAGACGTTCCTCTGATTTTCGTATTTTTCCAATATTCGGTTTTGTTACCGGATGTTTTGCAACAAATATCGTACAGCAATCCTCAAAAGGCAAGATGGATGTTTCATATGTGTCAATCTTCTCTGATACTTCCACAATTTCCTGTTTATCAAAACCAATGAGCGGACGGTATACCGGCATCGTACAGACATCGTTTGTTGCTGCAAGACTTTGCATTGTCTGGCTTGCCACCTGTCCGATACTTTCTCCTGTAATCAGGCCAAGACAATCATTTTCCCTTGCAAAATGCTCTGCAATCCGCATCATATAACGCCGCATAATAATCGTCAGCTCATCATGCGGACATTTGTCATAAATATAAAGCTGAATATCTGTAAAATTCACAACATGAAGCTTGATCGGACCAGAATATCTGGATACTAATTTAGCCAGATCTATGACTTTTTGTTTCGCGCGTTCACTTGTATACGGCGGCGCATGAAAATAAGTTGCCTCAAGCCCAACGCCTCGTTTTGATACCATATAACCTGCCACCGGACTGTCAATTCCTCCTGACAACAGAAGCATTGCCTTACCGTTCGTTCCAACCGGCATTCCCCCCGGTCCCGGAATAATCTCAGAATAAATATAAATTTCATCCCGCACTTCAATATTCAAAAGAACATCCGGTTTATGCACATCTACACGGATATCCGGAAATGCATTTAAAATTGCCTCTCCAAGATCACAATTAATCTCCATAGAACGTTTTGGATAGCTTTTCTTTCCTCGTCTTGACTCTACTTTAAAAGTAATCTTCTTATCCGGATACATGCGATCCATATAAGAAACAACTTCTTTTTTCAGTTCTTCAAACCCTTTATCCTCCACATGAATAACCGGACAGATTCCAACGATTCCGAACACTCTCTGAAGACATTCAATTGCTTCATCATAGTCATAATCGCCTTCCCAGTCCACATATATCCTTCCTTGGGCTTTACTTACTTTAAATATCCCCTCCACATCTTTCAATGCAAAGCGAATCTGACGCATAAGCGCGTCTTCGAACAAATATCTGTTCTTCCCCTTAATACCAATCTCACCGTACTTAATTAAAAATGACTGAAATCTCATCTTCTGTATCCTTTCTCCGGCTATCGCCGCATATATCTTCTTAACATAGGTATACAATTATATAATGTCTGCAGTGTATAGTCAATTTCTTCTTTTGTTGTAAATTCTGACATACTGAAGCGAATCGTTGCGTCCAAATATTCTCTCGAAGTGCCAATGCTCTTTAATACACTGCTGATTCCTGGGTGGTTTGACGCACAGGCAGATCCGGAAGAGACATAAATACCATGTTCTTCCAATGTGTGCAGAAGCACTTCACTCCGAATACCTGCAAAGCCGGCACTTACAATATGAGGTGCCCCTTCACAGCTTGAAGGTCCATGGATAACTGTATGCTCGATCTTCTTCAGCCCTTCCTCAAAATATGCCTTCAATTCCCGCATCTTCAACACATTCGCATCTAAATTGCGGTAAATCTCCCAAGCTGCCAGGCCAATGCCTGCAATTCCCGGAACATTTTCTGTTCCTGAACGGATATTCTTCTGCTGCTCTCCTCCAAAAATCACCGGGCGGATTTTTACTCCATCCCGGATATAAAGCACTCCTGTTCCTTTCGGTCCGTGAATTTTGTGTCCACTGATTGTAAGAAGATCTATTCCGTCTTTCTTCGGATAAATATAATATTTTCCAAATCCCTGTACTGCATCCACATGAAACAGGATATTTCGGTTATAATCTTTTACAATGGAAGCAATCTCACGAATCGGCTGACAGGTTCCAATCTCATTATTGACATACATAATAGAGACAAGAATCGTCTCCTGGCATAGAGACTGCCGAAGTACATCAAGACGCACTTTCCCTTCCCGGTCTACCGGAAGATAAGTAACCCGAAAACCTTCTTCCTCCTCCAGATAGCGGAGTGTATTCAAAATCGCCGGATGTTCGACAGAAGAGGTAATGATATGATTACCGCTTCGTTTATTTGCCCTTGCCGTTCCAATCAGCGCCAGATTATCACTCTCTGTTCCTCCGGATGTAAAGAAAATCTCTTTCTCTTGTACTTTCAGAATCTTCGCAAATCTCTGCTTTGCTTCTTTCACATAATTCTCTGCGATAATTCCCTTCCGATGCATGGAAGACGGATTGCCGTAATCTTCGCACATAACCTTTCCCACAAGATCACGCACGCAATCATATGCACGCGTTGTTGCCGAATTATCTAAATATACCTCCATGATTGTCTCCTTCTAATCGTCTTTCATTTTAGCATATGCCTATTCTTCCATAATGTTATTTTCCGGATTTTTTTCCTCCAGATGATACATCAGGATTGAAAGCATCGTAAGCCCTGCCGTCTCTGTTCTAAGGATCCTTTTCCCAAGAGTAACCGGCTTTGCTTTCTTCTCACTTGCCGCCAGCACTTCGGTCTGATCAAATCCGCCTTCCGGACCGATAAAAATCCCAATAGACTGTCCCGGTCGAATCTCCTCTATACAGTTTCTTGTATGATCCATTCCTTCTGAAAGCTCATAAGGAAGCAGCACGATATCCAAGCTATTTGCTTTTTGGAGTGCTTCCGCAAATGTCAGAACCCGTTCTACTTTTGGCACCAGATTTCTTCCCGACTGTTTTGCCGCACTTCTGGAAATCTCATTCCAGCGTTCCACTTTTTTTGCAGCCTTCTTCGCATCCAGACGGACCACCGAACGTTTCATTTCGACCGGAATAATCTCATATACTCCTAGTTCTACCGCTTTTTGAATAATCAGTTCCATTTTATCTGCCTTTGGCAGCCCCTGAAAAAGGTAGATTCTGGACGGCAATTCATTGTCTGCCGCTTCTTCTTCCAAAATAACTGCTGTTACCTCCTCCGAACTTATTTTCTGAATCGCACAAAGATATTTGCAGTTATTCCCATCGCTGATCCGAATTTCTTCACCTTCCTGCATACGAAGCACATTCTTAATATGGTTTACATCACTTCCATGAATATAGATTTTATCTTCTTCCACCTGTTCAGGCGTCACAAAAAATTGATGCATAACTACCTCTTCGCTTTCCTTGCAACAACAGATACCCATTCACCTTGATGATTCACTTCCAGTACTTCCAGTCCTGCTGCTTTTACTGTTTCAACAACTTTCGTTTCTTTATCATCTATAATTCCGCTTGTAATATAAATACCGCCCGGTTTCAGCTGATGAAGAATGACCGGAGTAAGCGGAACAAGCACTTCCGCCAGGATATTGGCTGCCACAATGTCATACTTTTCATAGCCTACGGCATCCTGCACTGTTGTATCGTCAATGATATTTCCAATCATAACTTCATACTGATCTTTCCGAATCCCATTCACTTCCATATTCTCATGAGTCGCATCAATTGCACATGGATCAAGATCTGTACCAAGTGAATGTCCTGCGCCAAACTTCAACGCTAACATTCCAAGAATTCCGCTTCCACAGCCAACATCAAGAACTTCTGCGCCTTCTGTTACATATTTGCGAATAGCACGGATACAAAGCTGAGTAGTCTCATGCATTCCTGTCCCAAAAGCAGTTCCCGGATCAATATGAATAATCATCTTATCCTCATCTTCCGGTTTTACCTCCTCCCAGGATGGAATAATTAATACGTCATCTACATAGAACTGATGGAAATATTTCTTCCAGTTATTTACCCAATCCACATCTTCTGTCTGTGACTCCTCAATGCTTCCTTCTCCAATATCGATAAACGATCTCAACTCTTCCAGTTCTCTTCTTACCGCAGCCAGAACTTCTTCTTTATCCTCTTCCTCTTCTAAATAGAAACTGATATAAGCAATTCCGTCATCCGGACCATTATCCGGCAAAATATCAACAAACATCTGCTCTTTTTCCATTGCTGTCAACGGTACCTTATCTTCAATCTCTATTCCTTGTATTCCGATCTCCATCAGAGTACTGCTAATAATATCTTCCGCTTCTGTTTTTGTTTTTAATTTAAATCTA
>OLOG01001184.1_pt1 | contig 17322 bp, 14 predicted proteins | sample 1672351 | NCBI WGS metagenome assembly OLOG01 (sample SAMEA3136674, study PRJEB25190) | human gut metagenome | biome: human gut; feature: human-associated habitat; material: faeces | place: Austria | collected 2013 | reverse complement strand
TTTAGAAGCTGAAGGTGTGACTATTAAAGATGACGTTGCTCGTCAATTAACTGAAAAAGGTTTATAATATAAAAGATGCGTTAAACGCATCTTTATTTTTCATCAAATAATTCAATAATTTCATTAGCTGTTCCTTTAATGAAAGCAATTCTTGCTTTCATTGGAATAGTAATATCTTTAGGTGCCACATGAGATTGAACACCTTTTCTTATTGCTTTTTCATACAAGTTATCTACTTGTTTACACTTTAAAGCAATATGAGCAAAACTTCCTTCTGGATATTTTTCATTTTCCTCAAATATTTCTAATATCAAGTGATCTAAAGATAATAGACAAGCGGGTTTCCCTTTTAATTCAAATCTTTTTATTATTTTACCTTCAAATATATCAAGATAAAATTAAATTGTTTTTTCAATATCATTTGTTTTTAATGCAATATGATGTAACGAATACATAATTCCTCCTTATAAACAAATACATCCCATAAGGGATGTATTATACTTTTTCTGCTTGAATTTTTTCTTTTTGAGCATAGTAATTTCTTACTAATAATTGTGTTTTTCTAATATGTTTTTGGATTTTTTCTTTAGCCAACTCTTTATCTCGCTTTTCAATAGCTTCTAAGATTTCTTTATGCTCTTGAGCAGCAGGTAATAAACGATCTGGTTGTCTAATAGAATGACGTGATGTGACATGAATATAATAATTGATATCAGATAATAACTGTTCAAAATACTGAGAATGTGTTCCACGATAAATAGCTTCATGGAATTCAATATTGATTTCAGTAAATTTTTCTTGATCATTCTTTTTAGCGTAGAATTCTAATAAATCGTAGATTTCTTTGATTTTTTCTAATTCTGCTTCACTAATACGATCAATCGCTAATTGAATTGAAAGACCTTCTAAAACAAGTCTAATTTCTAACATGTCATCAATATCACGAGGTGAAAATCCTAATACATAAACACCTTTATTAGGAATACTTTTAACCAATCCTTCTAATTCTAATTGTTTTAATGCTTCTCTAATAGGTGTCCTTGATATATTTAACTCTTTTGACAAAGCTACCTCATTTAATTTTTGACCCGCTTCATAGTCTTCGTTTAGTATTTTATCTCTCAAAATACAAAATATTTTATGTCCTAAAGAACCATGCCCGGCATTTTCTAATAAATCTCTTTTCATCTTATAATTTCCCAATAATTGCTTCTGTAAATTCTTGTGTAGATGCACTTCCACCAATATCTGGTGTGACTACTTTTCCCTCTTCTACAACTTTCGACAAAGCTTCTCTTAAACGATGAGCTTCATTTGTTTTTCCTAACGCTTCTAACATAAGCGCAAACGCTAATAATAATGCGCTTGGATTTGCAATTCCCTTTCCTGCAATATCTGGTGCACTACCATGAACAGCTTCATAAATACGATATTCATCTCCAATATTTCCACTAGGTGCAAAACCAAGTCCACCAACCAATCCTGCACATAAATCAGAGACAATGTCACCATAAAGATTAGGTGCAACAAGTACATCAAATGTTTCTGGACGTAAAACCAATTGCATGCACATATTATCTATGATAACTTCTTGTTTTTCAATATCTGGATAATCTTTTCCTACATTTCTAAAGCATTCTAAAAATAACCCATCAGTATATTTCATAATATTAGCTTTATGAATCGCTGTTACTTTTTTTCTACCATTATTTTTAGCATATTCAAAAGCATAACGACAAATCTTTTCACTTGCACCTTTAGTAATTAATTTGATTCCATGAGCCACATCATCACCGACCATATATTCAATCCCTTTATATAAGTCTTCAGTATTTTCACGAATCATAACTAAATCAATATTTTCATATTTTGATTTAATTCCTTTAAATGAACGAATAGGTCTGACATTGGCATAAGTAGCAAATTGTTGTCTTAATGCTACATTTACACTTCTAAATCCTGTTCCAATAGGTGTTGCTGTTGGACCTTTTAATGCCCATTTGTATTCTTTAATCGCATCGACTAAACCTGGTTCAAAGACTTCTTTTGTTTTAGCTGCATATTCTGCTCCTGCTTGATATTCTACCCATTCGATATCTAAATTCATAGCTCTCGTAACATCAACGACACTCTTTGATATTTCTTTACCAATTCCATCACCTGGTATTAAGACTGCTTTCATTAAAAGTCACCTCCTAGTTCTTTAATTGCATTTAGTAAACCACCATATAAAATCATTGTTTTTTCTCTTGGTGTTAATTTTAACTTAGCAACAATAGTATCATTTGTTGTTTCATTCGTTACTTTTACATCTAAATCATTTTCTACACAATTTTTAAGATCATCTAAACGATAAGTATCTTGATCATTGAAGAAATCTAAGTCTTTAGCGTCAATCACTAATGGTAAAATACCATTATTAATTAAATTAGAACGATGAATTCTCGCAAATGAAACTGCAAAAATAGCTTTAATTTTTAAATAATTTGGAACTAAAGCAGCATGTTCACGAGATGAACCTTGTCCATAGTTATCTCCCCCAACAATAAATCCACCATTATTTGCTTTACAACGATTATAGAATTGATCATCTACTTTACAGAAACTGAACTTAGCTAAATGAGGAACATTACTACGATAAGGTAATAATTTAGAATCTGATGGTACGATATGATCAGTAGAAATATTATCACCTACTTTTAAACACACTTTACCTTCAATGACATCTTGTAATTTATCTCCTCTAGGAACTGGTTTAATATTAGGTCCCATATAAATTTCATTATTTTCATCATAATCTTCAATAAAGAAGTTTTTATTTTTAACAAATGGTGTTTGTGGTACATCTGCTAGATACATATCATCTTCAAATTCATCAGATAAATATCCTTTAATTGCACTTAATGCCGCTACTTCTGGTGATACTAAATAGACACTGGCATCATTTGTTCCAGAACGACCTTTAAAGTTACGGTTAATTGTTCTTAAAGAAACCCCTTTTGAAAGTGGTGCTTGACCCATTCCAATACATGGTCCACAACCACATTCAAGAATTCTTGCTCCAGCAGCAACCATATCGGCTAATGCTCCATTTTGTGATAACATTGATAAAATACTTGATGACCCTGGTGCAATAACTAATGATACATGCGTAGCCACACGTCTTCCTTTTAAAATACGAGCAGCTTTCATCATATCTGCAAATGATGAGTTTGTACATGAACCAATGACAACTTGATTAACTTTCATACCATTTAATTCACTTACTGGTACAACTGCATCTGGACTATGAGGTTTGGCTGTCATAGGTACAAGTTTTGATAAATCAACTGTGATTTCTTCATCATATGTTGCATCTTCATCAGCTTTCATTTCTACAAAGTCTGCTTCACGTCCTTGTTGAATTAAATATTCTTTTGTTTTTTCATCAATTGGGAAAATAGAAGTTGTTGCTCCTAATTCTGCCCCCATATTACAAATTGTAGCACGATCTGTTAAAGATAAAGATTGAACACCTTCACCCGTATATTCAATAATTTTATTAACTCCACCTTTAACTGTCATTTGTTGTAAGATATAAAGAATAATATCTTTAGCACTTACCCATTTTGATTTTGTTCCTACTAAGTTCACTTTAACAACACTTGGACATTGTAAATAGTATGTCCCTGTAGCCATTGCTACTGCAACATCTAATCCTCCTGCACCAATTGCAATCATTCCCATGGCACCACATGTTGGTGTATGTGAATCTGAACCAACTAAAGTTTTCCCCGGTTTAGCAAAGTTTTCTAATTGTAATTGATGGCATACACCATTCCCTGGTTTTGAAAATACAATACCATGTTTTTTAGCTACACTACGAATAAATTCATGATCATCCATATTTTCAAATCCTGTTTGTAACATATTATGATCGATATAAGCCACAGCTTTTTCTACTGCAACATGACCGATTCCCATTGCTTCTAACTGTAAGTAAGCCATTGTCCCTGTTGAATCTTGTGTTAATGTTTGATCAATTTGAATACCAATTTGAGTTCCTGGTATGAGTTCCCCTGTTTTTAATTTTGACTGCAATATTTTATATGCTAAGTTCATTTTTTGTCATCCCCCTTAATTGTATACAATTATACATTAAAGCAATTTCCATTACAACCTTATTTTTCATTGTTCTTATAATCTATATTTGATAAAATATGAGCGGTGATAATATGTTAATCGAACTTTCAAAAATTACAAAATCATTTCAAGGTATTCCTTTATTAAAGGATATTACTTTTAAAGTTGATAATCATGATAAAATTTCAATTATAGGTGTAAATGGTGCTGGTAAAACAACGATTCTAAAAATCATATTAGGTGAAGAAGAATATGATAGCGGTGATTTATTTAAAAGTCGTGATTTAACAATCGGCTATTTAAAACAGCAACAAACAATGGATCCTACTTTATCGATTTACCAGATTGCTTTAGCTGTTTTTAAACCTTTAATTAAAATAGAAAATCGTATGCGTGAATTAGAACTCATTATGAAAGAAGATCATAGTGAACCTATATTAAATGAATACGATCAATTAAGTCATCAATTTCAAGAAAAAGATGGCTTTAGTTATCCAAGTAAAATAACCGGTATTTTAAAAGGCTTAGGTTTTCAAGAAGATGAATTTGATTTATTGGTTAGTCAACTTTCTGGAGGACAAAAAACAAGATTAGCTTTGGCTTGTTTATTACTAGAAGAACCTAAGTTACTTATTCTAGATGAACCAACTAACCATTTAGATAGTGAAGCTATCACCTTTTTAGAAAACTATTTAAAAGGTTATAAAAATGCTTTAATTCTTGTCAGCCATGATCGTTACTTCATTGATACTGTTTCTAATAAAATTATCGAAATAGAAAATGGTAAAGCATCAAGCTATCAATGTCGTTATGAAGAATATGCACTAAGAAAGAAAACCCAAAGAGCGATTGATTTAAAACATTACTTAAACCAACAAAAAGAAATTAAAAAAATGCAAGAGAGCATTGATACTTTAAAATCATTTAATCGTGAAAAGAGTATTAAACGTGCTGAATCTAAAGAAAAACAACTTGCAAAAATAGAACGCATCGATCGTCCTGAAAGTTTGCCTTCTACAATAACTATCAACTTTACTCCTCTTAAAGAATCTGGTTATGATATTTTAAAGGTAGAAGATTTAGCTGTTCGCTATCAAGACCTTGTTTTTGAACATTGTAACTTAGATATTAAAAAGAATGAACGCGTTGCTATCGTGGGAGAAAACGGAATTGGCAAAACAACTTTGTTCAAAGCCATCATGGGACTCCTTCCTATTAGTCATGGAAAGATTAAATTTGGTAGTCATGTAGAGTTAGCTTATTATGATCAAGAACATACTTCTTTAAATATGAATAAGACTATTTTTGATGAAATTTCTGATACTTATCCAAGAATGACAAATCAAGAAATTCGTAGCACTTTAGCTCTCTTTAATTTTAGAGGTGAAGATGTTTTTAAAGATATTGCCATGCTTTCTGGTGGTGAAAAAGGGCGTGTTGTTCTTACTAAGATTCTTTTAAAACAAGCGAATTTACTTATTTTAGATGAACCAACTAACCATTTAGATATTGCTTCTAAAGAAGTATTAGAAGATGCTTTGTTACAATTTACAGGAACCATTTTATTTATCAGTCATGATCGTTATTTTATTAATAAAGTTGCATCTCGTATTATTGAAATAACAAAAGAAGGTACAATTAGTTATAATGGTCGCTATGAGGATTACCTTTTATCTAAGCAGCCAGTTATGATAAAAGAAGAAGTCAAACAAACAAAAGTACAACAAACCATTGATCGTAAAACTAAAAATGAAATCAAAAAGGTTGAACGTCAAATAAGTGCTTTAGAAGAAAAAATCAAGGAAATGCAAACAGAATTAAGAAGCGATGAAGTTATGGACGATTATCAAAGATATAATGATTTACAAAGTCAAATAGAAGAAAATGAAAATGAATTAGAAAACTTATATGAAAAATGGGAGTCATTACAAATGTAAGACTGCCATTTTTTCATATTTTAAAAATAATCATGATTTTTAATTAATTTATGTATAATAGGCGTGTAAATCAAGGAGGAAATATAAATGTTACATAAAAAATTAAAACCTTTTCCTAAAGATTTTCTTTGGGGAGCAAGTACAAGTGCTTATCAAGTAGAAGGTGCAAGTTTAGAAGATGGTAAAGGACCTTCATGTCAAGATGTTAAAGTTGTTCCTGAAGGAACATCAGATTTAAAAGTATGTGCTGATCAATATCATCGTTATAAAGAAGATATTGCTTTAATGGCTGAAATGGGATTTAAAACATATCGTTTCTCTATTTCTTGGTCAAGAATTATTCCTGAAGGTACAGGTGCTATCAACCCTAAAGGAATTGAATATTATAATAATGTCATTAATGAATGTTTAAAATATGGTATTGAACCATTAGTAACAATGTTCCATTTTGATATGCCTGCTGCATTAGATCAACGTGGATCATGGTCTAATAGAGAATCTGTAGACTGGTTTGTAAACTTTGCTAGAGTCATGTTTGAAAACTTTGGTGATCGTGTTAAATATTGGCTTACAATTAATGAACAAAATATGTTAACTTTAGTTGGTCCTGTTATTGGAACATTAACTATTCCTGAGGGATGCACAAATGTATTAAAAGAAACATACCAACAAAATCACCATATGTTAGTTGCTCAAGCTAAAGCTATGGCTTTATGTCATGAAATGTTACCTAACGCTAAAATTGGTCCTGCACCAAATATCTCATTAGTTTATGCTGCTACATGTAAACCTGAAGACGTTTTAGCTGCTCAAAACTATAACGCTATTAGAAACTGGTTATATTTAGATATGGCTGTTTATGGTGTTTATAATAATTTAGTATGGGCTTATTTAGAAGAACATGATGCTTGTCCTGAATTTGCTGAAGGTGATGAAGAAGCATTAAAGAATGGACATCCTGACTTTATCGGATTCAACTATTATAACACTGCTACATGTGAAGCAAGTGATGGAACTGAAACAATGGATCCAGGTGCTGATCAACAAACTGCTCGTGGTGAAGCTGGCGTATATCGTGGATATCGTAATCCTAACTTACCTACTACTGAATTTGGTTGGGAAATTGATCCTATGGGATTTAGAGCAACTATTCGTGAAATGTATTCAAGATATCGTTTACCAATGATCGTTACTGAAAATGGTTTAGGTGCATATGATACTTTAACTGAAGATGGTAAAGTTCATGATCAATACAGAATTGAATACTTAAGAAAACATATTGAACAAATCCGTTTAGCTATTAGTGATGGTGCTAAAATGATGGGATATTGCCCATGGTCAGCAATTGACTTAATTTCTACACATGAAGGAATGGTAAAACGTTATGGTTTCATTTATGTAGACCGTGATGAATTTGATTTAAAAACTTTAGATCGTTATCGTAAAGATTCTTTCTATTGGTATAAAAAAGTCATCGCTACTAACGGTGAAGATTTAAGTGATTAAAAAGCGAGTTAATACTCGCTTTTTTTATATGTATATTTTTCACATACTCCTATCACTCCACCAATATAAAACGCAGAAAAAACAGTACCTATACCTATTCCATATATAGGTTTACCACATAATAAACAAACAACGATTGTTATTGTTATCATAGAAATATCAAATAAATTTTTACATAATGAATATTTTTGATGAAAAGTTTGTGAAATACTTAATACTAAACCATCTACCGGTGTCATGACAAGGTGACTTAATATCATCAAAAATACACCTAATGCACAACAAGTATTTCCCAGTAATAATAAAATAATTTGCATAATGATATTTGTTTGAAAAACAGGTATCAAGTATTTGTAGAAATCAACTAAAAAACCAAATATAAATGAAAATGGTATTTCTAATAGAAAAATTGTTTTTATTTGTTTTTCAATTATGATCTGTAATAAAACAAAAATTAAATAAAAAACAATATTAGCCTGACCAAAAGTTAAAAAGGTAATCCGACTTATAGCATAGGGTAAGGTGCTAAAAGCACCTACACCTAAACCAGATAATGTATTCAATGTAATTCCTAAAGCTAACACATTCATTCCAAGTATGTAATATCCATATTTTTTCATCTTATCCCTCTTTTCATTATGCATTGTATAGTTAATATTAATAACTTTCCAATATTAATATTTCATATTATAATAACTATATCTTATGAGGTGATAACATGAATATCAAGCAACTAGAATATTTCGTCGATCTAGCGTCTACATTAAATTTTACAAAAACAGCCAAAAACTTTTATATCAGTCAAACTGCGATAACAAAACAAATACAAAACCTAGAACATGATCTTGACTTAACTTTATTTTTAAGAACAAAAAAAGAAGTTGTTCTCAGTCAAGAAGGTGAAACTTTCCTCCCTTATGCCAAACAAATATTACATGATGTGAATTTAAGTTATGAAGCAATTAAAGAATATAAAAGAGGAAAAAGCGGAATAATTAAACTTGGATTCATCAAATCCTGTGATCATCAAGTTTTACTTGATTTATTAGAAAAATTAAAAAATCAGTTTCCTCTCATACAATTCCAATACCAAGCCTATCCTCGCCAAGTTCTACTTGATCTTTTTAAAGATCATCAATTAGACGCTATTATTATGTACGAGCATAATGAAACTCAATCATTTTCTAAATGTGTTCTAAAAAACAGTTATCTTAGAAAGTATTACCATCGTGAGTGTAGCCTCAGTACACTTCCTTTAATATATGATGTTCAAGATGATGAAAATCATCAAGAATTAGAACAAACGTTACTCAAATTATGTCTAAAAGAAGGCTATGCGATTCTTCATGATTTTATTGAATATAATCAATATGCAAAAGACTTAAATTACAAAGATACTTTTGTTTCTTCACCACTATGTTTTTTCTATTTAAACAATCATACTAATTTTGCATTAAGCCATGCTATTGATTATATTTTACAAACATATAAAAAGGATAACCTTCAATAGATTATCCTCTTTGTCATTCATTATAATCAACTATTCTCTTTAATTTTATTGATTTGATCAATTGTTTGTTGTTGATGATAAATAATACCTTCTAATATCGGTTGTAATGCTTCAATGACATGATATTGAATTGTTTCTTTAGCCATATCAATACCTGCTTGATAATAAATCAGCATTTGTTCAAGATATAATTGATTAATGTTGTCCTTACAAATCATCGTCATTTTTTCAAGCATAGCTTCAATTATTTGATTCATATTTTCTTGATGTTTCTGTAAATCTTGATAAGTATTTTTTAAATCCTTTGCTTGATCTTTTACCTCCAGCATATTGTTAATTCCTAATGTTTGTTCTTTAATAATTGAAAAAGCGATATCTTGGACATCCTCATTTAATGAGTAATTTAACAAATTAGCACTCATTTTTATTCCTGCATAACGATAAGGTAAAAATTGGACAATAAAATTATATGAAATACTATCACTTAAACAGACACTCATCATCTTACAATACATCTTATTAATAATATTTTGATATTCATTTAAATAATGATTTATACAATTCACGAAGATCCCTCCAAGATAAAAATATGCGCATTCTTTAAAAGAATACGCATATTTTAATCAATTACTAATTCTTCTTGTTCTTCGTAACCAAAATAATTTTCAGTTTCCATGATGATTTCTTTTCTTAATCCAATTAATCCAATTAAATTTGGAATAGCCATACATCCATTAACAATATCTGCAAGAATAAAGATAAAGTCTAATGACATAAATGGTCCAATTGCGATAAAGATAATATAAATAAGTTTATAATATTTAATTGCTTTAATACCCTTTAAGTAATAAATGCATCTTTCACCATAATAATTCCATCCAATAATTGTTGTAAAAGCAAAGAATACTAAACCAATATTGACAATATATTTACCAATTAAAGGAATAAATAAACCTACTGAAAAAGCATGTGATGTCATGGCTGCACCATTTAATCCTGTTGTATGTGATTGTGTAAGTAAAATAGCGAGACCTGTCATTGTACAAATAACAATAGTATCAATAAATGTTCCTGTCATTGATACTAATCCCTGTTCTACACATGAATCTGTCTTTGCTGCAGCGGCTGCAATGGGTGCACTTCCTAGACAACTTTCATTGGAAAAAATTCCTCGACTAATTCCTTTTTGCATTGCTAGTGCCATTGTAACTCCAGTTCCACCACCAACAACGGCTTGAGGTGTAAAAGCTGCTTTAATAATCATGGCTAGGGTTTGAGGAATCATTGTAATATGAGTGATTAAAATAAGTACAACTCCTCCAACATATAGCACACACATAAGGGGAATGACTTTTTCAGCTACTGATGCAATTCTCTTGATTCCACCAATAGTGATAAAAGCTACTGCAATAGTTAAAATAATCGCTGTAATATAGCGAGGTATATGAAATGACATTGTAAGTGCATCGGAAATAGATTTAACTTGAGTAAATGTTCCTATCCCAAGTAAAGCTACAGCTACACCAAAAAAAGCAAATAATTTGGCTAAAAATGGACTATGTAATCCTCTTTCTAAATAATACATGGGTCCCCCTGCCATTTGATTATTTTCATCTTTAACACGGTAGCGAATAGCAAGTAATCCCTCTGCATATTTTGTTGCCATTCCAAAAAAAGCAGAAACCCACATCCAAAATAGCGCACCAGGTCCCCCTGCTACTATCGCTGTAGCAACACCAACAATATTTCCGGTTCCAATCGTTGATGAAAGTGCTGTACATAATGCTTGAAAACTGCTGACATCTCCTGATTCTTGCTCAGTCTTTTTAAAAATACAGCGAAAAGCTAATTTTAATTTTGTTAACTGAATTAATTTTAGATGAAAAGTAAAATAAATTCCTGTTCCTAACAATAAACAAATTAATGGCATCCCCCATATATAACTATTAATTTGTTTTAAGATATTGGTCATCATTTGCATAAAAAAACTCCTCCTAATAAATTAGTCGGAATTAATAATGAAAAAACTATTAAGCCACTGTCCTTTTACCTGAGAGTTTCACCCTTCTAGGCTTGCTCCTTCGGTGTTCAAACGAATCTCTCCAGTGGTTCGTCCAATAGCGATCCTGTTACCTGAAATCTTTCATTCTTCGGTGTCCATCTAAGGATCTCTTTCGCCATTATCATCCGATATACGACTTTATTATACTACATTGTATACAATTGTAAATATGATTTTATTTTTTGTAAATATTTTCATCCTTTGTTATAATACAAGCATGAAAAAATATAGATACTTAATATTTACAATTTTATGGATGATATTCATCTTTTTTATGTCACAAACACCTGGACAAGAATCATCTCATCAAAGTTCTTTCTTTGTTGAGATTATAATTAACTTCATTCCCATAAAAGCTAATACACTTTCTTTTATCATTAGAAAATGTGCTCATATGTAAGAATATGCTATTCTCTTGTTTTTAATTTATCAAACAATTAAAAATAGATACACATTAAAAATCAGCTTTTTTATCACTTTTCTATATGCATGCAGTGATGAATTTCATCAATTATTTATCCCTGGTAGAGCCGGTCAATTAAGAGATGTACTCATTGACTGTACTGGCGCTTTTATTATAGCATTGGTTATTTATTATTATAAAAAAAGAAAGCATAAGCTTTCTAATCATAATCAATAAGATCAAATTTTTTAAAAAGTGGCTTTTGCCATTTCATAAAAATACCCATTAAAGGACCAAACAAAAACATTCCTATAATTGTTCCTTCTCTTATGGCTAAAGGAACATTGCATAAAAGTCCTACTACTAAAGCAATCATAATACTGACAATATCAACACTTTGTCTTAATACATGAAATGGTTTATTCGTCTTTTTACTTACTGCCATGCATGCCCCTTCTAATGCAAAAGTAACAATATCTAAAACCATGACAGCCCCAACACCAAAAGCACAAATAATATATCCTGAAATTAAAATAGCCACATTCATCCAGTATTCATAAATATGAATTGAACCCAGCAAATCATATAATACAAAATTAACAATATTTCCTAATATAAGACATACTATAATTTGTAATAATTGGATTTTTTTAAAATCCTTTTTTAATACTAAAATTTGAACAATAATACAGCTAAAGTTAAAAAACATACCAATCGTTCCAACTTGAATACCCGTAATTTCATTTCCTGTTTGTGCAAGAGCATCCCACGCACCAACACCAATTGCAGCCTTTAAAGTTAATGCACTCCCAATGCTACCAATGATTACAAACACAACTAACATGATTAATCTCTTAATTTTCATATAAAACCCTTCCAAAATAATATCATTATGGCTAATTTTATACTAAAATATTTTTACTTTGTATATTTTTCTAATTATGAAAATTTAAATAGAGGAACTTAATAAGTTCCTCTATTAGGCGTCTGAACGTTCAAATTTATTTTTCATTGAAAGACTTAATTCATTTAAGACTAACGCCAAGGTTTTATCTGTTTCCTTTTTCAACATTTCAGCAATTTCTTGGTTAGCTTGATGTTTAAGAAGTAAGCATTTTTCATCGTTTGCTTCTTTTAATAAATTATCATATTTATTAATAATATAATGCCCTTTAGCCATGACACTTTTTTGATAACGCTCTATATGAATAGCTGATTTTTTATAACAGGCATCTGCCATTGCAGCAATTAAACGACTTGACCAATAAAAATTATCAGTCGAAACTGTTGCTGTTGTGTTATTTAAATATTCTGGTGTTTCTTCTATTCTTCCATAAAATGGAACTAATGCATTAAAAACATTTGATGCATAGGCTACCCATTCAATAGCTTGATAAGCTTGAGGCACATCATTTCTTAATTGGATTACTGATAAAAAATCGTTTCGATTAATACCGATAGGACGGTAAATTCCTTTTTTTATAGAATGACCATAAGGGTCATATTCAGTACCTTGATAATGTAAAGATAATGCATATTTAACATCCTCTACTGTTATTTTCTTTTCTGGCACTTGAGACCATGGAATATCGTCATCACTTGGAAGATGTTGGAAAGAATGCGGATTAAAGTATCTTTCAATATCATAGGCTCTTGGTGTGTTATAAACATGATCGGAATCATCATGACTTCCAAAAGTATCACGAGCATTAAATTTATCATCAAACGCAAGATTTAAATGATATTGATTGATAAATTCTTTCATATCTTTAGAACACATATGATTTATTTGAGTCGTCAAAGCATCATGTAAATCAAAAGAATCAATACCAAATTGATTTGGCATAACAACATATTCATCATCAGGTACTCTTTTAGCAATCCAATGATGACCACCAATTGTTTCTAACCACCATATTTCATTTTGATCTTGAAATGCAATACCATTCATTTCATAAGTTCCATATTTTTCTAATAAACTTCCTAATCTTATCACACCCTCACGAGCACTATGAATGTAAGGTAAAACAATATAAACTATATCTTCCTCGCCAATTCCACCAGGAATATGATTCATTTCATCATATTCTACTAAAGGGTCAGCGCCTAACACGCGTGGATTAGATGTAATGGTTTCTGTTGCTGTCATCGCAACATTTTCCTCATTTATACCACTTGCAGCCCAGATTCCTTTTCCCTCTACCGCGTTTGGCATGGCAGTAAAAGACATAGGATTATCTGGTAATTCTATTTCTAAATGAGATAGAACTGATTTATATATTTTTTCTTCTTTAGAAATCACTACAAATTTCTTTGGAGTAAAACCATCAGCCCCAGAATCATCATTTCTAGCAATCATTGTTGATCCATCATAAGATGCATTTTTACCTACTAACAAAGTTGTACAAGACATATTTCTCCCTCCTCTTTTTTCTTATTATATAACAAACTAAACATAATTAGAAAAAAAATGATTCTACCGAAGTAGAATCATTTCATCTATTAAATTCCAAATAATAAATCAACATAAGTAGGGATTGGCCAATATGAATCATCAACAACTTCTTCAACAGCATCCATTGTTTCTCTTAATGATTGCATAGTTCCAAATACTTCATCTCTCCACATAGAAGCCACTTCAAAGATTTCTGCTTCACTATTTTGAGCTTTTGTAATATTTGCTTCTAAAGTATTCATTTTTTCTTTAGCAGTTTTTAGTAATCCAGATAAGTTATTAGCATCTTCTACCATGAATTCACATTCAATACCTGCATCTTTAGCAGCTAATACACTACCAGAAAGTTTAGCTAAATAATCACAAGCAGCTGGGTATAATTGAGTTTTTGCCATTTTTAAAGCAGTTAATGCTTCAACTTGGATTGTTTTAATATAATTATCTAATAAGATTTCATATCTTGATGCTAATTCAACTTTTGAATAAACACCAATACGATCTAGCATTTCCATATATTTTTCTTCTTTTAAGCATTTTAATGCATCAACAGTGTTTTTATTATTAGGTAATCCACGTCTTGCTGCTTCTTCTTCCCATTCTGCAGAATATCCATCACCATTGAAGATAATACGTTTATGTTCACTAATAAATTCTTTAATTACTTCATCAGCAGTTTTTCCAGATTCAATAGCATCTGACATTTCATTCATTTCTTGTGCTAAGATAGCATTTAAAATTGTATTAGGACCAGCAACAGATTGAGCAGAACCAACTGCACGGAATTCAAATTTGTTTCCTGTAAAAGCAAATGGTGAAGTTCTGTTACGATCAGTATTATCTTTAGAGAATGTTGGTACAACTGATACACCTGTATCAAAACGACCACTATCTCCATGGGCTACTTTTTTACCTGAACAAATTTCTTCAACTAAAGCATCTAATTCTTCACCTAAGAACATTGAAATAATTGCAGGTGGTGCTTCATTAGCTCCTAAACGATGATCATTACCTGCAGAAGCAACTGACATACGTAATAGTTCTGCATATTCATCAACCGCTTTAATTGTACAAGCAAGTGCAGCTAAGAATGGTTTATTTTCTTCTGGTTTAGGACCAGGATTGAATAAGTTAACTCCAGTATTTGTAATAACTGACCAGTTATCATGTTTACCAGAACCATTTACTCCAGCAAATGGTTTTTCATGTAATAAACAACGTAAACCATGTTTTTTAGCAATATCTTGTGCTAATTGCATTAATAAATGGTTATTATCAGTTGTAATATTCACTTTAGAATAAACACAAGCAACTTCATGTTGTGCAGGTGCTACTTCATTATGTTTAGTTTTAGATGGAATACCATATTTCCATAACTCAGTATCTAAATCTTTCATAAATGCAGCAACTTTACGTTTTAATGAGCCAAAATAATGATCTTCTAATTCTTGTCCTTTTGGTGCCATTGCTCCAAATAAAGTTCTACCTGTTAATTTTAAATCCATACGTTCTTGATAATATTTATCATCAACTAAGAAATATTCTTGTTCAGCCCCAACTGATGCAGTTACACGAGTAACCCCTTCTAATCCTAATTTAGGAAGTAAACGAACTGCTGCTTGACTTAAAGCATCACATGAACGAAGTAAAGGTGTTTTCTTATCTAATGCTTCCCCTGTATAAGAACAGAATAATGTAGGAATATATAAAGTACCATCTTTAACAAAAGCAGGAGATGTACAATCCCAAGCAGTATATCCTCTTGCTTCAAATGTAGCACGTAGACCACCTGATGGAAATGATGAAGCATCAGGTTCCCCTTTTCTTAATGTCTTACCACTAAATTCTAATACTGCTTTAGTTCCATCTGGTTCTAAGAAAGCATCATGTTTTTCAGCAGTTAAACCTGTCATTGGCATAAACCAGTGTGTGAAGTGAGTTGCCCCGTTTTCTACAGCCCAAATTTTCATTGCGTTAGCAATGACTGTAGCACATTCTTTCGATAATTCTTCGCCGTTATCTAAAGATTCATGAAAAGCTTTGTATGTTGATTTAGGAATACGTTCTTTCATGACATCATCAGTAAAAGCTAAACATCCGTAATCATTAACTAAATTGTTTAGTTCCATTTTTAAGTTCCCCCTTGTTGATTTATATATACATTATTATGTTTATATGCCGTTATTATACAAACGAAATATCAAGATGTCAATATATATTTATAATTTATTATCATTTTAATAATTCATTATTATTGACTTAATAAAAAAAGAAGAAACTAATGAGTTCCTTCTTCAAGTTGTGCTTTTTCTCTTTTATTTTCTCTTCTTCTTTTCTTTTCAAATTTACGATGTGTTTCATTGTATTCATGTACTTGACAGTTAATACGTTTATTAGCGTTAACAACGGCTCCCACAAATCCTTGACGATCTTTTGGAAAACAACAGTAACGTTTATTATTTTCTGTATAAATTTCAATTGCATGTGGACGAGTAACTAAGTCTGCCATTCTTGATACTGGATCACAAATTGTATCACAACGCATTAAATCAACTTCTTTATTTTTCCATAAAGGATATTTAATTGTCATACGACGATTTTCAATTTCATAAGCGTTTGGACGACATCCTATAAAGATGATGAAAAGTAATACTCCAAAAGCAACGACTAAAGGTAAATCTTTAAAATCTTGGAAAATCAATTTAATAAGTACATATAATGTATAACCAGTTAAAAAGATCAATGTTGCTGTGTTCTTTCTAAATTTAAATTCTTGTTTCATAATAGCCTCACTTTCTTGTTCATTATAACAATAATCATTATAATTGCCAATTTATTCCTTACTTTTTCTAATCATCATTTATAATGTATGATTAGAAAAAATAAGGACAATTGCTTGTCCTTATTCATATTTTTTAAATTTGCTCTATATATCTTAAGCTTCTGCAGCTTGTTTGTTTTGATATTTTTCGTAAGCAATAACGAATGGAACATAGATAACTGTTGATAACACAATTGCGATTAATTGTGAAATAGCTCCCATGATTGATCCACCTGTAGCTAAGAATCCTAAGAATAGAGGTGGCATTGTCCAAGGTACTTCGATACAAACTGGTGGACAGAATCCCATAGAAATTAAAGCCCATCCTAAAGCAACGCAGGCAACTGGTGCTAAGATAAATGGAATACCTAAGATTGGGTTTAATACTAAAGGAATACCAAATGTAACTGTTTCGTTGATGTTGAATAATCCAGGAACGATAGATAATGTAGCGATAGCTTTGTTATCTTCACGTTTACCGAACATAAAGATTGCGAATACTAAACCTA
>OLOG01001183.1_pt1 | contig 17327 bp, 12 predicted proteins | sample 1672351 | NCBI WGS metagenome assembly OLOG01 (sample SAMEA3136674, study PRJEB25190) | human gut metagenome | biome: human gut; feature: human-associated habitat; material: faeces | place: Austria | collected 2013 | reverse complement strand
GGCAGGTTGACGCTGTGGGCGATGTTGCCGTTCTTCAGATAGTCGCTCAGTTCGGTTCTGTTCTGAATCTTTACCAGGCGGTACGGCTCCTGAAAGGCGACCTTTTCAATGAAGTACAGACTTCCGTCCTCTGCCGGCAGTAATACGCCCACGTGCCCGATGAACAGCGTATTGTCCGTATCCGAAAATCGGTCATGGAGGACAACGGAGATCAGGCGGGCAGAGCTGTTTTCAAAGGAAATACCGCGCTCCGACCAACCCGTCTGAAGCGCTTTGACCTGGTCCGCCGTCTCCGTGGTATCTGCGGCAGTTACCGGTGCGAACAATGCGCAGAACTTGGATGTGCTGTCCCCGCAGAGAACGGCGGGATCTGCGGCCAGCGTTTCAAGATCCATAAAGAGGGAGTCCTCGCCCTGCGTTTCCGGCTGATCTACTCCGGCGGTGACGAACTCACCGAACAGACTGAAGGCCGTGATCCGGCAGTTATAGCCGGGGAAGCTGCCGTTCTTCTCCGTCCACAGATCTTGCATCTCATAGGGGTCATATCTGGTCTCGGTGGTAGCGGCGCTCTCAAACCCGCCTGTCAGCCATTCGCTCTTGACGCTGGCATTGAACTGATCCACGCGGTCCAGCAGCAGCTTCGTTCGGGTCTCATCCACATTGGCATCTGCAAGCGCTTCTGTGAGCAGCTTGCGCGAGTCCGCGTCCGTCAGATTGGAGTACGTTACGGTTTCCAGCGGCGGCTGCGCTGAATCCGGCTCGGCCTGCTGCCCGCAGCCTGAGAGTGCCATGAGGAGGAAGCTGACCACCAGAAGCGTGGTCAGGGAATTTCTTTTCAGTTTCATAATTGATTTTGCCTTTCCTTTCATCGATCCTTGCGGGACAAATCTGAACTTGCCGCACGGAACACTTAATATGGTAACCGACTCAGCAGGAAAAGTCCATATCAAGTATAACGTTTCCATTTCAATTAGGTTATAGAGTCCACTTCAGATTATGTGTCCGACTCCCATCTGATAGGAAAAGCCGCTGCCTCACACGCCAGAAGAGGGGCGGGTGATACAGCGGCTGCTGGTTTTCTTTGTTTTTAAGCCTCGGTGTTCGAGTCATACCAGTCCATAAAAGAGTTCCGCTGCATCTCTGAAATGTCGCCTCTCGCGTGGAAAAACTGATTTTCCGGAAAAAGCGTTTTTTCGAACTTTTCCCTGTGTGAAACGGCGTTAAACATGCAAAAAACACCGCACTTTCGTGCGGTGTTTTCGGCGTTGCATCTTTCATCAACACATTTTGGACTGTGTTGACAAAAAAGATGTAGGCTTGTAGGCATTGCAACGCAACGTTTTTCAATGATTGTGCGTCGTACAGAGGAACAGTCCAGAATATCTCCGTCAATTTAGTTACCAGTCCGCTCATTCGTCTATATAGATGCTAAAATTATCGGTGCCGAGAATCATCATACAACCTGGAAGGCAATTCTCGCGATTATATCCGACGATTGCTTTATGCAACTTTACATCATCCGTACTTCTTTGAGTATTGGCACTGGGGTGGGAGTGCCACTCGCCAATATAAGTAAGATTATCTAAAGTAGTCTCATGAATATATTTAAGACGCTCGGGCAGATTAGCGCAGCCTCTGATAAAAGAAGTTGGGGAGGAGATGCTATCCTCCGGTGCCCTCACTTGGCAAGCAATATAAATACGCTTTCTTGCTATATCGTACGCTCCAATGAGAACGCCACCAGTTTCGTTGGGTAAGGCTTTTTCTCGATCGATCCGCATTTCACCAAGCAACGATAGTGACAAGTCTACTTTCCAACCATCATAGTCGGATGTAATCCATTTGTCTGCAATGAAAGACTCTTTTTCAACAGAATCAGTGGCGTGGGTCCATATAATTATTTCCCCATTGGCATTGCTTGTATGTAATTTTATTGCTTTGCAACATAATGCCGCGCTTAGAGAAACATTATCCTGTGATATGCGGCTTGAAATGCTGCGGCACGTCCCAGAGTATACCATGGTTTCTGGTAATGACATGTGATCCGAATACTTGTCATCCTTCAGCAGTTCCCGATAATACTGCATTTCAAGCAGATCCAACCGAGCCGACCTGTCGGCGCTTTCAAGCAGCATGATTGTTGCCGTCCCTTGTGGGTTCAAGAAACAGGAAATTCTTCGCGCATCCGATTGAACATCCAGTGCAAGATGGCGTTCAACGGCAATGGATGCCGATGCATCGAGAATGATGTCCGCTTGGCCCAAAGCCATGCCTACAGAGTCGTCTTTGCCAAAAACATCCGAGGCGATAGCAACGAGGTCAGAATCAGATTGAATGAGGTTCGCAACTCTTTCTAATGATTTTACCTTTGAATAGCCAATATCGTTGCTTGTCAAAACGTGCCGTGCGATATTATGCGGCCAGAAATAATCATGATCGATAATCGTCCATTTACCATATCCAGACCGCAAACAGTTGTTGAGGATGTGCGATCCCATTGCCCCCGCCCCGACAAGCGCAATCTGTCTTTCTCCGTCAGCTTCATTAACCAGGTTGGCACACCTGCATTTAAGTCTTGACTGTGCAAGGTGAACATTAAACGGGGTAATGGCAATATTGACACCATTTCCACCCGGACACTTACTGGGTTCGATTTTACTTCCTTTTAAGAGAAGCCCATAATCATCCAGTATATCTTTTAAGGATTTATCAGTAACAAAAGATCTCAAGTCATATGCTTCAATATGAGTCCCATCAGTCCGTTGTTTGGGAATGGCAATGTTTATCAAGGCTTTGCAAGCAAGCAATGTGTTCCGCTCTTGTCTAAAATACGCATAATACATTTTGGGAAGTCTTACTATAGACAAAAGATTTGCCAACCGAGTTCTAATGGTATCACGATTTTTGAATGAACAGAGCAAGTCCAACAATGTTTGGGGCATAGTATGTATCAAGTTCGAAAAGTCCGGGGGAACATAGAGGGAGAATACCGCGAAGTAATTCCCCTCGCTGGATCGATACATCAGCTTTCCAAATTCACGATCCTCTACAATGTACTTATCAAAGTAGGGTTCCCCAAAACGTCCGTTCCAAACAATGACGTTATTTACATACGGGAAAAATGGCTCTAACGGTTGGTCCGGTCGATGAAGCTGGTTCATGGATGTTTTTCGGAACCAATTTTCAATGCACGTCAACAAGAACCGCCCGTTCAGCTTATGCCGTATTTCATGATAGCCCAAATCAGAGTAACACAGGGATTTCTGGATGTTGTCCTCATGAACGTTGAGGTGGGGAACAACCGGAAAATCATCTCTGACAGTGACGACGGGAAGGGTCTCCGCATTGCTGATATAGATTGTTATCGGTTCAATGTTCCGAACAGAAATCAATCTATGCTGGGGTAAACCGACTACTTCAAAATCAAGTTCAAGTTCATCGCATTGGGAATCCGTATCATCATGGCTTCTTATGTCGTTTAGAGAAGCGCGAAAACGCCCGTGTTCTTCCACGAGCGTCTTCACCTCCATTGTCAGATTGAAAAAGTTTCCCATCGTCAACCCCCAGCCCGCGGTGCAGGAGTATGAATGAATGCAGCATCGAACCCCGTGTATTCCCGAATGCCCGTGCAATCTACTTTAAAACGCAGGGGTTTTGGATTCACTTTCCCGCTATACTCCGATGTTATAAGCAAGATTTTGCTTGAGCCATCGGAGTTTTTGCTATATTTCCTATATGCCTTTTTAGCCTGGACATGGGGTGGCTGCGTATCATCGTCCTCGACATCGGAAAATGCGCGGCACGACGCCACAAGGAATGCGTTCTCCTGTCCATATTTCTGAAGCAAGCGCTTTATATCTTCTGAGGGTTCTGTGATGTCTTCCCCTTTTTCATCAGAAAGCCCTGTATAGCTGCAGTGGTGCGGTATATCATATAGATCCCACTTCAAATAATCGGCATTTCCCGAAGATTCGGACCGCTCCACGATCTTGTCGAGTACATCATGTGGGGTATCTCCGGTAATGAATATATTCGTGGTTTGGTCTACGTTGTCAAGCGCGATCTGGATTACGATGGACGGGTCATTTCGATTATCCGCATCCTCGGCATCTTCAGAAAACGGAGCATGGACAAAGATGGAGATCTCGTCACCCAAGTTATGCCGTGAACTATCCAGTAAGGTCCCAGCATGGATAATCGGATGGTCATTTTCATCGGTCGATAATTCATGCTTTTCCAGCCACGAGGCAAGGGATCCTGGGGCAGCGAAAATTTTCACCCCTTCCCCACGGCATTCTTTAAGTCGGTATCGTGCCTCCTGCCGAATGACCCGTGCATCCTCACATGGGTTGACGTCCAAAAGGAATGCAGCGGATATCCACAGTTCCTTGATTTTGGCTCGTTCACCCGTTTGGTATTTTAGCGCATGGTCAAAGTAGAAAAAGTCCGCCGCCCCCTTGACATGGTCATCGTGTGGGTGGGTAAACATCACGACATCAAACGTATCAATGTCCTTCAGTGATTCTGTCAAATCCGTATACCTTGAATCATTGCTGTGCATATTGGCATAGTCCATCAGCATCCGCTTTCTGTTGTCCAGTTCGAGAAAGACGCATTCTGCATTGCCCTCTGGGAAAAATGTAATTGTCTGGCCCATAATGGCTCCCTTCTTCCGATAGATATTCTTGGCCTAAGATTATTTTTGATAGCAAAGGTAAGTACAGTTCGCCACTTCGTATCCATGGCGCAGCAATAGTCGGTAATCAGATTCTTTGGGCTTCCGGAGCGTGGTTTTGTAATTCATAGCTTTTTCTGAATCCGAGGTGGACAGACATTCCTGCAATAAATGTGTTCTCAAGTCATCGGGACATTTGCTGTCCGAAGTAATCTTTTCCGCGCTGCTGCCTATTTTCAAGTACATTCCCTGGTTAGTCCGTATAATGAAATCCATCACCATGCGGTTTCGCAAGGATGTGACTTGGTCCATAGAAATATCCAACAAACGCTTCAGATTAGAATAGGTGAAGCCTGCATGACGTCGGGAAGAACCAATTGACGCAGAGGCATTGCTGACAATCATGTAATCCAAGCCGTCTTTCAAAGTGCCTGCGTTTTCTGGCGTAAATATTGACTCCAATCCCAAATTGTCGTAGACGCCGCCGTCCCATAAGTGGATGATTTTATCGGGGGCAGAATAATCCGCACTGGAATATTTGGAGGGACTCCACTTATATCCGCTTGTAGGCAGGCAATAAGGGCCAATCAAAATGGGAAATCCGGCCGATGCGGCCATGACATGGGACAGAGGAATATCAGGATGCTCCACATACCCAATTTTATAATCGCCCATATTTTCCTTGCAAAACCGGAAGCGCTTTCCGGTTTCATAAGTAGTGCAGTTAGTATACCAAGCGACGTCACCTGAGAGATCGGCCAAAGACCCGTGAATGCCCCATTGGTGCTCCAACTGTCTCGCAATGACGTTGGGCTTTTTGTTCCAGAAGTATGGAGAACGAATAAGCTGCAGTACGGCAGATGTTTGTATGTCATTGGTCAATATGACTCTCTCAATCGAGGGCAAGACGGCGGAAAGGAATGTCTTGCTCGATGGCCATGTCAAATCATTATGTGTATAAATCAATCCAACACAAAGGCTGGCACCAGAAACTGTGGAAACTCGTTTTACCTCTTCCAGCAATTCGTTCTCGGCCAACCACTTAAAAAGGCCTAGGTGAAAAATTGTAGCCCGGATACCCCCACCAGATAGTGCGATGCCAATATTATGTAGTTCCATACAGCGTCCTTTCAAAGCGTGATTCCTGAATCGATCTTGAATGTCACAGCAACATCCTATTTCGGACGTTTTGGGAATTATAGCGCAGGTGTCCCTTAAATGCGGAAATAACTATACATCTTGCGAAAAACAAGAGGGATAGCCTTGCGTTTAGCACTCACCATCCGAGAGTGCTAAACGCAGTATACCTGATATTGACTCTCCTGTCAAGTTGTATCATTGCACATGCCTATGTCCCGATGTAGATAGTCCTTACTGTGAATATAGGATAGCCCCTTACATATCTGAGTGGTAAACGGCAAGCAGTGTTTTCAAATCTTCGTTAGGGATAAAATCATATAGATCCAGGAAGTCATCCAAATAGTTTAACTCGTTTTCAGCCATTAAGTGTTTTAAATAAGAATCAATATAATCGCCCCTAACAAACTTGATTATATAACCATTTTAATAATCTTTCCATCATTACTCCGCCCGTCCAGCGTCCAGAAAATCTCCGTAGGGCGGAATGAGGTTGCCTTATTTTCCGTGATATCCTAACCTGATAATGAAGGAGGATATTACCATGAAATACTCAAATGAAGAAAAGCTATCCATCATCACGCGCTATCAGCAGGGCGAAAGTGCTATCGCTCTTTCCAATGAACTCGCTATCCCTCGAAGCACCTTATACCGTTGGTTCAACTCCTTTCCGACAGACAGCTCGGGCAAGCCATTGAAATTTTCCTATCAAGAATACGCATTACTCCAGCGCAAAGTTGAAAAATTGCAGAATATCATCACAATTTTGAAATCTGTTGATTGTTTGGTATCCGCACCATTAAAGGAACGGCTTCATGCTTTAGAGCCGTTTTATGGAAAATATGAAGTTCACACAATATGCGAGGCGCTGGATGTTGACCGCGGTACATTTTACAACCATATGTTACGCAGCAAGCGCGGCAACGCTTGGTTTGATAAACGTTATCAAGAATACTGTCAGCTCATCCGTGATGTGTTTGACGAATATAGGCAGGTGTTGGGTGCAGAGAAATTCGAACGATTCTTGTTCAGCGTGGACATCAGGTCAGCGCTGAATATATTTCGCGACTCATGCTTGAGATGGGCTTGAGCAGTGTTCGGTCGACAGCAAAGCAGGAATATCTAAAGCTGCGTGAACCAGAACGAAAGAAAAATATCCTGCGGCAACAATTTAACGCTCAGCGGCCAAATCAACGCTGGGTCAGCGATGTCACCTGTTTTAAACTTGGGGATCACTACTTTTATATTTGTGTGATTATCGACCTTTTCTCGCGCAAAGTGATTGCACATAAAATTTCAAAAAAGAACAGTACGCAACTTCTCACTGCAACATTTAAAATGGCACATGAAGAACGCCATCCCCCATCTGCTCTTATTTTTCATAGCGACCGTGGAGCGCAATATACCTCTCACCGGTTTCAACAGCTTTTGCATAAATACAATACGAAGCAATCCTTTTCTCAGCCCGGCAAGCCGCATGATAACGCAGTCGCATAATCATTCTTCGCATCGTTGAAAAAAGAAGAACTCTACCGGAAAGATCATCCTTCCGATAGAGCATTTCAAACCAGTATAGCTTCCTATATTGAGTTTTACAATACCAAACGACCTCATCGCACATTGAAAAATCTGACGCCATGCCAAATGGAAGAGAGCTGCTGTGCAACTGTTAAATGAGACATCCGTGTTCGAATCGCCTAATTTACTCGTTTTCTACTACGTTTTGAGACGGTTTGTATTTTCGTGTCTCATATTTGCTTCAGCGCGCCACTCACTGAAATCCCTGTCATACCAAGACTTTCAGGACATAAAATGACCCCACCCAATCCTCAAGTCTCATCGACTTGTTCGAATTGGGTAGGGTCATTCATTTTGTCGGGTGTTGACAAAAAAGATGCAGGAGCAAAGCCTTGTGTCGCAAGGGTTTGCGGGCTTTTGAGGCTCGATTTTCCGTTTTGCAATTCGAACCCCCAGCATCTTGTGATGACGGATGAATGATCTGTAAATGTGCGCGTGAATCTGTAAATTAAGTATACGTGAAAATACATAAAACGTCAATTCCAATAGACCAATTTTACGAGCCTTTCATTTGAAGATCCTTTGCGCTATCAATCGTCATGTTTGTTTCCTCCTGTTTTTTCTCTTGGGCGTAGCCTGCGTCAACACAATGGCATAACGTAGTCAGGAAAGCTATTCGTGAACCCGGACAAAGATTTATGCCTGAGCTTGTGAAAAACTTACTTAAATAGAAAGTGGAGACACATTAGCCAATCGCCAGTGCGCCTCCACTCATCATTTCAGTCGGATAATCTGATTATAGAGCATTACGAACTCTTTCTCTACCACCATGTTTTCGTGGTAGTGTCCGAAAAACCAGTATTGGAATCGGCATCGCTCTCGAACCTCATCGAGAAAGTCTGTCAGGGCATCCCGTTGGAACAACCCACCGCTGAATGTGTCCTGAATGCTACTGGGGCAGCAGTGGGTGATGATGTAGTCCACGTCCCAACCTGTTTTGTCCAGCGCTTCTCTTGCGGTCCGGTATTCGTCCTCGCCGGGCAGTTCCTCTTTCCACCAGGAGCGGTGATTGACTCGGTAGAGAGCGCCTGCGGCGTTGAGCTGCCGCAGCTTTCGCTCATAGTCCGGATTATCCGGTTCCAGAATGCCGTCCCGGATATCGTGGCTGCTGGCGCCGCCCATGGTAAATATCCGCTTTCTGCAGATGTTATAAAGCTGGCCCCGCATCAGATGCAGGACGCTGGGGCGTATGGCCTGTACCAAGCCGCCGTGCCATTGGCTGATTGGATAGTTGCGGAGCAGATCATAGTTTTCATGGTTTCCGCTGACGAACAGCGTGGTAAAGGACCTGGTCTCCAGCCAGTCCAGCCACTGCTGCTCCGCATCGCCGCCATCCCAGACACCGCCGAAGTCTCCACAGATGATGAGGTAATCCTCTTTGGTCAGGTCACGTTGCTCATGGAATGCTGCAGGCAGGAGCCTGCTGAAATCACCGTGCGTATCACCGGTTATAAAAATGGCCATTTCTTTTCTCCCTTTTCTATTCATTCTACTTCCTGTTCCAGCACCACATCCGAGTCTCGGAAGTGGATGTGGATGGTTTCCGCATCCTCCACCGTGATTTTTTGGATGACCTGCCGGACGAGCTCATTGTCAAATTCCGTGTAGCCCGCGGCGCATTCCATGATACTGTCCCACATCTGCCGGCGTCTGGCAGCCTGTTCCTCCAGATCGACCTCTGCCTGCTGCGCGTCTGCGATCTGCGCCTTAAGGGATTCCTTCTCATCCGTCAGCGCTTTCATTCTGGCATTCAGCTCGGTATCGGCCATGTTGACGAGCAGCCGATCCAGCACATCGCTTTGCTCCCGGCTCACCTCATCCATGCGCTTCTTCAGCTGCAGCAGCCGTGCACCGGCCTGAGATAACGCCTGCCTTGCTTCCTCCGCCATGGCCAGCACATCGGGGCAGACCTCCTGCCGGATGGCGGCGTACTCGTTCATGGCCGCGAGGATGGCGCTGTGCAGCTTGACCTCATCCAGTGTCGGGGAGTGCTGGCAGTATTTTGTACCGAACTCCAGCCGGGAGACGCAGCGCCATACGATGCGCTTTTTCCCATTTCTGGCCCATGTGACCCGCTTGTAGGGGGAGCCGCACTCGCCGCACACCAACAATTCTGTCAGAGCGTATTTGCCGGAGTATTTCCCAAGTTCCGTTTTTCCGCTCTTTTGCAGCACCTTCCGTTTGCTGGACCGGCGCGTCATCTCCTGCTGCACCTGATTGAACAGGTCCCTTGAGACAATGGCCGGATGGCTGTTCTCCACATAGTACATCGTGCGTTCACCACGGTTCTTTTTGACCTTTTTGTTGATGCAGTCCGTCACATAGGTTTTCTGCAGCAGGGCGTCTCCAATGTACTTTTCATTGGTCAGGATATTGTGGATGATGGAGGGAGACCAGCGCTCTACACCCTGTGCGGTGGGAACACCGTCCTCCTCCAGCTCCCGCTTGATCTTTCCCAGGGTGCAGCCGTTCAGATACCTATGGTAAATGCGGCGGATGATCTCCGCTTCCTCCGGTACGATCTCCGGCTGTCCGTCCGCCCCCTTCCGGTATCCCAGCATCTTTTTGTACTGGAAGGTGACCTTTCCCGCCTCCGCGCTCTTCTGCTTTCCCCATGCGACATTCTTGCTGAGAGACTCGGATTCCGCCTGGGCGAAGCCGCTGAACAGGGTGATGAGAAATTCGCTGGATTCCGTGAGGGTGTTGATGTTTTCCTTCTCGAAGTACACCCCAATGCCGTTTGCTTTCAGGAGCCGCACCGTATCCAGGCAATCCACCGTGTTTCTGGCAAAGCGGGAGAGGGACTTGGTGATGATGAGGTCGATGTGTCCCCGCTTGCAGGCGGTGATCATCTTGTTGAACTGCGTCCGTTTTTTCAGGCTGGTGCCTGAGATACCCTCATCGGCATAGATCCCTGCCATCTCCCAGTCCGGGCTGTCCTGGATCTTCTGGGTGTAGTAGGTCTTTTGCGCCTCATAGCTGTTGAGCTGCTCTTCGCTGTCCGTCGAGACGCGGCAGTAGGCCGCTACGCGCATTTTTCCGTCATGGTCTCTGTGCAGTTCTTCCGGTTTTCTGGTTGCGGGGATCACCCGCACCCGCCGCTCTAAGGTGGCTGCTGTCGCTTCCATGGATCATTCATCCTTTCCTGTCGCTTTTTTATCCGTAAATATAAGAGTTACTTCGGTATCCTGTGAGATGGTGATATGGGAAACCGCTCGTTGGAAGCGTCTCCAATCCGCCTCTGTCAGACCATCTGACGGCTCAGATTCGGCAGACGGCTCTGGACAGCAGGCATACCGCGCTGCCGCGCCCTGCAGGATCAGCGCCATCACCGCTTCCGGCGAGTCTGGCTGCTCCAGCCCCCGGTTGATGGCATTGTCCAGCCGCATGACCTCCGCAGAGGGCGTGTAGGCGGTGCAGCTGGTCTGTTCATGGTCCCGGAACTGACGGACGATCCCGTTTACCGTCGCATCCATGTCCATGACCGCGGTATTCCCGCAGCCTTCGCATCTCAGATACAGCTTGCCGCTGTTCTGCCAGCCGCCGCCCAGCCGGGTCATCTTCCCGCCGCAGGTGCAGCGGAAGTATGGAGTCAACCGCGCAATGGCAGGCTTCTCTCCGTGGGACTGCTTCCTGGCATTCTTTTCCGCCGTCTTTTCCTGCGCCGCTTGGAAAATATCCGCTTCCACCAGTATGGGGTATCCCTCCTTACCGGTGTAACGGGGATTTTCCAAAAGGCGCTTTACCTTATGCTTGTTCCAGAGCGGCACTTCCCGGCAATACGGAATACTCTGCCGGTTCAAGGCGTCCGAGATGGCCTGATAGGAAGCCCCGGCGTTGTAGAGCGTAAAGACCATACTGACGGTCCGCTGCTCCTCCGGCACGATCTCCAACGCACCGTTTCGGATCTGATACCCGTATAACATCTTGCGGTTGATCATCTTGCCGCCACCTCCCATTGTTCTGTCAGCTCCAAGCCTCCGTAAAGCCGGAAGCGGATACGGTTTTGAGACTCTGCAATGATCTTCTCCACCAGATGTTCGAACAGCTCTTCATCGAAGCCGTCCAGCCGTTCCGGTCCGTTGAGAAGCGTCTGCTCCACCTTGCGGAGCGCATCCATCGTTTCGTCTATCGCTTCGTTCTCTGTCAGCCTGCGCCGTTCTCCGCGAAGCTGCGCCAGTCTGGCGCTGATGGCATTCATGCGGGCGGCGCAGATATCCGCGTCCAGCAAGCCATTGGCCCGCAGAGTGCTGATCTTATGGCTTTCTTCTGTTGCTTCCGCGATGGCCCGGTTGATGGCCAGCACCTGCGGATGATTCTGCCGCAGAATCATGTCCAGCGTGTTCAGCTGCCGGAGGGCCGGGGCCAGAATGATGTCCGCGTTGCTTTTGAGCCTGTGGTACATCCGCAGGAAGGCGGCATGGATCTCCGCTTCCGGGATGCGTCCTACGGGGCAGTCCGCGGCGTGGCGGTCGTGGGTTCGACAGACCCAGGTCACATATCCGTTCTGGCTGCTTCGGCGCTGAAACACCGTCCCGCAGTTTCCGCAAACGATTTTTAAGGCAAGAGGGCTTTTTTCTCTGCGCTTTTTCTCTTTCTGCGCTTTCTTTTGCAGCAGTGCCTGCACCCGCTCAAAGGTATCCCGGTCGATGATAGCTGGATGGGAGTTCTCCGTGTAGTATTGCAGGCGTTCCCCGTGATTTCGTTTCTGCACGAAGGGGAAGCCGCAGCTGTAGGATTTCTGGCTCAGAGCGTCTCCAATGTACTTTTCATTGGTCAGCAGGTATCGAACCCCCGTTTCTCTCCAGCATTCCGCGCCAGACTGGGAGGGGATGCCTTTCGCCGTCAGCTGCTCCGCGATCCATCCGGAGCTGCGCCCCTTGAGGTATGCGTCGAAGATCCAGCGCACCGTGGCGGCTTCCTCCGGGACGATCTCAAGGTCTTTCTTATTTACGATTCGGTATCCGTAAGGGGCGGTGCAGGTGATAAATTCCCCACGCTCCATCCGCCGCTGATAGCTCATCTTCTGATTGGCGGAGATGGAGATGGATTCCTGCTGGGCAAGAGAACCGGAAACGCTCACCATCAGTTCGGTGGTGAGCGTTTTCGTGTCGATATTTTCTTTTTCAAACCGGACGCTGACGCCCATGGCGGATAACTCCCGCAGAGCGGACAGGCAGTCTCTGGTATTCCGGGCGAAGCGGGATACGGACTTCACCAGAATGCGGTCGATCTTACCCTTCCGGCAGTCCCGCATCATGCGGTTGAAGTCATCCCGCTGATCCATCCGGGTGCCGGTCAGCCCTTCGTCGGCATACACATCCACCAGCTCCCAGCCGTCATGCTGGGCGATCTCTTCCGTATAACTGCGGATCTGGGCGGCGTAGGAATGAAGCTGATCCCTGGAGTCCGAACTGACCCGGCAGTAAGCCGCCACCCGCAGATGTTCCGCTTCCCGCGTCTGCGGCGCGATGATTTTTACCTGTGCCATGTTTTCACTTCCCTGTATCTTTTTTGTCAACACACAAGCTACCACACGATCCGCAGAATATCCAGCACTATTCCCAAACAGTCTGCGGGGAATATTTCTCTCCGGCCAGCCTTTTGGCATAGTTCAGTTCTTCCGCGCTCAGCAGGCCGATTTCCGCCAGATGTTCCAGCATCCGGACCGCCAGCCGATACTGCAATTCTTTCTTTGCGTCGATCATCTTTCTACCTCAAAATAGCTCTCCGGCTTTTTCTCCCGCAGAAACCTTGTCACTTCCCGCAGGCTGCCGGTCCTCCGCATTTCCGGCAATGCCTCACTCACAGCCTGGGCGTATCTGCGGCCACGGCAGGCCCGTTCATCCAGAATGGCGATGACGCAGGTATCGCTCTCCGTGCGGATGGCCCGTCCAAAGCCTTGGCGCAGCTTGATCTGCATCTCCGGTACAGCTACCTCACGGATGAATGCGTGAAGGGAAGAATACTTCTCCAATTCCCGTTCCTTTCGTGCGTCTGGGTAGGCGAAAGGCAGGCGTGGGATGATCAGCAGAGATACACAGTCGCCGGGGAAATCAAAGCCCTCCCATGCCGCGCCGGTGGCCAGCAGCACCGCTCCCGGCGTGTGCCGGAACTGTTCGATGATGTGGGGCGCGTTGCGGCCCAGCGTCAGCAGTGGGAATGGGAGAGATTCCTCCCACACAGCCGACATGGCTGCGTAGGATGTAAAGAGCACCAGCGCGTGACCGGTGGCTGCTTTGATGAGTCCGACGAGCTCGGCAGTCAGCTCATTAAAGTACACATCCGTATCCTCCACTCTCTGGCGGGGCGGGATTTGCGGAAGGTAGAGCAGGCAGTTGTTCTGGTAGTCAAAGGGGGATGGAGAAACGGATTCCATGACACGGTGTCCCTTCTCCAATCCTGCCTGCGTTTTGAAACGGCGGAAATCACTGCCCACCGCCATGGTGCCGGAGGTCAGAACAAACGCCTGATCCGGCTGCCACAGGATCTTTTTCATCCGCTGCGTGATGTCATCAGCCGCGGCGCACAGCATGGTGCCGCCTGTGCTGACATCTTCGGCAGTGTAAAAAATCATATCTGTCTGGGAACTGGTGAACAGCTTGACCGCGTCCAGCACCGTATTCAGCTGACGGCTTCCCAGCGGGGAGAGCAGGCTGCCGATCTGCCGCTGGATGATGGGCAGTGTGCAGGATGGCGCGGTCAGCAATCGCAAACAGGCTTCCACCGGCTCCGCTTCCTCTCTGGGCTGTGCCAGCTTGCGCAGCAAAGGATCTGTGCTGTCCTCCAGCATTTCTGCCGCCAGTAAGTACCGTTCCTCTTTTAGCTGAAGGATAAGGTTTCGTATCTCTTCGGCCGCCAACGTCACACCCAGCATCTGCTGTGCGGTTTCCGGAAGCTTATGGGCTTCATCCACGATGATGATGCTGTGCTCCGGGAAGATGGGGCGTTTTCCCTCGCTGCGGTGGATGGCGTCTGCCACCAGCAGGTTATGATTGCAGATTTGAAACAAAAATTGATTTTTGTCGCAGGTCTTGAGGAACCGCTGATAGCGGCAGTCCCTCTGTTTGCAGTCGCAGACCTGCGGTACGCAGACACGCTCCCGGTCATAGCCGCTGAGATGAGAAACTCTGTCCATGTCCAGCGTTTCCTTAAGAGTCCGGAGCGCTGCCAACGCTTCCGGATTTTTCTTTCCAAGGTTTACCTGACGCAGCCGTCTGTCCAGCCGCTCGTCGCAGACATAATGGCTTTTTCCTTTGCGGATGACCGCTTTCAGTGGCTTGGTAAGAATCCCGTCTGCCATTAGGACGCAGGACAGCAGCGGCAGATACTCCGTCAGCACCGCGTTTTGCAGCGCGATACTGGAAGTGGAAATGATGATGGGGCGGGCGATCTGCCCTGTCGGGAAAGCAGACGCTGCCGTGGCAGCCGCCAGATAAGCGTAGGTCTTGCCGATGCCCGTCCCGGCATCGCACAGGGCGATCCTCCCGTTCTGCATGGCTTCCAGCATCCGGTGACTCAATTGGATCTGCTCCGGACGCTGCGCCATACCGTGGGCGGGAAGAAGGTCCTGAAAAATATGGTCGATCAGTTTATGGGCTTTCAGCCTGTTATCGTTGGTATTCATCCGATAATTTCCTCTTTTCCTGTCATGCTTTGTTTTCGTTTCCACCGTATTTGCAGCGCGCGCCCCGGTGGGAAAGGGGAACAATACGGACAAGGTCCGGCAAGACCTTCACGGGCGTATTTCCGGGATCTCTACTGCTTTCAATCCCGGAGCAGCCCAGCCTCTTCATGCTGGCCAGTGCATTGTGTCTCATTATCTGCCCGAACAGCGTCTCTGCGGGCGGCGCTGCCAACGCCGCCCCTGCGCAGGTAAAATCGCTCGCCGCGGGAAGCTGCAAGGCTTCCCGCGGGTCGTGGCGCACACTGCGCGGACCGCTCTTCTGTCCGGGTGGTTATCCGTATTGCTGGTATGCAATTTTCAAGGAACAGCGAGGGGCATTCGGAGCCCCTCACTGTCCTCCCGAAAATTGCGTTCGGTGAATACCCTTATTTCGAGGAATTTTCAAAAAACTTTTTGAGATCCCGCAGGATGCGGTCTCTCCGCTTGATGACCGCCCGCTGGCTGACGCCCATTCTTTGGGCGTATTCCCGTGTAGACGCGCCGTCGAAGAACAGGGCGTTGATGAGTTCCCGGTCGGTATCCTTTAGTGACAGCAGCGCCAGCAAAAGGATCTGCTTCTGTTCTGCCAGATTCCGAAGTTCCTCACGCTCCAGTGCCTCAGTTTCGGCGCTGGGGGCCGTTTCTGCTCCGACATAGTCCGGCAAAAGCGCATCTTCCTCCATCTGCTCCAGAGAGAGCAGTTTTCCGGAGGACTGTTCCTCCGTGATATAGCGCTCCCTGCGGTCTGCCTGCGCATAGGCGAGGTAGACATCCTCCGGCACCTCTACGTCCATACCGTCTACAGTGATGATATTGGCGATGACTTCGCCAGCCTCGCTTCGAACGCGCCGATAGTTGCGTTCTTCCTGCCATTTTTTCATGATTCATGACTCCAATCTCAGATTTTTTTGAAATGTCTGAGATTGGGTCACGGATATTTAGCGATATAGGGCTGCCAGCGTCTGCGCATTGTGTGCCTTTCCGCTTTTCAGCCGAAGAAAGGCGCAAAAAAAGAGCCTTACGCATAGCTGAAAAGCTACTTGTAAGGCTCCTAACTCAATGTTCCCATATTCGATGATGGGTGGCTGGTGCGCTTGACGAAGTCATATCAATTGGATTTTTAATTTATGCCTGAACATATCCCATAAAGGGGATGGGCGTGTGGATCAGGGGGTGAGCATCCGGTGTCAGCACCGTGATGCCGATCTGTTCGCCGCACTTGGGGCATTTGGCGATCAGGTCAGGGTGTTCCGCTCTGTGCAGAGCAAACAGCCTGTACTGAGACTGCTCCGCACCACTGGGGATATCCGCGATACGGCCCTTGCCGCACAGCGGACAGCGCAGGGAATTGGTTTTTGACATAGCGCCTCGCTTTCTCTGTTCTCTTTTTTGAGAACAGCACATGAAAATTTTTTACAGCAGGTTATGGTTCTCCAACCGAATGCGCATGGCCTGTTTGGATACCTGAAAGATACCTGCCATATCCGTCACCAGCTGTTGGTTCGTCCGTCCGGAGCGCAGCTGATAGAAACAGCGCTTGACCTGCGGCAGCGGCAGCAGAAGGATAGAGCCCAGCAGGTTCGCCTGCACTTCCAATGTGTTGTCGCTCTCATCGCCGGAACGGAGCGCCGCGTTTTCGCCGGTCCCGCTGAACTGTTTCTTATGGAGCAGCCAGTGCCCCAGCTCATGGGCGCAGGTAAAGCGCAGCCGCCCGGTAGATGCTTCCTCTTCGCAGAGAGAGCAGTCGATGAGGATGGTGCCGCCCTTGACGGGAAGAAGGTCATAGCGGTGGTTTTCCCGGTCATAGATCGCTGTGAGACCGTCGTCAAAGATTGTCTCGCCCAAAACCCGCCCATTATTCCGCAGATATTGATACTCCAGCACCAGCCCCTGTGCCTCGATGATGTCCTCAATGGGAATGGCTACGGGGGAACCGTAATAAAGTCTGGGGTCATAGGCGGTGATCACATCGCGGGCGATCCGCTCCAGCGCCTGTTCGCGGTAATATGCTTTTTTCATGCGTCTATTTCACCGCCCTCTTTGGATTTCTTTGCGCGCTGGGTAATCCGGTCGATAAATTCCTGCCACTCCTGGTCTGTGGCGTCTGCCTCCTTCGCCGTGCGGAGCGCGGCCCGGACGATCTCCCGATTCATGATGTAGTCCGGCAGGTCTGCGGATACCCGGTTATTCTGGGACTTGGCGGCAAGATCCAGCATCTGCTCGGTTTCCACCTTGCTCAGATGCAGTTCCTGCTCCAACCGTTCCAAATAT
>OLOG01001182.1_pt1 | contig 17353 bp, 18 predicted proteins | sample 1672351 | NCBI WGS metagenome assembly OLOG01 (sample SAMEA3136674, study PRJEB25190) | human gut metagenome | biome: human gut; feature: human-associated habitat; material: faeces | place: Austria | collected 2013 | reverse complement strand
ACGTGTGACAGCATAATGGTCTTCCGCAGATTCCGATTCCGCCCCGGATCTTCGTTTCATCTCTGACTCCGATCTGTCTCAGCTCAATTCTTGTGCGGAACACACTTGCCAGATCCTTTACCAGCTCACGGAAATCAATTCTTCCGTCTGCTGTAAAATAAAATAATACTTTATTATTATCAAATGTATACTCTGCATCAATCAGCTTCATCTCAAGCCCATGCTTGCGAATCTTCTCAAGACAGATTTTAAAAGCTTCTTTTTCTTTCTCCCGATTCTTTACTTCGATTCTTTTATCTTCTTCTGTTGCGATCCGGATCACTGATTTGAGCGGCTGTGTGATCATATCATCTTCCACATCTTTCGGACCTGTTACAACATTGCCGAATTCCACGCCTCTTGCTGTCTCTACAATGACCTGGTCTCCCGTCTTCACCGGAAACTTTCCCGGTGCAAAGAAATATATTTTTCCCGCAGTCCGGAATCTGACTCCTATAATTGTGGTCATTCTCTAATTCTCCTTTATCGTCAATAATAACAATTCCATAACAAGATCAAAATTTACATTGGCTTTTAATCTTGTCTTTGCAGTCTCAATTGCAGAAAGAATTGCTTCCAGCCCTTCATAAGAACTTCTCTTTACCTGTTCCTTAATTACACCGAGCTGATCTGAAAAAATAACTCCATTCACATCTTTCGTTGCTTTATAAAGCAGTTCATCCCGATACCATACTGTAAACAAATCCAAAAGATCTGTAATCTCCAGCTTATATTCTCCAAGCTTCTTCACAGCCTGCACTACTTCATCAAGTTCCATATCTCTGATATATTTCAAAAGCTGAACCGTCTCTTCTTTGATCTCGTTAAAGTGTTCAGAAGATGCCAGCATAATTGCTCTTCCCATATTGCCCTGGGCAAAAGATGCACAGATATTTGCCTGATAATCCGGAATCTCCAACTGTTCCATAAGATATTTCTTCACAAGCTTATCTTTAATATTTCTCAATTTCAGCATAACACAGCGTGACCGGATCGTTGGCAGAAGTGTCTCTGCATTCTCTGTCAATAGAAAGATCACTGCATATGCCGGCGGTTCTTCAATTGTCTTCAGCAGTGCATTCTGCGCCTGTACTGTCATAAGATCCGCATTTGGGACAATGTAGATCTTATACGGATCACTGTATGGCTTAATCTGAATATCTGCATTAATCTGTTCACGAATATCATCTACGCTGATTGTATTTGGCTTCTCATGTATCACACGAATGACATCCGGATTATTATCACTCATAATCTGACGGCATGACTGACATTCATAGCAAGGCTCCAAACCTTCTTTATTCTGACACTGAAGTGTTATTGCAAATAAATTCGCAAGCAGTTTCTTACCTGAACCACGTTCTCCGTTCAAAATATATGCATGGGAAACTTTGTCTTCTTTTACTGCTGTCTGAATATAATCAATAATCTCTTTATGACCAACGATTTTTTTAAATCCATTATTTACCATATTGATTCCTCTTTTCCAAAATCGTATATAAAATCACATAGAACACAATTTTCATATCAAATACATCATAACATATTTTTTTGTGAATATATAGAATTATTTCTTGATTTCCAGATCAACCGCTTCCCGGATCATTCCCTGGATTGTATCAATCGGCCTCAATTTTCCGTCTTTCATACAGGAAATTACCTTCACCTGAGGATTTTCTTTCGCAATTTCAAGATAGATCTGTCTCGCATCTGTAAGAAGATTTTTAGAACTTTCATATACATCTGCCTGCTCGCCGACATAATTTCGATGCCCTTTTTCTTTTACATTGCTCTTGCTGGCATCCAAATTCACATCGAGAAACAGATAAAGATCTACCGCCGGAAGTCCGAATTCTCCCTGCTCCAACGCAAAAATCCAGTCAACAAACTCTTTCCGGTAGCTCCCAAATCCTCTCGCACACTGATAAACTGCATTGGAAAGCGTATAGCGGTTGAAGATGACATAATCATACTGGCTAAGATCAACCTTCCTGAGACTGTTCCAGCGATCTGCCGCATACCACAGACTCATCGAATATACATCCACTTCTGCTGCATTTACCTTATCTTTTCCTGAAAGCATCCTCCCAATTTCTTTTCCAAAAAAACTGTCATATTGCGGAAAATCAATCAAAAACACACTTTTCCCGCTCTGTTTCAAATATTCTTCCAATAATGTTGTCTGAACCGTCTTTCCGGAACCGTCAAGCCCCTCAAGACAGATGATTTTTGTCTTCTTATTCATTGTTTCGTTCTCCTGTTACTTTTAACATTCCTTCTCGCATGGAACCTTCAACTGAAAATCCCATCTCCCGATAATACACAAGCCAGACAATGATTGCCCGATTTATCCTCTCTCCCGGTGCAAGAAGCGGAATTCCCGGTGGATAAAGATATGCATATTCCGCTGAGATCCAACCCTCACAGTCTTCCCACGGTCTTATCTCAAAATCTGTTTCCGGAAGGCGTTCTATCTCTGCGCTTGTCATACATACATCCGCTTCCGGGAACCGTTCTTCCGTAAACACTGTATCAAAGTTCTGTTCTTTCAGTTCTTCATCAATAGAAAACAGCGCTTCCACAAGACGTTTCATTCCCTCTTCGCTGTCACATACTGTTGTCATAGCAAGTACATAACTTTCTGCTTTCATTTCCATCTGAAGATGATATTTTTCCAGAAGAATACGGTACAATTCTCCGCTTGTCATATTGCAGTTCAACGTCGAAATGATAATCTTTGACAGATCAAACTGCTCTGTTTTTATTACCTTCAAATGCTTTAAACCCGAAAGTCTCTCCCGCGCCGCAAGAAGCATCCTTTCATATTCACGAAACCATTTTTCTCCTTCTGTCTGAAGAAAATCCATGCAGGCATCTATAGATGCCATTAGAACATAGGACGGACTGCTGCTCTGCAGCATGTGCAGATATTTTCGTACCCGCCCCCGATTTATACGTTCTCCATTAATATGAAGAATTGCCGTCTGTGTCATAGACGGCAATGTTTTATGAAGACTATGAATTACAATATCTGCTCCACATATATTCGAATTCTCCGGGAATATTGTTCCAAATCCAAAATGAGCTCCATGTGCCTCATCAACGATCAGCGGGATTTCATATCTATGAACGATTTCCCCAATAGCACGCACATCTGAAACTACTCCGTCATAAGTTGGAGACACGATCATAACTGCCCGTATTCCCTCATGTTCCCGGAGCGCTCTTTCAATCTCTTCTGCTGAAATCTCTCCATTCAAATGCATCTCGGTAAGAAATTTCGGATAAATATACACTGGCTGCAGTTCATTCATTTCAATGGCATGGTAGACGGATTTATGACAATTGCGCGCCACAAGAATCTTGTCTCCCCGCTTCGTTGTTCCGAGAATCGCACTTAATATTCCAACGGTACTTCCATTGACAAGAAAATGGCTCTCCTCTGCATGATAAATTTCTGCTGCTCTTTCCTGTGCCTCTTTTAAAATTCCTTCTGCATGATGTAAGTCATCAAATCCGTCAATTTCCGTAATATCTAGCCCATACGGCAATGGATATGGCAGCTTCCCGTTTCTCTTATGCCCCGGCATATGAAACGGATAACTGTCTCCGGCAGAATATTCTTCCAGTTTTTCATCTAATCTCTTCATCATTTTTCTTCTCAATCTTCGTTACGCTACTTCTGGCTACTTCTCAATCTTACAATGATAAACGCTGTCTATAACTTCATTCAGCGCATTCTCATCCTCTGTCATCATTCTTGCACTGATAATATAGCAGTGATCCTCAAATCCAACACCGCCTGATACCGCATATTTGTATTCACTTTCTCCGGTATAGTGATAAACCGCATGAAAGGTATCCGCACCATTTTCAGATGCATTTTCAAAGCTTACCACTTCTCCCTCCATACTCGGAGAAGTTCCCTTCAAATAACTGACATATTCTTCCGGACTGTGATAAATACTTGACTGCACGGTTTCTACTCCGTCCATTCTGACAATTGAGATCAAACCTTCCTCAGAAACAAATGAAGCGTTTCCCTCTGCATCGGACTCACATTGCCATGATTCATTCGGCAGCGTAATGGAGATTCTTCCGTCTGCTGAAGTATAGGTAAGTCCTTCTATCGTTCCTGTAATCTCCACATTATCTTTGCCGTCTATGATATTCTGCTGTTCTTTCTCCGGCTCTTCTGCCTGGATCGGTTCCGGCGGCTTTGGTTCTTTCTCTTTCTGACAGCCGGTCAAAATACTTGCTGAAAAGAACAATGCGATTGCAATTCTCCGGAACTCTCTCCTGCTTTGCTTCATATCTTCATCCTCTTTCTGCTTTTACTTATGGCCCTTTAGAATCTCTCCCAGCTTTCTGCTGAAAATGTCTGCCATATCTGTATACATATGTCCTTCATAATCATTAAAGCTATTTACAGATCTGTCAAATCCTTTTATTTCAATTTCATTAAAATTATAATATGAAATATCTCTTTCTTCCATATACTTTGTAATAAAATCATAGGCACTTTCATATTCTTTTTCATATTTTGCTAAAGTTTCCTGAGGAATCGGTGTTGTCACAACAATCAGCTCCATCCCTTCTTCTTCGCAAAGCTTACGAATCTTTTCAAAATATTTGACAGATTCTTCCTTTACTTTATCATCAGCCCACACTTCAAATTCATAGTCAAGCGGCGGTCTTCCTATTCTCTGCAGATTTAACGCTCCATCCGGTCCATAGACAGATTCTGCATTGCTGTAAAGAGCATCTTCGTAATTTTTATAATCATCGCTTGTCCTTAATTTCAGATTCGCTATAACATTTTTATAACCCTGACGGTATACATACCACGGAAAAAGTGTAGCACGGAAATCAATATCCAGCATTTTGTCCCGAAAATATTCTAATTTTACAAGCGATGGTTCTATCTCTTCATAGACAGTCGCATAGTCCGGCCCCAGCGAACATTCTGTGATCCAGTAGCCCGGGTCCAACTCATAGATTACTTTCTCCGGCTTCTGGTAACGAAGCATTTCTTTTAAAATATAATACGAATCAATCGTCCATTGACCTCCAATGCACATATTCACATTTTTCTTTCCGGTCACTTCATCAAGTACTGCCGGATGAAATGCTGCCTTTCCATGAGACGTTCCCACATATACATTGTCATACTGTTTTGTCCGAAGATTATGCATATCATTTCGGAACAGATTTAATGGCCGCAGCGCCATCATAAGGCATTCATTTGCAATCAGAAACAGGAGCAAAAATATTACCGGCGATATCCATTTTTTAAAATTGCGCATAAATAAATCCTCCTGTAGAATCCGGCGGCTGTCCAAGCATAGCCGATGACATAAGAAGCGCCATATAAGCAATCCATCGAATCACCCACGGACGTGCTGCCAATGCATTTCTGATCTGTATTCCTCTTTCCTGTAAAAAACTGACAACAAACACTGCCAGACAAGAAATCACAAGAATTCCAAGCGCCAGAATCGTATATTTTACTCCCGCATTCCCGGTTCCTACCTGAATCTCAAGGAGCTGTTTCGGAGTAAAGTCCGTCACAGCATTTTTCATCATCTGAAGCGCCTGCGGAATCGTATCTGCCCGGTCAAAAAACCAGCTAATATTCACAAGCAAAAAGGTTCTTACGATCTGAAATACTTTCCATCCATTGCTCTTATCATTGATATGCAGACGTTTCTTCCATGACCGGTAATTCTGAACCATCAGGCCGCTGAATCCAATGATCAGACCATTGTACAAACCATACACAATGAATTTCCATGCAGCGCCATGCCAGATTCCGACTACAAGGAAAACAACAATATTTGCCAGACAGATCGGCAGCGCTCTCCCGTATGTCTTTCCAAATATTTTCTTAGCAGATTTTCCAAGTTTTCCCATCCATTTTGACAGAGACAGCGGATAGAAAATATAATCTTTCATCCATGTTCCAAGCGTAATATGCCACCGATGCCAGAAATCTGTAATCGATACTGCGAAATACGGACGCTTAAAGTTCTCATCCAGCTCGACTCCAAATAGCTGAGCGATTCCAATTACGATATCCATTCCTCCCGAAAAATCTCCATAAAGCTGTGCCGAATAGGCAAGCACGCCAAAGATTGCAATTCCGGTATAGGTCGTATATTCATCAAACGCAGCATTTACAAAAATCGCAGCCGTATCTGCCACTACAAGTTTCTTAAAATATCCCCACAGAATTCTCTGCACACCGCGCTCTATCCGTACACGGTCAAAGGAATGTGATTCATAAAGCTGATGTGCCAGACGGTCAAATCTTCCAATCGGTCCCTGAAGAATCTGCGGAAAGAATGATACAAAAAGTGCAAAGCGCAGTGGATTGCGCTCCGGCTCACACCGTTTCCAATACACATCCATAAGATATCCCGCCGACTGAAATGTGTAGAAAGAAAGTCCGATCGGCAGAATCAGGCTCCGGAATCTCAGTTTCAGATGAAATAGATAATCCAGATTTTCAATAAAGAAATTCGTATATTTTAAAATCGCCAGTAATCCAAAATCAAGAACAAGCGCCAGAATCAATACCTGTTTCTTGCGGTTCTTTTTCGTTTTCTTATCAAGCGAATCTCTTTCCTCCACTGCATGAAGCGCAAGTCCTGCTCCATATGTTACCATCGTCACATAGATGAGAAAGAGAGTCATTTTCCATCCGGAAGAAAGATAGTAGAGATAGCTGAATAACAACAGCCATCCCCACTGCCACTTCTTCGGAATCAAATAATATCCTGCTGCCGCAAAGAAAATGAACAGCAGGAATTTCATTGATATAAAAGACATTCCTTCCCCCTTTTATTCTTCCTGAAGTCTCTGCACCATTGCCCAAAGCGCCTCTGCGGAATTAAAATTCTCCGGAATAATCTCTGCCGGTGTCACTGAAATATCAAATGCATCTTCTAATTCCCCTACAATTGATAAAATCGCGAAAGAATCCAACAAACCATCATCAATCAATGTTGTACATTCATTATAATCCACATCCGGCGCGATCTCTTCTAAAATTTCAATTAACTGTTCCATTTTCTTTTCTCCTGTCTTTTTCTTAATATTTTATACATAAACAATTTCATCATACATGAGTTTTTACCGCAATGCAACGGATTCAGAAATTCTTAAGGTTATGCTTCCGTCATTCAGCATATCTGATGCGATTTCCGGGCGCAATACCTTCACTCCTTCTGCCTTCTCATAGGTAAGTATCTGCGGAAGATTCCTGCTTAAAAACAGATAGATTCCTTCTGTCACAGAATAAGCTCCTACTCGTTCAAATACAAGAAGATCTCCCACCCTTCCACTGATAAGCGGAAGCTGCTTCACAATCACATCATTGACGGTACAGAGAGATCCGCAGATATTCCATTCTTCTGCTGCATCACTCTCTTTAATCTCATTTTTTGCCGGAATATGCTGATAATGCGGAAGCTTCATTGCCATCATCTGTCCAAAATAAGATAAATGATGAATTCCTCCATCCACAATTGCATAACGCTGTTCTTTATTTATCTTCTGATCCACGATCCGCGTCAGATAATAACCGCAATACGCTGCAATATAGCGCCCCATTTCCAGTGTAATATGTCCCCGGAAATGCAGTCCTTCCAAAAGTGATGCAAATGCTTTCAGCAGTTCCTGATCATCCACTTCCGGATCTCCGGCGAAATACGGCACATAAAATCCCGGTCCGTATTCCAATTCTTTCGCCTGATAACCATACACTTCTTCTAACCTCTGTATAAACTCGTCCAGATGAACAAGCTCTTTTTCTATTTTTGACAGTTTCTTCTTCTGCGTACCGGAATAATACTGCAGACCGCAAAACTCTATATGAGGATATTGGTTTCTGCTGTCAATTATTTTACAAATTTCTTCCTCATCTACCCCAAACTGGTTGCCGCTTGTTACCCGGATCAACGCCGGAAGAATAATTCCTTTCTCCTTTGCCAGACGCTCCAACAATTCCAGATGTGCCCTTGATTCTATCGTATATGTTGCTTTATTCCCGCAAATCTCTATTGTATGACGTACATCTTCCTCTGCTTTATAAACTCCTGACAATACAATCTTCTCCGGTGAAACTCCGCACCGCTCACAGATATGAAATTCCCCCGGCGAACATACTTCATATTTGCTGATTCCAAGATCTCTGCACTGCACTAGAAATGGATTCGCCTTCATGGCAAAACATATTTGCGCCCGCCCGAGAATTCCTTCCATCATCCGGATTCTTTCACGCAGCATGTCCAGATCAAACACATAGGCAGGTGTCTCATAGCGCTCGCTGATCCGTTTCAGTACTTCTCTATCCATACTATTCCTCCAAACTGTTCTCATACTTCTCCCTTAACTGCTTCCGGTCAATCTTTCCATTTTTCGTAACCGGAAGCGTCTCAAGCTGCACAAATACATTCGGTATCATAAAGCCCGGAAGAGTCTTTCCCAGTGTGCGAATAATCTGCTTCTTATCAATCTCTCCTTCATAGAATGCAATGATCTTATGCTCCTCTTCATCATAGATACAGCAATTTCTCACAATCTCATCAATCTTCTCCAGACCAAGCTCAATCTCTCCAAGTTCAATCCGATGTCCCATATGTTTAATCTGAAAATCCTTTCGAGAAGCAAAGTATAGATTCCCGTCCGCACCGTAATAAGCCAGATCTCCCGTCCGGTAAATCCGTTCCAGATAACATCTGTTCAGCGGATTCTGGACAAATGCCTTCGCCGTCTGCTCTGAATTATTATAATATCCAAGTGCCAACGCTGTTCCAGCTACACAAAGCTCTCCCTTTACCCCTTCGTCAGTTACAAGATGATCCTCTTCATCAAGGAGAAATACTTTCTCATTCGGAAATGCCCGTCCAATCGGAAGCACCTCTCCCGGGGCAAATTCCCGGTCAACTACATAGTAGGTGCAGTTGCATGTAATCTCTGTCGGACCATAGACATTGACATACATTGCATCCGGCAGCGCCTCTCTCCAGAGATTCAGATGCTTCACCGGCATAACTTCACCGCTGAAAATCACTTTCTTTACCTTCGTTGGTATCTTATATTCAAATCCTTTCAGCGTTGTAATGATGCAGAGGGCGGATACTGCCCAGATTAATGTAGTAACTTCCCGCTCTACAAGAAAATCAAGCAGCTTCACCGGGAAAGAAAAATACTGTTTCGGAATAATCTGCATCGTAGCGCCCGTTTTCAAAGTCGAATAAATATCCTTCACAGATACATCAAAGTCAAAAGGCGCCTGATTGCCAATCACATCTTCTGACGTAATCTGAAATAATTGTGTAAATTCCTCTATAAAATCAATTACTGAGCGGTGACATACTACAACACCTTTCGGAATACCGGTAGAACCGGATGTAAAATTAGCATACAGCGGATCGGTATCCATACTGCCTGATCGTATGCTGCGAAGTATCTCCTCCTGCGGCTCAACTTCCAATGCATCCTCCAGATCAACAACATCCCCGGTAAATGCAAGCTTCTCTAACTGTTTGTGATAAGAAGCTGATGTTAGTATCAGATCCGCTTCCAGAGTAACCAAAATCTGCCTAAGCCTCTCTGCCGGAAGCTTCGGATCCAGCAGAACATAAAAGCAGCCCGCATGCACCACTCCCATAAACGCTGTCACTGCGGCAACTCCCTTTTCCATAAATACAGGAATCGGACTTCTTCTCTTCGTTCGCTGTGCCAGACAAGTTCCAGCCACTCTTGCTCTCTCCAGCAGTTCCCGATATGTACATTTATCTTTATCATCTGCAAATGCTACTTTATCCGGATAACATTCTGCAGAATGTTCCAGATAATCCAATATATTTCGAATCATTATATACCTCCTGCGTTTTGTCTCATTATACCTTAACCGGATAAATATATCAACGTGAATCCCATGACAAAACTCTTACATTTTAAAGACATTTTTTTCAATATATTTTCTTTCGGTACATATATTCATTTCTTCTATAAATATATGTATTTTTTCTATCGCTCTTTCCACCCATATCAAGTATAATAGACTTATCATAAAAAAGTGAGGTATCATATCATGAGAAAATTAGAAGCACCTACTTTTGAACTTAAATTATTAAGTTCCCTTGCGAAAGTATTTGCAGATGAAGAACCAAAATACCAGACAGAATGTCTTGTAATGACTTCTTTAAAGAACGAGACGATTTCTTTCCAGGCAGCTATTAAAAATGTCGGATTTATGAAACAAAATCTAACATTAAAGGTCATTTCCCCGATTGAAAACATGATTCATGCAAGAAGTGTTGAATACGTTCCGGTCGGACGCTCTGACTGCGGAATCCTTGATGACAATTATCTGAAGACAGGTTCCGGAATGTATCCGGATCTTCTCCGTGAATTAAAAGATAATACAGTTGTTGCATATCCGAACAAATGGCGCAGCGTCTGGTTCGATGTGATTGTTTCTGAAGATGCCGCTGCCGGAATATATCCAATCGAACTTCAGTTTATCAATAGCGAAAATGAAGTCGTATGCAGCGCTTCTACAAAAGTAACAATCATTGACGCCGTTCTTCCGGAACAGGATTTGATCCATACAGAATGGTTCCACGCTGACTGTCTTGCTGACTACTATCATGTAGACGCATTTTCTGAAGAACACTGGCAGATCATTGAGAACTTCCTTGCGGAATACGTTTCCCGCGGATGCAACATGCTCCTGACACCAATGTTCACACCACCTCTTGATATCGCAGTTGGAGGAGAACGTACAACAGTTCAGCTTGTTCAAATCACAGTAGAGAACGGCGAATATCATTTCAACTTTGATCGTCTGAAACGCTGGGTTGACCTCGGTCAGAAATACGGCATCAAATATTTTGAAATGTCTCATCTGTTTTCACAGTGGGGCGCAAACTACGCACCAAGAATCGTTGCCACAGTAGAAGGCAAAGAAGAAAATATCTTCGGATGGCATACACCTGCAGTCGGCGAATACACGAATTTCCTTCATGTATATCTCCCGGCATTAAAAGAGAAATTAGTAGAATGGGGCATTGCAGATATTACATACTTCCATATTTCCGATGAACCTGGCGCACACTTTGAGACATTCAAAGCTGCCAAAGACTCTCTCGGAGATCTGCTTGAAGGCTATCATACATTTGATGCATTATCCACTTATGATTTCTATGAAAATGGACTTGTTGACCGTCCGATTCCTGGAAACAACGAAATCGAACCATTCATTGAACACAACGTACCTCACCTGTGGACATACTACTGCGTTGGACAGTTCTATGAAGTAAGTAACCGCTTCATGTCCATGCCATCAGCAAGAAACCGTATCTACGGCGCACAGTTATTCAAATTTGATATCGAAGGAATCCTTCACTGGGGCTATAACTTCTACAACACACAGTTCTCCAAAGAACATATCAATCCGTATGAAATTACAGATGCAGGCTATGCATTCCCATCAGGAGACTCCTTCCTCGTATATCCGGGCGCTGACAGACATCCGGAAGAATCCATCCGTATGATGGTTCATGATGAAGCGTTAAATGACGTAAGAGCATTCAAGCTTCTTGCATCTCTGACAAGCAAAGAACATGTCGTAGAATTAATGGAAGAAGATCTTGCCGATCCTCTGACATTTAAAGTATATCCAAAATCAGACATGTATCTCATCTCACTGAGAAATAAAGTCAATCGTGAGATTGCAAAATACAGCAAATAAATTCTTTTCAGAACTATAAAACCAGGGCAGTTTTCAGGCACATATCAAATGTGCAGCCTGAAAACTGCCCTGATTGGTTATTACTATTCATCTTCTTTTTTCTCTTCCGGCGGAAGTACAAATCCTACTACATATGCAATACCAAGTACTGCTGCATAAAGGATAACACTCTCAACCGGAATATAATTAAATATATCGTCTAAAAAGATTCCATCATTACCATGAATAAATCGATAACAATAGTGCGCCATAAAAATATTCATTGCAAGAATAAGCAAATCTAAACTGGCAATAATCGCCGCTGCAATCTGATATTTTCCTTTATCATTTTTATTCATTCTCTATCTCCACTGTCCAGATTAGTCCGTTATCATTCCTTCTGAAATCAAATACCGTCTCTTCTGCTGTGCCATCCACAAGAACGGTTGCCTTAACTCTTTCTGATTTTTCTGTCTTCTCCACAACCTCTAATTCTCGCAGCTCAATGTTCTGATTCCTACTCAAATAGTAATATAAAACGCCGTTGTTCCGAGATGATTCAAGACCTTTCTCATCATAATATTCTCCAATATAACCTTTCCACTTTTCAAATGCTTCTTCTGCTGCCTGATTCGCCGCTTCCCTCTGCTCTTCTGTCACTTCTTCCTCTGTAAGACCAATCGGATACGTCATCGTTTCCTCATTATATAATTCCTCATTTGGGCAAACTGTCATAAGTTCAAGCGTTTTCTTAGCTCCCTCGCTGATTTCAAAATCTTCTGTCTCGGAATTCTCAGGCTCTTTCTTTGTGTCATCTGCCTCTTGTGTAGCTGAACTATTGTCGCCCTTCGGCGCTTCATTTTGCTTCTTTGAACCGCATCCGCTAAATACAAAAGCAGTCATTATAATACATACTAAAAATAAATATTGAATTTTCTTTTTTTTTCATATCAAGCACCTCTTTTCAGATAATTAGTGGTTATGTTCAGTATAGATAAGTTTATAAATTTATTCAATAGAATCTTTCTTACATTTACTTAACAATTGTTACATTCAAAAAAAAGCATTTCGCATTGATCATCTACTGCAATTTCTTTTGAAAAGGATGAATACGTTTTCACATTTGAGAAACCAATGTCCTTCAAATATTGTTCCATTTCTCCAAACTTATAAAGATGTATCTGGAAGTCCATTTCTTCCCTCGCTAATAATATTTATAAATATAAAAAGGATGGGCACCATCTCTCTGATACCCATCCACTCTTAACTTATTTATAATATTTCTCACATGTATCTCTAAACTGTTCAAATAAATCATAGTATGTATTACAATATCTATCGGAGTCATTTATTTAATTCCGCTTAGAGCCAGTCCTTTAATAAATTGTTTCTGGAAAATCAGGAAAATAATGATCATCGGCACCATAATCATTGTTCCTACTGCCATGATTGCTGCAAGATCTTCTCCTCGCTGACTTGAAAAATATACAAGTCCCAGCGGCAGTGTCATTTTCTCTTTATCATTCAGCATAATCAATGGATTCAAATAATCATTCCAGTGCGCCATCGCTGTAAAGATTCCGATCGAACCAATTGCCGGCCGGATCATCGGTAAAATCACATGCCAGTATATTTTCATCGGCCCTGCCCCGTCAATTTTCGCAGCTTCACAAATACTGTTTGGAATGTCTTCAATAAACTGCTTCGCCAGATAAATAGAAAACGCACTGACCATCGAAGGAATAATAAGCGCCCATTGACTGTTCAGAAGTCCTAATTTCATATTCATCAGATAACGTGGAATCATTGTTACCTGTGAAGGTACCATCATTGTTGCCAGTAACAGCATAAATAACGGTTTTTTCAGCTTAAACTCATATTTTGCAAATACATAGCCAAGTAATGTACTTGTAATGATTACGATCATTGTTACAACGGCTGTAATCATAACACTGTTGAAAAACCATGTTCCGATCGGAGCTTTCTCAAGCGCTGTCTCGTATCCTTCTATCGTCCATTCTGTAGGAAAGAACTGCGTTTTGTTCATATGGATTTCTGCATTTGATTTAAAGGAAGTACAAAACATCCATACAATTGGATACATCATCACAGCAGAAAACGCGATCAGAAATAAAATAATTATCATATGATACGCTTTAAATTTCTTATATTCCATTATTCATAACTCCAATCTGCCCGCATCATCCTGTTCTGGATCATAGCAACCACAAAGATCATCAAAAATAATGCCGTTGCAACTGCCGATGCATAGCTCATATCAAATTGCGTGAAACTGATTCGATAGATGTAATTTGTCAGTACCATTGCACTGTCCTTCTGCCCACCATCCGGAACAAATACTTTGAACTGGGCAAACATTTGAAAATAGTTTGCCATCGTCATAATTGCCACGAAAGCAAATGTTCTTCCGATTAGTGGAAGCCGGATAGAAATAAAACGTCTTACAGGACCTGCTCCGTCAATTGCCGCTGCCTCATCAAATTCCTTTGGAACGCTCTCAAGCCCTGCCGTAAAAAGTACCACATTATATCCAATATCTGCCCATAGTGTAAATACAATCACGATCAGAAACATTTGCCATGTTGTCAAACCCCAGTTCTTTGGTGTTCCCCCCAGGTATTTAATAATTTCATTCAAAAGTCCGCCTCTTGTACCAACGATGCCATATTTCCAGATAAGCGCAGTTCCTACCATCGGAGCAATACATGGAATAAATAAAATTGTCCGGAAAAATGTCTTAATTCCTTTTGACGGCAATACTGAAATAATCTGTGCAAGAAACAATGTAATCACAATATTTCCAAGAACTGCAACAATACAAAACACAAGTGTATTTATGACTGCCTTATAAAAGACTTCATCCTGAAACATACGCTTATAGTTTTCCAAACCAAGAAACGGCTGGGTGCTGTTTACAGGGTTATATTCAAAAAATGATATCCCAAGTCCATAAAATAACGGAAAGACTGAAAATATAAACAGCAGCAAAAATCCGGGAACGAGAATCGCTGCCACAAACTTATTATTTTTCATCTCTTCCTCCTTTCTATCAACCGCAGTTAATCAACCTTCTAAAAAAGGCAGGGAAGTTTATCCCCTGCCCTTTCATTTTTCAATTATTCCATAGAATATCCAATCTGACATTCTTCCGAAATAGATTTTGATACATCTGTCAGAGCTTTCTCAATATCTCTGTTTTCAGACTGACATAAGTCAATGAACATTTCATTAAATCTTGTTCTCATATCTGATGTATTGTAAGGTCCCATCCACTGTCCGTCCGGTAAGATTTCCAGTAAAAATTCAACCTGTGGAAGTTCTTCTTTATATTTTTCATTTTCTAATAAAGATTTTCTTGGCGGAAGCTGTGCGCATGCAATATTATGCTCTACAAGATTCTCCGGCTCACTGAAGAATTTTACAAATTCCCATGCACCCTCTTTGTGTTCTCCTACTTCCGGTACGATGATTCCCCAACCTGTTTCAGATGCAAATCCCATCTTATCTCCGTACATTGGAACCTGTGCATATTCAAAATCTTCACCGTATGTCAGGTCATAGCTCTCTAATCCATCAGAAATCGCCCAGGAACCAACAGATGCCATATAACCGATTCCCTGGTACACATCGTTATAGCAGTAGTCTCCGTTTGTTAAATGTTCCAGATCACATTCTCCGTTATCGACCATGCTCAAGATCTCTTCCATTGCTTTAATACCTTCCGGTGTTGCAAAGTTTACAGAATTATCTTCGTTCAGATACTGTCCCCCCTGCTGAAGGATCATTGCCAGATAGTTACAGAATAAAGAGTCTCCATCAAGCATTTCAAAACCTTTTACTTCTACAAGATCGCCGTTAGAAACTGATACCTCCTGTGAAACTTTTCTTAATTCTTCCCATGTTGTCGGATAAGAAATTCCTTTTTCCTCAAACATTTTTTTATTTACGATCATTCCGCCGTACTCAAGGTTATATTCCATCGGAACGCCATAGTATTTTCCATCTTTCTTATAAATACCAAGAGTTGGATCCATGTAATCAGATTCTAATTCAGAAACAAGATCTTCCGGAACTTCAGAAAGAGCATCTGTCTTAATAAAGTCAGGCGCCATTCCGCCCCATACAGCCAGGATGTCAGCTCCGTCTTTTGCAGATGTCAGTGAAGTCTGAATCTTTTCGCTGTAAGCGCTGAATGGATAGTCTGTTACTTTTACCTCATACTTATCCTGGGATTTATTGAATTTTTCTGCCATTTTCTTATAGGAAACAGTCCAGGCGTCATTCTGATGACACCAGAAATTCAGAACAATCTTCTTTCCGGAAGCATTATCCTTTTTTGCATTACTGTCAGTATTTTTATCGCTATTGCCGCATCCGGCTGCCATACCGGCTGTCATTGCCATTACGAGCATAACTGATAAAATTCTCTTTTTCATAATTACATCTCTCCTTTTCGTATACTTTCCTTCGTTAGATATTTTATCAATCATATATAGATGCGTCTAATTGAATTATTTTATAAATGCATTTATCTATTTGTTTTTTCTATAAATAAAGTTTTATCGCTCTTTATATTGAAATACTCCAACTCCCATTCCGATATCTTCCGGGTGTTCCATGAGCCATCCTTTAAATGATTTCTGCAAACTCGTTGTCTCTGGATAAGATTGTCTATCTTCTGATATATCGCCAAAGATCCGTTCCTCTGCCTGACGGAAAGGATATACAATATCATACACTTCAAAACGATTTTGAAAATCAATGATATTACTTTCTTCTCCAAGGAAATATTTCAGTACCGGAGATAGCAGCCAGGATTCACAGACATATACATTTTCTCCTGTAAATCCTCGATCTTTAAAAAATACTTCTGCTTTTTCAAATGCTTCCTGGCATGCATCTTTTGATAACTTACCATCTTCGGGGATATGTACATTCAATACCTTCATCCCTTGTGGATAAATATTGTTATCTGTTTTGATTTCTTTTTCCAGTCCAATCGGTTCAAACTGAAGTCTTCCAAGCCGGAATAATTTCCCGCGAAGTGAGAGACTGATCCAACCGGCTTCCCGAAGTCCCGGACAGCCATTTTTCTTTTCATAAGCATTCGCCCAGATTGCAATGTCTCTCATATTTAACATATACACTTCTTCAGAAATGCCTTCCTCACAAAACCATTTCCATGCCTCTGACGCAAAATGAACATACAGATACAGTACCGTCTGTTCAAAATTCTCTGTTTCTTTTCCTTTTTCGAAAAATGCCTTCAAGTCTGTATCAAATAATTCTTTCCATTCCTGATATACTTTCTCCGGCATTTGAAAATTATTTACAAATTGTACTGCACATTCACTTAATCCAATCTTCTCCATTAATCTATCAATTTCCATGATAAGCCCTCTCTTCCCTAATTTATCTCATCATATAATTTTTCTATGGAATCTGTCAATTCCAAAACAATACAAAAAAAGAACCTCGAAACTGAGATTCTTTTCGTAAAGCCGATGATCGGACTCGAACCGATAACCTGCTGATTACAAATCAGCTGCT
>OLOG01001174.1_pt1 | contig 17546 bp, 17 predicted proteins | sample 1672351 | NCBI WGS metagenome assembly OLOG01 (sample SAMEA3136674, study PRJEB25190) | human gut metagenome | biome: human gut; feature: human-associated habitat; material: faeces | place: Austria | collected 2013 | reverse complement strand
AGGCGTTGTTGGGGAGCCGGATGGCTCCCAGCAGTTCTGCCCGCTGGGCCAGATACTTCCGCACTTCCGGTGACTTTGCATCCATGGTGTACCGGCTGGTGACAAAGGCCACCACGCCGCCCGGACGCACCTGGTCCAGCGCCTTGGCGAAGAAATAGTTGTGGATGCTGAATCCCAGCTTGTTATAGGCCCGGTCATTGACCTGATACTGTCCAAACGGCACGTTGCCGATTGCCAGATCATAAAAGTCACGCCGGTCCGTGGTCTCGAAGCCTGCCACAGTAATATCCGCCTTGGGATAGAGCTGCTGGACGATCCGTCCGCTGATGGAATCCAGCTCCACACCGTACAGCCGGGAGCCGGACATTTCCTCCGGCAGCATTCCGAAGAAGTTGCCGACGCCGCAGGCCGGTTCCAGAATGTTCCCGGCAGTAAAGCCCATGTTGCCGACTGCTTCATAGATCGCCCGGATGACCGTGGGGCTTGTGTAGTGGGCGTTTAAGGTAGAGGCCCTGGCCGCTTCATATTCCGCCGGTGTCAGCACGGTTTTCAGCTCAAGATACTCCGTTGCCCAGGAAGCCTTGTTTTCGTCAAACGCATCCGCAAGGCCACCCCAGCCAACATACCCGGAAAGAATTTTCTGCTCCTCCGGTGTGGCCGGACGGTGTTCTTCCTCACATTTTTTCAAAAGCTGGATTGCCATGATGTTGGCACGGAATTTCTGTTTCGGGCCACCCTCACCCAAATGATCGTCTGTGATATGAAAATTTTCAGCAACGGGTTCTTGTACGGGTGGGTCATGTTCCGGTTCCTCCATATGCAGCCGTTCCACCACAATATCATAGGGCAGGCCGTTTTTATCTCCCGGATAGACCGTATCGCCCACCTGATAGGCCGGGGCCAGCGGGTCACGAGCCGGGGGCGTTGTGTCAGGGATAGCCTCCTGAATCCGCTGCCATTCTTCATCCGTGATAGTAACATCCACCTCATGAGTGGCTGCTCCGTCCCCGATGGTAATGGTATCTCCCTCACGGATTACGGGCTGACCGGACAAATCCGGCTGCTCCAGGGCAGACAGTTGTTCCTCCTGGGCAATCCGCTCCACATCGCTCATTACTTGCCGGATAAACGGGTCGTTGTCCAGCTTTTCCGGGTCCACCACCTGACCGTTTACAATACCGCGCTCCGCCAGGGCCTCCCGGATGGCCACCGGGTCAATATCGTCCAGGTTGTCGTGCTCTTCTTGGGTGTAAAAGCGATCCTCCTTGATGAGCTGGGCAATCCGGCGCTGTACCTTCTGCCAGGAAAGATCTGTGCCAGCCCCCGGAACCGGGAACGCCGGGAGATCATCGCCGTATTCCTGTTTCAGCCATGCCGCTGTGCCTTTGTCGCGGGCATGGTCTTTCATGTAGCGGACTACTGCGTGTTTGCTCTGAATGTCGCCATTCCATTCCTGAAGTGCTGCATCATTAGCGGCCTGGGTATCCACGGGCCGCGCCGGTTCCGGGGCCGTTTTTGAAGGCTCCGGTTGGGGCATAGAAAAAGCGGAGGGCTGTCGGCTCTCCGCTTGCTGGATATTCTGGATTTGCTCCTGCTCAGACAGGAACTGGTTTAATGTCAGTTGTTGATAAGCTCCGTCAGGATAATCTCCTCCGCCTGGGCCTTGCAGTTGTTCATCAGGCCCACCCACCGCATCGGGTCTCTGGCTTTCAGGGCTTCCGTCGCGCCCGCTGCTTTCGCCAGCTCCGGAATCAGCTGCTCCAGACGGCTGTTCGCGGTCTCGTCGATCTCCTGCAGGTGCGCCGTCAGCTTCCCGGTCAGAAGAAGGTTGTTGTAAAGCACTGTCCGGTGCTCCTTCAGATAGGTTTTCCGCATCCTGCCGTACTTGCCCAAGGGCTTCAGCTCGGCCTGTTCTTCCAAGATCAGGGCGGGAATCTGATAATCCCCGTTCTGGATATAATGCAGTTCGGTCATTTGCCTGGCTCCTTTCATATTCGTAGTGCTTGATGGTTGTGCCAATCTGCCGCAGCACTTCCTGGCTGGACTGGCTGACCGCCGTACCCAAAGCTGTGACCACGGCGGGGGTATTGAAATCAAAAATACTCAGGAAATCCTCATGCTCGAAATAGGCTTCCGGCTCCAGTCCGCAGCGGGACATCAGCGCATAAGTGATGCTGACGGTAGCGGCGCTTCGGAAGGCTACTCCGATGTTGAAATCATCATATTCCTCCAGAAAGGAACCGTCAACGATGTGGAGAATGTCACGCTGGTTCTCTGACCAATATTCATCGGCAAGCTGGGCAGCCACCTTTTCCAGTTGGTCGGCAAGGCCGTGTTCTGCAGGAATATCATAGGCTTTTTCTAACGCCTCCGTCACCGGGGCTTCATGTTCCGGGCGGTACTGCCAGAGATAAAGTTGACGGGCGTTTTCACGCCCGCCGGTATCGGAAACATCAAACACATAGCGCAGTTTCGGTCGGTCGCCGCTGTCATCCAAGAGAGCAATTCCCTTGGAACCACGCCGCACATATCGGCCCATTGTATTGTTCCAGAGGTCATATTCCGCACAGGCGGTAGCATCGGGCCTCTGAGCGAAAATCATTATCTGCTCCGGGAACGGATACTTATAAAGCCGGGCTGCGGTGGTAAGAAAGGCCGTCCACCGCTGGTAGCTGCCAGTCAGCCCGGCGGCCACCTGTTCGGCCATCTGTGTATAGCTTTGCAGTTTACTCGGCATCCGCGTCCTCCTTGTCATCGAAGTCCGGGTACAGCTCCAATGCCGCAAAGTCCGCATCTGTCATGGCTGAGAGTTTTTCCAGCGTGGAATCGGTGATAGCTGTCAGCTCCGTTTCGTCCGGTTCCAGGTACTCCTGCATCTCCTTTAAGGCGTCCATCAGGCCCTGACGCGTACCTGTGTTGTAAATGCACATCAGATTGATCTCGTCAAAAGTAAAGTTTCCCATATCAAATCTCCCTTTCCGCGCTCTTTTTGGGCGCTGTCTTTTTGTGATCCTGTTTCGGCTGGCTGTGAAGCTGCTCCATCACGGATTTTTTCTTTTCCCGGTTCTCCCGGTGGACAGCCTCGGCCAAATCCATCAGTGAAATAGGCTGCCCGGAACGGGCCTGCTGTTCCAACTCGGCTACGATCTGTCGAGGACCGTTATTGATGATGCCGTCAATCATGCCGTAATCGTCCTCCACAGCCATCTCCGCATTTTTCAGCGGATTATCCGGGGGCAGAAAGCTGGGAAGCTCCTGAAATCCAACGCTGTCACAGTAGTGACAAGATACCACGCCGTTTTGCTTAACGGCAACGATGTCGCTGACGCTGAGAGAGGGACTGTGATAGTCTGCCGGATGATGGAGATTGAATGTCTCATAAAGCATTTCCAGCTTTTGTTCCGTGGTTCCTTTTTCCGTAAGCTGTCCGGTATAGATCAGATCGTAATTACCGCGCTCAATGGCCAATCCGTGAGACTGCATCCAATCCATATTCATAAAACGCACATTGTTCGGGTCCTCACGGCTCACCTGATAAAGGGCAAAACAGTCGCCTGTGTAGGCCAGGAAAGCGGCTTCCCGTTCTTCTTGGTGCTGCTGACGCTCTGTAATTTTTTCATGGAACATGGGGCTTTGCTCCCATTCCTCGCGGGAAACAGCAAAAACGGTGCTGGGGGCCTGGGCTTCAAATTCCTCTTGGTCAAAGAGCATTTCTGCGCTGCCCCCACTCACTATGGCATAGACAGTTAAATCCATATCGTACAGCTCCAAGGCTCTTTCTTTAGAGAGTGGCAGCATATCGCCGTCCATGTAGCCGCAGGCTTCCAGATCGGCCGCTTGCAGGACTTCATCCGGCATGGGATATTCGTCCAGCGCCTGCTCCGGTGCATCCGGCAGCATGGAGGCAGGCGGCACCTGGCTTTCCGGGGAGAGTGTTTCCTGCTCAACAGGAGCTTTAATCGTCTGTACGGATGCAGAAATATCCTGCACATGATCGTCCTCCCACTGGACCACCTCGCTTTGCATCTGCTGGCTGGCAGGCTGCAGCTCGGTAGCCTCCGCCGTCAGGTCAACGCCGCACTCTTTGCAAATCTCCGCAAAATGGCGGTCAATGTCCGTAATCAGGCCATTGGCCGTCTTATTGATGCTTTCCAGACTGGCCCGGAGTTCCGACAGTTCCTTGCCCTTACTCCAGGAGGCAATATAGCCGAAGCTGTTCTCACCGGTCTGGATTCCATAATACTGGCAGACAGCGTAGGAGACGCTTTCGGCCTCCACTTCCTCGGTATTTCGGCTTTTGATTGCAGCCTGTACCGCAGAGGTATCTTCCTCAACCTCAAGCCGCCATTCAAACTGGTTTTCATCCACATACCGCCAACCGGCATCAGCCGCAAAAGCCTCCGCAGCGGCTTCCGTTTCAAAGCCCTGGCTGTAATCGTGCCGAGTGCCGCCCTCACTCACCATAACTACTTTCCATGATGGAACAGCCTCTGTTTTCTCCGGGTTGTGGAGCTTGGCATGGGTGATCTCATGGATCGCAGCTGAGATTGTCTGAACCTGGCTCATACCTGTGCGGATGGCAATGCGCTGGTTTTCCGTATCAAAGTAGCCGTCCATATTGGCGGCCATCGGCTCCAATTCCATGGGAACCGGGGAAGATCGGCGCAGAGACTCCATGAAAATCTCATAGTGCTGCACATCTCCGGTCAGGTCGCTGGCAAGCTGAGGCAGCGGTTTTCCTTCGGTCTGGCTCACATCAAATACGGACACCACCTTGAACATGGGTATCTGGACTTCTTTTTCCTCCACAATGGCCTTGCCGTCCTTGTCCAGAATCGGAGCCTTAGTGTCAGGATCACGTTTGATTTCCTCCACCTTTTTCTTATAGGGCGTGGGCGCAATGATCTTGATACCCTTTTCACCGCGTTTCACATGGCGGCCAAACTGATCGCGCCACTTGTTGAAACCGGCCACTTGAGTGGCATCCGGTTTTTGCATATGAATGAGCATTACGTTGTTGACGGAGTAATGATGGAATCGGGACATGACGCGGAGGTATTGCATATACTTATTGCTCTGAAACAGGTCTTTAATGCCCCGCTCAATGCCTTCGGTGATTTCCCGCAATCGTTCTCTGTTGGTCTGCTTCTGATCTGCCATGATTTACAACTCCTTTCGTTTTGACCATAAAAAAGCAGGAAACCCTTTCGGATTTCCTGCTCGATGGTGCCGTAATATTGCGGCATTTATTCATTTTTGAGATAACAATTGTTCATTGAACTGGATCGTTGTCCAGCAAAACATTATATAGAACGTATGCTTGTTACATTATTCTTGCACTCCGAATTTTAATTCATAAAGTACATTTAATGGATGTTTGATTAGTTCATGTTTGGCTAAAAATAAACCGCTGTACGGGGGATTCTGATTTTTCCTCTTTTCCCACGCTTGCACCCATGCAAGAACGTCTAGGAAGGATAGCGTTGCAAAGCCATCTGTATGTAGTGGATACGCAATGTCCAGTTTCTTCTGGAAATGTGCCATTTCGTTGACAGGCTGTTGTCTATGCTCTGTCCAATCGCGATGTCTTAACACAGTTGCAAGCAAGATTTCTTCAAAAATCCACGGGGATAGGGTGTGATTTATATCAAAACCGCTTTCTAACTGATATGTGGAATTCTCGGTATTTAAGAAAAATACGGCTTCTGTCTGATCCATTGCCCGCATAATAGCACCGGTCAGCATTGCATGGACATGACTTGTTGAGAAGTTTCTCTTTCTATAACTGTATGTACCAGTATCTTTTTTGCAGTATTTATCGTCAATGTTCCGTAACAGGTTATCGGCACTTCCCCATGTAAGCGCATCCATAAAGACAGTTAAGCCAAACTTTTTCTTTAGTATGCCCGTGATGATGAGAGCTAAATCCTCATCATTATGTGAATATGACAAAAATACATCCGTATTTTCGACAGGGAACCATGTATCTGCAAGGACGCCACCATCAATAACGCCATCTGCGTTTGTAACGCTATTGAGTATATTGTCTATCCGATTTTGGAGGCTTGCTTTTACAACGCGTCCTTCATTTCTGCATTCGGCTATGTATGTTGGCGGCTGATCAAAAAAATCCGTTTTCTGAATGGACACATTAAAGCATCTGTACATTTTCATGCCTCCATTTGTATAGTATTACGACGATTGCATTAAGTTGTTATTTTATACCCAGTGCGTCTTTCATAGCATAATAATTCCAGTAATAATTCCCATCTGTTCCTTTGAAAACCATAGGAATATGCTTGCCTGCAAATCTGACTGCCAGCGGGCACTTGGACGTATCAACACTAATATCGTTGTATAACACAATAATGTCGATTCCTGCCTCAACTGCTTTTTCGCACTCGTACTTTATAAAACTGCGATTGTCCGTCGAATACCCCCTGGTGCAGTAACCGATGTAATTATTGTAGCTAATACAAAGATGGCAACTGCCCTTGGTAACCGAATCTGTATGGTCACCTACGATCAAAACAAATTGTTTGGAGGCATCCATCCGATCCTTCAGAGATTTCTTAATAGAACACGGCAAGCTAGTATCCCGTGCCTGTTTCATGGCGTGGGCGTCATGGAAGTCCAGACTCCATTTATCGCTATCTTTCCACTTGTAAATTCGCTCAATGGAATCATAGTCATGATCCCAATCGCCAGCAATATAGGTTTTATTCCGATATGCCATTTTGCTTCCTCCATTACTTAAAATTTGGATTGTGCTGAATATGGTAGAAATCTATTTCTGCTGCATCTGCAGGATAGATCACAAAGTTAATTTGTTTATCCGCATACGTATTATGAAATCCACTTATTTTCATCGTCCATAACATCGCGTCCAACAATTCCTGCTTTGTGGGTTTGCCTTCCTTAAATCTAGTTATGCCAGCGCCCATCAGAGGAATATTAATTGTTCGCCCCGCGTATATCTCGTCAATATTTTTCCAAAACCGCATCCAGAATCCAGTATACTCCTCAGCCGATAACCACGCTGTGTTGTGATTATCAAACTTCGTAAACGCAGCTAAGACATAGGACTCAAATTCGACAACACTACCGATTTCATAACGAGTTTGCCTACCATATTTTCTGGACGCTACAGTTTTACTGTTGCCAGGTCTATTCAAAATGGCATCCGCCTCAATAGTGCGATTAAGTTCTTCCAATTTTCCAGCGGCAACAATCTTTTTTTATGTATTGTCCATGTAAAGAACCGGCTGCAATAATACGATCATCTACGATCACATCATAAAAATCGTTGACACCGATTACGCTGATTTCACCGGTTCTATCTGAGGGCTCTTTCTCAAGCTGTTTCCAGATATCTCCGACCACAACCTTTACCGTGGTGTTATTTATTCTCAAATTGGCATACTTCCTACAATTTGCCGAACGCCACATAAAGAGGAAAACACCAATTAGCACAACAACAAACAGAGCACCTAAGATTGGCGTGTTGATGTCGATGCTATCTGCTGTAAAAAAGAAAGAAACCAAAGTTACAGCTGTAGCTATAACACCTATTACCGACAAGTAATTTTTCCAAAGGGTCATATCAGAAAACTTGACTTTTGCTGTTCTTTTTGGATTCCCCTCGGCCTTTGTTGCCATAGCCTTAACCTCCGTTTTATTCAGTGTAAAAATTTATAAAGAATCGGAACACTTTGGCGCTTGAACAATGATTATTTAGATTATTTTACCATATAACACACCAAAAAGGAAGAGGGCAACCACAGGCAAAAACAGTAGCCCCGGCGCAGGATAGAGGTTCCTGTACCGGGGCGCGGCTCTTATGAAGTTTCGGAGCTTGCGCCCCTGATCGGGGGCTTCAGACCCGCCATTTTTGCACGCTCTTTGGCGGCGGCGCGACGTTCTTCGCTGTACGGCTCCCGGACCAGCACACAGCCCTTAGGGACAACATAGCGGTTCGGGCCGTCCGGCTGGATCTGCTGCGGATATTTCTCAGACAGCCGGGCCAGCTTCTCCAGAAGCCTGCTGTCATGGGAATAAACGCTGGCAGTCGGCTCTGCCTGATTATAAAGAATAATGGTTTCCTGCTCGTACTTAGACAGCTTCATAGGCCGTTATCTCCGCTTCGGACCGGCTGCATCAAACTCCAGCTTGAAGCTCACATATTTGCCGCCGGTATCATCCAGAACCACTGTGGCATCGTAGGTCTTTCCGGTTTTTTCAGAGTAGCAGCCGGTGAGCTTTGCCCGTCCGGTGGACAGCAGCTCCGTCACCAGTGCCTTGGTCGGCTTCTTTTTCTTGGCCGTGAAAAACTTGTTTTCTTTCCAGATAGCAAAGCCGCAATCTCGATTTTCACAAACGAATCCCTTGCTGATCTCCACCACGGAGGCCCCGCAGCGGGGGCATTTACCCAAGCTCTCTTTATCGCTGGGAAACAGTGTGGAAGCGTCTTTCACTGCCTCATAGCGGCCGGTTAATTCTGTGAGCATAGCAGCGATCTCGGAAAGAAACGCATCATGCTCCGAACCGCCGCGCTCGATCTCTTTCAGGCGATGCTCCCACTCGGCAGTCATGGAGGGTGACTGTATCTGGTCCGGCAGTACCGTGATCAGGGCCACGCCCTCATGGGTAGGCATCAGATGGGTAGCCTTTTTGACCTTTTTTCGCTCTACAAAGCCCACCTTGATGAGCTTTTCCAGAATCCCGGCACGGGTGGCCGGGGTTCCCAGTCCTTTTCGCTCCGCATCCTCCGGCATTTCTCCGGCACCGGCAGTCTCCATCGCAGAGAGCAGTGTGTCCTCCGTAAAATGGGCCGGCAGAGAAGTCTTTCCCTCCTTCACGGCGGCAGTTACCACAGAGAGGATGTCGCCTTCAGAAAGAACCGGCAAAGCCCTAGCCTCCTTTTCCGGCTCCGGCTTGTTTTTCAGAGTGTCTTTGTAACGCCCATCCAGCTCCCGCCATCCGGGATTTAAGATAGCGCGGCCTTTGGCCTTAAACTCCTGACCGGCACACTCTGCCACAACAGAAGTTTCTGCATAGGCATGGGGCTGGCCCACAGCACACAGCAGCCGGGCAGAAATGAGCTGTAAAAGGGCCAGCTCCCCGGCAGGCAGGGCCGAGAGGTCCGTTTCCCGAATACTCTGTGTGGGAATGATTGCGTGATGGTCGCTGACCTTGGAATCGTCAATGACCTGAGCGGGATTACAGCGAATGGTCAGCTTCTCCGCAAACGGCATGGCTTTGGCGGTGGTATTGACCAGCAGCGGCAGGCTTCCGGCCATGTCTGAAGTCAGATACCGGCTGTCGGTACGAGGGTAGGTTGCCAGTTTCTTTTCATAGAGGCTCTGCAAATAGTCCAGCGTCTGCTGGGCGGTGAATCCCAACAGCCGGTTGGCCTCTCGCTGGAGGGTTGTCAAATCATAGAGGGCAGGCGGTTTTTCGTTCTTTTCTTTGCGCTCCACGGATTTGACCGTGGCATGAGCTGCCGTGAGGCAGGCTGCTTGAAGGGCCTCTGCCTGGGGCTTGTCCGTGATCCGCTCCGATGCAACCGTGAAATCAGGGAACGCCACTGTCACTGTATAAAATGAGGTCGGCTTGAACGCGTCAATGGCCGCTTCCCGCTGGACGATCAGCGCAAGGGTCGGGGTCATCACTCGTCCAATGTTCAGGGTACGGTGATACAGGATGGAAAAGAGCCGGGTGGCATTGATACCCACCAGCCAGTCTGCCTGCACCCGACACAGGGCCGCCTCATAAAGCCGGTCATAGTCCACCGAGGGTTTCAAGTGGGCAAAACCGTCCCGAATGGCACTATCCTCCATTGAAGAAATCCAGAGACGTTCCACCGGCTTTTTACAATTCGCCTGTTCATAGACCAGCCGGAAGATCAACTCACCTTCGCGCCCGGCATCAGTAGCGCACACCAGAGAGGCCACATCCGGCCGTTCCATGAGCTTTTTCAGGGTATCAAACTGTTTTCTGCTGTCCGGGAGAATGGTGTAGGCCCAATGCTCCGGCAGAATCGGCAGGTCGGCCAGCGCCCATTTGGCGTAGTTTTCTCCGTAGGCGGAGGCATCGGCCAATTCCACCAGATGGCCTACACACCAGGAGACAAGAAAACCGCTGCCCTCCAGATAGCCGTCCTTCCGGCTATTCGCGCCGAGAACCGCAGCGATGGATTTTGCCACAGAGGGCTTTTCCGCAATGACCAACTTCATTTCGTGGTTCCTCCTTCCTTGGGTTTGGGCTTGATGATAAGGTCACGATGACACAGGCCGAAACAAGCCCGTCTATAGCTGGAGCAGCCATAGCAGCGGTGACTTTTCGGCAGCGCCGAAAGGCAGGTTTCACGCCCGCCCATCGGTTTCTGCTGCATCATGCGTTCAAAGGGACTGTTGGTGAAGTAGGTCATTTACCCTCACTTCCCGCGCCGTCTTCATCATCATCGTCCAGTTCATCCTCCGGCACTTCCGTATCTCCCTCGTCATCCTCGTCCTCAAAGTCATAATCATCCAAATCGGGGGATGTCTTGGTTTTCGACTTGTTTTTGATGAACTTGATGTAGGCAAAGGCACCGCCGCCACCCAGGGCTGCAATCAGCAGCAGTACCAGCAGACCGGCAGCCGAATTGCTCTTTTCCGGTTCTGGCTCCGGTTCCGTAGTGGATTCCGGCTCCGGTTCAGCAGGCTTGGTTTCCTTACCGGCGCACTCGGTCATATTGGTGGCACAGACGGGGCAGTTCGTATTGACTGCGCCTGCCACACATTTTTCCGAACAGGTGCAGACCACAGGCGCTGTTTCTTCTTCCTCGGCCAGCGCCGCCAGATCGTCCGTATCCACCGGATTCAGGAAGTAGGTCTTGAACTGTTCCTCGTCCTCATTTACCGGCGCATCATAGTCGATCACCACATAGAAGATATTGCCGTCCCGGTCCTCAATGGTGATGAACTGCTTATTGGTGGCCTTGTCATAAAGCAGGTCACGGGTCACGATGTCCGTTTCCTCAGACAGCGGTTCGCCGGATTCCGGCTCCGACACCGTTTCGCTGGGTTCCGCTTCCTCAAATTCCGGGCCGCCGCCCGCAAATGCCGTGACAGAAAAGGCGCTCATGCAGAGAACACATACAGCCAGACAGGTCAGGAAGCGCAGCTTAGATTTCTTCATGGTCAGATTCCTCCATTTCTCCCCGCATGACAGCGGCGGGGTCGGTTTTCATGGTCTGGATCAGCACGGCAAGCTGGGTAATATCCAGGCTGTGCGCGTGAATCAGCTCCAGAATGTCGTTGTTCTCCAGCTCTGTAATCTGCCGCTCAATTTCCCGGTTGCGGCTCTGAAGCTCGGAGATTTTGTTCTTGTTTTTATCCAGCTCACTGCGGAGCTTGTTGATCTTGGCGTTCATGGTAAAATCCCTCCTTTACGGCAAACGGCCAAAGGTGTAAAAGTGTTGCTGCCAGTACGATGTATTGATGCTGGCGTAAGAGATGGGATTTCCGCAGTGGATCATCATCTCATCGCCCACATAGATACCCACATGGCTGACGCCCGGCGTATCATAGGTTCCCTTGAAGAAAATCAGATCGCCGGGGCGTGCGTTGGCGGAGGACACCGGGGTGCAGATGTCGCATAGCCCCTGTGCGCCCAGCCTGCCCACATTCCAGCCGGAGTGGTTGATGACCCAGCTCACAAAACCGGAGCAGTCAAAGGAAGTGCTGGGGTTGGAACCGCCCCACACATAGGGGTAGCCCAGGTATTTCTCCGCTTCCTTCAGCATGGCGGCAAAGACTTCATCCTCCAGCGCCTCCGGTGGTACATCGTAATCCAGATAGTCCTCTCTGGTGGAGGCATTGGGATTACCTGCGAACAGGTCCGGCCGGTTGCCCAGGGTCGCCATATACACGGCGTACATACTGACCTGTTCCTCGCCCATGATATAGACCGGCAGATGGGACAGATCGAAGTTTTCCAGTGTTACATAGCAGATGTAATAGTCATAAGGGACTTCTTCGCTGGTTTCTTCTCCGGTTTCCGGGTCCGTGGAGGTTTCGGTGCGGTAGCGGGTCTCCACCACCACATTCTCAGTGAGCGTGTACTGACGGTCAAAGAGCATGGCAAGCGTTCCCTGTACCTCAGAAAGCGTCCATTCTCCCTGATGGTAGGCGGTGAGAATGGAAATCAGCACATAGGGGTCGTGCTTGATCTCATCCAGGTCATAATGATACTCGTCATATCCGCTGTGCAGGCTCTCATAATGGTCGATCTTATACTGAAGGTCAGCCTCCATCTGTGCATAGGCAGCTTCCGCACCCAGCATATCCTCATCACGGGAGGGATAGGTGGAACCGGCGAGGCCGGACATTCCGCCCTCCAGCAGAACCGAACAGGAGGAAAGGCTGTTCAGGAAAAAACACAGAATGAGAAACAGCGCAATGGCGATGCCGAATCCGCGCCGGTGCCGCCAGACAAAGCTGCTTGCCTTTTTCGTCTCCTCGGCAGTCTTTTTGGCGGCCTTGGCCGTATTGTCCGCAGCCTTTGCCGCAGTACCGGCAGTCTGTCCGCTACGCTTGGCGGCGGTGTACTGCTTTTTGATGGCTTGTTTTTGCTGCCAACGGGAAAGAGGGTTGCTGAAGCTGGCCGGATCGTCCTGCATGGCTTTCTGATACAAGGCATTGACATTGGCCTTTTCCAGCTTTTTCTCCGCCCTCGCCGCAGCCCGGTAGGGCCGCAGCTTTTGGGAGCGGTGGGCGGAAGCAGCCAGATGTGCGCCGCCCTCGGCAGTTTCCTCCAGACGGTGGGCGCTTTCCACGCCCACGTTGTCCTCCTCGGTTTCTCCGATTTTGCGGTGCATCTGAACGGCAATCGCCTGGCCGGGAGCCGCTGTGACAGCATGGGTCAGTTTGGAAGCCGGTGCGGGCTGATCCACTTCCTCAAAACGAAGGCGCACCGTCTTCTTCCCGGTGGCCGGGTTCACAGTGCGCTGCTTGACTTTCTTCTTTTTCTTTGGGATTTTGGCCCGTGCCTCTTCCGCCTTATCAGCGGCCGTATCGGCCTCGCGGATATGTTCTTTCAGCCGGGAATCCTCACGCTCGGCGTCGGTAAACTGGAGACGGGGATTGTTCTGCTTACTCAAACCACTCACCATCTGCGATTTCTTCCAGCATGGACTCCAGTTCGCCATAGACAGCCAGATCGCCGGGAACGCTGGACACATTCAGCATCAGCTCCGTCAGAAGGGAGCAGAGAATGAACAGTGCCTTTCCGTCGAAGTGGTCCTTGTCCCAATCCGGGACAAGCTGGGATTGCAGCTCGGCCAGACGCAGAATACCGGCCAGACCGCGCTCATTGAGCCTTGCGCCCACGCGCTGGGCCTGAACAAAGGTGGACAGAGCCAGTGTGGTATCTGCCAGCACCGACACTTTTTTCTTTGCCAGTGCGTCCTGTTTGAAGATAGAAGTATCCATAAAATTACGCCTCCTTTTTGATTTCATTGGGTTTGGTGGTCATTACGGCGTACAGCTCGGTATCCTTCGGGAACCGGTCAATGAACGGCAGAATGACATTTCCGTAAAACAAAAGCCCCTCACCCTCGCCGGAATGGGTCACATAGGAGAGCTGATGGGGGCTGATATTGAGCTGCTTGGCCAGAATCTGCCGGTCACCGCCAGCCTGGTTGAGCATATACACAAAGTCGCTGTTCTCAAAGATGTTCTCTACCTCGCGGGAGGACAGCAAATCTTTGACGTTCTGGGTAATCCCGGTCGGGATACCGCCCCACTTTCTGAACCGCTTCCAAATCTCCACACTGTATGCGGCAGTCTGTTCCTCTTTAAGCAGCAAATGGAACTCGTCCATATAGTATCGGGTGGACTTGCCTGCGGCGCGGTTGGCGGTGACGCGGCCCCATACCTGATCCTGGACAATAAGCATCCCCAGCTTTTTTAGCTGCTTGCCCAGCTCCTTAATGTCGTAGCAGACGATGCGGTTGTTGACATCCACATTTGTGCGGTGGTTAAACACGTTGAGGGAGCCGGACACATAGATTTCCAGCGCGGTGGCGATGTGGTGGGCCTCTTTCTCGTCCTGCTTCAAAAGGGCCTCATACAGATCACCCAGAATAGGAATGTTCTCCGAGCAGGGATCATTGAGGTACGGCTGATAGATCAGGCGCACACAACGGTCAATGACCGTCTTTTCCACGGGCTGCAATCCGTCCCGGCTGCCCACTACCAGCTCACACAGGGACAAAATAAAATCCGCCTTCAGAGAAAGCGGGTTTTCATCGTCAGAATAGTTCAAGTTAATGTCCATGGGGTTGATGTAGTCGGAGCTTGTCGGGGAAATACGAATGACCTGACCGCCCAGCCGCTGCACCAGCGGGAAGTATTCTCCCTCCGGGTCACAGATGGCAATATCGTCCCCGGTAATGAGGAACGCATTGGTGATTTCGCGCTTGGCGGAGAAGGACTTGCCGCTGCCCGGCGTACCGAGAATCAGGCCGTTGGGATTTTTGAGTTTTTTCCGATCCACCATGATGAGGTTGCTGGACAGAGCGTTCAGGCCGTAATACAGAGCCTCGCCGCCGGATTGAAACAGCTCCTGGGTGGTAAACGGGATAAAGATTGCGGTGCTGGAGGTGGTAAGACTGCGTTGAATCTCCACCTGATTGAAGCCCAGCGGCAGGCTGCTCATCAGCCCCTCCTCCTGCAGGTAGTCCAGACGCACAAGCTGACAGTTGTACTTCTGCGCGATGCTGGATGCCTGGAACACGTTGTTGTCAAGCTGCTGCTTGGTGTCGGCGGTGTTCACCAGCAGAAACGTCATCAGGAACATTCGCTCGTTGCGGCTTTGCAGCTCCTTCAGAAGATTTTTAGCCTCGGTGCCGTAGGTGGCAAGATCGGAGGGAATGATGTCCATATCGTATCCGGCCCGAACCGCTTTTTTCTGCTCCTCGATCTTCATCTTGTCCAGATCGGTGATCTTGCGCTTGACTGTCTTGATGGCAGCTACCTGGTCCACAGACTGAATGTGCATCGTGGCGATCAGACTGCTCTCCATATCCAGAAAGTCTGCCAGCATCCGGTCATTCAGTTCCGGAGCCAGGATTTGCAGGAAGGATACCGCACCGAACTTCTTGCCCATACGGAAGGTGCGCCCCTCTTTGAACTCGAAGGAGGACGGCGCGATAAAGTCCTTGGTGGACAGCCCGCTGGGTGCCAGCCAATCCCAGGAGAACTGAAACCGGCTCTGATCGTCCATGTGGAAGATGTCGTGCATCAGGCGCAGGCGTTCCAGTCCGTTTAAGACGGCAGCGGATACACCCAACCGCTTGAAGTTGTTGAGAATATCGTTTTCAATGCGCTCCAGCCGGGGCTTTGCTGTCTTGATGCTGTCCGCCTCGATACCAAAGGTCAGGAATTTGGTCTTGGTCAACCCGTTGTTGCCCTTGGCAAGCTGGTTCTGGAGCATTTCGGCGTACTCGGCCCGGATGCTGTCAAAAGCATCATTCTGGGGCGGGATAAAAATGCTCTGTTCAAAGCTCTCCATGCTGGCGGTCAGGTTCAGGAATGAAAACTGGAACCGGATGGAGCTGTCAAAGTAGTTGAGGAAATCACACCAGGCATCAAAAATGGCGCTCTTGTCCTCGTTCTGCGAAAGCTGATAGTTGATGTCCTGAAACTGGATGGTCTTGGTGTAAAAATTGCCGGTCACCCGGCATACACCGTCCGGCCACATCCGCTCATAGGGAATGGACTGCTGGGCCGACTGCTGTTTCTTATCTGTCCGCTTCGCCCGTTCGATGGCGGCCGCGATCTCCCGGCGCTCGGCGCGGGTCAGCTTTCTTTTTGGTGTCGTTTTTGCAGACAATGCGTTGTACCTCCTTGTCCAAATGATACTGCCGGTCTAACACGGCATAGAAATTGTCGGTCTGATAAGGCCGGTGCTTGGGGCGGACAAACCGCACCTGCACATAGTTGTGAATGACTTTTTCAAAGGGCTGGCCGTTCTTTTCATACATGGCAAACAGAAAGAACGGCAGCATCACAAGCACCATACACAGCGAGGCGGTGCTGGTGCTGATATAAGATTTGAGCAGGAAAAACAGCGGAACGCCGACCAGTGCGCCGCTGCCGAAACAGATGAGCTGTCTCTTGGTGAGGTTGAACATCACCTTGGTTTTTACCTTGCTCAAATCCTTTGGCACGTTGACATAGGCCATAGAGGAAAGCCTCCTTTCATGGGTTAGTGGGCATTAAACACGCTCTTGGCAAGGCTGCCGGTCTTAAAGAGGGTGAAGCACAGCAGCACCGTATAACCCATGCAGGTCCAGATTGCCGCGCTGATGTCGCTCTCCAGCGCGATGTTCTGCACCAGAACGGCATAGATGCCCACGCAGATGATAATGAGAAATGCCTGAAAGCCCAGGGCAAACAGCGAACGGAGATAATTCTGGCCCATCTGTCCCCATTCCCGATTGAGCATGGTCGCCATCGGGATCGGGGCCACGGAAGTCACCAGATAGATCTCCACCATACGGCCATACACGATGATGAAAATACAGATCGTCAGCGCCCACATGGTAATACCCACGAAAAGGCTCTGGAACCAGAGACCGAACAGCGGCCCTAAATCCATCTCCATCAATCGCGCCTCCATATCTGTGACCACACTGGAAATGTCAATGGAGGCATCTGAGATGATGACGCCCGCTGCGTTATTGACCACGCTCTGAGCCACATCAAATACGCCCATGACAATGTTCCAAGTGTTGGCGACGATGAGAATGGCACAGGCCGTTTTGAAAATCCACTTGAAGAACATCCAGGTATCCACATCGTGGAGATTGTTTTTGTCCGTAATCAACTGGATCAACTCCAGCGTCATCACAAAAGCCAGGATGACACCGGCAATCGGGACAATGACTGTTTCCGAAAGGTTCTGCACCATCGAAAACACGCCGCTGTTCCATGCCTGCGGAGTAGTTCCCACCTGGGTGGAGATTTCCCCGACCTTCTGGTTTACATGGTCGAACATCCCGGACAGGTTACTCATAATACCGCTGACCAGCAGTTCTTTGAGCCACTCTGTGATGGAATCCCATAAGAAATCCAAACGCTTGACCTCCTTTCTTGCCCCTCTCGCATAAAGCGGAAGGGGCAGAGGATTTCTTGAGGCTCAATGATTGTCCGAACCGTCCGAGGCCGGAAGTTCAATCCGAAGACATTCCGGTGCCAGCGCCGCAATATTGCCGCCCGCCAACACCATATCCAGGCCGCGCCGCTTCAGGCTTTCGTCCTCGTTTTCGTAGCCCTCCAACAAGGTGATAGCACCCCAGATACCCAGACCAGCGCCAATGGAAATGACAAGGATTTGCATGATTTCCTGTACCGTATATTCCGGCTTGGAAAGATCGTTCGGTTTCATAAAAGCCTCCTTACACTGAATGGTTGGTGAACGGGTTGCAGGGGTTCGGGATTAACCGAACAGGCCGGACAGCAGGGGAACCAGGGTGATGCCGATGAGGGCCACGCCGC
>OLOG01001166.1_pt1 | contig 17626 bp, 17 predicted proteins | sample 1672351 | NCBI WGS metagenome assembly OLOG01 (sample SAMEA3136674, study PRJEB25190) | human gut metagenome | biome: human gut; feature: human-associated habitat; material: faeces | place: Austria | collected 2013 | reverse complement strand
GTATGTTTCTCTGCGGTTTTTCAGCTTTCGCAAACCGGCCGATTCGCCGGTCTCCGACCGGCAAAAAGCAGGATTTATAAAAACAAGCGCACAGCCTCAAACCCGCTCCGAAAAAATACTGTGCATTTTTACCGCCGCTTTTACCTCTAATATATTATATATATGAGATTTTCGGGTGTCCGAAAAAAGTTTCCGTTTTTTGAATCAAGCCAAGAATCTAAAAGAAACCGTTCGCCATATCTGCTAAACTATAAGCACAAAGAGAAGAAAGAATCTCACGGCTCAGCTGTGAGATACAACAAGAACGAAAGGACGAAGCATTATGTTAGATCCCCAAAAGGTTAAAATCGGTATTGCCCCCATCGCCTGGACCGAAGACGATATGCCCGAAATGGGCGCGGAGAACAGCTTCCTGCAGACGATCAGTGAAATCGCTCTGGCCGGTTATGTTGGCACCGAGATCGGCTGCCAGTTCCCGCGTGATCCGGCGATTCTGAATAAGGAGTTTGGCCGCCGCGGTATTTCCGCCATCACCGGCTGGATCAGCACCTACTTAAATGAACTGCCGATGTGGCAGAACGAGCGTGCATTTGTTGACCACATGAACTTCCTGAAGTCGATCGGTGCTACGATTATCAACACGTCTGATCAGTCGTTCTCCATTCAGCATCAGTGGAACACTCCTCTTTCCAACAAGAAGGTGTTGAACGACGATGAGTGGGAGGTACTGACCAAGGGTCTGGATCACCTCGGCAAGATCGCTTATGACAGCGGCATGAAGATTGTGTACCATCATCACATGACGACTACCGTGCAGAAGACCGACGAAATCGACCGTATGCTCGCTATGACCGACCCGAAGTACGTCAGCATGATTTACGATACCGGTCATCTCACCTTCTCCGGCGAGGACCCGATCGAAATTCTCAAGAAGCACCACGACCGCATCGGCCATGTCCATCTCAAAAATGTCCGCAAGCCTGCAATGGACAAGTGCTACGCTGAGAACAAGAGCTTCCTCCGTTCGATTCCGGAAGGCGTATTCACCGTTCCCGGCGATCCGGAAGGCTGCGTAGACTTCCCGACCGTATTCAAGCTGCTCGACGAGTACAACTACGAGGGCTGGCTGGTCGTAGAGGCTGAGCAGGATCCGGCTATCGCAAATCCGCTCGAGTACGCCCGCATGGCCCGCGCCTACGTCAAGGAGCACACCGGACTGTAAGTTAACCCACTATTTTTAATAGAAAAGATCACAAAGGAGAGTATTCCTATGAAAAAGCTGAAGATTGGTATCATCGGTGTAGGTCGTCTGGGTTACGAGCATGCCTGCAACATTGCAAACCGCGTTCCGGGTTCGGAGCTGGTAGCTATCGCAGATGCAAACTTCGACCGTGCAAAGCAGGTCGCTGAGGAACTGGGCGTTACCGCAGTGTACAACGACCCGAAGGCGCTGTGCGCCGACCCGAACGTCGAGGCCGTTGCCATCATCACCAACACCGCTTCTCACGTTGAGATGATCAAGATTGCCATGGACGCCGGCAAGCACGTTTTCTGCGAGAAGCCGCTGGCTGACACGGTTGAAAAGTGCAAGGAGGCCGAGGCCATCATCGCCGCTCACCCGGAGCTGACCTTTATGCTGGGCTTCATGCGCCGCTATGACCACTCCTATCAGGTAGCCAAGAAGAAGATGGAAAACGGCGACATCGGTGATGTTATTCTGGTTCGCTGCTACTCGCAGGACCCGATTTCCATCATCGAGGGCACGCTCGAGTACGCTCCGCGCTCCGGCGGTCAGTTCATCGATATGTCCATTCATGACTTCGACCTGATTCGCTGGCTGACCGGCTCCGAGGTCAAGGAGCTGTGGGCAACCGGCGGCTGCTACGAGTTCAAGCAGTACAAGGACTGGGACGACGGCGATAACGTTTCCGGCCTGATGAAGATGGAAAACGACGCTATGGCGTTCTTCTTTGCCGGCCGCGCAGCAGCTCACGGCTCTCATGTTGAGACCGAGATCGTTGGTACCCGCGGCACCCTGCGTATCGCTTCCGTTCCGACCGACTCTCTCGTAGAGGTTATGAGCCAGCACGGCGTATGCCGCGAGTGCTATCAGGACTTCATCACCCGCTGGCACGATGCATACATCACTGAGATCGAGGAGTTCTGCGACTGCGTAGCAACCGGCCGCAAGGCAACTCCGGGCGTTATCGACGGCACCCAGTCCACCAAGATCGCCTTCCGCTGCAAGGAGTCCTTCCTGACCGACAACAAGCTGACCCTCGAATAATCGTTCTCGAAACTGCATTCTTATTCCACATTCAATTTATTCTCTCTTATTTATATCAAGTCTCCAAACAGAATACAAATATAATTTTCTCCACAAAAGGACAGAAGGTACTTGGACCCTTCTGTCCTTTTGCTTTCCATCACTGCAAAGAACCCCAAAGGGCGCTCAGAGAAGCGCCCTTTGGGGTTATGGAAAGACCTGACTTTTATCAGACCGATCGCACTTTTTTATCGCGGAGTTTTACCATAAGCTGCTGAAGCTCGGCGGCTGCCCGCCCAATCAGGTTGCCGCACTTCAGCCCGCGATACGCGATTACGACTGCGCCGCGTACCTCAGCGATTTCACCTATCTTACCCAGCCGTATGCCGGGGTGTGTGAAACGCTCGCGGAGCTGAACCGCCGCGGCATCAAGAACGCCGTTCTGACGAATAAGCCCAACGCCGTTGCCTGTACACTCATCGACCGATTTTTCGGAGATGCGATGGAGCTGTGCGTCGGACAGACGCCGGAGACCATCTCCAAGCCCGATCCGCACTCGATGGACTCTGTGCTCGAGCGTCTGGGCATACCGCGTGAGCAGATACTCTATGTCGGTGACACCGATGTGGATATGCAGACCGCACGCAACACACAAACGGCAGCCGCGGCTGCCGCATGGGGCTATCAGACGCTCGAAATGCTGCTGCCCTACCATCCGGAATTCATCGTCCGCAGACCGGAACAGCTGCTCACGATTTTTTAGGAGGAATTCACCATGTTTTCGGAAATGAAAAAAGAAATCATCGAAGCCGGTATCCTGCTCGACCGCTATGAGCTGGTATCGCTGACCTGCGGCAATCTGAGCGTGCGCATGCCGACCGGCGAGATTCTCGTTACGCCGTCCGGCATGATGTATGAGAAGATGGTCGAGGATGATATGATCGTCATGGATATCGACGGCAATGTGATCGAGGGCACCCGTAAGCCCTCGTCCGACACGCCGGCTATCCTGCATATCTTCCGCGAGCGTCCGGACATCAACGCCGTTATCCACACCCACCAGCCGTACGCGACTGCGGTTTCGCTCATTCCGGGCCTGACCGAGTTCCGTGTATGCATTACCGCGCTGGCCAATGCCGCCGGCGGCAATGTGCCGATCACGCCGTATTCGGCTGCCGGATCGATCGATATGGGCATTGATACCGTCAAGTACGTCGGCAACGGTCATGCCGTTATCCTGTCTCAGCACGGCGTCATGACGGTCGGCAAGGATCTCAATCAGGCGCTTTACGCTGCGGTCTACCTCGAAGAAGCCGCAAAATGCTATCTGGCTGCCCGCGCAGCCTGCGTCAACGGCGAGATCAAGCAGATGAGCAACGCGCAGATTCAGCAGCTGGTTGACGTATTCCAGTATTACGGTCAGGGCACTGCCAAGATTCCGGAGGATCTGGTAAAGCGCATCGACTGACCAATCTCACACAAACTACCAATTCACTTAGTCAAAAAATTTCCAAACCAAACCATATCACCAACACCCCTCTAATAAAATCAGGACGGAAGGTCTCTCGAGCCTTCCGTCCTGATTTTTTGATTTATTCTGTTGATTAATCGATCGGCGTAAATTCGCCAAACTGCTCGGTGCCGGTCACGATTGCCTTTCCGTTTTCGACCATCACCACATAATTTTCCTCATAACTGTTATCCAAGTCGTCTATCTTCATCACATTGACATAGTATCCGCCCGCCGGACGGCTTTCCACAAAATTGACACGGCTGTTCGTCCAACCGGTTGTCTGGCAGTAATTCAGCGCGGCCTGTGATGCCATATCCTCCGGCCGGGTCTTCTCCTGCTGTCCGCCTGCACTCTTTTCGTAATTCAGAATGGTATCCACATTCGCTTTTTCCGTGGCATTCAGCATGTCGTTGGAGTACGCACTGTCCGCATGATACCACTCCGCCGAGGCAAAGAAAATTTTCCATTCATCCGTGGTAAAAGTATAGCCGTGCCGCGCATAAATCTCGTTGCGCACTGCCGCAACCTCATTCTGTGTCAGCTTGGACAGATCATCCGTGGTAATGGTTTTCGTGTCCGTCGGCCACAGTTTATTGCTGCCAATTACGGTATCGGTCAGCGAAAGGTCGATAGACTTGGTCGCTGTGCCATCGTACAGCATGTAGGTCGGTGCCGCCTGTTCTGCCGCTGGCTCCTGCTGGGTCTGCGCTGCTTCGTCACCGAACGTGCAATGGAACGCAAACGGTGCAATGCTTTCGTCCCAGTCATCCGACGAGCCGGTCAGCGTGATGTCAAAATCCGCCTTTTCCAGCGCCGGGAAGGTGATGATGCCGGTCGTACTCGCGCCGACCATCAAATCCGACTGCAGCTCCGGATAATCCGCATAGGAGTTATACTCCCGCTCGAACTGCTTGCCGTTCTGCACGATTTTTGCGCTGGAATCGTAGATACTGAACGCTGCTGCACCGTTGTTCGTCACCGTAACCGCAACGCGCGTTTCCTTTTCCGCTAGCTCCACCGAGTCGACCGAAACCGTGTAGCCGCACTGTGTCTGCGCCGCTGTCTGCACCGTAGCGGTGTACAGCGTCGGCGCACAGGCCTCCTGATAGGTTACCACCTCTACCGAATCCGCAATGATCGCAGGCGCGGTAATTTTGCTGCCCAGTGCGTTTTCGCCCTCGTATTTACCGGAAACACTGCCAGAAATATGCACATAATCATCATCCTGCAGCTTGAGCGAGGTGTCCTTGCAGGCTACGATCGTGTTGCGCTCTCCGTTCTCCGGGTCTCCCCACATCTGGAAATACACGCCGTCGTCATCGCACTCTGGCTCGTTGAACACACGGCCGTACAGCTCGAGCGTGCGGCCCTTGAACGAATCCGGATCGCTGTACATCTGCGTGATCTCGTCCTCGCTCATCGGCGAGGTGTCGGCCGGTGTGCTTGAGCCGCAGCCGGATAACAGCAGCAGCATGGCAAGCAAACCGCAAATCTTTTGTTTCATGATTCTCCCTGCTTTCTTTTACTTGTTTAATAATTCCTGCATGTGCTGGCTTGCCTCTGTGATCGACATGCCGGCCACCGAATACGTTTCGTAATCCTGCCGGATTGTGTCCCGCGTGGTGCTGTCCATCACGCGATAGCACTCGACCTCCTTCTCAAAGCCGTCCGAGGTTGTCAGCGTGCGCGTTCCGCTCTGGTAAGCGTACACCGTCGTTGCACCCGCCTGCGAAAACGGCTTGGTCGTGATGAGCACGTACTGCTCATCGCCAGGGTACACATTCATATCGATGTAACCCTGCAGCAGCGACGGGATAAAATCATTTGTCACGTTGTTTGCCAGATACTCATACGTACCGGTCCGCGACTCCTGCGCCGCGCCGATTGCCTCGCCCACTGCGCTGATGACGCTGTTTTTGCTGTTCGCGGCAGAGTTTTTCAGCTTGTACTGCAGATAAAATGTGCGCTCCTCCGCCTTATCCACAGCACTTATTGCACCGGACATGCCGCCCGAGTAGTCCGAACGGTATTTCTTGTCCAGCTCGTCCATCTTCTTCTGGTCGTCACAGATCTGATCCCACGCCGTGAGCACGTCCTTCATCTGCTCTGTCTCCGGAAACGCCTGCCTGTAGATTGTGAGATAACGGTCGAGCTGTGTGCGGTCGTCCTGTTCGATCAAATCCGGTAGCATCTGCTGATAATAGGCGTACACCCAGTTCTCCTTCACGTGGGAGAGCTTTTTCGCCGCCTTCTCGGTTTTCTCCTTGCTCAGTGCCTTCTCGATTTTCCGATTCGCGCGTTTTTGCTGACGCGCCAGCTTTTTCGCAGCCTTTTCTTCTCGCTTCTGCTGTTTTTTCTCCTCCTTCCTTTGCTTTTCTGCTTCCTTCTGCTTCTCAGTTTCAGCCTGTGCCGCCGGCTCGGCCTCCGTCTGTTTCTCCTTGGTTTCGGCCTCCTGCTTCTTCTGTTCCTCGGCGGCCGGCTCGGCCTGCGCGTCCTTTTCCGAATCCGCAGATTGGGGCTGCGCCGGTTCGGTTTCTTCCGGTGCCGTCGTATTTTCCGCGGTCTGCGGCTCGCTCTGCTCTGCCGGTGCCGCCTCCGCTGAGGTGGTCGTGCTGCTCTCCGGTGCGGTGACAACCGCCCATACCACGAATGCGACACAAAGTGTCGAAACAATGAGTTTCGTCCGCAGTTTCAGCTTGTACCTCGGATATTTGTGATTGAAAATCAGCCGCGCGACTGACAGTCCAATGCCGATGGCCGTACCGAACGGCGGCATGACAAACAGAAGCACAATGCTGATCGGCCACCGCAGGATCAGCGGCAGTTTGCGCTCGTCGGTCGGCTCTGCCGCAGGGACCGTCTGCTCTGCCGTTTTTTTCGGTTTCTTCTTAAATAACATACTGTATCACCCGCTTTGTACTCACTCTGCGACGTCTGTCATTCCGTCGGACGAATCCGTTTCGCCGTAAACCGCCATGAACAGACCCGCCGAAATCAGATTCGGCACTTCTTTGCCGTTAATCTGCACCGAATCCACCTGGAACGTATCCCCGTAGATGCCAAACACAATGCGAACCTGTACCTGCTCGCCGGAATACGTGCAGTTTCCCTGAAAATCGGCTCGCTCCTGCGTACCTTCCTCGTATGCCTTCCATTTGGGTGAGCCAAAGAAATTGTCGAACGCATCGCCTACCGTAACCGTTGTGCTATACTGCGACAGATACGCATTACGCACCTTTGCCGTATCGTCCAGTGCCGGAGACAGTGCAGACAGCGTGCAGGCTGCCGCTGCAATGATCAGCACAGCGCTGATGATCAAGCCGTTGCGCCGTGCATGCCGCATGCGCTTGTACAGCTGATACGGATTGACCGGCGCCGCAGGCTCGAAAATCTTGCGGACATACGCCGCCAGACACATTGCTTCCTCGGTCTGCCGCATGTTTTTGTTCAGCTTACCGTTCGTCTCTGCCTGCACGGTCAGCAGTGTGTCCTCCATGTGGATAGTGTACGTGCCGTACCGACCTGCAATGGCAGGCTGTCCGTATTCGTCATAAAACAGATTGCGGTTATCCGGATACTGCATTTCTTCCCGCAGTTTCTGGTAAATCGTTTCATAATCCATGGATTCCGGCAATGTAAACTGACTGCCGCCTTTTTTATACTGCCCGATCACATGGAAAGCGCGTCCCCAGAATGTCCATACCAGATACGCTACGACCGCAAGAATCATAATTGCGCCTATCATACTAATTTCCTCCGTCTCTTTTACTGTGGGGCGGTGCCCCTGTGAGTTACTTCCATTATACGCTATAAGTTTATATATTTCCACCCTAAAAGTTCATTTTTCATTACAACTGTACGGGGTACACTAAATAGAAAGAATGAACGGAGGAACAGCATGGACTGGGTGGCTATCGGAGGACGTATCCGCAAGCAACGCGAATATTTAGGACTGACACGCGAGCAATTTGCTGAAAAACTGGATATTACCCCCAAGTTTTGTGCAGATATTGAACTGGGAACCAAGGGTATGTCCGTGCCGACGCTGTGCCGTATCGCGACCACGCTCAGCCTGTCCACCGACTATATCCTGTTCGGAAAACAGGAGAAAAAGGATAAATCCTGGGTATTCAAAGCGCTTTCTCCGATGGTGGAGAGCGTCACGCCCAGTCAGCTCCCCTATCTGGAATCCGTGATGAAAACTGTTATCCGCGCGATGAATCATAAAGAAGAAAAATAATTTTTCACCCTCGTACTATGTGCAAAAAAGAATTTCCCGTTTCAACTGATTCAAATTCCGTGAAATTTCAAATCAGCCGAAACGAGAGCATTCTCAGCAGTTCCGTCCATTTTACTCAGGCGGAACTGTTCATTTTCGCTGTTTTCAGTATTCGTCACGCTCGATGAATTCGAGCATTGCTTTGCGCTGAATGCGCCAGCGATTCCCGACGCGGAACGCCGGAATTTCATTTGCGTGCAGCAGCCGCAGCATAGTGCCGCGGCTGACCTGCAAAATCTGCTGACACTCATGCAGTGTCAAAACATCGGGATATTGGTCCAGATTCATGCTTATCAGCCTTTCTATGCAGTTTATTGTACTGTTTTGCACAGAAAAGGCTGATTTGTTATTTAGATACATCCTTATCGCGCAGCACATGGATTGCTGCCGCCACCGCCGCGACAAATTTAATGCCGAACAGCAGCGTGTTCTTGATTACTTTCATTGGGTCACCACCTTTCTTAATATGCATAGAGCAGCTCGCCAGTCATTTCGTGGAGCAGGGTCGGATCGTAGAGCATTTCCTCAATCTCCTCCTCCGAGCAGCCGTAGTCGAGCAAAGCCTGTATCTCATCAGCGGAAACGCCGAATGCTTTGGCGACGCTGAAAAGATCATCATAGTTTGCGGGAGTATCCTCGTAGTAACTGCGATAGTAAGGATATTTACGCCACCAGTGCTCGAAAGTCGTGTGCGATGTAAAACTTCCTGTGGTGATTTGTCCCGCTCGGTCGATTTTCAAAATCTCGCCCTCCTTCGGTTCGAGAATATCGGTGGATGCTTTCAGCCGCAGCTTCTTTATAGCTTTGCAGAGGATTTCCTGCGTTGAAGCATAAATCAGAAAACCATCGTAGAACATAACGCAAAGCGGGTTATCGCCAACGATGAACCAGATAGCGTTATCCTTATCCAGAACGGTAAACACAAATGAACCCTCGACCTTTTCAGCCATAGCTTGCAGGCTGTCAAAGTCGAGGGCTTTCTGCTGTTCGAGAAGCTGAACGGCAATATAGCTGTCCGTTTCAACGCTCGTCAGCGGCAGTTTTTCCGCTACACGAAGTTCTTTGTCGTTCCAGAGTACACCGTTATGTGCAAGAGCAAATGAATCGCCGTCAACTTTACCGAGAAACGGATGATTGTTCTGGTTAAACTGTGCATTACCCTGTGTAGTCATGCGGGTATGTCCCATGACCACGTTTACGCCGTGCGGAATGTGAATTTTCATCTTCCGAGCGGGAACTGGGCGTTTGTAGATGCGCAGACGGTCATTGAAGTTGTACGCAATGCCGGTCGCGTCCGTACCACGGACTTGGCATTCTCTTGCGAGCACGTTCAAGATTTTGTTCTTCGTATGGGTGCTAAGACACTCCTTAAAGTCGATTAAGCCGAATAAACTGCACATATTACTCCTCCTCCGAAGTGTTTACAGGTTCATTAACGTAAAGACGGCGCTCCTTCAAATACTGGATCAGCTCCGGCTCCTTGATTTCGTCAAGGAAGTCAAACCAGCTAAGCTCTTGCACGGCAGTGTCGGACATAGAAATGGCCACCTCGACGAGATGGTTGACCATCTGCAAGGTGGCTTTGAGGGTATTCAGCTTCAAAGTTCCGCGGAACATTCTGATTTCCACAGTATCCGAGTTGGTAAGGTTGACCGCTGTGTAACGTCCGGCACATGAATTCTTTGCATGGCTCATCTGTTCGGACGGGGTGAGGCGGATACCGTATCGAGCCGCCCAACGGTTCATCTGGCTCTGTGTGCGGCGGCTGAACCGCAGCAGTTCCGCCCAGAATTTCTCTACAAAGTAGAGCAGGCGGGCAATTGCGGCCTCCTGCTGTTCATAGGTACAGCCGAATGCCAGACGCGAGATGTGAACATGAAGGCCGCAGGTGCCCGCCGCGTGGCTGAGGTACCCCATGCTCTGCGCTGTACGCAGGACTTCTGCCCACGGCATTTCGTTCAAATGGTATTCGAGCGTCATCGGGTGAGTAACGAGCTCCAATCCTTCATCCAGACTGCCGTCCGTCTTTATGTACAGATTTTCGCCGTTAGCATTGGCGATGTTCAACAACTTCTCTGCGTTGCTGTTTACCGTGCCGCCGTTATCAATCTCCAGCTCGACACCGAAGTGCCGCAGGCTCTTGCCGTGAAATACGAGATCCGGGGTGTAGTTGTATTCATGGATAATGTCGTTATGCTCGTCCCAGCAGGAGGAGCAGTAGACATTGTCATCGTTATCCCAATAGGCACGGTCGCGGCTGATAATGCGTCCGCAGTCCTCACAGCGGATATAATACTCATCAAAACAGTGATCGCAGAGCGTGTGTGTATCGTCCTCGACAGCATTTTCCTCGTAAATTCGCTCGTTACAGTAGTCGCAGACTACGGTCAGACGATCAGCACAGCTTTCACAAAGCCAGTCACCTTCTACTTGGTACATGGTATCGAGCGGGTGCTCGATACCGCAATTAGCACAAATTCGAGTTTCTTTCACTGGTAATTCCTCCATTTCAGTTGGTTAATACTCCGAAGCTAACAGCATGGTGCTGTGCGTTTTGTCATCAATGACATACACTTTAGCATCTACCGCGCACTTACAATGCACATCAAGCTCGTAACGGTATGGCGGCTGCTCCTGCTCGTGGACGATGTGCTGAGCGGTCGGCGTTTTCGTCAATGTGAACACTTGCAGATAATCTTTTTGTGCAGTCCGCATAGCAGCAATCATTTGCCACATGAGAACCATCAAAGCGTCCGGTATTTCGCTCTGCACGCCGCGTGTGATATACTTGGGATTTTCAAACATAATTTCCTCCTCAAAACGCGAAAATCCCACTGAAAGCATTTGCTCTCAGTGGGATTAGTGATGAGTTTGTCCACAGCATTGTGGACAAACTGTGCGGTTATTGACTTGTCGTGCGTCTCTGCGGTACACCCGCTCGCCGCAGCGGTCGCAGAGTGTGGTATACTCCTCAGCGCAAGCGTAGCACAACGCATCTTTGCCGAGAAGGATGCGTTGCGTGCTCGGTTTGCTTTTTCCACAGCAGAAGCAAATAAAGCACTTTCCCGCCACGATTATCCCTCCTTTCCGTTATATATAAATAATATATCAACGAAAAGTCGGTTGTTGCGGTACTGCGCTACTGCAGTCTGCTGCCCTGCATATTCTCCAGATACTTCCTGCGATACCGAATCGGCGGCAGACCGACCAGCTTCGCAAAAATGGCGTTGAAGTGGTTTACGTTGGTGTAGCCGACGATGGCGGCAATCTGCGTTGCGCTGTAATCGGTCGAAATGAGCAGGTTCTGCGCCTCGCCGACACGGCAGCGTATCATATAATGGATGGGCGACATACCGGTGATCTCCTTAAATATATGCGCCAGATGATATGGCGACATGGACAGCGCCTCTCCAATATCCTCGAGCGTCAGCTGCTCGGTGAAATGCGTGCCGATGTACTGCCGAATGCGGTTCGCCAGCACCAGATTATGCGGCTGATCGGCGGCGCGCGCATCCGGCGGCAGATTGGCCGACAGCAGCACCAGCGCCGGCAGCAGCTGTGACACAATTTCGTCTGAGTAGGACGTGCGTCGTTCCGCGTGCTCATAGATCATTTCACTGAGCGCCTGAATGTGGTCAATCTCGTCCATCGCCGGACGCACAAAGCCGTTTTCCGCTCGGGTGAAATGCCCTTCCGGCAGTCCGCGCAGCTGCAGACCGGAAATGCCAAAGCAGAACGTGCCGATCTCGTGCTGCAGGGACGAGGTGACTTCGTGCAGATCACCTTGATTATATAGTAAGATATCACCCGTGCGGATCGGATAGCTGTAGCCGCCCGCGATGTACTGTCCGGCACCCTGATAAACATACAGCATTTCCGTGAACCGCTCGTGCCGATGAATGGCGCGTGTGACAGTCGATGCCGCTACGATCTGCTTGGTGGCGTACAGCAGACTCGGCGTCTGACCGGATACAAAACGTATTTCTTCCGCCATGCTCTTTCCCCCTGTGTGAATATGGGTATAGTATAGCGTATTTTTACGCAGACCGCAAGAATCCGTATAAACCAAATTGATACCCCCGCTTTTTGTGCAATATTTCGAGATTTTTCACAAAACAAAACGCAAGAAGAAAGAAACATCATATCCGCCGAAATAGTATAATAAAATCATCAAAAAGAACAAAAACTTCACAGAAACAGTGAAAGGAGTTTTTAATTATGAGCATTCAAATCTGCGGCGCACCCTGCTGCTGGGGTGTAGATGACCCCAAGAATCCGTATTTACCGCTCTGGACGCGCGTACTGGAGGAAGCCGGCAAAGCCGGTTACAGCGCCATCGAGCTTGGCCCTTACGGCTACCTGCCCATCGACGCAGAGCTGGTCGCCAACGAGCTTCGCAAGAACGGTCTCGCCATCGTGGCAGGCACCATTTTCCACGATCTGCTCGATGCGGACAATCAGGAGAGCGTGCTGCACGCGGTTGACGACATCTGCCGCCTGATCACCGACCCCAAGCTGCCGGTGCTCAAGACCCACGACGGCCAGAAGTTCCCCACGCCGTACATGACCGTTATGGATTGGGGACACGACGAGCGCGACTACGCCGCAGGCCATCCGGACACCGCGCCGCGTCTGTCGGACGAGGAATGGGCGCGCTTCATGGGCAACGTCCGCGCTGTATGCGAGCGCGCAAACAAATGGGGCGTTCGTCCGGTCATCCATCCGCATGCAGGCGGCTACATCGAGTTTGCAGACGAGATTGCAAAGGTTGTCCGCGATATTCCGTACGAGGTTGCCGGTCTGTGTCTGGATACCGGTCACCTGTACTATTCGCACATGGACCCGGTGGAGTACCTCAAAAAGTACGCTGACAAGCTGGATTACGTCCACTTCAAGGACGTAAACGAAACCGTTTACCGTCAAGTGCTCGGTGAGCGCATCCGCTTCTTCGACGGCTGCGGCAAGGGTGCCATGTGTCCCATCGGCACAGGTTCGCTCGACTATCCGGCCATCAAGCAGGCGCTTGCAGATATCGGTTATTCCGGTTACATCACCATTGAGCAGGAGCGCGACCCGCGCAACTCGGACACCAGTCTGCGCGATGTCAAGGCCAGTGTAGACTATCTGAAGTCGGTCGGCTACGAAATCTGATCACACCCGAGCGAGGAGCACGGCTCTTCTCTCCCGTGCTCCCGCTCCACTCTCTCAATAGTTCAAACACAATATTTAATATTCATGTAGTTTTTAAGGAGGATTCTTTATGTATTACGGTGAAAAACGAGTAGAAAATCCCATTCGCTGGGGCATGGTCGGCGGCGGCCGCGGCAGCCAGATCGGCTACATCCATCGCTCGGCGGCACTGCGCGACTTCAACTTTGAACTGGTTGCCGGTGCGTTCGACATCGATCCCGAGCGCGGCAAGGACTTCGGCAAGCAGCTGCATGTTGACCCGGACCGCTGCTATCCGGATTACAAGACCATGTTCGCAGAGGAGGCCAAGCGCCCGGACGGTGTACAGGCCGTTTCCATCGCAACGCCGAACGGTATGCACTACGAGGTCTGCAAGGCTGCTCTCGAAGCCGGTCTGCACGTTGTCTGCGAGAAGCCGCTGTGCTTCACTTCCGAACAGGCAGACGAACTGGTCAAGCTGGCCGAGGAGAAACACCGCGTTGTCGGCGTGACCTACGGCTACTCCGGTCACCAGCTCATCCAGCAGGCGCGCCAGATGATCAAAAACGGCGATCTCGGTGAAATCCGCGTTATCAACATGAGTTTCGCGTTCGGCGGCTACAACTTCAAGATCGAGGACAAGGTTCCGTCCGCAAAGTGGCGCTTTGACCCGTCCAAGGCAGGCCCGTCGTTCGCACTCGGTGATGTCGGCACGCATCCGCTGTTCATCATCGAGGCGATGATCCCGGACATGAAGATCGACAACCTGATGTGCACCAAGCGTTCCTTTGTCGAGGGCCGTGAGCTGGAGGACAACGCTTTCGTTATCATGAACCTCAAGGGCAGCGAAAACGTACAGGCAGGCGCTCAGGTATACTGCTGGGCAAGCTCGATCAACAGCGGCGCACGCCACTACCACAAGATCCGCGTGGTTGGCTCCAAGGCATCCCTCGAGTGGGATGATGAGCGTCCGAACCAGATGCTGTACGAGATCGAGGGTGAGCCGTCCCGCGTACTCGAGCGCGGCGCAGGCTACCTGACCGACGAGGCGCGTGTCGAGGACCGCATCGGCGGCGGCCATGCCGAGGGTCTGTTCGAGGCGTGGAGCAACCTGTATGCCCGCTTTGCAGTCGCTATGGCTGAGGCCGACAAGGGCGCTTACGGCGACTTCTGGTATCCGGATGTCAAAGCCGGCGCACAGGGCATCAAGTGGATCGAAAAGTGCGTGGAATCCGCAGACAAGGGTTCCGCGTGGGTGGATTACGAATAATTCCATCAACAGCATATCCCCAAGAATCTTCTGATAGCATTTCTTTTCTATTTTAATATCTGTTATTACCTGATTTCGGAGGAACGATTATGAAAAAGAGATTACTCGCTGCATTGGTATCCGGCGCGTTGATGATGAGCGCTCTCGCAGGCTGCGGCGGCAGCACCGCACAGACAAATAACGGCGGTGACACTGCCGACCAGACCACACAGCAGGATTACCATATCAAGGTCATTCTGAAAACGCTCGCATCCGAATACTGGCAGTATGTCGGCAACGGCTGCAAGCAGGCCGGTGAAGATCTGGGCGTTACGGTCGACGTTCTGGGCGCGAGCTCGGAAACCGCATATGACGAGCAGCTTTCCATGATCGAAACCACGCTCAGCGCGAACGACTGTGATGCAATGGTAGTTGCGCCGCTTCAGGCGGAAACCGTTGCAACACAGATTGCAAATACCGACCTGCCGATCGTGGCGATTGATACCGCCATCGACTCGGACAAGGTGCTCAGCTTTGTCGGTTTCAACAACGAGGAGCTGGCCGCCATGGGCGGCAAGGCTGCTGTTGAGGCGGCAAAGAATAAGGGCTGGGATAAGATTACCGCCATCGGCATCATGGGTGTGCAGGGCGACTCCACCTCGGAGGCACGCATTGCAGGCTTTAAGCAGGGCATTGCCGAGGCTGGCGGTGAGTATCTCTCTGCCGAGACGCAGTACGCAGACAGCGTAGCGGACAAAGCTGTTACCTGCATGGAGGCCATCATTCAGGCACATCCGGAGGGCGTATCCATCATCGTAGCGAACAACGATGATATGGCAGCCGGTGCCGCCCGTGCCGCAGCCGCATTCCCGGCGTACAAGAACACCATCTTTGTCGGCATCGGCGGCAATCTGGCGGGCATTGATGCTATTCTTGCCGGTCAGGAGACCATGACCGTTGCCGTTGACGGTTACGATGTCGGCTACCTCGGCGTGCAGGCCGCAGTCGATGCGCTGAACGGCAAAAAGCTGGACGAGTTCATTGCAACTGACGCTACCGTTGTAACGGCTGACAACGCCGCAGAACGCCGCGCTGAAGTAGAAAAGCGCCTGGGCCAGTGACCGAATCTCTGTATTCCAACGAAATAAAAATGCAGATACCGCCTCTTCAAAGGGGGAGGCGGTTTTCTGCGCCCAAAAATCAGCCCACACAGTAAAAAACAAGGGGGAAAACAACAAAATGGCATTTACTGTCGCAACCTTTATTGCGTTTACCGTGCTTGTCGCGGTGCTCTCGTGGTGGAAAACACGCGATGACGACCTGTCCACCAAGGAAGGCTACTTCCTCGCGGGACGCGGACTGCCCGGCATCGTTATCGCCGGTTCTCTGATGATGACCAACCTTTCCGCAGAACAGCTTGTCGGCACGAACGGACAGGCGTTTGCGGGCAATATGAGTACGATGGCTTGGGAGGCCACCTCGGCGTTCGCGCTGATCGTGCTGGCATTCGTATTCCTGCCCAAGCTGCTGCGCGGCGGCATCGCCACCATCCCGGAGTTCTTCGAGATGCGCTACGATACCTTCACCATGCGCCTGTTCTCGCTGCTGTTCCTCATCGCATATGTCGTTACCATGCTGCCGACCATCCTGTATTCGGGTGCGGTCGCACTGGTTAAGATCTTTGACCTTGAGAGTATGTTCGGCATCAGCTATTTCAGCGCCATCACCATCATCTGCATCGGCACCGGCATTATCGGCATGTGCTATGCCGTATTCGGCGGTCTGAAGGCAGTTGCGTACTCGGATACAATCAATGGCGTCGGTCTGATCATCGGCGGCTTCGCTATCCCGATCCTCGGCATTATCGCCCTCGGCAAGCTGGATGGCGGCGGCTTCATGGCTGGTCTGGATCACCTCATCTCCGCAACGCCGGAAAAGATGAACGCATGGTCCGCACCGAACGCACTTCCGCCGGAGGTACCGTGGCCGCTGCTGCTGACCGGTATGTTCGTCAACAACCTGTTCTACTGGGCAACCAACCAGTCCATCATCCAGCGTACCTTCGGTGCTAAGAACCTGAAGGAAGCACAGAAGGGCGCCGTATTTGCAGGCTTCCTCAAGATCATGACTCCGCTCATCATCGTTGTTCCGGGCGTTATCTGCGCACTGGCTTACCCGGGCACCAACTGGGGTTCCGGCGACTCCGCTTACCCGATGCTGGTAGCAGAGGTTATGCCGAAGCCGATCCTGGGCTTCTTCGCTGCTGTAATGTTCGGCGCGATCCTGTCCTCCTTCAACTCGGTACTGAACTCCGCATCCACCATCTACGCACTCGATATTCACCGTCCGCTGTTCAACCCGACCGCTTCCGATGCACGCATGGTTAAGATCGGTCAGAACTTCGGTACTGTAGTAGCAGTTGTTTCCACCATCATGTCCCCGTTCATGCTGTACATGGGCGGCATCACGAGCTTCGTAAACTCTGCTTTCGCTGCGTTCAACACCCCGATCTTTGTTTGCCTGCTGTGCGGCTTCTTCTGGAAGAAGGTTCCGGCTATCGCTGCTAAGATCGTCATCCCGGTTCACGTTGTACTGTACTTCATTCTCCAGTTCGGTCTGCGCAACGTAATCCCGGCACTGAACAACATCCACTACCTGTACTTCACCGCGATCCTGTTCGTATTCGATATGCTGCTGATGTGGGTAATCGTTAAGAAGCATCCGCGTGCAACTGATTTCGAGCTGAAGGACGTAGGCGCTGTAGATCTGACCCCGTGGCACAACGGCAAGATCTGGGCTGCTGTAACCCTGATCATCATGTGCCTGGCTTACGTAATCTTCTCTCCCCTTGGCTTCGGCAAGAGCGAGAAGACCACCTACCAGACCTACCTCGAGAACCAGTCCAACGCTTCGGTCGTTACCACCGTACAGGACTGATAAGTCAATATCGACTGACCTTCAAAGAGACCGCTTCGGCGGTCTCTTTTTTTTACCTGTCGCGAAACTGACGTTTCGCCGACAAGGTGTGTTCTGACTTCGCAGAACACGGGTCGTCCGAAAGTTCCTATGCAGAAACTTTCTCCCTCTAAAAGTGTAAAAAGCCAGATACATGCTCCGGCTTTTTACGAATTTGCACAGCAAATTCTATTT
>OLOG01001164.1_pt1 | contig 17655 bp, 20 predicted proteins | sample 1672351 | NCBI WGS metagenome assembly OLOG01 (sample SAMEA3136674, study PRJEB25190) | human gut metagenome | biome: human gut; feature: human-associated habitat; material: faeces | place: Austria | collected 2013 | reverse complement strand
TCTGTATGCGCAAGGATTGTACCATTCATTGCACTCTTATTCACGAAATCGATGCTCTTTCCTGCCAGATAATTCAAGCCGTCTAAATCTTCTTTTTCTTCCTGAATATACAACTCTTCCTGTGATTTTTCCACATTTACAACAGTTTCAAACATAATACGAGAACCATCCTGAATAAACTGTCCCATAGAATGAAGGTCTGTTGTCAGGTCCACTGCTGCCGGGAAGATACCTTTCTGATCTTTTCCTTCGCTTTCTCCATAGAGTTGTTTCCACCATTCACTTACATAATGAAGACTTGGTTCATAATTCGCCAGAACTTCTACCGATTTTCCTTTGCGGTGTAAAATGTTACGGATTGCTGCATATTTCAGTGCATCATTTTCTTCAAATGGTTTTTCCAATGCAAGTTCTCTTCCCGATGCAGCGCCTTCCATTAACTTCTCAATATCAGCTCCACTAACTGCGATTGGAAGCAAACCTACTGCTGTCAGCACAGAAAAACGTCCTCCGACATCGTCCGGTACAACAAAGCTCTCATATCCTTCCTCTGTTGCAAGTCCCTTCAATGCTCCACGCGCTTTATCTGTTGTCGCATAAATTCTTTTTGAAGCTTCCGCTTTTCCATACTTCTTCTCTAATAGCTCTTTAAAAATACGGAATGCAATCGCCGGCTCTGTTGTTGTTCCTGATTTGGAAATAATATTCACAGAGAAATCACGATCTCCAATTACATCGATTAAATGTTTGATATATGTACTGCTAATACTATTACCTACGAAATAAATCTCCGGTGTCTTACGAATTTCTTTTGAAACCATATTATAAAAATTGTGTCTCAAAAATTCAATTGCAGCTCTTGCTCCAAGATAAGAACCGCCAATTCCAATAACAACGAGTACTTCTGAATCCTGTTTGATCTTCTCAGCTGCCGCCTGAATTCTTACGAATTCCTCTTTGTCATAATCAACCGGCAGGTCAATCCATCCAAGAAAATCATTGCCCGCTCCCTCTCTTGACAGAAGAAGTTTCTTTGCTTCCTCTGCTAATGCTTTCATGCTATCTACTTCATGTTCGCCGATAAATGTATTCGCTTTTGCATAATCAAATGTTACTTTTGCCATAGATCTACACTCCTTTTTATCTCTGATCCGGATATCCTATCTTCTGAAGAAATACAATATCACAGTAAGAAGTTGTAAAAACCCTTACTGTGATATATTTTAGCAAACCCTTATTCGTTTCGCAAGGCAGACATCTGAATTTATGTACGCTGCGCTAAAAATTCTTCCAAAATCTCCCGAATCATTGCTTCTCTCGGTACTGCATCAGCCTCTGCTTCGATCCGCTCCTTCTCTTCTGTCAGAACTCTGTCCGATGTTTCCATCTGCAAATTCATTTCTGCAGTTGTTGTTGCAAGTGCTTCCTGTATCTGTACTGCCTCCGCAGATATCTCCTCTGTGCTGCTCTCTTCTTTTGTATCTGCCATGGGCTCACAAAGAAAAATTTCTCGATTCTTCTCGACATCTTCACTCACAAGCTGCTCATGCTCACAAGAAGCGCGTGATGCTGTCTCTTTTTGATATAGCTTTTCATACCGATGTGCACAAACATTTTCCAGATAATCTATCATATATGTTTTAGAAGATTTTAGCAGATATTTCTCATCAGTTGTGATATGTAAAAGAAACAAGAGCACCATCAGCACTGCACCACTTCCTGCATATCGATAAATCGCTTCTCCCATACCATACACAGAATAATGCATCCACGCACCGAGCACACCGAGCAATGAACTCATCCACATTGTCTGCTTTTGCATCTGCTGCCATGTATGCAGACGAAACCCTAAAATCCGATATTCGAAAACATACTTGTCCACAAACGCCCCAACATTCTGTACCTTATCACTAATCATACAGGCATGTTCATATTTTGCCCTCATTAGTTTCATTAGCTTATGTGTACTCTTATTCATGTTTCCAGATGCACGCACAAGTCTCTTCAGTGCAAATTGAGAAACCAGTTTACTGCAAACGCCTATTGCAGCCACAACTCCCATTACATAGAACATTACATTATAATCTACCATTGTTCGTAACATTGTAATTGTTCCCTCCTTCTTTACTTCTCTGTGTTTCACTGTGCACACATTATATCGCAAAAAAGAAAGAAAGGAAGTCTAAATCGTTCGCCACATTTCTACATTCAACTAACTGCTTTTTGTCGCATCTTATCAAATAATATTTTTCATACTAGCCAAGTTTTTTCAAAAGACATTTCACAAGCCTTACAGAATGGATAATTGCCTTCGCTTCAAACTCCGGATAATCTACCTCTGCACTATTGTCGGCTTTATCCGAAATTGCACGAATTATGACGCACGAAACTTTATTCAAGTATGCCGCATGTCCAATCGCAGCTCCTTCCATCTCTGTACACTTCGCTCCAAAGAGAGACACAAGTCTTTCTTTAACTGCATTGTCAGATATAAACTGATCTCCACTGACAATCCGTCCAGTATATGTATGGATATCCGGATTTGCCTCTGTATTCGCTTCGACTGCTTTTTCTATAAGCTCTTTATCTGCTGGAAAGGAAAATACATCCATATTTGGCACTTGTCCTACCGGATCTCCAAAAGTTGATGCATCCACATCATGCTGAACCATATCAGTAGAAATAACAATATCGCCGATATCAATTGCTGCGTCCAATGATCCCGCAATACCTGTATTAATCAGCTTATCCACATGAAACTTATCTACTAAAATCTGTGCACAAATTGCAGCATTTACTTTCCCAATGCCGCTCTTTACAATTACAACATTCTGACCACATAAATTTCCCTTATGGAAAACCATAGATGCATATTCTGTTTTTTCTTCTACATTCATATCAGAGATCAGAGTCTCGACTTCATCCTGCATTGCTCCAATAATTCCTATCATAATCTAGAATCTCCTTTTTATCTATCTCATAATTACTGCTATTATACAGACTCTCCAAGTCTTTTACAAGCAATAATGTCTGTATAAAGACAATCTCTATTAGCACTGACATTTATAGAAATTTTACATAATTGTAGCAATCCCAAAATGTCTTTGATATAATATCCTAGCAAATAAATCAGTAAATAATGGAGGATTTTATCATGGAACATATTATGGAGTACACACCAAAAGGTGTCTGCGCACGGCAGATTCTTTTTGAAATTGAAGATGATATCATTAAGTCAGTTAAATTTGTTGGCGGATGCCCGGGAAATACAGTAGGAGTTGCATCTCTTATTCAGGGAATGAATGTACATGAAGCAATTTCCCGATTAGAAGGAATTCGCTGCGGAACAAAATCAACTTCCTGTCCAGATCAGCTTGCTACAGCTTTAAAACTTGCATTAGAACAACAAGATAACAAATAAACAAAGAAGATATGTCATACAGATGTGCATATATTTGTATATATTTTATGAAAAGATACCTGTCCGTTACAAATTTCATTGTTTCGGAGAGGTGTTTTTTATTATTAGACACGAAACCTTTTAGATACGTTTACTGTATTCAAATGTTCCGCAAAGCATGGAAACTGTTTCTTTATTTCTTGTGATTCTTTTACTGAAATGCTATACTGAAGCTGATCTATAGAAGAAAAGAAATGATTTTTTAGGGGCTTTGCCCGCCGCTCTCATCTTTGCTCATTAAGAGCTGTATGGTATGTTGTTTACATATTATTATTTTTTAGTATTTGGTATAGTATGTTGTGAAAGCGGCGGGCAGAGCCCCTTGTTACAAAAATCATATTGTTGACGGGTTACTTAAATAACTTAATTGATTTGTGATAAATAATCTTGTTGATAGTTGCTGAATGAATAATTAAATGTAGAGACCTTCTGTCCAGGAACTGCTACTGTCTGTATGTGCCGTATGGAAACTTTTCACACGATAAAAATATCCAATCGGTACTGTTAGTGTTTTACTAGCTGTTACTGTGTAAGTGTTCGTTTTTGATGCAGAAAAATAATCCTGCTGTACCCACGCATTGCCTATTAAGCGCTCCACTCGAACTCCGACAGAAATTTTTGGTACATTCATTTCCCCAATAGTAACTCCTTTGGCATAAATCTTTCCAGTTCCTGTTTTGTTAATACTGGAAGTTCCCATCTGTAAATATACACCATACGGAACTTGTTCCGTATATCCTTCAGAATACGTTTCTTTTTGTGTATTCTCATTCGCTGATGCTATCACTGGAATTGATCCTATGCTACTAACAGTTAACATCAAAGCCATAAATTGAAGTATTCTTTTTTTCATTTTGATTGCCTCCTTTATATATTAGACAATCCATTTGCAAAAACCTTACACATTTTTATAAAAAAATTAAATTTTTTATTATTTTTTCCATTTCTTTTTTCTCAATCTGACCTGCTATACAATACCATGTATCGTCATACACAAATTCTACTATATACTTTTTTTCTGCACTATCTTTTATTACATGCTCTGAAATATTTATTTTAATCCCATTAGTTGAAATATAAAATTGAGACACTAATTTATCTTCAATATCTGCAGAAAGTTTACCTTCTGTATAATGTTTTTTTATAAAATAAGAAACTGTTTTATCTCCTGCTCTATAATATAAATAAACATCTTGTGATGTTTCATCTAATACACTCTCCTCAAACACCATCCCCTCCGGCAGATATCCCAATCTTACCGGATCAAATCCTAATTCATCTTTAATCTGCTGATATGCTTGCTCTTCCGCATCCATACTATCCATTCCAGATTCGTTTCTCGTTCCCTCTACTACTCCATTTACAGTAGTACGATTTCTTTGACCAAATCTTTCTTTTATGATTTCTAACGCCTGTTTTGGTCCTCCGACACTGGCAATAGTAAAGCCAGAGGTCACTGCTATTACAATTCCGATTCCCGCAGCCGCTGATACAATATTTTTCTTCCAACTGCCAGATTTTGTACGTCTGTTTTTCTTTCGCTGAGATTCTTTTGAGGCAGCGTCTAGCTTTCGCTGCCTTTGGAGTTCTTTCCCAAGCTTCAACGCTTCTCTGTCTTCTTCGGATAACTGTGCATAAAGCTGTTCCTGAAGTTCTCTCTGTTTTTCATATTCCTCAATTCGCTTTTTCAGACGTTCTTTCATTTCCGGTGTCGGTTTTAGCACAGGATGATTAGCCATCTCTGTCTGTTCAGAAGATTCGGAAGGATTTTTTATTCTATTCTCACTTGATTTCTTGCATAATTCTTTCTTTTCATCCATACATCAGCCTCTTTCTTTCTGATTATCTTGCACTTTTTTTTAAATCTGTTAAGATAATCGTAGAAAATATTAGGAGGGGAACTTTATGAAACGCATCATATTAACCGGCGGTGGCACTGCCGGACATGTTACACCGAATATTGCCCTGCTTCCTCGTTTGAAGGAACTCAATTACGATATCCATTACATCGGTTCCTACAATGGAATCGAAAAAGAACTAATCGAACAATTCGGAATACCTTATCACGGAATTTCTTCCGGAAAGCTTCGCCGCTACTTCAGCATGAAGAATTTTTCTGATCCGTTCCGCGTATTAAAAGGATTCAGCGAAGCTAATAAATTAATAAAAACACTTAAACCGGATGTCATATTCTCAAAAGGCGGCTTCGTATCTGTCCCTGTTGTTATGGCAGGAAAACGAAGACACGTTCCTACAATTATTCATGAATCTGATATGACACCAGGTCTCGCTAACAAACTCTCCATTCCTTCCGCGACAAAAGTATGCTGCAATTTTCCGGAGACACTTGAGCACCTCCCGAAAGAAAAAGCAGTTCTGACCGGTTCCCCGATCCGTCAGGAACTTCTTCACGGAAATAAAATCGCAGCCCTTGATTTTTGTCATCTGACTGCGGATAAACCTGTGATTCTTATTATCGGAGGAAGCCTCGGCTCTGTCGCAGTCAACAATGCAGTCCGCGCTGTCCTTCCGGAACTTTTAAAAGATTTTCATGTGGTACATCTTTGCGGAAAAGGAAAAATTGATGATTCCTTAAAAAATCTTCCTGGATATGTCCAGTTTGAATATATTAAAGAAGAACTCAAAGATTTATTTGCACTTGCAGATATTGTCATTTCCCGCGCCGGTGCCAACGCCATCTGTGAACTTCTGGCATTGCATAAACCTACCCTTTTAATTCCGCTTTCTGCAAATGCAAGCCGCGGAGACCAGATTTTAAATGCCCGTTCCTTTGAACGACAAGGCTTCAGCCTTGTACTGGAAGAAGAAAATTTAACAAATACCTCTCTTCTGGACACTATTCACAAGTTATATAACAATCGAGAGTCCTATATCAATGCAATGAAAAAATCCTCTCAGCAGGATTCTATCGATACAATCATTCATTTAATTGAACAGGCTGCAAAATAGTTCTCTATAAGACTACTTAATTCTTTATGGGACTGTTGCAAAATAGAACTTATCTACAGACAATTCTTTGGATCTTCCCAACGTGTGTCTTGTATTTAAACCTTTTTGCAACAGCCCCGTTTTATATCTTTGTGATTTCTGTGTATTTACTGCCATATTGTTTTTTCAGCTTTGCCTTGGTTCTTGACATCATTGTATAAAGCGCATTCTCTGACATATGAAGACGATGTGCCGTTTCTTTTCGTGTTTCTTTCTTCTGATACAAAGCTTTCAGCGCTTCATATGCATTCTTATGTTCATGCTTTGTCTCTTCAAAAATCTGATTGCATAATTCTTCTGCTTCCCTTTGACAAAACTTACGGATATAGGCATCTTCTGTACTTGAATATCCATTGATCATTTCATCTTCCTCTATCTGAAGCTGATCAAAATCTATATAATCCAATTCGTGTTTCAGCTTCTTCACCAAGTTAAAGGATACATTTTTTGTTACTTTAATCAACCAGCTTTTTTCAAATTCAACATCATTTTCACGAAGATAAACATAATATTTATACATGACTTCCTGCACGACATCTTGTGCCAGATATTCATCTTTCAAAATATCAGCCGCTATATTTAAAATCACTTTAGCATAATCATCATAAATTTTATTCCAAAATTCATTTTGTAATTCTTGTTTATTCATACCCTCATCCCTATGGATCTCATTCTCAGGTTCTTATCATTCGTATTGATTATGCTATATCGTCTCGTGAAATTTTGTTAATATCTCTTCTTTATCCTCATCTGTCAGTTTCCCCATATTCCACCCTAGTCCTACCTGATCATCTTTGTAACGCGGGATCAAATGCAGATGGAAATGATGAACTGTCTGACCTGCTGCTTCTCCATTGTTCTGGACAAGATTATAACCATCGCATCCAAGCGCCTTTGTCATTCTTGTAATCATCTTTTTTGCAAGTACAAGCACTTTTGATGCAATCTCATCATCCAACTCATATAAATTATCATAATGTTCTTTTGGAAGAATCAACGCATGTCCTTTTGATGCTGGTCCGAGATCAAGAATTACCCGAAAATCATTATCCTCATATAATGTTGCAGTCGGGATTTCACCATTCGCCAATTTACAAAAAATACAATCATCTTTTTTCATTTTTCAACACCTCATTTGCTATTATAACTTACTATTTTTGCGGAATTTGTCACAATTTGTTTCTTGATTTTATTTGTATAATTATTTACCCGGTGCTAGACTTGTCATTATAGAAAGGTGGGATAAATATGATAACAAATACTTTTTTAAATACGATGGATGACAACTCGTTTTCTTTAAGTCAGATGACTCATGAACTACGAAATCCTCTGACAATCATCTACAGCACACTGCAGCTTATCGAACATCAGCATCCAGAAGTGGCATCTTATACTCACTGGGACTCTTTGTTTGATGATGTAGAATTTATGATAGAACTTCTTACAAGACTCTCTGCCTATGGACATGGTGCCGCACCTTCATTTGAAACAATACATACAACACCATTTCTTCGGCACGCTGCTCTTTCATTTGCAGCATCAATCTCTTCTTCCAATATTGAATTTACATCTCATATTGCGCCGGAACTACCAGACCTGATGGGTGATCCGACTTTATTAAAAGAAGTTTTGATTAATCTGCTAAAAAATGCTTTTGAAGCCATTGATCCAGAACATAAAGACAATATCTCCGGATCTATTCACCTCAAAGCATTCATGCGCTGCGGAAAACTTCATATTACTATTTCCGATTCAGGATGTGGAATTACTCCTGAACAGATTGACCACATTTTTAACCCTTTTGTCAGCTTTAAAAAAGGCGGCTCCGGAATCGGACTTGCAATTGTAAAACGAATCGTCAATTCGCACATGGGTACATTAGATCTGACTTCCAATATCGGATGCGGAACTACCTTTTCGGTAATTCTTCCTGTAAAGAAATATGGAACTGATAAACCCACATATGAGACCTCCGATATGAGCCATAACATCAATCCCGGAAGTTGTAACCCCATAATAAGATGTAACTAAAATCATGACAAGGATTCCTTTCCAGGTCATACTTCCGATCCTGCCTCCATTGCGTATTGCAATATAAAGGAGAGCTCCTACCATACCGAAAATGGCTCCGGATGCACCGGCAGAAACTGCATAGTCAGCGGTTTGAATTTCATTTAGCATTGAGAACAGATTACCGCCAATTCCACTAAGCATGTAAATACACAAAAATCTTAGTTTTCCTGTTTCCAACTCAACTTGAGAACCAAGAACAAAAAGCATAAACATGTTATTTACCAGATGATGAAATCCAAAATGCAGAAACATACTTGTAATGACTCTATAGTATTGACCGCTTTCAAAAAGAGGAACGTACATAGCTCCTGCTTTTAGCATCCATGCGCCGTTTTCGGTATTTCCAGTACATTCCAGTACAAGAAATACAGCAATATTAATTGCTGCAATCCCTATCGTCATCCATGCCTTTTTCCCTGTTGTCATGCCAGCTTCCTTTCCAATGTTTACCAATTTTAGTACTTGAGTCTATTATAGTATAGTTTAAATTTCACTACAATCCTTATTTTCTCAATTTTTCCAGAGTTTTTAATCATTTTCAGTATCTCGAAACCGCTTTCTTCCGAATAGTCCTGTCAATTTACCAAAAGGTGTTTTTGCTTCTCTAAGTATTCCTATTCCCATTCCTTCTTCCTCAATAATATCTTCATATCTAAAATTTTCTTCTGCTTCATTTTCTTCCTTCTCCTGTTCCCCCATCATCCGATATGCCTGTTCCAATGCCTTGTCCAGGCAATAATTTTCTGCTGTTGTAATTCTATGTAGTTCATAAGCTAGACAAATTCCGGTCTTATCTTCACAATCCACCTGACGGATCAAATACTCAGAAAACTCACGAAACGCCTGATGAAGATTTCCTGTATGAAGCGGATAATAACAGAATAAAAACCTGTGTTTTTCATAAAAGATAAATTCCGGTTCCAATATGATTCTATCCGGATCAAGCATAAATGTCTCCAAACATTTTATCGTTTCTGTTAGCTGTATTATAAGACTACAAATCTCATCAAACTGTATTCCTGTTTTTTCATAAAGAGCACGAATAGATATCTTTCCACTGATATCATACTTATATTGTGTTTTTGTTCCTACTCCCTGTACTATAATCGGCAAAATTCCTTCTGGTCGATTTTCCTCAAGCATATAAATCTGATAATCTTTCTCTCTGATTCCTGCCGCTTCAAAAATCAATTGTGTTCGATTTAATTCTCTTCTGTAAGATACATCCATAGTCTACTCCCCCACTTCTCTAAAATGTCTAACTCTTCGAACTTCCTGTTCCGGAACAGTGACATTCATAACTGCATCTGCTCGAATACGCATCCGTCTTTTATGTGCAGCTGCATTTATTGCTACATTTTCCTCTTCACATATAATTTCTACTGTTGCCGCAGAAAAATAAATCATTTTCCCACGAATCCGTTCCTGTAAGTGTTCAGCCAACTCTTCTTTCTCCGGAGGTGTTAAAAGCCTCATTCTCTCACTGGCAATGCTTGCTGTTTCTATCACTGCACTTTGCAGAATATGTTTATCGTGAAAGAAAAAAGAAAGGTACACCGCACTGACAAGCACTAAAAAAACTACAGGAAATATTGCTGCCGTTTCGACCGTAAAGCTTGCTCTCAAATTATAGTTATCACACATTTCTATATCTGTTCTATATTTCAAATTAAAACCACCCCTAAACATCCCACCGCAAGAAACGGGACAAATGCAAGACGCTTTTTCTTATTCCAATGCAACACTGACATTCCAATCATTGCGGCACATGCCATGCCAAATAAAGCAATCATACAAATGCATACGGTCTTCCATAAACCAAATACTACTCCAAGAATCAACACAACCCATCCATCTCCGTATCCAATACCTTCTCTCGTCATACAACTAAGAATCAAAAACAATATTCCCGGAATCGTTCCGGATATGAAAACCGGAAATGATATATTTCCTCCCACTCTTGCAATCACTGCCAAAACGGTAAGCGCTCCCAAAAGTAATTTTGGGAGATGATGCGCTTTCCAATCAAGCACGCCAAGCCCGATCATTAATATTACAGTAATTATTTCAACAGACAGCGTTCCTATCGTGAACATTTTGAACATGCCCCCTTTCCTCTAACTTCACTTTTTTCTACCGCATATACCGTTCTCTGAAGCTTGCTGCACGCTGCTGAAGTATGATAACGGTCTCCTGTATCTGTAATATAATAATGTCCGGTATGAACTGCATTTCCACAAGAATGACACGGATAGTATTTTCCCCCGCTGCTATTTCGAAGTTCTTCTACACTATTTGCCGAAACTTGCCGTACCGACGGTTCCAGATAAGTACAGTGAGGATTCTTATGGTACACAATCCCTGTTTCTGTCACATAAACAATTTCCGCCGGCAGTATTCCTTCAACTCCCCCGCTCTGATACCCTGTCCATGCTTTTACCCGTATTTTTTCTTCACAACGAACAGGAGGAATTCTCATAACCGGAATCGGCAGGCGCACTTCATACGCTGCTTTTAGAAAAACGATCCCATCTGCCATAGAATACCAGGAACCATGACAATCAATTCCTGACGCGCCGCCGCTGATTAGGCTATTGTCCAACCGGTCTCTTCCTGCGCTTTCTCTTACCTCCTCTTCTACTTTTGAAGTAATAATTGCCGGTATCCCATAGACCTGCTCGGCTGCTTCTTTTCCTGCTGAACGCAAGCCTTCTTTTACCGATATCTGCAGCGTCATTATTTCAATAAGATACAGCATGCATACAAGTGCCAGAAAGAAAAATGGTACAATTGATGCTGTTTCAAGCGTGATGCTTCCCGGCAAAGAGGCAAATATAGATGCCTTTTTCACAGATTTGTGGGAAGATTTCCTCTTAGTTAGAGATATGTCGGCGTCTTTCTCCTTTCTTAATATTATTTTATTTTGTTTGCGTAAATATATGGATGAAAAAGGCATCCGTATTCACCTCCTTACCGGTACTCATAATACGTTTTAAACTGATAGCTAATTCCTCGCCGAAATGTACATGTTGTACGCATCTCAATTTTATTTACAGATTTGTCTGCCCGAAAATAATCCATTTCTTCCTGCTTTCTCAGATTTATTTCCAACATATCAATCGCGCGCATCCTCATTGTTTCTTTTTCTGTTACTGCGTAAAACATCCGCAAGTAATCTTCGTATCCGATTCCGTTCTCTTCTTTTGTTTCTTCCTGTGTTTGAGCATCCGGAATCAGAATTTCTGAAAATTCTGTCCTCCAACTGCTGTCTGTCTTCCAGAAAATACATTTCTCTCCTGCCATTAATATCCGAAGATCCGCAACTGTTTCTCTGTAAGACCACACAAGCAGCAAAGCATGTTTTAATACTTCTGTCAGCTCCGGCATGAGAATTACTGCACTAAGTGCTGCCGCCCATGTCTGTGCTTTAGCGCACCGCTGCGCATCTGAAAGAAGAAACGCATAATTTAATGCAAGACGAATTCCCTGTATTTTCCTTAATACTCTAGTAAGATTTTCCGCATCCTCATCTGTTCCTTCTAGAATATACTCCATCTCATACGCCAATCCATTTCCGCATTCTTCTCTTTCTGTGACTCCATTATTATAATGACGAAGCATATATTCTCCGAATAAAATATCTGATATCGTTTCATTTCCCAAAATCTGATCTAAAAATTCTCCTCTTCCGCTTAACAATCTCCGTCCGCTTGGCAGCTCAGATGTGTTCACTCGTTTTTGGGAGATTTGTTTTGACTCTGGAAGAATCTTCTTCAGAAAATCATCATTTCTCATTTGGATAACATCTGTAAACGGGTTTTCTTCAGACGGCATCGCCTCTTCTACTTCTTCCAATGCTTGATCCAATTCTTCTTCTCTGTCGGTATACTGCTCTTCCTGTTCTTTCCACAACTCTTCCATCTTCGGAATTTGCTCTAAAACACCATGACCAATCTCTGTCTCCATCCAACGAACTGCCTGCTCATAAAACGCCTGTCCGTTATGATCTGTCAACATTTGAATCTTTTCAATTTCATGCTTTGCTTCCATTCCGGCATAATAATTAAGACGGTCACATATTTTTTTCTCTTCATAAGCATCGCTTTCATAACTTCCATCTAATGAGAAAATATGATACAACTCAAATAGTTTACTGTGATATTCAGCAAATACCGAATCCATTGCAAGACTGACATCTGCTCTTTTCTCACTCTTCATCCCCTGCAGCGATGCACTTTCCAAAATTCCGCCGATAAACGAAAGAAATATAACAAATATTAAGCTGAGAAATACTGTCATTTCTGCATGTACACTGCCAGATAAAAACTTAAATTCCTGAACTTTCATTAACAATTTTTTGAAAAATAGAATTTACGATACTTGTCAGCTGTGATTTAAAGATTAGTACAAGACCGATCAGTACCACCAAAATCAGCAATACTTCTACAACACCAATCCCACGGTCTTCTTTCAAATTTTCAATACTTTGTTTCCATCTAATCCATAACATATTCATACACATTCTCCCTTCATTTCCAAATTTCTCCACATTCCTAGACGCTCATAGAAAAAAATGCCGGTACTACAACTATCAATAGTACCACTCCAAGCATTAGAAACATTGGCATCAAAAGCTTCGTTCCCGCTTCTTCTCCCTGTTGTTTTGCCTGTCGTTTTCGATCTGCAAATGCAATCGCAGCTTCCGTTCTCAATAATATTCCCATCCCCTTCGCACCTTTTTTCAGATTTTGAGACAGCATTGCGCCAAATTTCATATAAGCTGACGTTTTACATCGCATTCCGAATCTTTCATAACACTCTTCTTCCGGAATCCCACTTTGCATTTCCCGAAGCGTACAGCGCATTTGCCGTATTAATTCTCTATCACTTTGTTCCGAGCTTTCTACAATCATCCTCCATGCTGCTCTTACTGTCATTCCGGCGCCTGCCAACAACGTAAACTGATGTAATAACTCCGGATAATCAAGTATCAGTTGTTCTTCTTTCTCTTTTCTCTGTTTTTCTTCCTCCTGACGTGTCAGCAGTAAAGAAATTGCTGCCGCTATCACTCCAATTCCCAGTACAGGAACAGCTCGCCCTTCTGTCTTCTTCTGCCATGTAACCTTTCTCCCCCCTACTTCCTCAGGAAGTTCCAAATATCTTTCGCTTTTTTGATCTCTGCCCGCATCTTCAGCTGCTTTTTTTGCATTTTGGGCAAATACACTTAACTTTTCTTTCGGGTATACTACAACCGTTTTCTCATAAACCGCTTCTTTCTCCTGGCATTTCATATATCCTGTAATCCATACTTGTGTTCCTGTCTCTTCCGGTGAAAGAATATTTCCCTGAAGGTCGATTACATCATATCTGTTAAATTCCCAGCGAACAGCGATTTCCATTCCCGGCACTTTTGTCGGCAGGACAAGTGGTTTTCTAATTTCTTTTTCAGAATGATTTTCACCAAGAATCACTTGATCTATCTCATCTCTCGCCTTCGGCCACAACTCTTCCAGTTCCTTTTCCGTATATGTCTGAGGTTGTATTTCTATGATAACCTTTTCTCGTTCTCCGCCTGCCTCTACATATAATTCTTCTGTTTTCTTTGCACCACCATAACCATTTCGTTCAATTTTTCCACCATTACTTAAATCTGCCGATTTTTTATCCACAAAATATAGTGCGACTGCAAGTACGGCTGTGCATAAAAGAATTATTCCTGCCCGGAGGACCTCTTTCCTTCCGATCCAACGCTCTTTCTTTTGTTCTCTTTGCTTTCGTATATATATTTTTTCTCCCTCCTTCAAAATTCTTTCTAAACCTCAATCTCAATAATCCGCTTTCCCCACAGAAATGCCGACACATATACTGCCAAACATATCGTCATAAATATCATTCCAAAAGCTGTCCCATACAACATTTCCATAAATTGCGGAAAACACAATTTCATGTATGCAATCATCCCCGCCGGAATTCCCGACATCACATAAAATTCCATTTTCTTCGCTGCGTAAACTACTTCAATTTCTTTCTTCACCTCCATCCGTTCACATAGCTGACGAATCGCATTCTGCAGAATCTCTACAAGATCCCCTCCGTTTCTTCTTGCCAGTACCATTACTGTAGTAAATGCCCTTACATCTTCATGCCCGGTCCTTTTCGCTAATCCTTCCAACACCTGCTCTGCCGGAATATTCATTTCTAATTGTCTTCTCATATATTGGAGTTCTCTGTTTATACAACACTGGGATGGATACAACTTATCCAGATCTTTCTGTGCCTGGAGCAATGCATTTTCCACAGAATATCCAAGTTTTAATGCATTTGCTACTGCCTGCATCATATCTTTTAACTGTACTCCAAACTCTCTCTTTCGTTTTTTTTCTAATTCTTTGCGATAGTATAAAAGATAGACTACCGTAAATGGCAGAAACAAAAATACTCCGGCTCTGCTGCCATAACAAAGATATCCGGTTGCTCCTGTAAGTGCTGTTCCCTGCACGATACCTTTTAATACTTCTCTCTTACGAATATCCTGCTGCCAATAATTTTTCTCTCTGGGTAAGCGCACCGCATTTCACCAACTTTCCACAAATCTTCCCTGAGCTAACGGATTCTTCCACAAATTCATACAACTTATTCACACGAATCCCCTCCTCCACACAATCAAGTACTTCAACAATCTCTGCCACCTTTCTGCTCTTATCCCGGAATCTGCTCAAATGCACTATGATATCCACACCGGAGGCAATCTTTCTCTGAATTGCCAAAAGCGGAATGTTAAGTCCAGTCAAAATCATTGTCTCAAGCCGCATCAACATATCCTGCGGGCTATTGGCATGTCCGGTACTCATAGATCCCGGATGTCCTGATGACATTGCTTCAATCATAGAAAATGCTTCAAATTGGCGCACTTCCCCAACTAAAATCCTGTCTGGACGCATCCGAAGAGCTGACTTAAACAAATCCTGAATTGTAATTTCTCCAATCCCTTCCACATTGGCGTTGCGCGCCTCCAGACGCACAAGATTTCGGATTCCCTGTATCTTAAGCTCTGCGTTATCTTCAATTGTAATAACTCTCTCGTCTTCTGGAATAAACTCTGACAATGCATTTAGAAATGTGGTTTTCCCGCTTCCGGTTCCTCCACTAATAAAGATGTTATACTTTGATTTAACAAGAAGTTTTAAGAATTCTGCTGTTTCTTCATCAAGCGCACCCCAACACACAAGTTGCTGCATGGTTACTGCCTCTTTTGGAAATTTTCTTATTGTAACAATCGGTCCATTCAAAGCGGTAGGACTTAATACGACATTTACCCTGGATCCATCCGGCAACCTGGCATCCACAATAGGCGATGCTTCATTGACAATCCGGTTCGCTCCGGCTACAATCTGCTGAATGACATCCTCCAATTTCTTTTTCGAATAGAAGTGTCTCTCTGCCTCATAAAGCTGTCCGTGTTTTTCCACAAAAATCTTCTCTGTACCGTTAATCATAATCTCTGTTACTTCTTCATCTTCCAGAAATTCCTGGATAATATCCAATTTCCGAAAAGTATTAAATAATTCTTTTCCGATAGATGCCTTTTCTTTCAGTGGAATAAATTCCCGGCTGGAATGCAGTTCTAATATCTCACGAATCATTTCTGCCAACATATCATCTTCCACTTCTTTCGAGAGATCTATCTCATTCAAAATCTCTTCTTGGATTTCTTCTATCCATATATTTCTTTTCCTCTGTTCCACTCTTCTCCTTCCCTACCGGTCTTATTCTTCCGCAAACCGGATTCGTTCCAACAAATGTGCTTTTCCCATCTGCCGCATATTCACCTGAAACTGTAATATCCGCTCTTCTTCCTCTTCGTTGGATGCATTCTGCATATAAATTTCCTTGCAAAGTTCCAACATGGAAAGAAGGCCCTGCACACATTCTGAAAGATCCAGAAGAATTACTTCAAACTTACTTTCTGAACAAATCTGTTCAAGTAATGTCTCCCACTCTTCCCAGGCTACCATTTTCAGATCTTCTCCATTTTCCATCGGCATTACCACTGACATTCCATCTATATGACGGCATATCGTTCCTGCCCGAATTCCCGTCTTTTGATCACCCTGTCGAATGTAATAAATAAGTTCCGATAATCCTCGGTAATTTTCTTCTTCCTGATACCATCCTGAATAAGGCTGAAAATTAAGATAAAGCACTTCTTTTTTTCTGGCAATCTCTTTTCCAAGCGCCAAAGCCATTCTCGTCTGTGCTGTGCTCTGCACCGGAGAATAGAAACCAATTATGCGTCTTTCTTTACTAACAAGCCGAAATAATGATGCCTCCTGGTGTTCAAGACACTTTTCCAAAATCTCTCGCAAAATATCTTCCGCCGGCTGATACTTCCTGACAGCTGTTTCTCTTTCTGCAAGATCGCATTCTCCTTCCCCAACTAGAACAAAACAGTGATCACAATCAATCTTCTCACGTTCTCTTAAAGAAAATGTCTCGCCAATCAGCAGAATATAGATTCTTTGTCTTTTCAAAAACTCCACTGCCTCTTCTACCGAAGAAAGCCATCGAACTTGCACATAGAATTCTGCATGTGCCTGCACCCGCTCCATAAAACGAATTCCATACTCTCGTTCGTTGTCGCAGATTACAAAATTTTTCTCCTCCAAGCATGTCCTCCTTTCTCTTTTGTATTCGCGTAATCTGGAAATTCTTACTGAACATAAAGACTTAAAAATAGATAAATGAACTTAGATAAAATAGATAAATAAGAATTTTAGAAATTACTTGTAGGCATATTATAGCACAAGAAAATTTCTTGTCCATAACCTTTTCACAGTTTCTTCAACTTTGTGAAAGTCTCACAAAATTTGATAGAACAAAATCGCATAAAGGAGCGCAACCCCAGGAATTCCAAGGACTGCGGATGTCAAAAGCGACACCGGATTCATACCAACTGCAACCGGAATCTGCTGAGATTCCAAATATAAATTTAATCCATAAATTATTGCCATACCCACAATTGCCCGCACTATGAAATGTATTGCTATCGAAAATCCTCGTCTCTCTGACATAATTTTGTCACCTTTTTTCTTTCTTGATCTATATATATGTGA
>OLOG01001156.1_pt1 | contig 17753 bp, 12 predicted proteins | sample 1672351 | NCBI WGS metagenome assembly OLOG01 (sample SAMEA3136674, study PRJEB25190) | human gut metagenome | biome: human gut; feature: human-associated habitat; material: faeces | place: Austria | collected 2013 | reverse complement strand
GTTACAGGATATTCCCAGGCGGACAGTGAGGAACAGTTATATGATGCCCTGAAGGAGTGTCAGTACCAGACAAGTTATTATGCAAAGGGAGGACTGGGAGATAGTGTGGAGATGTTGGAAGAATCGGCGTCCGCTGATTCCGCATTGATGGATACCGGGGCGGTCAGTTCGTCAGCAGATTATTCTCAGACCAATGTGAGAGAAGCAGGTGTGGATGAAGGTGATGTGGTAAAGACAGATGGAAAGTATTTGTATATTTTGAAGTCCGACAGCAGTGTGAAGATTGTGGACATACAGTCTTCTGAGATGAAGCTGGTAAGTACGGTTACACTGGATCAGCTGAATGAAAGTATCGAAGAGATCTATCTGGAAGATGATCAGCTCATTTTGGTGACATCCGGTTATCACAGCAGTATGGAAGAACAGGAAAGTGATGTGTATGCAGTCGATCGTTATACGTATGCGGCAGTCAGTGTGTATGATATCTCCGACCGGGAGCATCCACAACAGACGGAAAGAATGACCCAGGAAGGAACTTACCGTCAGAGCAGGAAGAATGGCAATTATTTTTATCTTCTGACTCAGTACAGTCCATCTATAGGTGAAAGTGTAGATGACAGTGATGTGATACCGTTTGTGAATGAGGAAAAGGTGACGGTGAATAATATCTATCTGCCGTCCGATCTGGATCAGCCGGATTACCTGGTAGTGTCAGGAACAGATCTCTCGGATTTGCAAAACCCTGTCAGTACAAAAGCAATTGTGTCCGGTGCATCCGATTTTTATATGAGCACAGACAGTCTGTATATCTGCTGTCAGAACTGGGAACATGGAAAAAGCAGCACACAGATTCTGAAGTTTTCATGCGTAGATGGTGAAATTACGGCGTCGAATATGGCAGAGCTTCCGGGGTATCTGAATGATACATTTTCACTGGATGAGTATGATGGTTATCTGCGGGTACTGACAACAGAGGATGGAAACGGAGAGAGCAACAACCTGTTTGTGCTGGATAAGGACATGAATACGATATCCACCATCAGAGACATTGCCAGTGGTGAAACCATTCGTTCGGCAAGATTTGTGGGGGACATGGGATATTTTGTTACATTCCGTCAGACCGATCCACTGTTTTGCGTAGATCTCTCTGATCCGGAGAATCCGGAGATCCTGAGTGAACTGAAGATATCAGGTTTTTCCTCTTATCTTCATATGTATGGGGAGAATCGCCTTCTGGGTATTGGCTATGAAGCGGATGAGGATACCGGAAGCCAGATCGGAGTCAAATTATCCATGTTTGATATTTCAGATCCGGAGAATGTGACAGAAGAGAATAAGTATGTAATAAAAGATGCATATTATCTGCCGTTTGATTACAATTATAAGGCAATCACCATAGACGCAGATAAGAACCTGATCGGTTTTGTCTGCGATGAAGAATATATGGTATTCCGTTATGACGAAGAAAAAGGATTTGAGAACGTGCTGACCTATACAATGAGTGATAATAATTGCTGGGACGGACAAGAAGCGTGCAGAGGCGTGTATGCCGGAGGACGGTTCTATATTGTGGACAGAGAAAAGGTACTGATGTTTGATATGGAACAGGATTTTGCGCTCGCTGACCGGCTGAACTGGAATTGACGGAAGTGACCTGAAAATGGTATAATTTTTCTGTTGTGGGAAGATTCCCGCAACGAAAAAATGGTCGCGGGAGGATAAGCACGATGGCAGAAGAGAGAAGAGAAGTCGAAGAGAGCATGGAGACAGCAGCTCAGGAGATGAGCATGGCTGACTTCGAGGAGGAACTGAATGCATCTTTGAAGCAGATACACGAAGGTGATGTAATCACAGGGACTGTAATTGATGTGACAGAAGATGAAGTTCCGCATCTGAACAATTATCAGGTGGAGACATCAAAGGTAGTAGGGCAGGAGAGGATTCCTTTGGAACATGGCGGAATGCAGACGCTGAATGGAGTGCAGGCAGTTTCATTTGCCCGGATTCGTATTATCGGAGGCGATCAGCAGCGTACAGAACGTCAGAGACGTCTGATTCAGGCAATTACAGATAAAGCACAGACGGCAAGTCTTTCTACAATCAACAAAATTATTGACCAGGTATTTCCGCAGATTTCCACAAGCTTATCACTTGGAGAAATTTTAGATTATGCTAAGGATGCGTTTAAGTATAAGTTAGGAGAAAGCAAGGGATTTCCGTATAATCAGTTCTATAATACACTTTCTGGCATTGGAAGCGTAGGAGTGGTGAATGATCTTCCGGCGGATGTGACAGGACTTCATCAATTTCTTTATGGTGCAGGAACACCATACACACCTTCTTCTACGGTTGTACAGATAGGACAGGAAATGCTGTACCGCGGACAGGGAAATGGTAACAGCAGTAGCGAAGAGAATAGTACAGATTATAATACCTATTCGAACGAAGATTACAGTGATGAGTCTTATACTGAAGAAACTAATACAGAAGATTACAGTGATAGCAGTAATAGTGATAATGGCTATGAAGATTTAGAAAATAATAGTGATAGTACGGGAAGTGACGAATCTGGAAACAGTGAGGATTCGGGAGAAATGATGGAATAGTCAGGAGGTTTATGATGAATAAGATACAAAAGAAGCTGGGAATGTTGTTGGCGTTCTGCCTGCTCCTTCCATGTTTTTCAATAGTGGCACATGCAGCAAGTGGTGTGCTTACGTTCTCTGATCCTACAACGAAAGTGGGAGAAACGGTAACAGTAAAAGCGAAATTGGATGCTTATGGTTCTCCGATTGGTGACGGTGATATTACAGTAACATATGATCCGGCGAAGTTAGAATTTGTCAGTGGGCAGAATGCCAGTGGTGGAAGCGGTACAGTAAACTTATCTACAACCGGTGATGGTTCAGTTACAGAATTGAACTATACGATGGAATTTCGGGCTCTGTCAGAAGGAACCACTAATATTGAGGTGTCAGGATATACTGCATACCTTTATGATGATGAGACATTGGATGTTACACTTGGTTCTTCGGCAGTGACGATTGAACCGGGAGATGGGACTGTACAGCAGTCATCTGCTGCTACTGGAACGGGACCGATGGTAACGGTAAATGGAATTAATTATAATATCAATGGAAGTTTTGCAGATGTATTGATTCCGGAAGGTTTCGTGCGAACTATATTGACATATGAGGGTCAGGAATGTCAGGTACTGCAGCAGGAAACAAGCGGTCTTTATATGATTTATCTGACAGGTGCAGACGGAACAAGTGATATGTTTCTCTATGATGCAGAGAAGGGAGAGTTTTCCGCATGTGAGAAAATCCGTCTTTCTGATACAAATGATATCTTCTTAATGCAGTTTAAACCGGATATGGAACTTCCAAGTGATTATAAGAGTACAGAAGTAGAAATGAATAGCGTTATTTATCCGGCGTGGCAGGACGCTTCCAGACAGGAGTTTTATATCGTATATGCATTAAATAGTGCAGGACAGAAAAATTTTTATCAGTATGATGCGGCTGAAGCCACATATCAGAGATATGTGGTAACAGCAGCGAAAGATACAGAAGAAAAAGCAACAGGTTTTTTGGGAAAAATTGAGTCAAAATTAAAAGAAAATTTAAGTAAGCTTTTGATCGGTGTGTGGGCAATATTTATTCTCATGTTAATTATTTTGATTGTTCTTGCTGTAAAACTGAAACATCGCAACGAAGAATTGGATGATTGGTATGAAGATTTTGGAGATGAATATGAAAAGAAGCTGAAGGCAGAACAAACTGCAGCTAAGAAAGCAAAGAAAGAAAAGCCGGCAGTGAAATCCTCTCAAAAACGGACACCAGAAAAGAAAAAAAAGAATTATGATTATGATGAGTTGGAAAATGATTATGAGGATGAATTAGACGAAGAGTTTTATGATGAGTTACCGGATCAGGATGACTATGATGATGATTATGACTCTTATGATGATGATTCCTATGACGATTATGATGACGATTACGACGATTATGAAGATGATTATGATCGTAAGAAGCGAGCAAAAGACACAGCAGAGTTTTCTTTAAATTTCATAGATTTAGATTAATTTGAACAGGGTGGAAAATTTCCATCCTGTTTTCAATTTTTTTTTAAGAAATGAACACATTTCTTTCACAATTAGACAGTAAACTACAATCATAGAAAACAGGAAGGAGATTTATATTATGAGTAATGAATATAGTTATCAGATTCCAAATGATGGGGATCAGAATTATACAGAATCAAATCAGGAGCCAGAGAATAGAAGACCGAAGAAAAAAGGCAGAAAGGTAGTTGCCGTTGTCTGTGCCGGGATGGTATTTGGACTAGTGGCATCTGTTACATTTCAGGCATCGAACTATATGGTGGAAAGAGTGCTTGGCAAATCTGAACGGACAACAAGTACAACGAAGAACACCTCCAGTTCCAGTACAAATGTAAATAGTACAAAACTGACGCAGACAAAAAGTACTGTTACTTCAGATATTTCTGAGATTGTGGAAAATGCAATGCCTTCCGTTGTTTCCATCACGAATATTAGTGTTCAGCAAGTACAGAGCTTTTTCCAGGGAACGCAGGAATATGAGAGCCAGAGCAGCGGATCGGGAATTATTATCGGAAAGAATGATTCAGAACTTCTTGTTGTAAGTAACAACCATGTTGTTTCCGGAAGTGATACATTGACAGTAACGTTTATAAATAATACAAGTGTAGAGGCTCAGATCAAGGGTACAGATCCGGACAAAGATCTGGCTGTAGTTGCAGTTCCGCTTGATAAGATTGATGAGGATACGATGAGTCAGATTGCAGTTGCAACACTTGGAGATTCTTCTGAATTGAAGGTTGGAGAGCCTGTCATTGCGATTGGAAATGCCCTTGGCTATGGACAGTCTGTGACAAATGGTATTGTCAGCGCCAAAGACCGTACATTGAGTTCTTCTAATGCAGAAGGAGAGGCAGAAGAAAATTCTGTAAAATATATCCAGACAAATGCAGCAATTAATCCAGGTAACAGCGGTGGAGCTCTTTTGAATATGAATGGTGAGGTCATTGGAATTAACACTGCAAAAGTTGCAGACAGCGCTGTAGAAGGTATGGGATATGCGATTCCGGTTTCGGACGTAAGTGATATCATTGAAGACCTTATGAATCGAACAACACGGACGAAAGTCAATGAAGGTGAGCAAGGTCAGCTGGGTATTACAGGATTTGACGTGGCAGAAGAGAATGCTGCAATGTACAGTATGCCAAAAGGTGTATACATTTCTAAAGTTGCTGAAGGAAGCGGGGCCGAGAAGGCAGGCTTGACAAAAGGAAGTATTATTGTGGAATTCGATGGAACGGCAATTGACAGCATGGCAACACTTCAGGAGCGTTTGCAGTACTATAAAGCAGGTGAAACAGTTTCTGTAACAGTGCGAGTGCCGAGTGCAACAGGGGAGTATACAGAGAACACAGTAGATGTGACTCTTGGAGAACGCACAATAGCAAAATAAAATGATGAAAAGCTGTAGAATATTTAGAGGATTCTCTGATATCTACAGCTTTTTGTTTCATTAACAATCTGAGGTTCTTAGACGAAGGATTTCGTCGATCAATTCTTTCGCAGCCTTGTCTTTTGTGAGCAGCTGCAGTTCTTTTGTCTTATCTTTTGTAATCAGTGTAATGATATTGGTATCTGTGCCAAATCCGGCGCCGGCTTCTTTTAAATTATTAGCGGCAATCATATCCAGATTTTTTTTCTCTAATTTTGCTTTGGCATGTTCGATTAAATGCTCTGTTTCCATTGCAAATCCACAGAGGAACTGTCCGTTTTGTTTATGATTTCCAAGAAAAGCGAGAATATCATCAGTCCGTGTGAATGTAAGAGTCATATCCGAACCCGATTTTTTGAGTTTTTCATCAGCAATCTGAGCTGGACGGTAATCTGCAACAGCAGCAGCTTTGATGATAATATCTTGATCCTGGCTGCGGGAAGTGACGGCCTCGAACATATCGCGGGCTGAAAGAACCGGTACTACATCTACAAAAGGCGGTGGTTCAATCGAAGTTCGTCCGCTTACTAATGTAACAGAAGCTCCGCGGAGCATGCAGTTTCTTGCAATGGCATATCCCATCTTGCCAGTAGAGTGATTGGAAACGAAACGTACAGGATCAATGGCTTCGATTGTTGGACCGGCAGTTACAAGAACGTGAAGACCTTCCATATCTTTTGGGAAAGCCAGTTCCCGCAAAATGTATTGAAGCAGCGTATCTGGTTCCGGCATCTTTCCGGCTCCGGTATCTCCGCAGGCAAGATAGCCGGTAGCAGGAGTAATAATCTCCATACCGTATCCGCGTAGACGTTTTAGATTATCCTGCACGATTGGATTCTCGTACATGCGTGTGTTCATTGCCGGAGCAATCAGTTTCGGACACTGACAGGCAAGGACGGTTGTCGTCAGCATATCATCTGCAATTCCGAAAGAGAGTTTTCCAATGACATTGGCCGTAGCCGGAGCGATTATTACAAGATCAGCTTTCTTTGCAAGAGATACATGTTCTACTTGAAATTCAAAATTCCGGTCAAAGGTATCGATTAGACATTTGTGTCCGGTCAATGTCTCAAATGTGATCGGGTTGATAAAGTTTGTAGCGTTTTGCGTCATGATTACATGAACTTCTGCGTGCTGCTTGATAAGCATACTGGCAAGTGAAGCAGATTTATAGGCAGCGATGCCGCCGGTAACGCCGAGAATGACAGTTTTTCCCTTTAACATAATGATAGTCCTTTCCAAAAATTCTGGACTCATTTTATCATATTCTCATAAAAAATGCACACAGAAAACAAAGAGAAGTAAGGGAGAAATGTTGTTTTTGAAAAATGTGTGTGCTATAATGTCACCGTATTGTATCTCCGGAAAGGAGAATAATAACAAGGAGGAAAATTAAATATGAGTGAAACAAAAACAGTAAGAGCAGGAAATTCAGCAAAGACAATGTCGATTGTACAGATTGCCTTGTTTGCGGCGATAATTGTTATTATGGCATTTACCCCGTTTCTTGGCTTTATTCCTCTCGGTTTTACAAGAGCGACCATTATACACATTCCGGTGATTATAGGTTCGATTCTCTTTGGACCGGTGCAGGGGGCAGTACTTGGATTTGTTTTCGGGCTGACAAGCTTTGTAAATGCAACGCTGAATCCGACTGTGACATCATTTGTGTTCACACCTTTTTATAGTGTGGGAGATATACATGGTGGATTTGGAAGCCTGATTATTTGCTTTGTTCCGCGAATTCTGGTAGGTGTTGTGCCGTACTATGTATATCGTCTGTTTGATAAGATTGGAAAAGATTATCCGAAGAAACAAACACTTGCGCTTGGAATGGCGGGGTTGACAGGTTCTCTTACGAACACGCTGCTCGTTATGAATTTAATTTATGTACTATTTGGAGAAAGCTATGCTGCGGTGCAGAATGTATCGGTCAAATCATTATATGGTGTGATTTTGTCGGTAATTCTTGTAAATGGTATTCCGGAAGCAATTGTGGCAGTCTGTGTTGTAACACTTGTAACCCGCACACTGCTGCATATAAAATTTGTGAGAAGATAAGGATGAAAAGCAATGATGGTACTTGCAATTGATATAGGAAATACAAATATTGTAATTGGATGTCTGCGGACGGCGGAGGACGTTATATTTGTGGAACGTCTCTCTACAGATGCAACAAAGACAGTTCTGGAATATGCAATCAGTATTAAAAATGTATTAGAATTATATGGAATAGAAGGAAAAGATCTGGATGGTGTCATCATCTCCTCTGTTGTTCCTCCGGTTACCAATCAGATGAGAGAATCGGTAGAAAAAGTAACGGGATTAAAGGCAATGGTTGTGGGGCCGGGAGTGAAAAATGGTCTGCATATTCAGATGGATAATCCTGCTCAGGTAGGAAGCGATCTGATTGTCAATGCAGTTGCAGCGCTGCATGAGTATCAGCCGCCGCTGATTGTGATCGATATGGGAACTGCGACGACGCTTTCTGTTGTAGACCGGGAGCGGAACTATATCGGAGGAATGATTTTACCGGGAATAAGAGTTTCGCTGGACTCCCTTGTCAGCAGAACCTCCCAGTTATCGAAGATTAGCCTGGAGGCTCCTAAGCGCCTTATTGGTAAAAATACTACAGAATGTATGAAGAGTGGTGTCGTACATGGAAATGCAGCTTGTATCGATGGCATGATTGAACGGATTGAAGCAGAACTCGGAGAAAAAGCAACAGTGCTTGCCACAGGAGGTCTGGCGCAGGTTATCATACCTCATTGCTACCATGAAATTATTGTAGATGATGCGCTGCTATTAAAAGGGCTACTTCTGATTTATTTGAAAAATCAGGAAGAACCGAAGAAACGGCGCAGATAATCAGAATAGCAATGAGTGCTGAGGGATAGGAAAATAGAAAAGCAAAGTGCGAAAAAAAAGGCAGTACGTTTAAAGTTGAGTATAAACTTATAAACGTGCTGTCTTTTTTTGAGTGTGAGAAAAAAATGACAGAGAGAAAACGCAGGAAAGAGGTGTTTTTCGTAACAAAAAATGATTTTAGCAATTTTTTATGATAAAATTACCAATATGTAAGTAAAATATGGTTAAAAAATGTTTTGGAGTGATATAAAAATAACAAAAATTTAGTAATACAATTACTAAAATAAATAACTAAATTAGTAAAAAGCAGTGAAAAATAGATAAAAATACACAAAAAAACAATTAAAAATAGAATAAAATAATAGAAAGGTACTAAAACAGATGCTATAATTACATTATCGAAAAAGTTCGAAAGTAAATAAGTAGTAAAACTGTTTGGTAAAAAGGTGGTAAAATGACGACGTTAAAGGATGTGGCAGCAAAGGCAGGCGTATCACAGGCCGCAGTTTCAAGAGTGTTAAAGAATGACAGAACATTTTCTGTATCAGAAGGAACGCGACAGAGGATTTTGAGAGCAGCTGAAGAATTGGAATACCGGGGGCGGTCAGAACGGTTGGAACATACATTTGTAGACTTGCCGAAGGGAAAGATTGGAATCTTTCTTTTATATCAGGAATTGCTGGAAATTGAAGACAGCTATTATCAGATTGTTCGTCTGAGCTTAAAACGGGAACTGGAAAAGAATGGCATGAAAGTCGAAGAGATCTTTCTGGATACGATGGAAAAAGGAATTGAAAAGTTTTCAGGTTTTCAGGGCATTGTCTTAGTCGGTCATCCTGGGCTGTGGTTTCATGCGAGCGAGTTGAGGACATTGCTTAGAGAAGCCAGTATTCCTGTTGTCTGTGCAGATTTTGAATTGGAAGAGGGAGAACTGGATGCAGATTACATTGTCAATGATTTTGAGAGTGTTGTGCAAAAAGCAGTAGAATGTTTTGAAAGAAATCGGTATGAGGAAATTGGCTATATCGGAACGTATGGGATTGAGATTTACGGCTCACTAAAGGCAGACAGGCGTTATCTGTATTTTAAAAAGATGTTAGAGCAAAGAGGAGTGTTCCGGGAAGAGTTTGTCTGGCTGACAAACAATAGCTATATTACGGATGGATATGAGCTCGGAAAGAAAATTTTAAGAGAACATCGCAAGCTTCCGCGAGCAGTATTTACAGAAAATGACAGTCTTGCAATTGGATTTCTGCGTGCACTGAAAGAAAACGCAGTCAGTGTTCCCGATGAGATTGCGATTATTGGATGCAATGATGTGCAATCAGCGGCATTTATGACTCCGCCTCTGACAAGTGTGCGTCTTGCTAATGATTTGATCGGAACGATGTCTGCACGTCTTCTATTAGAGAGGATGATGACTGAGAGAACAGAGAGTGTAAAAGTTGTTGTTCCGAATAAACTGATTATTCGGGGGAGCTGCAGTGATAGTCAGCCGTTATAACTATAAAAGATAAAAGCAAACTGCCGGTGACGGGCAGAAAAATATTACAAAAAAAGGAAATGATTTTAGGAGGGTCGATATGGAATTTAATTATCAACATCAGGACTGGAGTAATCTAAAGGTGCTTGGAAGAAACCGGATGCCGGTTCGTCCATTTTACACAGGATGGCAGTCGAAAGAAGATGCAAGAACAAAGAAAAAAGAAGAGAGCGGAAAGTATACTTGTCTGAATGGAACATGGAAATTTGCTTATTTTACATCACCGTTCCTTGTTCCGGAAGGCTGCACAGCAGAAGTGTTTGATGACAGTGAATGGGATCAGATGCCGGTTCCGGGACATTGGCAGTTAAATGGATATGATCATCCGCATTATAATGATGCTTACGCGCTATTTCCGATTACAGATGATCCGACAATCCAGGCAGACAATCCGACAGGTGTGTACCGCAGAACACTGCAGGTGGAAAAACAGGATACATTAGAATATATGTTACGGTTTGATGGTGTAGAAAGCGCTTACCATGTATGGGTAAACGGACAGCAGGTTGGATATAGCCAGGGTCCAAGAAACACAGCAGAATTTGACATTACACCATATGTAAAAAATGGAGAAAATGTGATTGCTGTTGAAGTTTATAAATATTCTGATGGAAGTTACCTGGAGAATCAGGATATGTGGTGGTTTGCAGGAATCATCAGAGATGTAGCGCTGATTACCCGTCCACTCGTGCATTTATCAGATTATAAGATTGACGCATTACTGGAAGAAGATCTTTCAACAGGAAATTTTCATGGAGAGCTTGTTGTTGAAAATCATACATTAGAGACAGTAGAACTCACGGTAGAGACAGAATTGTATGATGGAGAGAAGAAAATTTTTGCGGAAGAACATCCGGTAATTCTTTCTGGTGCAGACTCAGATGATGAGAAGCAATGTCAGGAAGGAAAAATGACGGTTGTAATCGACCAGAAGATTCCGGGAGTACAGCCGTGGTCAGCAGAAGTTCCGTATTTATATGATGTTGTTATGACAGTGAAACAGAATGGAGAAGTTGTTGAGGCGTATTCCTGTCGGACAGGTTTTAGGACAATCTGCTTAAAAGAAGGATTGTTCTATGTCAATGGCGTTCCGATTAAATTAAGAGGGGTAAACCGCCACGACTGGAATGAACATACAGGGCGTTGTATCCGAGAAGAAGATATGCTGGCAGACTTGTATCTGATGAAACAGAACAATATTAATGCGGTTCGTACATCACACTATCCGCCGACACCAGTATTTTTGGATATGTGTGATACACTTGGACTCTATGTGATGGAAGAAGCAGATCTGGAATGTAACCAGATGTCTTATACAAAGAAAATGAACCGTATTAGTGATGATACACTTTGGGAAGCAGCTTATGTTGATCGTGCAGAGCGTATGGTAAGAAGGGATAAGAATCATCCATCTATTCTGTTCTGGTCACTTGGAAATGAATCCGGATTTGGTTCTGCCTTTGTGGAAGAAGGAAAATTTGTGAAAGCATATGATCCGACAAGATTAATCCACTATGAAGAAGACAGAGATGCTTCTATTGCAGATGTTTACAGTACGATGTACACAAGACACCATCAGTTGGAGATGCTTGGAAAAGATACTTCAAAACCAAAACCGCATGTGGTATGTGAATATGCTCATGCAATGGGAAATGGTCCGGGAGGATTAAAGGAATACTGGGAAATCTATGAGAAATATCCTCGCCTTCAGGGTGGGTTCATCTGGGAGTGGGTTGACCACGGTTTAAAGAAAACAGATGAAAATGGAAAATCCTATTATACATACGGTGGAGATTATGAAGATCATCCAAACAGTGGAGCATTTTGCTGTGACGGACTGATTCAGGCAGACCGTACACCGACACCGGCAATTCTGCAAGTGAAGAAAGTGCTGGAACCGGTTGTTTTCCACGGCTTTGATCCATGTACAGGAATGATCACGGTAGAAAATAAATATGACTTCCAGGGATTAGAGCATTTGGAAGCAACAGCAGTGATTGAATATCCGGAAGCAGGAACAACTGTAAAAGAAGTAGCAATAGACTTAAGCGGAATCAAACCGCATGAGATGAAGCAGGTTCAGATTTATCATCCGGAAGAATTACAGCTTGAGGATGCAGCAGAAGACTGTTGGATGACAATCCGTGTTGCATATCGCGAGAAACCGGTGTGGGCAGCAGAAGAACACCATGAAGTTGCATTCCATCAGGAATTATTAAAGGCAGGTGTGAAAGAAGTTCAGACAGCTCCGGCGGCAGAGATTCAAGTATCTGAGGAGGCAGGAGTGATCCTTGTTCAGGGAACAGACTTTGAAGTTGGATTTGACCGTGTTCATGGAAATCTGTGTAAATATGTATTCAAAGGAGAAACGCTGATCCAGGAAGGAAGAGATATGAACTTCTGGCGTGCTCCGGTAGATAATGATATTAATGCAAGAAAAATCTGGCAAACAGGTATGATCGATCATGTATGTAATGTTGTGGAAAATGTTGCGGTAGAAGAGAAAGAGAATGAAGTTGTGATTGCCGTAAAACAGTTCTATGCGCCGATTATTCTTGAATGGAAGATTTTAATTAAAGCTGAGTATCGTATTAGCACAGAAGGAGTAGTCACTGTAAAATACCACGGAACACCGGTTGGAAATCAGCTTCCGGAATCCTTCCCTAGAATTGGGCTGCGTTACGTTCTTCCAAAAGGATGTGAACAGGTAAAATGGTATGGAAGAGGACCTCTGGAAACTTATAAGGACTGCAAAGAAGGAAACAGATTCGGCTGCTTTGAAAGCACAGTTTCAGACTTCTATTTCCCATATGTAGTACCTCAGGAAACAGGAAACCATGAGGATACAAAATGGGTAGAATTTGCAGGAATGAATGGACGTATTCTCCGCATTGAAGCGAAAGATACATTTGCATTTGGAGCATTGCACTATACGCAGGAAGCGCTTACAAAAGCAACGCATACGAATGAAGTAGAACCGATGGAAGAGACTGTACTTTGTATCGATTATGCACAGCATGGCCTCGGAAGTGCAAGCTGGGGAGCAGAATGTCTTGAGAAAGATCGTCTGCATCCGGAAGTATTCGAATTCGAATGGAGCATCAGCGGAAAATAAAAATGCATTCTAAATAAAATGGAGGTAAAGGAATGAGCAGCAAAACAGACGCAGATTATAGTCTGCCAAAGAGAAAAAGCTTAATGACAAGGAAAAATGCACCGTATCTGTTTTTGACACCAATGATTATATTGTTTTCTGTATTTATGATTTATCCGGTTATTAAGTCATTAATACTGAGTTTCCAGGACTTTACAGACGGACAGTATATTTTCTGTGGAATTCAGAATTATGTTACGATGTTCAAAGATCCAATCTTTTGGAAATCGCTGAAAAACACATTTATTTATCTGGCAGTACAGGTACCGGTCATGGTAGTACTCTCACTGGTACTCGGAGTTATGGTGGAACAGGCTTTCTTAAAGTTCCGTTCCGGGTTCCGTATGAGTATCTTCCTGCCGTCAGTAACAGCATTAGTAGCATATGCAATTGTGTTTAAATTATTATTTAACACAGATTTTGGTCTTGTAAACCATGCACTAAGAGCACTTGGATTCACTGGGGTTGACTGGCTGAATACTGTGTGGGGCGCAAGAATGGCAATCATTATTGGTATCACATGGAGATGGACAGGATACAATACAATCATTATGATTGCAGGATTGAAGAATATTCCATTGGAACTATATGAATCAGCAGATATCGATGGAGCAAATGCGTTCCAGAAATTCTTTTATATCACAATTCCGATGGTAAAATCTATCATTTTATTTGTCAGCATTACATCAACAATCGGTACATTGCAGTTATTCGATGAATCTTTCATCTTAACAGGCGGAGGACCGGATAATGCTACTATTACGATTGGACATTATTTGTATAATACAGGATTCTCATATTACAAGTTCGGCTATGCAGCCGCAATCAGCTATGCACTCGTTGTAATCATTGGAATTTTGTCAATCATTCAGTTTAGAATGTCGAAAGGAGGAGAAGATTAATGAAAAAGAGTAAAGCGAATGCGTCAAAGATTTTTACATACGTATTTTTAATTATTGCAGCATTTATCTCTCTGTTTCCATTCTATTTTATGTTTGTATCAGCAACAAATACAAATGCAGATATTTTAAGCGCGACACCAAAGCTTTTCTTTGGCACAAACTTATTAGCGAACCTGGCAAACTTAAATAAACGCCTGGATTTGGGAAGAATTCTGTTGAACTCCTGTATTTTGACATTTACTTATACAGGATTGGCAATGCTTCTCCATTCCATGTCAGGATATGCATTTGCAAAATATGAATTTAAAGGGAAAAACCTTATTTTTGGTATCATTATGATAACAATGATGATCCCGGGACAGGTAATGTATGTGCCATTGTTTACGTTGATGAATAATATCGGCTGGGCAAATACATATCAGGCAGTGATCCTTCCTGGACTGGCAGGAGCCTTCGGAATGTTCCTGATGCGGCAAAATATGTTGGCATTCCCGACATCGTTGATCGAGGCGGCGAGAATTGATGGATATGGCGAGTTTTCAATCTTTATGAAAGTCGTTATGCCTTCTATGAAACCGGCGCTTGGTGCAATGGGAATTTACATGTTTATGAGTATGTGGAACAGCTTCATGTGGCCGTTGATCATTTTAGGAACAAAATCTATGTATAACTTCCCGGTGGCGCTTTCTATGCTGGACGGAGTTGCATGGAGAAAAGATTACGGTGTAATTATGTTAGCAACAGTGTTTGCAGTATTACCAATCTTAATTGTCTTTCTTGTGTTTCAGAAACAGTTCGTTGCCGGCGTGATGGGCGGAGCTGTAAAAGAATAAATTTCATCTAAAGGAGGAAAATGAAATGAAAAAGAAACTATTGGCAATTTTAATGGCAACAGCAATGACAGCATCATTAGCTGCTTGCGGCGGTGGCGGATCCGACGCGAAGAAAGAAGGCGGATCTAAGGATGGAGAATTATCCGGAACAGTAACTGTATGGAGCTGGGATGTGGCGTTAGCTCATATGGAGGCGCAGGCAGAAAAATTTAACGAGAAATATCCAGATGTTGAATTTAACTTTGAAGAAATGGGTGTTCAGCAGGTATATCAGAAAATGACAACATGTCTGCAGTCTGGAATCGGACTTCCGGATATTGTATCTCTTGAAGGAGAGCAAATGGCAAAATTCGGCGAGAAGTTCCCGGGAAAATTTGAAGAATTTACTGATATGATCAATAAAGATGATTTCTTCCCGATTAAGATTGCTGAATGTACAATTGATGACAAAATTATCGCATATCCGTGGGATTCAGGCCCGTGTGGAATGTTCTACCGTGCAGATTTATTTGAAGAAGCTGGAATCAAAGCAGAAGATATCGTAACATGGGATGATTTTATTGAAGCCGGTAAAGTTTTGAAAGACAAAACAGGCGTTGATATGCTTTGTATGGCAGAGTCAAGAAATGATGCTACATACCGCTCTATGTTAATGCAGCTTGGTAAGTTCTATTTTGATGAAGAAGGGAATCCGCAGGTAAATTCTGAAGAATCTATCAGAGCGATGGAAATGTGCAAAAAAATGTACGAAGCAGGCATTACATTTAATAACTCTTCTTGGGATGATATGGTTGCAGGTATGACATCTGATAAATATGCTTGTATTGCAGAGGCAGTTTGGATGGTTGGTTCTATTAAAGATGCAGCTCCGGATCAGGCTGGTAAATGGGCTTGTATGCCGCTTCCGAAATTTGATGCAGATGCAGAAGCAATGGGCGCATCTAATGGTGGATCAGTTCTTGCAGTTCCGTCAGCAAGTGAAAATGCAGAAGCAGCAAAAGAATTTGTAAAATTCTGTATGGAAGATGTTGATGCAAACGTAGAAGGATTCCAGAACTATGGTTTATATCCGTCATACCTTCCGGCGTTAGAGTCAGAAGTATTCCAGGAAGGCGATGAATACTTTGGCGGACAGAAATTATTTGATATGTTTACAGAGATTGGTAAAACAGTACCTCAGGTAAACTACACATCTAACTTTGCTGAAGCAATTGAAATGTCTAAAAACTGTGTAGCAAGAGTACTCCTAGAGGATGCAGATCCTGCAAAAGTTCTAAATGATGAACAGGAAGAAATGGAAGCAAAATTCGGTAAATAATAATCAGGATGAAAAATAAGTGTTGGGGGGTTTTCCTCTGGCACTTATTTTTAGAAGGGAGGATTATTTGTACGAGACAAAGAAAATAAAACGAGAAATCTACCACATCATTATTCCGATGATCCTGGAAAATATTCTTCAGATTTCAGCAAGTCTTATTACAACAGCAATGGTTGGACGACTTCTGGCAAATGATATTTCTGCACAGGGAATCTGTGTCAGGATAACGGATACGCTGTGGGTATTTTATAAAGGAGTGGCGATTGGTGCCACGGTTCTGATCGCGCGCGCTTATGGTGCAGGAAAGAAAGAAAACTGCAGAAAAATTATGGAGCAGACGTTATTGACAGAATTAGCAGTTGTTTTGCTTGTGCAGATTTTTTTATTTTTCCGTGCGGATATTTTCCTTGGATTTTTCTCAAAAGATCCACAAATTCTGACACTTGCACAAAGCTATATGAAAATTGTAGTGATAGGATTTACAGGAAATGTTATAATGACTCTTGTTACAGCAGCGTTCCAGGGATATGGAAATACAAAAATACCAATGTATATTGCGGCGGCAATGAATGTTGTAAACATTGTCTGTGGTTATATCTTTATTTTTGGTATAGGTCCATTGAAAGGAATGGGAATTCAGGGTGCAGCTGCAGCGCTTGTCACAGCGCAGACATTTGGAGCTGTTCTTGGATTGTATTTGCTGTACAATAAGAAAAAGGGGTTATTCTCAGATACGGTACGTCAGGGAAGTTTCTTTAAGCTTGACCGTAAATGCATTTATGAAGTATATACAACGGGTATTCCGGCAGCTTTGGAAAGCATGTTCTGGCAGTTTTCAGCTATTATTTTAAGTAAGATTATTCTTTCTTACGGAGCGGCAGCATTTGCAGCTTATCAGCTTGGAATTCAGGCGGAAACGATTACAGAAATGCCTGCGATTGGCTTTAGTACAGCTTCCACAACATTGGCGGCGCGTGCAATCGGAAAGCGGGATCAGAAGCTGCAGAAAATATACTTTAAAGAACTTTTGAAAGTAGGAACAGCTATCAGTATCGTAACATCACTTCTGTTGATTCTGCTGCCAAAAGTGTTTATGCAGATGATGACGAACAAACCGGAACTTCAGGCAATTGGTGTTGTATATGTGTTTGTGATGGGATTTATTCAGATTCCGCAGAACTTATCAAGAATATACAATGGAACAATCCGGGCGCTTGGCTATAAGAATACGCCAATGCTTGTAGCAGGGTTTGGAATCTGGATCGTCAGAATTCCGCTTTGCCTGCTGGCGGCATTTGTTCTGAAGCTTCCAATCACAGTAATTTGGATTGTGATTGCGCTGGATCAGCTTTCAAGATTCTGTCTAAGTGTATTTTTGTACGGACGTATCGGTAAGAAGAATATATTCCCTGCAGATACATTAGAAATGGAGTAAAGAAACAATGAAAAACAAATTAGGAATTGCAGGACTTCTGGCAGTAACAATCATATGGGGAGGGGGCTTTGTAGCCAGCGATATTGCGCTTGCAGGGCTGACGCCTTTTCAGATTATGGCAATCCGTTTCCTGATTGCAACGATT
>OLOG01001150.1_pt1 | contig 17857 bp, 11 predicted proteins | sample 1672351 | NCBI WGS metagenome assembly OLOG01 (sample SAMEA3136674, study PRJEB25190) | human gut metagenome | biome: human gut; feature: human-associated habitat; material: faeces | place: Austria | collected 2013 | reverse complement strand
CCTTCTTGCTGCGGCGCTTCTGCTGCAGCGCGATCATTTTTTCCATCATGATCTTATTCCTCCAATTTTATTTTTGTTTTTCTATCTCTGTAAGCTGCGGCGGTGCTCCGCAGAGTTACACATATTACATTGCCGTTATGCCGGCTTTTTCGTTGCCGTTACCTCGGTTTTCACCGGAATATCGTACCGCAGGTCGATAATGAGCGAATCCGAATAGATTTTATCGGTCAAATCCTTATCGCGGTAAATTGTCACGGTGGCGGTAACGGTGTGCTTTGCTTCGTCGATTTTGAAATGCAGTCCGGCGCGGAGACCCATATAAAAGCCCTCTGCGTAGGTTTTCGTCATGGCTCTGGCAATGGGATTGCCGTCCGCATCCTGACTGTAGCCGTCTTTATAATAGCGCTCGACAAGATAACCCTTTTCCACTCGAGGCTGCTCACCGGAGACCTTATCGGCAATCACGATTTTGGTTGGTCCGCAGCCGTCTGCCGTCAGCAGCTCCGCCGCGTTATATCCCTGTTCGGTCTCATAGCCAAACTCAATCGCCGAGCCTTCGGACGAGCCGGTTTTATTCGTCACATCCGTGCCGCTGTCGTAGCATTTGATGTAATCCGTGGCGGTCTCCACCTTGCTGCGCACGGTTTCGAGCAGGTCGTCCGCGATCAGCTCGGCGCTGTTCAGCTCCTGCGTGCGGCGCGATACCTCGGCCGCCGGCCGCAGCGACGCGCTGAATATGCCGATGACCAGACACAGCAGTCCGGCGCCGACCACAAGCTCCACCAGTGTCATGCCTTCCCGGCCGCGCAGGATTGAGCGAATGCGTTTCATGCCGTCACTCTCCCTTCGCAAACCGGTAGAAGGGCACGGTTTTGCCGTCCTCGGTTTTGGCGTTTACGGTCTGCTTTTTTACCTTTACGCGGAAGGCGTCAATATCGGTATCTTCGCCGTTCGACGTCGTCACCTTAAAATCGTACTCGGCAGCTTCGCCGTCCGCGACTTCTGCATTCCCGCGCACGCTTTCCTGCAATTCGGTCGCGTCCCTGCGGAGCTGCTCCGACTTGCGCTGCGCATTTGAGGCAAAGCCGACTGCGCCGTTCAGCGCGCCCAGCAGCAGCATGAACACCACCGTGGAAACCAGAATTTCCACCATGGATTCGCCCCGGCGGTCGCGCAGCACGCGAATCAGTCTATTCATCGGCTGCACCTCCGGTTGTCCGGGCTGCCGGCTTGTGAATGGGTTCGTATCGGCTGTACGTCGGATTGTTGATATCATAGGTATAGCTGATCTCCACATGCTCCGTACGGGCATCCGCGCCCTCGCCAATGACCTTGGGTTCTACCGGCTCCTCGCCGTTGGCACTTCGGCAAAAGCGGCCGTTTACCCAGTAGACCGGGAACTGTCCGCTGACGCCGTCTTCCCCTTTCCATGTGTAGATTGGCTGAAAACTGTCCTTTCGGCGGTATTCTGTGGTGTACATGTAGCTGTCCGCTCCCTTTTCCGCCTTGACGCCTACCCAAACCTGATGTCTGTTAAAGGTTGTCTGCTCTGCCTTTTCGGTGCCTTCGTCCCGATCATCGTATGCAAAGGTATCGCCTGTGATCGGGTCCTGCACATCGGTAACATCACGGAGCAGAATCGTAATCCTGCCGTAGTTATCCTCGGTCGAACCCGCATTATAGCAGGCAGTGGTTTCATCCGAACGGTCCGGATCGTAAATACCCAATCCCGTATCTTCCGCTAAAATGTTGTTCACTTCACGGTAGAAACAGCCTTCCGGCGCAAAATTGGTATCCAATTCCGGCTTTATTGTTTTGTATTCCTGCAGTTCGCTGTCCAGCACCTGTGCAAAGGACTGCGCCAGCTGATAACAGCGTTCCCTGCCGATCTTGCGGTTGGCCCGCGAGAGCAGCATAGATGAGGAATACACGATACTGAGCGAAAGCCCGATCAGGACGGCGACAGCACAAAGTGCTACGATCAGCGAAACACCGCTTCGCCTGCTGCGCCGCAGGGTGTTCCATCCCTGACGTATCCGCTTCATGTCTGCCGCCTCCCTTCGTAACTAAAATCTGCGCTCAGCAGGATCGGATTCCGTATAACGGTCGCTCTTGCTGTCCGCAATGACAGTTACCCTGCTGATCTGTATACCATTCGTCAGCTGCAGGGTCTGATTCTCGTGCGTTACCACGGAGAAAATGTTAGGCAGCTTCAAGGTAAATGTGCCGTCCTTCACCTGCAGCATGGTATCCGGCTGATAGCTGTAATAACGAATGCTGCCATTGGTAAGGCTGTATCTGCCGTTGACCGCACTGCCCTGTTTTACAGTATACCAGTCATCCCCTGCAACTGCAAACGTATTTTGACCATTTATGATAATCTCCGGCAGGTTCCCGCTCATATCGACGGTAACCGTCGTGGATTTATCGTCCTTATCGGTCAATTCAATCCGATACAGGTCAGCCTCTGCCACCTCGTCCCACGAGAGCGCGGTAAGCTGTGCATCCCACTCTGCCGTGTTGATAAGACGATTCATCGGGCCATAGCTGACCGCAAGCGTCTCATTCACGTTTGCCAGCGACGCGCTCGGTGCTTCCAGCTTCACACGCGGGAATACCACATCGCCGCTCGATACCCAGGCCGAGCTTACCTGTCCCGCCGACTGCGAAATACGAGCCTCAAACCGTACAGAACAGCCTGCGTATTTCGTATCCAGATCGGTCAGGCTGCAGACGTAGCTGCCGCCGCTTTCGCTCATTGCGGAAACGGGGTAAGTCACCGTTGTGCCGTCCGTCCCGGTGATTTTTGCCCGCAGCAGATAGGTGCTGCCGCCGGGCGGTACGCTATTCGTGCCGGTTTTCGGCGTAACGGTGACCTGCAGGCCGCCGCTTCGGAAGTCGGCCGCCGGAATCGGGTTGTTTGCTGTCGCATTCCAGTTGTACGACCACTTGACGCTCGGCGTATTCAGACGCATCGGCACGGTCATCGTGTACACGATACCGTTCGGGCTGTCCGCGTAGCCGGAATCATCAGCAGCCACCGCCACCAGATAGAGGTCGATGGTCTTGCCGGCGTAATCCTCCAGACTGCGGCTTACCGAGCAGGTGCCGCCCCTGACGGGCACAAGCGCACCCAGGGCAGCGGCCGTTTCGCCCTCCGGCTGCACATAAATCTGATAACCTGCACAGCCGTTTTCGCCGCCGATGGCACTCCAGCCGATGGTGTATTCCAGCTCGTTGGTATCCGGGTTGATTACCAATGGCTGTCCCGGACGCTCGAGGCGCTGCTTGACAGCGTACTTCTTCGTCGTACTCAGGCCAACCTCGCCGTATTCCTGTCCCAGACGGGTAACGGTCAGCTCAACCTCGGCGTACTGCCAGTCGTCCGCGTTGATGGTGAACGATTGGGAAGTATTCGGATTCTCCTGCGTACCGTAAACCTCGTTGACCGGAATGCCGATTCTTGCGCCTGCCGCAGTAATGCCGGTCATCTTGACGCTGTAGTGCGGCACTGCAGTCCCCTGCCCGGACTGCGTCCACGAGAACCGGTAGCTGATACTGCCGTTATCTTCCGGTATCAGTACCGGGTCGTTCAGCTCCGGCGCTGCCAGCGGCTTGATGTTCAACGCCACGGCTTTAATGTAGTTTGCAAAGTCATTCGCATGGCCAAGAACATGGCTGTAAATGGTCTTGTCCTGCTGCTGAACGCCCTCCGCGCTGTAAGTCCGCAGCGTAACGGACGCATCGCCGGTCTGCCAGGTATCGCCATAGGTGTAAACCGGTCCCAGACCGGAGGCGGCGTACCATGCACGCACCCGACGATTTGTGACATTCTCCGCGAAATACTCCTTCGGCAGGTCGCGGAAGTTTGCCGTAACCGTGTTGCCCGCCGAGGTCAGCACATCCTCATACGCAAACACATACTCATTTGTGCCAACCGTGCCGAGCACCTCGATACGGTAAATCGGCGGTGTTTCCATCTGCGGCTCGTTGACCGTCAGTGCAGCCGTGACCGTGCAATCATCCACCGTACTGCCCGAGTACGATACCGACATCTTGTTAATACTGCCGTCCGGCTTGTACTTCGGCGTGTCGGTCGGGATGGTATCCGTCACGGAGGCCGGCTGAATGCCGTTCGTAATGCCCGCCGCTGCCGTGACGATCAGCTCCTTCAAATCGTCGCCGCTGATCTCGGCGGTATGGTTGTTCTGATCAATGGTCACGGTCTGCGAGCCAAGCCTGAAGGTGACCTTCCAGTTGCTGAAGACCGCATAATCCGCAAGGTTTTTCAGCGAGATCTGGTATTTAGCGCCATTGCTCCAATGGCTCACCAGTCGGATATTGACATCCGGTGTCGGCAGCACCGACACATTCTGCGTCGCCGCAGTTTTCCATGCAGAAGGCGCGGTATCCTCAAACAGACTGACGGCACGAACCGACAATGTAATAGTCTTGCCTGCTGTGTCTGCCGCAAGGCTTGCCGGCAGCTGGAACGTACCGCTGGTCATACCGGAGCCGTACGCCTGTGTGCCGTTCAGCTTCGGGTCCCACTGTCCCTGTCCCTTTTGATTCGGGATAAAGCGCAGATTGGACATTACTTCCTTGCCATCAACGAGCACTGTACCCTCGTAGTACAGGGGACGGTCCGTATCCTCGATGGATACATCGAAACTGCCGTCTGTCTGCTGTTTCAAGTCAACCGTGAACGAGGCATCCAGCTTTTTGTCGGTTTGGCCGTGCTCCATGGTGCGGTATGCCTCACGAACATAATCGTCCATGATCTTTCCACCTGACAGGTTGTTCAGTTTGCCGGTTTTCTGGCTAATGGCAGGCATTAGGTTGTTTGCATGCCATGTGCGTACCTGATCATAAGAATAATCCGGCGGCATTTCAAACAGGATTCGTCCGGTAATTTTTTCCGTACCATCATTGAATTTGCTGATCAGGATACCATTTTCAACCCTTGTATTAGAATCTGTCATGTTGTAATAAATGCCGCATTTTGTCCGGGCATCCTCATTTTGTGTCAAGTTCAAAGTCGGATCCAGACGCGGACCAACAATCGCCGCATAGAATTTTCCGTCAAACTCACCATATGCAGCCATGCGCGCATAACCACGCCGCGATTCACCTGCACCGTTGTTGCGCGCTTCGTCCGTTTTATAAGTAATGCCAGCTGTATTCCCTCTCTCTGTCAGCCCCCATGTATCAAAGAAATAATAGTTATTGCCCACCCGGTTTACATCCAGCCGCGTAGAACGGCCAGTCTGGAACGAAATAATGCCGTTATCCGACCTGATCGGCACAGAATAGCAATTCTGGATATAAGTATTCTGTGTCGCAGCCGAACCGTAGCGGTCACCGAAGATACCGGCGCGGAAGTTAGTACCCACCAGATCGTCCGTGTACGCATAGTTGCGGCAGCGGTCGATATTCAGCACGATATTCGCCGTCGATGCCGTGATGGAAGCACCGTTGTTCGATGTTGCGTTATCGACCGAGAAGAAGCCCACGATACCGGAAGCCATCGAGCCCGAATAAATTTTAACACCCGGTGCATTGAGGCAGTCCACTACATTGATATTGAACTGCTGTCCCATGGCGGCCGAACTTGCCGTATACGCCGTAATATTGCCAAGAATGCCGGCACTGTCATTTGCACTTTGGCTCGTGTTGGTACCCAAGCGGCCATATATACTGCCATGATTCTGGCAGCTCAGAATATTGAAATCCTGACCGGAGGCCGCATGATACAGCTGTGCCACGATACCGCCGGATGCGCCGACCCAGTTGGCTGCATAAGTGGTCTGCAAATTGCCGTAATTGTAGCAATCCTCAACCGTGCCGCCGTTATTCGTCCACTGGCCGACAATGCCGCCCGAATAGTGCGACAGATAGCCGTAAACCGTGCCATAATTGATGCAGTTCTCAATCGTCCAGTCGCTTGTGGTCTTGTTGGACTGCGTGCCGATGATACCGCCCGCAAATCGGCTGGTATTCTGCTGTTTCAGCTGACGGCCGACAAACGCCTGATTGAGCAGATAGGACAAGTCCTTTTCGCTCTCATTCATGCCGACAATACCGCCCGTGCCGACACCGATGCCGTCCGACTTGTTGACCAGCAGCCAGTTGCCGCTGACGCAGCGATTCAGCTCACCGGTCGGCGCGTTGTAGCCCGCCACGCCGCCGAGGTTGCCGTTGCTCGATACGATGATCTGCATGGTGCGGCCGTCCTTCAGCGCCGTGCTGCCGTGGAACTTCATGTTCTCGACCTGCGCGCCATTCTGCCATTCCACCCATGTGGTGTCCGCAGAAAGGTTCTGCGCCTTGGCATTCGCCAGCAGCTCGCTCACCTTGGTGACGTTTTCCATCAGCGTTTCGGTGCTCTTATCGCCGGACATGGTGATCGTGCCCTTGTTATAGCCGGTCACACCGCCGACCATGCCGTTTTTGACCGTGATCGTGCCGGTTCCGGTATTGTCTATGTAGCACTGCTCGATGATGCCGGTCGTATCATTCTTGCCTGCAATGCCGCCGATATGCGAGGACAGGCGTTCCTTCTCTGCCGCCGAGCTGGTGGAGGTTGCGGTGTACACACCGTCCGCCGTCAGCGTCAGTCCGGAAACGGTGCTGCCCTGCAGCAGACCGCCGTTCAGTCCGGCAATGCCGCCGTAGCAGTTGCCGACCGCACTCTTTCCTTCGTCGATCGTGCCGGAGTAAGTGCATTCGGTTACCTTGCCGCTTGCATTATTCTGACCGACTACACCGCCGAGATAGGTATACTTCGTGAATTTTTCGAAATCCGAGGTGACCTTCACCTTGCTGACCGTACCGCCCGCTCGATTGATGCCGACTGCACCGCCGACCTGCAGCGTGCTTGCGGAAACGCTGTATGTCGGCTGCTGCGAAACCTCGGTTTCAGTGACCATACCGCTGTTGTCTCCGACAACAGCACCCAGAATGAATGCACTGCCGGAAATCGTGATATGATCGCCGAGTACCGCTCCCTGAACCGTACCGCCCTTGTGGTTTACCGCACAGATCGCGCCTGCCGCAGTCTTGTTGCGGGTGATGAGCGTTACCCTGTTATCCGTGCCGACGCTGCAGCTCCTGATCGTACCGTAGTTTTCGCTGGCAACGCCGCCTGCATAGCCGTCGTTACTGGTGACGCTGCCGTTGCCGATGCAGTTCTCGACCGTGCTGCTCGCGCTGTTCATGCCGACAATGCCGCCTGCCGCACCGACATTTGCGGTCACCTGACCGAGATTCTTCGTGTACCGCAGAACAGCCTTTGCGCCCTCCTGCGCGCCGACAACGCCGCCTGCACTGCCCGCCGCTGCGCGGACCTCTGCCGCCTGATTGGTCAGGCAGTTGATGCTCGTGCCGCCGAGTGTGCCGCGGTTGATGCCGGCAATACCGCCGACCATACTGCTGCCGCGCACGGTCAGCCTTTTATCCGCAGCAATGACATCGCCCTGTGCGCTGCCGCTTGCCGGACTGAGCGTGCCGGTTGCAGTATTCACGCCGATCACGCCGCCGACACCGCTGCCGCTGCCGTTGACACGGCGCTTTTCTGCCGGTGTGCTCGAAAGCGTGATCGCACCGCCGTTTTCGCCCGCAATACCGCCGACACGGCCTGCACCGCTGACATTGGCGCTGCTGGTATTGTTCTGTAGCCTGCCGCCGCTGAGATTATAGCCGACGATGCCGCCGACCGTGTTCCGTCCGGTGACGGTGCAATTTTTCTCGGTCGTGCAGTTTTCAATCGTGCCCGCAATCGTGCCCGCCGTCCTGCCGCCGACATTCAGACCCGCGATACCGCCGATATAATCCTGCGTTGCGCTGCCCATGCTGCCGGAGAGCGTGCAGCCGCGGATGATGCCCTCGTTCAGACCGACCACGCCGCCCATGGCATTCAGACCGTTCATCGTACCCTTGCTGGCACAGTGCTCTATCACATGATTCTCACCGTTGACGCCGATCACACCGCCGATGACGGAAACACGCAGCTCGCTGCTGCCCAGCTCATCGGAGAGTGCCTTCGCGGCATCCGTGTACTTCTGCGCCCGCAGATAAGATACCATATCCACACCGGTTTTCAGCTTGCTGTCCGGGAAGGTGTCCTCTGCCGGACGGTCAAAGCCGCCTGCGTTCAGGCAGTGCTCCACCTTCATTCGGGTCTGCGGCTCACAGCTGCCGATAATGCCGCCTGCATACGCATACGCGCGGATGGTCATGTTGCTCGAAACCGCAGACAGCCTGCCTGCACTGTTGCCGTCCGCTGTGATGGTGATGGTATGCGTATTGGTAGAAGCCTTGACCGTTCCCGGCACATTGCTGTTGTTTGCCGCGATGCCCGGCAGAAGCGCATACAGCGTTTTGCCTTCCCGGTCTTTCTCCGTGTAGGTGCGCTGATAACCGATCAGACCGCCGCAGAATGCCTCTGCAGTGACCGTGCCAAGGCTGTTATCGACCTTGAGACCGCTGACCGTGACATTCTTTCCCGGGTTGACCACATTTGCACCGATCGCACCGCCGACATAGTACCGTCCCTGCACACTGCTCGGCTTGATGGTCAGCTTCTTCTCGAGCAGCTCCGTCGAAGCATTCAGACCGACCAGACCGCCGACACAATCTCCGGTTGCGGCAACACGGCCGCCGATGAGCGTGTAATTGATGTCAATCGTGCCGTCCGTGTCGTTATAGCCGACCAGACCGCCGACATAGTGCCTGCCGACAACGATACCCGCCACACTCCGGTTGGAGACTGCGTTATCCTTGTCGCTGAAGGTGATCGTGCCGCTGTTGTAGCCGGTCAGACCGCCCGCATAGCTGCCGACAGCTCCCCAGTCCGTGACACGCCTGTAAATCGCATTATTGGTGTCCGAAACATAGCTTGCACAGTTTATGATAGCCGCCTTGTTCTCATTTGCACCGCAAATACCGCCGATATACACATTGTATCCCGCAGCGACACCTGTGTTGACGCAGTTTTTGATCGTCGAACCGCCTTTATTCTCACCGATGATGCCGCCGACATACGAATTGCCGATGACATAGCTTGCGTTAACGGTTGTTCTGGTGCCGTTTTCACTGAGCAGTGCCGTCTGCGTATCAGACTGATTCAGCGCACCGATGATGCCGCCGACATACTCGCTGCCGAGAACGTAGCCGTTTGCCTCGGTCTCGCAGTCATACAGCACACTTTGCTCGCCGTAGCCGACAATGCCGCCGACATATCTGCCGCGCAGCTTGTCTCTATCCTCCTGCTTATAGGTGTAGCCGTCCGCATATCCGGCACGGCTCCTGCATTCCGAAAGAGACGCATTATGCGCGTAGCCGACAATGCCGCCGATATAATGTCCTGCCAGCGAATGATCATCTGCGGCTATGCTGCTGAGAATCAGACCCTCATTTTGGCAGTCAGCCATATCTTTTCCCGTGGCCTGATTCTTGCCGGAAAAATAGCCTGCAATGCCGCCAACCGAGCGATTGCCCGTTACAGCGGCGCTGTTGGTCAGGGTCTTGACTGCGGCACCGTTTGTTGTCAGGCTGCCCGCAATACCACCGATACCACGCGCAGTATCGCCGGTCGGCAGCGTACCGGTCACGGTACCCGATGCAGACAGCTTGATTACTGACTTAGAATCGCTGACCTCAATCACACCGGCCACACCGCCGATGCCCTGCGCCTGTGCCGAAGTCAGCGCAGCCTTCACCCTGGCTTGGGTGCCGTCCACGTTATCGCCCTTCAAAGAGCCATTGCTGTAACCGCAGACTGCGCCGACACCCTTGAGCTTGTCCGAGGCAATCTCCACCTGCGGATTGAGCAGGCGCAGATTATAGATCGTGCCTGCGTTTTTCCGGAACAGACCAAGATACTCTGCGTCATCGGCAATCGAGGTCTCATCCAGCTTGAGATTACTGATGACATTCCCGCCGGTAAACACGCCGGCAATGCGGTTCAGCAGACCGCCTGTGCCGTCCAGTGTCTGATTGCTGCGCAGCGCGGGGATACTCGGGAAGCCGATATCCTTGCCGGCGGAGACCGAAAGCGCGCCGCGGGCTGCCGTACCGTAAACCTTTACACTGTCGCTCGTCCAGTCCAGCGAACGTGCGGTAACGGCAAATGCCGCCGCCGTATTCATATAACGGATATTGGACAGATGACGGAAGGTTTCGATCTCGTACCGGCTGTTATCCGACCGGGTGCCGTCACCGAAAAGCGTGTTCGCCTTATTGGATTCGATAGCATCACTCTTTTGATACTCCTCACCGCCGGTGTTTTCTGCGTTCGGGTCCGGAAATACCTGCACAGCTGCGTAAACATTCAGCGGGGTTTCCAGTTTGCCGCCGAAACGCGTGATGCTGGTATCGCTGCTCTGTCGGAAGGCTGCTTTGTTATCAGCGGACAGCTTATCCAGCCGGTCGTACAGCTTCGCATTCATCATACCGTCCAGCACAAGTGTTGCCCGCTTGTTGGTACGGTCGTATTCCACGGGGAAGGTATAATCCTTCGTCGCGTTGTCCTCGGTCGTAACCGCAACCGACTGCGAACCCGTTTTCAAATTCCTGCCCGGAATATTGATCGACAGGAGTTGTGCTTTATCCTCACTGCTGTACAGCTTGACCTCGTAATAAACCTTATCCAGATCCTGATCCTTCACATTGCTCGACCAGTTCAGCGACAGGGTTTCACCGTTTACCAGATTGATCGAGGTGATCTTCAGCTTGGTCGCATCCAGACTGACAGCATTGACTGCATCCTGAACCGAGTAATAGCCCAGCCGCTCTTCCCGGCGCGTATCGCGGTCGCGCTTGCTGTAATCAATATCCAGCCAGCTGCCGGACATATCCGCCGGTTTGCTGTCCTCATTCGATCCGTAGTACAGTCCCTTGCAGTTTGTGCCGTAGAAAGCCGAATAAACCTGACCGCTTTCCACGTCGATTTCGATGCAGATTGCAGCATTCAGCACACTTTTATCGTAGGTATCCTGCGAAAGAAGCGCACCGACGAGCGCACCGTCACCCGACAGCTCGCCTTCTGCATATTCGCCTGCATCCAGACGAATGCCGTAAATACGACCGACCAGCTTTTTCCGGTCCTCATCCGACTCATCAAACGACTGATTCAGCACGCCTTCCTTCTTCACCTTGCTGCAGAATGACTCCCATTCACCGCCGGTACGAAGGTAGGTCAGCTCGGATTCTGCCGACAGATACATAGTCTTAGCGTACGATTCATTCTTTCGGAACTGCGACAGATGGATATACCCCAGAAGGCTCGGTACAGCGATAGCAAACAGGATGCTCAGAATGACCAGCATAACCACCAGCTCTACAAGAGTAAAGCCGCCTTTTCCGCACTTTTTGCGCTGCTGTGTCATATTCGCTGCCTCCTTCCCTTTGGATACAAGATAAACGGGTATACTGCCCCAATTTAGTCGTTTTATATTTTACCAACTCCTACGTTTTCTGTCAAGTATCGACACCGTTCGACTGCAATCTCCGCTGTTTTCGCTTATTTTCTCTGATATTTACCATGATTTTCATGCCACAAAAAAAGCTGCCGAAGCGAGCTTCGGCAGCCTTCTGCAATCTTTACGATTTCTTAATTAGAGGAAGATATACTTGAGTACGAACAGTACTGCCAGAACGTACATCAGCGGAGCAATCTTCTTGCCCTTGCCGGCTGCAACATTCAGCAGAACGTAGGAGATAACGCCCATAGAGATACCCTCGGAGATGCTGTAGAACAGCGGCATAGCGATGATGGCGAGATAAGCCGGGATAGACTCGGTCAGGTTGTCCAGATCGAAGTTGATCTCGGTTACGGTGCCTACCATCAGGAAGCCGACCATGATCAGCGCCGGAGCGGTTGCGAAGGACGGGATGGCGGTGAAGATCGGTGCAAACAGCGTGGATACAAGGAACAGGATGCCGGTAACCAGAGCGGTCAGGCCGGTACGGCCGCCGACTGCAACGCCGGATGCGGACTCAACAAAGGTGGTGGTGGTGGAAGTACCCAGAATTGCACCTGCGGAGGTTGCAATCGAGTCTGCCAGCAGAGCGGGCTTGATGCCCGGCAGCTTGCCGTCCTTATCGAGCATCTTCGCCTTGGTGGCAACACCGATCAGCGTGCCCAGAGTATCGAAAATATCAACGAACAGGAACGAGAAGATGACAACGATAAAGTTTACGATGCCGACTGCGCTGAAATCCACGTTGAAGCACTGACCGAAGGTCAGACCCAGCTTGGAGAAGTCGGTCATGCCCCAGCTCGGGAACAGGGAATAGAAGCCTGCGTCCGGCGTCGGAACGTAAAGGCCGGTCACCTGACAGAGCATGCCGAGGATCCAGGTCAGCAGAATGCCGTACAGGATGGCGCCCTTCATCTTGCGGGTGTAAAATACTGCGGTGAAGAACAGGCCGATCAGCGTCAGCAGTGCGCAGATGCCTGCGGTGTGGAAATTCTCCGGGAAGCTGATGATGCCGACCAGCGTTGCGGAGTCTACGCACAGACCGGAGTTCTGCAGACCGATGAAGGCAATGAACAGACCGATACCAACCGAAACGCCCTTTTTGAGCGTCAGCGGAATGGCATTGAAGATGGCCTCACGGATGTTGGTGAGCGACAGGACGATAAAGATCAGGCCCTCAATGAATACGGCCAGCAGAGCGACCTGCCAGCTGTAGCCGTAGCCTGCAACAACGGTGTACGCCATGAAGGCGTTCAGACCCATGCCGGCAGAGAGCGCGAACGGCAGGTTTGCCATAAACGCCATGCACAGCGTGCCCAGGCAGGATGCCAGAGCGGTTGCCAGCAATACCGCGGTGGTATCCATACCGGTGGAGCCGAGCACGCTCGGGTTTACGGCAAGGATGTACGCCATGGTCATAAAGGTAGTGATACCGGCCATGACCTCGGTCTTGACTGTGGTTTTGTGTTCCGATAGCTTGAAAACACGTTCAAACATCGAATAACCCCCTTTTTAATTTTCAGGCTTTCGCCTTGATTACTGTGAAATGTCTTGGGCAACACTGCAAAATTTACTTGCAAATCACTCTTGTTCAATTATGCGGTATTGCCCTTGCTTACTTCCCCTCGTAAGCGACAACCGTCTCCGCCGGACAGGTTTTAATGCGGTCGCGTCCGTGCAGACCCTTGAGCTCCAGCAGGCAGACAACCTTGACGACCTTTGCGCCGAGCTGCTCCAACAGGTGGACAGCCGCCTCAAGCGTACCGCCGGTAGCGATCAGGTCATCGACAACGACGATCTTCATTCCCGGCTTGATATCATCGCGGTGTACCTCGATGGTCTCCATGCCGTACTCCAGCTCGTAGGATATGCGGGACGTTGCACGCGGCAGCTTGCCCTGCTTGCGGATCGGAATGAATGCCTTATGCAGATTATACGCCATCGGTGCGCCGAACAGGAATCCGCGGGATTCCAGACCGGCGATCGCGTCAAACTCTACGCCGTCCAGCAGCGCAGTCATCTCGTCCACCGCCAGATGGAAGCCGTCCGCGTCACCGAGCACGGTGGTAATATCGCGGAAGATGATGCCTTCCTTCGGAAAATCCGGAATGCTGGTGATATACTGCTCAACCTTACTCATGAAACCTCAATTTCCTCCTTATCCCTGCCGCCCGGCAGAGAATCAATTATGCTGTTTTGTCATTTGGCAAGCAAAACAGCAATACACTTTATATATTATCAAATCGTGTCGTTTGTGACAAGAGATTGATTGTACGAAATGCAGATTTTTATCATGAAGATTATTGCAGCTATACAAATCCTCATCAAATTGTTCACTATCGGATATGGAGCGGGCTCCAGCCCTTGGCTCGGTGGTTCACCGCACCCGCGGCGGCGGGCAACTCGTTGACCCGGTGGTTACGGACGGCACCTGAGGGTTTCATCTTTAGTACCTCTTACCTTTTATATAACCGCTATTTACTGTAACCATCTGCATCACATTTATTGCGTTCTTCCTATCGCTGTGCTATGCTGTGTATATACCGACTAACCTCGTTTATGATGGGAGGCTACTGTGATGAATCGAAAAAGCGTTATCAATATTCTCTGTGCCCTGTCGGTCATGATTGCTGTCGGAATTGCGGTTTGGATCACTCTGACTGCCCACACACCGCACACGATGGACGATTATATCAACCATCAATACCTGATTGGTGTTTCCAGCGGAATCGCACTCATACTATGTATTATCCGCAGCTATATGCCAAAATAGCAGAAGAGACGCAACTGCGTCTCTTTTTTATTCTATGGAGAGCGGTAAACCGCAAGTCTCTCTTCACTCTCACTCTAATTCTCAATTTTCCATTTCTCTCCTCATCCAGCTCATCAGCATTCCAACGATATAGACCTGCTGCTCCGCCGAAAGCGGCACGCCCTGCGGGATGCCGTGCCACTTCTCCAGACAGCCGCGGCAGCAGCAGGCGGTAGCGTGCTGCGCGATGAACACCGGATGTCCCCGCATGGGTGTCTGCTTGCCGTCGTTTTTCGGCGCGGCCGGTGCAAGCCGCTTGGAAACGAAATCTGCCGCATGGTCAGCGATTGTATTCCAGCCTTTCTCGCGGATGTACTGCTTGTCCTGCGCCTTCAAATGAAAGCGGCTGCGGAAATCCGAGCGCGAAAGCCGCACGAGCATCTGCGCATAGGTTTCCTGCCGCTGTTTGTCTGTCATTGTGCTCACCTCTTTTTATAGTATACTCCGATCGACTTTTTTACGCAATCCGGATAGAACATTTGTTTTCTTTTCCCGAATATGATATACTATCTCTGCATTTGATTTTCTGTATCTTCAAACGAAACGAGGAAACCTATGGAACCGACCAAATTTGATATGAAATATGCCGCTGTCCGGCGTGCGATCATCGAACAGCGCTTTTCCAAGTTAAACGACAAGCAGCGCGAGGCTGTCTATCAGACCGAAGGTCCGCTGCTCATCCTGGCGGGTGCAGGCAGCGGCAAGACGACCGTGCTCATCAACCGCATCATCAACATTCTCAAGTTCGGCGATGGACTGGACAATTCCTATGCGCCCGACTGGGCGACCGAGGACGATCTTCTGTTCCTGACCGAATACCTGACCGATCCTAAGCCAGAGAACCGCGCCCGCGCGGAGCACCTGTGCGCGATGAATCCCGCCCGCCCGTGGCAGGTGATTGCGATCACGTTCACGAATAAGGCTGCGCGTGAGCTGCGCGAGCGTCTGGAATTTGCCCTCGGTGACGAGGAAGCCGCGTCCGCTGTCTGGGCGTACACCTTCCATACCGCCTGCCTGCGCATCCTGCGCAAGCATGTTGATCTGCTCGGCTTTGAGAGCGCGTTCACCATCTACGATGAGGACGACAAGAAGCGCGTCATTCTCAACGTAATGAAAAAGCTCGATCTCGATCCCAAGAATTTTGATCCGCGAACCGTGATGGGCATGATCTCCCGCGCGAAGGACAAGCTGATGACCCCGCGTCAGTTCAGCGCGGATGCCGCCGGTGACTACTTCCGTGAAAAGGTCGCAGACGTCTACCGCGATTACGAAAAGGCCATGAAAAAGGCCTGTGCGCTGGATTTCGACGACATTATCATGAAAACCGTGCTGCTGCTGCAGAACAACCCCGAGGTGCTGGAATACTATCAGCGCCAGTTCCGCTATGTTCTCGTGGACGAGTATCAGGATACCAACTACGCGCAGTATGTGCTCACCAGCCTGCTGGCAGGTTATTATGAGAACATCTGCGTGGTCGGTGATGACGACCAGAGTATCTACAAGTTCCGCGGTGCAACGATCACGAATATTCTGGAGTTTGAAAAGCAGTTCAAGGACGCGAAAACCATCCGTCTGGAACAGAATTACCGCTCGACCGGCAACATTCTGAATGCCGCAAACGAGGTTATCCGCAACAACATCGGCCGCAAGGGCAAGGAGCTGTGGACCGACCACGGTGACGGTGCGAAAATCCGTCTGCATCGCTCGGACAGCCAGGAGGGCGAGGCTGCCTACATCGCGAACACCATCCGCGAGGGCGTGGAACAGGGCCGAAAATGGGGAGATTTCGCCGTTCTGTACCGCAATAACGTCCTGTCGGATAACATTGCCGCCGCATTCATCCGCGCGGGCATCCCGTACCGCGTGTACAAGGGCCGCGACTTCTTCTCGCGCGCCGAGGTCAAGGACATGTTCGCCTACCTGTGGGTGATCGAAAATCCGGCGGACGAGCTGCGTCTGCGCCGTATTATCAACACGCCTGCCCGCAAGATTGGCGATAAATCGGTCGAAACCGCCATGCAGCTTGCCGTCGAGTACGGCACGACGCTGTATGATGTGGTATGCCATGCCTCTCAGTACCCTGCCCTGTCCCGCGGTGCCGCGGCAATGGAGAAATTCGGCGAAATGATCGAAAATCTGCGCAAGCTGCGGGAATTTGTTTCGCTTTCCGAGCTGTACGATGAACTCATGGACAAAAGTGGCTACATCCGTGCGCTGCAGCTAAAGGGCGGCGCAGAAGAGGAAAGCCGCATTGAGCACATCGAGGAGTTAAAATCCTACATTGTCGATTACGAGGACAAGACCGAAACGCCGTCGCTCGGCGATTTTCTCGAGAACATGGCGCTGTACACGGATGCCGACCAGTCCGGCGAGGACGATGACGCGGTTATCATGATGACCATGCATGCCGCCAAGGGTCTGGAGTTCCCTGTCGTGTTCCTCGCGGGCATGGAAGACGGGCTGTTCCCCGGTTTCCGTGCAATGGAGAAGGACGAGGACATGGAGGAGGAACGCCGCCTGTGCTACGTTGCCGTCACCCGCGCGAAGGAGCAGCTGTATCTCACCTGCGCGGAGCGCCGCCTGCTGTACGGCCGCACGCAGTATTCGCATCCGTCGCGCTTTGTTGATGAGATGCCGGAGGAGCTGCTTGAAAGCAATATCACCGAAAGCCGCCGATTCTCGAACGCAACTGCACCCGATCCGACACTCTCCCGTCCGCAGGTGGCTCGCGCGCGGTACGTTTCCGCTGCAAATGCAGCGCCGAGCGCGTCGCTGGCCTCGGCAGCTAAAAGCAAGCCGCTGCCGAATTTTGCCGCAGGCGACCGCGTGTTCCATAAGGCCTTCGGCGATGGACTGATCGTGTCGGTAAAGCCGATGGGCGGCGATGCCCTGCTTGAAATTGCATTTGATCAGAAGGGCACCAAGCGGCTGATGGCCAAGTCGGCCGGACAGTTTATGCATAAATTATGAGCAAACGACAGGAATTCTGCCTGGCGCTGCACCATCTCGCGCTCACGTTTTTCGTGATATGTGCGCTCCCGCTGTGGTATCTCACGGGTATTTTATCCGATGTTCCACCGGATGTCAGTGCAGACGCGCTGCATGCAGGCCGCCGCCAGCTCGCGATTCTGTTTGCGGTATTTACCGTTATTTTTCTTATCGGTATGATTGTATTCCAATCGGGGCGGCTGCCGCGCAGTAAATTTCAGATTGCGGCGCTGATCGTGCTTCTGATACTCGTCAGCTTTCCGTTTCTGCTGTACTGCTCGATTGCAGCTGAATTGCGGCTTGGCAAAGTGATACTTGCGCTTTATACAGCGTATCTGGTTGAAATTTGTGTGCTGATGGGGCAAATCCTTCTGTCGCCGCACAAATAAAAAGGAGTTCTCTCACGAGAACTCCTTTTTAGGCTGTCAATTAAGTTCGTTTTCGCGATGCTGATGCTGTCGCGCGGCAGCGCGTATGAAATATCATTTGCAGCCCAAATGCATGAAAACCGGGGGCGTGTACCTCGGTTTTTCATACTTTCAGAGGGAGAAAGTTTCCGCACGGGAACTTTCGGACG
>OLOG01001145.1_pt1 | contig 17948 bp, 13 predicted proteins | sample 1672351 | NCBI WGS metagenome assembly OLOG01 (sample SAMEA3136674, study PRJEB25190) | human gut metagenome | biome: human gut; feature: human-associated habitat; material: faeces | place: Austria | collected 2013 | reverse complement strand
GCATCTGCTCTATTCGTTGGTAACACAGGAAGATGGACTGATTCCTAAATTAATTGAGAAAATGGGAATTCAGGAGTCACTATTTTGTAATCGGGTTGAAGAAGGCCTGCGAAAGCGCACAAAAGTGCAGGGAGGACAAATTTTTATTGGGCAGGATTTGAATAAAGCTCTAATTCATGCAGAAGATGAAGCAAAACAGATGGGCGACGAATATGTGTCTGTGGAACATTTGTTTTTGTCACTGCTGAAATATCCAAACCGGGAATTAAAAGCAATTTTTAAGGAGTTTGGAATTACCAGGGAGGTCTTTCTTCAAGCGCTTTCAACTGTGAGGGGAAATCAAAAAGTGACGAGCGACAATCCGGAGGCAACGTATGATTCTCTTGCAAAATATGGTACGGATCTTGTGGAACGTGCCAGAGAACAGAAATTGGATCCGGTAATCGGACGTGACGCGGAGATTCGCAATGTAATCCGGATTCTTTCCCGGAAGACAAAGAACAATCCAGTGCTTATTGGAGAACCTGGTGTTGGTAAAACAGCAGCAGTAGAAGGTCTGGCACAAAGAATTGTGAGAGGCGATGTGCCGGAAGGACTGAAAGATAAAAAGGTATTTGCACTTGATATGGGAGCGCTTGTGGCAGGAGCGAAGTATCGCGGAGAATTTGAAGAGCGTCTGAAAGCAGTTCTGGAAGAGGTGAAGAACAGTAACGGTAATATTATTCTTTTCATCGATGAGCTTCACACGATTGTAGGAGCAGGTAAAACAGAAGGTGCGATGGATGCGGGAAATATGCTGAAACCGATGCTTGCCAGAGGGGAATTACATTGTATTGGCGCAACGACACTGGATGAGTATCGAAAGTATATTGAGAAAGATGCTGCGCTGGAGAGAAGATTTCAGCCGGTTATGGTAGATGAGCCAAGTGTGGAAGATGCTATTTCGATTTTGCGTGGACTAAAGGAACGCTATGAGGTATTCCATGGAGTGAAGATTACAGATGGCGCACTTGTGGCAGCAGCAACTTTGTCGAACCGTTATATTTCCGATCGTTTTCTACCGGATAAGGCAATCGATCTTGTGGATGAGGCATGTGCTCTCATTAAGACAGAGTTGGATTCTATGCCGACAGAGCTGGATGAGCAGCGAAGAAGAATTATGCAGCTTGAGATTGAAGAGGCAGCATTGAAGAAGGAAGAAGATCGCCTGAGTCGGGAGCGGCTGGAACATCTGCAGCAGGAACTTGCAGAGATGCGGGAGGATTTTGCGAAAAAGAAAGCACAGTGGGATAATGAGAAGACTAGTGTTGAACGTGTCCAGAAAATCCGTGAAGAAATTGAGCAGGTAAATAATGAGATTCAGAAAGCCCAGAGATCTTATGATCTGGAGAAGGCAGCAGAACTTCAATACGGAAAGCTTCCGCAGCTGCAGAAACAACTTGAGGAAGAAGAACAGCGAATAAAAGAGAAAGATTTGTCGTTGGTGCATGAAAGCGTAACTGATGAAGAAATTGCAAGAATCATTTCCAGATGGACAGGGATTCCGGTTGCCAAACTAAATGAGAGCGAGCGGAGTAAGACACTTCATCTGGATCAGGAACTCCATAAACGTGTCATTGGACAGGAAGAAGGAGTGACCAAAGTAACAGAGGCTATTATCCGTTCAAAGGCAGGTATCAAAGATCCGACAAAACCAATTGGTTCGTTCTTATTCTTAGGCCCAACGGGTGTAGGAAAGACAGAGCTTGCAAAGGCGCTCGCAGAAAGTCTTTTCGATGATGAGAGCAGTATGGTGCGTATTGACATGAGTGAATATATGGAGAAATACTCCGTTTCCCGTCTGATCGGAGCGCCTCCGGGATATGTAGGATATGATGAAGGCGGACAGCTGACAGAAGCAGTTCGGAGGAAACCGTATTCGGTGGTACTGTTTGATGAGGTGGAGAAAGCTCATCCGGACGTATTTAATGTACTGCTTCAAGTATTGGATGACGGACGGATTACAGATTCACAGGGACATACAGTTGATTTTAAAAATACAATCCTGATTATGACATCAAATATTGGTTCTTCTTATTTGCTAGAAGGAATTGAGGAGAATGGAGAAATCAAAGAAGAAAATCAGGAACTTGTGATGCATGAGCTGCGAGCTCATTTCCGACCGGAGTTTTTGAACCGTATGGACGAGATTATCATGTTCAAGCCTCTGAGCAAAAATAATATTGAATCCATTATTGATCTTCTTATAGAGGATTTAAATCATCGTTTGGAAGATAAGGAGCTTCGGATTGAATTGACACCGGAGGCGAAAGCTTTTGTGGCAGATGGGGGATATGAACCAATGTACGGTGCAAGACCGTTGAAACGTTTCCTGCAAAAACATGTGGAAACGCTGGCAGCAAAACTGATTTTGGAAGGAAATGTGGGACGTCAGGATACGATCCTTCTCGATGTAGTTGACGGTGCTCTGCAGGCAAGAGTGAAAGAAGGTCTTCGTCGGTAAAAGCGGAAGCGAATAAAGAAGTAAAGAAACAAAAAAATTAATGAAATAGAGAAGCAAAAGGGAAGAAACAGGCATGATTTGTCTGGTCTTCCCTTTTATAATCGTTATGGTTTTATCGGTTTCATACAGGTGACGCCAACCGTACCAGGACCTGTATGGCAAGCAATGCTCAAAGGGAGAACGAAATTCTCCACATGTTTTTCTGGGAAAGCATCCTGTACAATTTGATTCCAGATAGCTCCTTTTTCTGGTGAACCGGAGTAAGCTGTCTGGATGAGAACATCTTCTTCCCGAAATTCTTCGGCAAGATCATTTCGAATGGCTTCCAACATAGTGTGATAAGCTTTTTTCTGACCGCGTACTTTCCGGAAAGCATCCAGACGCTCACCTTTAATCTGAAGTACCGGAAGAATGTTTAATGCGCTTCCAAGTGCAGCTGCCGCAGGAGTAATCCGTCCGCCTTTTTTTAGATAAGAAAGTGTTTCTACCGTGAGATAGATATTAGCATCAAGAGCTGTTTCCTCCAGACGATTTTTAATTTGTTCTGCAGTGTAACCGGCATCTCGAAGTGTAAGGGCGTCAAGGACAGATTGCCGCTGCGTGGCAGAAATCCGTTTGTTATCTGCGACAAAAACCTTTCCTTCGTAGTCTGCGGCGAGCATCTGTGCGGTGGCACAGGAACCGCTTAGACCACTGGACATAGGAATGTAAACGATGGTGTCATGTGATGATAATGTATATTCCCAGAGTTCCGTAAGATCTGCAGGAGAAGGCTGAGAAGTAGAAATAGCCTTTCCAGCATCCTGTGCTTCGTAGAAAGATTTCTGGGATAATGTTTTCCCTTCCAGAAAAAGTTTGTCTTGAATAAAAAATGGCATCGGAAGGAGAAAAACTCCAAGTTGTGCTGCTTCTTCCTGTGTGATACCGCTGTTTGTATCGGTAATGATTGCGATTCTAGATAATTCTGTCTGATTCATAAAACACTCCTAGTAATAAAATAAGAAGGATCTTATTTTGATAAAATGAAATTAGAACAGTGTTACAAATTGAGATTATACTCTACACGGTCATTGATTGTCAACAGAAATCCGTGTATAATAACGTTAGAAATTATGGAACCGATAGTAGAGGAGATGATTAAGTGGCAAGAGGAACTTATAAATGTGCAAAAGAAACAAAAAAACGTCTTCTTGAGACTGTGATTGAACTTATAAAAGAAAAGGGATATGCAAATGTATCGGTAAGAGACATTTGCAGAACAGCAGAAGTATCCAGCGGCTCATTCTATCATCATTATCCATCAAAGGAAGCACTTGTTTTAGATGCGTATTATCACATTGATCAATATGTAACGAAAGAATTTATTGAAAAATGTGAGAAACAACCTCCGAGAGACAGTATCCGAAGCTTGCTTGGATTATATTTGAAGTTGATTGATGAAGAAATAGGGCTTCTTGTGAAAGAATATTATCGAGTTATGCTGGAAGGAATGAATATTTCTGCATTGGATCCACATCGGCCTTATTATCAGGCGCTTTGTGCACAGGCAGAAAGAGGAATTACGGACGGAAGTTTTCGTAGAGAGTGTGAGGCGAAAGAGATTGCAGAATATTTTATGCGTTTTTTACGGTCAGAGATTTTTGATTGGGCAATTCACGGAGGGGATTATAATCTAGTGGCACAGTTTTTAAAAGATTATGAATTGGCGCTTTGGGGCATTGTGGCAAGCAAGGAGAGATAGCATGTCTGGAATTATTTTTCATATTGATGTTAATTCAGCATATTTGAGTTGGACAGCGGTAGAGCAGATAAAGCGGGGAGCACAATGTGATATCCGTACAGTTCCGTCCATCATTGGAGGAGATCAGAAATCCAGGCACGGTGTTGTGTTGACCAAATCTATTCCGGCGAAGCGTTATGGGATCCATACGGGTGAACCGGTTGTGAATGCACTTCATAAATGTCCACAGCTACTAATGTTTCCACCGGATCATAAGATGTATGCAATTTACAGTAAAAATCTTATGGATTTTTTAAAGAGCTATACGCCGGATTTGGAGCAGGTAAGTGTAGATGAGTGTTATCTTGATTTTACCGGGATTGCACATCGCTTCCAGTCACCGGTGGCAGCAGCGATTGAGATCAAGGATTGTATTTATGAGCAATTTGGTTTCACTGTGAATATAGGTATTTCATCGGTAAAGCTTTTGGCTAAAATGGCGTCTGATTTTCAGAAACCTAACCGGGTACATACGCTATTTCCGGAAGAAATAAAAGAAAAAATGTGGCCGCTTCCAATCCGGGAATTATATATGGCGGGAAAATCAAGTGTGGATGTACTTGAAAAACTGGAAATTCGTACGATTGGAGAATTGGCGCAGGCAGATCCGGAGTTGCTTCAGATTCATTTGAAGAGTCATGGAAAGCTTTTATGGGAATTTGCGAATGGCATTGATCTGACTCCAGTGCAGACAAAGCGGGCGGAAGCAAAAGGAATTGGAAATTCGACAACGCTTTCGAAAGATATTTTGGACGGAGAAGAAGCAAGAAAAGTATTGCTTTCGCTATCAGAAAGTGTCGGAAATCGTTTGCGCCAGGCAAAACAAAAAGCAGGAATGATAAGTGTTGAAATAAAATACTATGATTTTAGAAGCGTTTCTCATCAAAAACAACTTTCAAGAGAAACAAATGCAGATACGGTAATTTATCAGGCAGCTTGTGAGCTTTTTGAAGAGCTCTGGAGTAAAGAACCGATCCGTCTTCTTGGGGTACGGACTTCCAAGCTGGCAGATGAAGGAGAACCGGAGCAGCTTTCAATTTTCGATATCCAGTACGATAAACCAGAAGATGAGAAACATAGAAAGCTCGACAAAGCGTTGGATGAAATCCGAAAACGCTTTGGCGAGCAGGCAGTCGTGCGTGGAACTTTTTTAGATTCAGAGATGAAAAAACCAAATTCCGGACAAAAGCAGTCTGAGGATTAGGAGAAGGTTTCCCGGAAAAATTGAATCAACAGATCATTTTGTTCAGGCATCTGCAGGCAGAACCGGATATGATTGTTGGAGAGACATGGAAAGGAACTGCAATTTCGGAGCATTATATTACGGTGGATTGCCAGTTCGAACACATCTTCTGAAGAAATAGAAGGATCCAGAATGCGCAGTAATACAAAATTAGATGACATCGGATAAACATGAAGTCCACGAATCTCTTTCAGAAGATGAAGAACACGTCTGCGTTCATTTGCAATGAATGTTTGTGTCTGTTTGATAAAGGTCTGGTCTTCAAATAATGCACTGCCGCATACGGCGGCAATAGAGTGCACATTCCATGGATTGAGAGACTGGCAGATATATGTCAGTAGTTCTTCGTTGGAAGTTACACCATATCCGAGACGAAGACCTGGTGCAGAGAAAAACTTAGAAACACCTCTGATTACAAATAAGTTTACAAATTCATTAGTCAACTGTATTGCGTTGATTTTTTCTATATTTTCAGTAAATTCTATATATGTTTCATCAATCAGTACCATGATATTGTGATGCTGGCAGTGAGTAAGTATGCTGCGAAGCTGCTCCTGTGTCCATAGAGTTCCGGTAGGATTGTTTGGATTACACAAGATGAGCAGATCGAAGTCATCTGTTAGTGTGCGAATCAATGCGGAAGGATTTGGACGAAAATCATCTTCCTGAGATAAATAGAAAGAATAAATTTCTCCATGATGAAGCCGAATCTCACGTTCGTATTCAGAATACGTTGGTTGAACCAACAATGTTTTTTTTGGATGGATGCCCTGGATTAAGAGTGAAATTAATTCAGTTGCACCGCTTCCGATTAGAAGGTGTTCAGGGACAGTATGAGAATATGAGGAGATAGATTGTTTAAGTTCAGTATAATTTCGATCCGGATAACTGCAGACACAGGTAATATGTTGTGCTACAGATGTCTGAAATGCATCGGAAAGACCAAGAGGATTTACATTGGAGCTGTAATTAATGATATCATTCTGGGAAATATGATAATAGGCAGCAATTGTTTCCAGGTCGCTTCCGTGAAATTGGGGTTGATTTGACTGCATGGAAAGTCCTCCTTTGATAAATAATTAAAATAGTTTCTCTTTATATTATAATATGTTTTTTCAGAAGGGGAAAGGGTGGAATTTATTTGACGCGGCATATAAATCAGTGGTATCTTAATAGAGTGCAGAAAGGTCTTTGATCCGCTTGAGGATTCGAGAATTTCTGAGTATAAAATTTGAGGAAAAAGAGGCTGATCGTATATGAAATTAAGCAGATTATTAGAGCGTATAGAATATTCTGTCGTGCAGGGAAGCGACAGCATTGAAATTACTGAGTTGACGAATGATTCGAGAAAGGTCGTGCCGGGGTCGGTCTTTGTCTGTATCAGTGGTGCAGTTGTGGATAGTCATGATTTTATTCCGGAGGTAACAGAGAAAGGGGCGATAGCTCTGATCGTAGAGAAGGATGTGACTGCTCCGCCGGAAGTAACTGTTATTCGGGTAGATGATACGAGATATGCACTGGCGCTGGCATCAGCAGCTTACTTTGGATATCCGGCAGAACAGCTGCGCGTCATTGGAATTACCGGAACAAAGGGAAAGACAACGACAACGTATATGGTGAAATCTATTTTGGAACAAGTCGGTCATAAAGTGGGACTGATCGGAACGATTGAGGCGATTATCGGAGATAAAGTGATTCCTGCAAAGAATACAACACCGGAATCTTTTACGATTCATCAATACTTTCGGGAAATGGTCGAAGCAGGATGCGACAGTGTTGTGATGGAGGTATCTTCACAGGGACTGATGCTCCACCGTACTGCCGGAATTCTATTTGAGATCGGTATTTTTACAAATCTTGGGGAAGATCACATTGGACCGAATGAACATAAAGATTTTGAGGACTATAAAAGATGTAAAGGGCTTTTATTCAAGCAGTGCAGGCTAGGAATTGCTAATGCGGATGATCCGTATTTTAAAGATGTTTTCCGGGATGCCACATGTAAGATTGAAACCTTTGGCTTTAGCGAAGAAGCAGATCTTCGGGCAGAACAGACAAAATTGGTTCATAAGCCGGGGTATCTTGGAATTGCTTATCATGCAGCGGGAACGATGGATTTTGATGTGGAGATTGATATTCCGGGGAAATTCAATGTGTACAATTCTTTAACAGCCATCGCTGTCTGCAGGCATTTTAATGTACCGGCACATGTAATCCAAAAAGCGCTTAAGTATGCCAAAGTCAAAGGACGCACAGAGATGATTAAAGTATCAGATGAATTTACACTGATGCTTGATTATGCTCATAATGCTATGAGTCTTGAGAGTCTTTTGGTAACCTTGAAGGAATATAATCCCAAACGTCTTGTCTGCGTATTTGGATGCGGTGGAAACCGTTCTAAGACACGGCGCTATGAAATGGGAGAGGTATCCGGCCGACTTGCAGATCTGACGATTATTACATCAGATAATCCGAGATTTGAAGAGCCGCAGGCAATTATCGATGATATTAAAATCGGAATCGAAAAGACAGATGGAATTTATGTGGAAATTTGTGACCGGAAAGAAGCGATACGTTATGCGATCCGTCACGGACAGCCGGGAGATATTATTATTCTGGCAGGAAAAGGACATGAAGATTATCAGGAAATCCGAGGAGTAAAATATCCAATGGATGAAAGAGTTCTGATCGCTGAGATTTTAAAAGAAGAGGAGAGTGATTCATGTACGCCCGAATTATAGTGGACATTACGCATGAAAAGCTGGACAGAGTATTTGAATACAGCATCCCTTCCGATTTGGAAGGGATGCTTAAAGTCGGTACAGAGGTTCTTGTGCCTTTTGGGCGGGGCAACAAGGAGACGAGAGGATATATCGTTGGATTTTCAAAGATTTGTGAATTTGATCCGGAGAAGGTAAAATCAATATCCGGAATTTGTGAAGACGGCATAGATATTACTGCGCGTCTGGTGGCGCTTGCGGCCTGGATGAAAGAGCATTACGGAGGAACGATGATTCAGGCGCTGAAGACAGTGCTTCCAATTAAAAAGAAAGAACGTGTGAAAGAAAAACGCTATGTCAGGAGAATGGTTTCAAAAGAAGAAGGAGAACGGTATCTGGAACAGTTTTTGGGGCAGCATCAGCAGGCGAGAGCACGGCTGATGGCGGCGCTTCTGGATGATGAAGTTATTGCATATGAATTGCTGAAGCGCAAGTTGAATATTACAAAGACTGTAGTTGATGCTCTAAAAGAGAGAGGGCTTCTGACAATTGAGACAGAACAGGAATTTCGTAATCCAATCCGGGCAATAGCTCTGGAACAGAAGGGTATTCCATTAATTTATACTGAAGAACAACAAAATGCAATTCATTGTTTTTGCAGAGATTATGAAGCAGGAATTAAGGGAACTTATCTAGTACACGGGGTTACCGGAAGCGGAAAAACAGAAGTTTATATCGAGATGATCCGTAAGGTTGTGGAAGACGGAAGGCAGGCGATCGTGCTGATTCCGGAGATTGCTTTGACTTATCAAACAGTTATGCGGTTTTATCGAAAGTTTGGGGAGCGAGTATCAATTCTGAATTCCAGAATGTCGGCAGGAGAGCGGTTTGATCAAATGGAACGTGCCAAAAAAGGTGAATTGGATGTGATGATCGGACCGCGATCAGCACTATTTACGCCATTTTCTGCATTGGGACTGATTGTGATTGATGAGGAGCATGAAGGAACTTATAAGAGTGAACAAACGCCGCGTTACCACGCAAGAGAAACTGCGGAAGCGCGGGCTGCACTTGAGGGAGCCAGTGTTGTGCTTGGCTCTGCCACTCCATCGCTGGAATCTTATTACCGAGCAGAAAAGGGAGAATATAAGCTTCTGACTTTGCAGAACAGAGCAACCAGGCAAAAACTTCCGGAGGCAGAAATTGTAGATCTCAGAGAGGAACTAAGAAAAGGAAACAGATCAATTTTAAGTGAGCGGCTACATGAATTAATGGAAGACAGGCTTCGTAGAGGGGAGCAGATTATACTTTTTCTGAATCGGAGAGGATACGCGGGGTTCCTGGCTTGCAGGTCCTGTGGATATGTAGTAAAATGTCCTCATTGTGATGTTTCCCTTTCCTCACATAGAAATGGAAAACTGGTCTGTCATTATTGTGGCTATGAAACACCGATGATTCATGTCTGTCCGGAATGTGGATCAGAGCATATTGGTGCTTTTCGCGCAGGGACGCAGCAGATTGAAGAACTTGTGAAACGGGAATTTCCAGAAGCGCAGGTACTGCGGATGGATATGGATACAACAAAAACAAAAGATGGGCATGAAAAAGTTTTATCTGCGTTTGCCAATGAGGAAGCAGATATTCTAATTGGCACTCAAATGATTGTAAAAGGGCATGATTTTCCGAAAGTAACGCTTGTGGGAATTCTGGCGGCAGATATGTCGCTTTACACCGATGATTACCGCGCAGGGGAGCGTACGTTCCAGCTTCTTGTACAGGCAGCAGGCCGGGCAGGGCGGGGAGAACTGGCAGGAAATGTCGTGATTCAGACATATAGTCCGGAGCATTACAGTATTGTAGATGCAGCAAAGCAGGATTATGAACAATTCTATAAGGAAGAGATGAAATATCGGAGTTTGATGGGGTATCCGCCGGCAGAGCAATTGATGGCAGTGTTGTTATCATCGGAAGATGAATTACTTCTGGAACGGGGATGCCGCTATCTGAAAGAGTATATGCAGATGCTTTTGAAAAAACAAAAGAAAGAAGAGATACGTATGGAGCTTATTGGACCGGCGAGCCCTTATGTCGGTAAAGTAAATGATGTGTATCGGCGGATCATTTATATAAAAAGTGAGACGGAAGCTGCGCTGATTGAAGTAAAAGATCAGACAGAAGCATATATTGAAATCAATGAGGGATACCGAAAAATCAGGATTCAGTTTGATTTAAATCCAATGGGAGTTTTTTAGCTGATGACAGCATAGGAAATATGTTTGTAATATAAATCGTCATAGAAACAATAGACAGGGAGGAATTGGATATGGCAATTAGAAAAATCCGTGAAATCGGAGACGAGGTATTAACAAAAGTTTGTAAACCGGTAGACAAGATGACACTGCGTACAAAGATTCTGATCGACGATATGTTAGATACAATGTATGAGGCATATGGTGTAGGTCTTGCAGCACCGCAAGTCGGGATTTTGAAACGACTTGTTGTTATTGATGTCGGAGAGGGGCCGATTGTTCTTGTGAATCCGGAGATTATCGAAACATCCGGAGAGCAGACAGGGGAGGAAGGATGTTTAAGTGTTCCGGGCAAATCGGGAACAGTTACTCGACCAAATGTAGTTAAGATTCGGGCACTTGATCAAGATATGAAACCATTTGAGATGGAAGGAGAAGGCCTGCTAGCAAGAGCATTCTGTCATGAAATTGAACATCTGGATGGAATTCTTTATGTAGCACATGTGGAAGGGGAGCTCCATGATGTGGAAGCGCCGGAAGCGGAGGAAGAATAAAATGAGAGTGATATTTATGGGAACACCGGAGTTCTCTGTCGGAACATTGGAAGCGCTTGTAGCTGCAGGACATGAAGTAGTGCTGGTGGTGACACAGCCAGATAAGCCAAAAGGACGCGGGAAAGAAATGCAGTTTACTCCGGTAAAGATTGCTGCGGAGAAACATGGGATTCCAGTTTATCAGCCGAAGAGAATCCGCAATGCAGAATGTATTGAAGAACTGAAGAAATACGAAGCAGATATTATGGTTGTAATTGCATTTGGCCAGATTCTTCCGAAAGAGATACTGGAACTGACGCCATATGGCTGCGTGAATGTGCATGCTTCTCTTCTTCCGAAGTATCGCGGTGCGGCTCCGATCCAGTGGGCGGTTATCAATGGCGAGACAGTCAGCGGAGTTACAACGATGCAGATGGATGAAGGGCTGGATACAGGAGATATGCTGCTGAAAACAGAGGTTGCGCTGGAACCGAAAGAAACAGGAGAGAGTCTTCATGACAAGCTGGCAGCAGCAGGAGCAGCGCTTTGTGTTGAGACGTTAAAGGGACTTGAGGAGCATACAATTGTCCCGGAAAAACAGGGAGATTCGCCAACGGCATATGCGAAGATGCTGGATAAGAAAATGGGAGAAATTGACTGGACACAAGATGCCAAAGCAATTGAACAGCTGATCCGCGGATTAAATTCCTGGCCAAGCGCTTATACGCAATGGGATGGAAAGGTTATGAAAATCTGGGCAGCAGATGTGACAGATACAGCGTCCGGGAAAGCGCCTGGTACTATAGTAAAAGTTACAAAAGAAGGATTTGAAGTGCAGACAGGAAAGGGAAGTCTTCTGATTCAGGAACTTCAGATTCCGGGAAAGAAACGTATGGATAGCGCTTCGTTTATGCGGGGATACCAAATTGCAGAAGGAATGATGCTTGGGGGAGCACATTGTAATTAGGAGGGAACAGTATGTTTTATTATCCAATGTATTTTGATCCAACGTATATTTTAGTTTTCATCGGTGTAGTGCTAAGCCTTCTTGCATCGGCAAAAGTAAAATCAACTTATGCGAAGTATTCTTATATTCAGAATCGGGCAGGGATGACTGGTCGCGAAGCGGCAGAGCGTATACTTAGACAGGCAGGTATTTATGATGTTCGGGTGGAGCATGTTTCTGGGCAGCTGACAGACCATTATGATCCAAGAAAAAAAGTGCTTCGGCTTTCGGATGCGACTTATGGTTCGACATCTGTCGCAGCAGTAGGAGTTGCCGCACATGAGTGCGGTCATGCCCTTCAACATGCTGGAAACTATGCACCGCTTACGATTCGCGGGGCGCTTGTTCCGGTTGCAAACTTTGGTTCTGCAATTGCGTGGCCGCTGATTGTGATGGGCTTATTTATTAGAGGAGAAAGTGCTTCCTGGTTGATTAATATTGGGATTCTTGCATTTTCTATAGCAGTGCTTTTTCAGGTTATAACACTTCCAGTAGAGTTCAATGCATCCAGCCGTGCAATCCGGATTTTAGGTTCTACGGGAATGCTTGCGGAAGATGAACTTGGAGCGGCAAAGAAAGTACTTGGAGCGGCAGCTCTTACTTATGTGGCAGGAGCGGCAGGGGCTATTCTGCAGCTTCTTAGAATTTTGCTCCTGACAGGAGGAAGAAGGGACAATGACTAAAGAAATCAATGAGAGAGAACTTGTGCTGGAAATTCTTCTTGAAATTACGCGAGATCATGTAAAAAGTCATGTAGCGCTTCAGAATACACTTGGGAAATATCAGTATCTGGAGAAACGTGAGCGTGCATTTATTACAAGAGTGACAGAGGGAACGCTCGAACATATGATAGAGATTGATTATATTCTAAATCAGTTTTCCAGTGTAAAAGTAAACAAAATGAAACCGGTCATCCGAATGATTTTAAGAAGCGCAGTATATCAGATGCGTTATATGGACAGCGTTCCGGATTCTGCGGTTTGCAATGAGGCGGTAAAACTTGCTGTGAAGAAAGGGTTCCGGAATCTGAAAGGGTTCGTCAATGGTGTATTAAGAACTGTGGGGCGGAATAAAGATCAGGTGAAATGGCCGGATGAAAAAGATGCAGTTACTTATCTTTCTGTTCGTTATTCTATTCCAGAGTGGATGACAGAGCAATTTCTGGAGCAGTATGGACGGGAAACCACAGAGAAAATATTTGGGGATTTTCAGAGAGAAAAACCGCTGACAATCCGGTGTAATCTTCAGAAACAGACGCCTGAGAAACTTGCAGAGCTGCTTCGGGAAGAAGGAGTGAATGTAAAACCACATCCGTATCTGCCTTATGCATACTGGATTAATGGATTTGATTATCTTGGAAGTCTCAAGAGCTTTCAGGATGGGGCATTTCAAGTTCAGGATCTTAGTTCCATGCTTGTGACAGAGCTTGCAGCACCAAAAAAGGGAGACTATGTAATCGATGTGTGTGCAGCGCCGGGAGGAAAAGCACTTCACATGGCGGAAAAACTGGAAGGGACAGGACTTGTAGAAGCAAGAGATCTGACCACTTATAAAACAGAATTGATTGAGGAGAATGTAATACGTCTTGGATTTGAAAATGTAACGGTTTCTTGCCAGGATGCAACTGCGCCGGTTCCGGAATCGGAAGAAAGAGCAGATATTGTGATTGCAGATCTTCCGTGTTCCGGTCTTGGCGTGCTTGGAAAAAAGACAGATTTAAAATACAATATTACACGAGAAATGCAAAAAGAACTTGTAAAGCTGCAAAGAGAGATTTTGGCAGTAGTCCGGACATATGTAAAACCGGGAGGGAGATTAATCTACAGCACTTGTACTCTGAATAGAGAGGAAAATGAAGAAAATGTAAGCTGGTTTCTGGAAACTGCGCCGGAATTTCTTCCGGTTTCAATTTCAGAGGCAGTTTGTGACAGCTTAAAATCGGCGGTAGAAGGAAATATGCTGAAACTTCTGCCGGGCATATATCAAAGTGATGGATTTTTTATTTCAGTATTTCAAAAAAAGGAGTAGAACATGGAACAAAAGGATATCAGGTCATTCACGCTTGCAGAATTAAAAAAAGAAATGGAATTTATTGGAGAAAAAGCATTTCGGAGTAAGCAGATCTATGAGTGGCTGCATGTGAAACTGGCAGATTCCTTTGAGGAGATGACGAACCTGTCAAAGCCGTTAAGAGAAAAAATTTCTCGTTCCTATGTAATTCCAAAGGTTGAGCTGGAGGAACGGCAGATTTCAAAATTGGATGGAACGAATAAATTTTTGTTTTGTCTTTCTGATGGAAATATGGTAGAAAGCGTTCTGATGCGCTATAAGCATGGAAATTCTGTATGTATTTCCTCACAAGTGGGATGCCGGATGGGATGTCGCTTTTGTGCATCTACAATTGGAGGACTTGTGAGAAATCTTGCGCCTTCCGAAATGCTCGGACAGATTTATGCAATTCAGCGTTTGACGGGAGAGCGGGTATCGAATGTGGTTGTGATGGGAACTGGAGAGCCACTTGATAATTACGAAAATATAGTTAAATTTATACATATGTTAAGTGATGAGAATGGCCTTCATATTAGTCAGAGAAATATTACGCTGTCTACATGTGGGATTGTACCGAATATGAAGCGGCTTGCAAAAGAAAATCTGCAGATTACGCTGGCGCTGTCTTTGCACGGAGCTACGCAAGAGAAGCGCAGGAAGCTCATGCCGGTGGCGAATAAGTATGAACTTTCAGAAGTGATGAAGGCATGTGATGAATATTTCGAGAATACAGGTCGAAGAATGACATTTGAGTACAGTCTTGTGCACGGAGTGAACGATACAGAAGAAGATGCTAAAGAATTAATCGCACTTCTTGGTCGTCGAAATTGTCATTTGAATCTGATTCCGGTCAATCCGATTAAAGAGAGGGATTATGTTCGACCGACAAGGGAAAGTGCGCTGAATTTTAAAAATAGGCTTGAAAAAGAAAAATTAAATGTTACTATAAGAAGAGAAATGGGTTCTGATATTGATGGAGCCTGTGGACAATTAAGAAGACGTTACACGAAGGATTAGCATAGATTCGGGAGGATTCATTAATGAAAGCATTTTCAATGACAGATGTCGGAAAAAAGCGGGAAGTGAATCAGGATTATGTATATGTGTCTACTACGCCGGTTGGAAATATTCCTAATCTGTTTGTTGTGGCAGACGGAATGGGCGGTCATAAGGCCGGAGATTTTGCATCCAGATATACAGTAGAGACACTGAAGCAGGAGATTGAAAACAGTAAAGAGGATGGACCGGAGGCAGTTATGCGTAAGGCAATCCAGACTGTGAACCATAAACTGATGGAAGCAGCGGCAAAAGACGTGAAGCTGGAGGGAATGGGAACAACGCTTGTGGCAGCTACTGTAATCGAGCATACGTTGTATTTTGCCAATATTGGTGACAGTCGCCTGTATTTGATTAATCAGGAAATTAAACAGTTGTCAAAAGATCATTCTCTTGTGGAAGAAATGGTGAGACTTGGCGGGATTAAGCCGGAAGAAGCAAGATTTCACAGAGATAAGAACATTATTACGAGAGCAATTGGGGGAAAGGAAGAAGTTGAGATTGACTTCTTTGAATATCATTTGAAAAAGGATGACGTCATATTGATGTGTACAGACGGACTCAGCAATATGGTAGAAAATGATGAATTGTTCCGCATCGTACAGTCTCGCAGAGATGTTGTAGATGCGGTAGAGAAATTAATAGCACGTGCGAACGATAATGGGGGAAAGGATAACATCGGAGTTGTTGTTGTTGAGCCGTTTGCAGGTGGGTCAGAGGTGAGCTTATGATTAAAGAAGGTGTTGTATTAGCGAAGCGCTATGTCGTACTCGATAGAATCGGTGCGGGCGGTATGGCTGATGTCTACAGAGGAAAAGATGAAAAGCTGAACCGTTATGTAGCGATTAAAGTACTGAAGAAACAGTTCCGTGAGGACGATACATTTGTAAAGAAATTTCAAACAGAAGCACAGTCCGCAGCGGGATTGATGCACCCGAATGTTGTAAATGTATATGATGTCGGCGTTGACAGAGGCTTGTACTTCATAGTCATGGAATTGGTAGAAGGGATTACTCTGAAGGACTATATTGAGAAGAAAGGGCGGCTTTCTGCAAAAGAGGTTATTAGTATTGCGATTCAAATCTGTGCAGGAATTGACGCGGCGCATCAGAATCAGATTATCCACAGAGATATTAAACCGCAGAATGTCATTATTTCCAAAGAAGGAAAAGTAAAAGTAACTGATTTTGGAATCGCTAAGGCAGCCACTTCTCAGACTGTGAGTACGAATATTTTAGGTTCTGTTCACTATACATCTCCGGAACAGGCCAGAGGGGGCATCAGCGATGCTAAGAGTGATATCTATTCCCTTGGAATTACACTTTATGAGATGGTAACAGGGCAGGTGCCGTTTGATGGAGATTCGGCAGTTGCAGTTGCAGTAAAGCACTTAAATGAAGAAATTATCCCACCATCCAGTATTGCAATTGGAATGCCGAGAAGTCTGGAACAGATTATTATGAAGTGCACTCAGAAGAATCCAAACTGCCGCTACCCGAATATGACAGCCTTGATCGCAGATTTGAAACGTTCGCTTGTGGATCCAAACGGGAATTTTGTAGTAATTCCGACAGCAGATAATCTTGGCGATACTATGATGGCATCGTCTATTGATATTGAGCGTGCCAGAAGAGAAGCAGCAGCGAATTATGATACAGGTTCATATTCTTCTGATACCGGCTATTATGATACAGGTTCTTATGAAGATGATTATGATCATCAAGATGACAGAGATTACGATCAGGATTACGATGACGATTATGATGAAGATGATTATGATGATGAGGAGGATACGTATTCTTACGGAAAAAAAGGACGTTCCGGAAAAGGGGGACGCAAAGACGGCGAAGATGTAAATCCGGGAATGACAAAAGTACTGAAAATTCTTACCGGAGTTGTGGCTGCGATTATTGTATTCGTTCTTGTATTTATTGGTGCACGCGCTATGGGGCTTTTGAAATTTGACTCAGGAAAGCCTGTTGTCGAAAAAGAAGAAGATATGGCAAAGATGCCAAATATCATCGGAAAGAAGCAGGAAGAAGCAATCAAGATGCTTAATGAAGCGGGACTCGGTTACCAGACACCGGTTAAGACAGAAGAGTCAGAAAAATATGAAAAAGGCTATGTCATTAAGACGGATGTAAAAGCGGGAAAAAAAGTAAAGAAAAATACAAGGATCGTTTTGACTGTGAGCTCCGGACTGAAAAAAGAAAAAGCAGTTGTACCGGAAGTTTCCGGCTATACAACAGAAGATGCAATCCGAATGCTTGTCAGCGCAGGATTTACAGAGAGTAATATTACGCCGAAGCTTGTTTTCGACAGCAGTGTAGAGAATGGAAAGGTCATCAAAACAGATCCGGCTGTCAATGAAGAAGTAGCAAAGGACAGCAAGATTACGCTGTATGTCAGCAAAGGAAAAGATCAGGTTCCGGTGCCGAGCTTGATTGGAAAGGATCAGGAGACAGCAGCAAAACTTTTAGCCGAAGTTGAACTTGGAATTGGACAGGTTGTGCAGGAATACAGCAGTGAACCAGCGGGAACGGTTATTGACCAGTCTATTTCTGAAGGTACAAAAGTAGATAAGGGAACAACAGTGAATATTACTGTCAGTCAGGGTGAGAAACCAAAGCCGAAGCCGACAGTTCCGAACATCGTTGGCAATTCTGCCGGAAATGCCAAAAATGCACTTTTAAATATGGGACTGAAGTATAAAGAAGTATGGCAGGACAGTAATGAAGAGGCTGGAATCGTTATTTCCTGTGATCCTGGTGTTGGACAGGAAGTAGAAGAGGGAGCAACAATTACCATC
>OLOG01001142.1_pt1 | contig 17961 bp, 14 predicted proteins | sample 1672351 | NCBI WGS metagenome assembly OLOG01 (sample SAMEA3136674, study PRJEB25190) | human gut metagenome | biome: human gut; feature: human-associated habitat; material: faeces | place: Austria | collected 2013 | reverse complement strand
AACAAACACCTGCTACCAGACCTACATATCCGGTTCCTGCAACTACAAGCTTCATTCTTTTCTCCTTTCAGGCCATTCCATCCTGTACAACAGAAAGAAAATCAAACAGGAAATAAACGTCATCCATCTCCCAACTTCCAACCACACAGAATGATATTTCAGCTCAATTTCGCCGATTCCAGACGTTGCTTCAACCGCCATAAATCCATAGTCTGCTTTTATAATTTCCACTTCGTCTCCATTATAAAACGCTCTCCAGTTTTTGGAATATGGGATACTAAAAAAAACATACCCCTTATCTTGCGGGTTTATTTGCGCCTGGACTGTATTTACTCCAATTTCTGTATTCTCTACACCACTCAAGTTTCTCACTGCCACTTGCCCTGGCAACTCTGACATATCCTGAATACTTATCCTTATACCCTCCAGTTTATAGGACCCAGCTGTCGGAAACTCTATCAAAATCGGCTTATTTGTATCTTCAATTGTAATATGTACAGTATAATCATCATTACCGTCGCTTCCCTGTGGCGTGCTTATCTCATTCCCGTTTATATAAACTTTAGATACTATTCCATCATAACATAAACCATCAAATAATGCATATACATTTCCAGTATATTCATTTCCATCCGTTAAGGCATTTTTCATTTTATCGGTCCACTGAGGATACACTTCTATACTGCTTTCCTGATCTGCCTTATAGATCCCGTCTTTCCATTCTGCGTTTTTTATATTCATTTCATATTCAACAGCTTCCCTTGGAAAACTTTTATAATTGGTGATGCTTTTCTGTACATCGGAGTTTTCTACACAGTTCTCCAGAGCGCCTGCAGCAAAATTCCTCCCCGATCTAACGGTTCAACCTTCTCCAGTTCCGTTTCCATTATCACATCCGAGTAAAAAGCAGCCACCGGAAGGGTATCCGCAACCTTTTTTCGTTCTCCCTTTTTCTTTCCCCCTTGAAATTCTCTTTCATATCTTACAGAACAAAGCGCCTCCAAATCCTTTCTATTATCTAATCCATTAAAGGAATATTCTCCTCGCAATCCTGAAGAAATCTGTAATTTACGCCAGAATTCACCAATGCTTCCATTCATGCAGCTAAAATACTCATTTGTAGAATAAGTTCCATAAAAAAGTCCCTGATTTTTTGAAGCATCCCAGCCATTTATTCTATAAAAATCCTGATCTTCTCTTTCTTCATCCTCTAATGTATTTGCCACACTTTCAAAATAATCTTGTGCTAATTCCTGGTAACTTTTATATTGCCAATACCACTCATGTCCTCCTGCTGCGGTCTTACCCGTCCATTGAAGACCACAAAAAATCAAATTTCCAGTTACTGTTATTATGATTAAAAACTGTCCTGCAATTTTACTGTATCGCCACTGTTTAAAACTGGTTCCCCAAATACATACAACCAACAATATAAATAAGATTCCATATTTCAGCAAAATCTGTCTTTTGGCTATTTCCCCATCTGATATCAGTAACCCCATACATAAAGCAGACCATCCTCCAAACAAACTGCATATAATTACTCTTTGCTTCAACGACATTGAATCCAGCCGCTCTGCTTCTTCTGCAATCGCCCAAGATGCAACGAAAAATAATAAAAAGGTCCATCTTGTTTCATAATATGCAAACGCACTAAACACATAGCTTACACCCGGTATAAAATACATCACTAATGCAATCACCGTCAACCATTTCAAATCCCGGTGATCCTTTTTTTCAAAAATCAGCAAGAACAATACCGGCAAAAAAACTACCAAAAAGCCAAAGCTATCCAAACCATCCATACAAAATAAGTGCAGCAGCGCATTTTTGCATTGATTTATTTCTGGCAATTTCAAAAAATTCCATATTGAAAATTTTACCTGATCCGTTCTACTGCTTTGAAAAAACTGCTGAATCGATGGCAAAAAAATGACCGCGCCCATTCCCAACCCAAGAATATAATTCATTGTGCTTTTTAGCATCAACAATACAAACTTAATTCCGCTATTTTTCTTTTCAAAATATTCTGTTCGGACACAGAAAAATCTCACACAAAAATATATGACCAGAAAAATACTCTCCATGTACAGGAAATAGAATCCGCACAATGCCTGTAAAAAAATTCCAACTGAAAGCAGCGGAGAAAATATTTTTCTCCGCTTTTCCAACAAATCATCAATTCCGGCTAACGCGATTGGAAGCAAATACAATACGTTTCCAAACCCGGCAAAAAATTTCAAATTATAGCTCAAGGCATATGAACAGAATGAATATGCTAATGCACCTACAACTGCTCCAAAATTTCCATTCCCTTTTCGCTTCACAAACCAGATGAAGGCTATTCCACCTAAATACCATCGAAAAACCAAAAGAGCAGAATATAAATATGCAATATTCTTAGGCTGGACAAATATTGCCAACCAATTTAAGGGATCTCCCATGCCATAATAAGACAATGTGCCTATCACATCATCTCCCATGCCAATCGAAAAATCAAATTCTCTAATCTGTCCTTTAAAGAACGTTGTCAAAAATTCTCTTCCGTATTGTCCAATATATGCCAACGCCGGATAATATTGATCATATCCGTCACCCATCCAAACCAGACTGATTCCCCTTCTGTAAAATGGGGAAAAGATAACAACGGCAATCAAAATAAACAGTAACGTAAAAATGAAATACGGATTTCTTTTTTTTCTACTCAAAATAATTTGATCCCCCAAAAAATTATCAAATTACATCTTCTTTCGCTTTTTCTTTTACCGTTCCTCCGGAAACCTCATAAATAAGATCCGCATTTTTAATTGTCGTCAAACGATGTGCAATGATGATCATCGTCTTGAGGCCCTGCAGACTCTCAATGGATTCCATAACTGCCTGTTCTGTGCTGCTGTCCAACGCAGAGGTTGCTTCATCCAGTACCAGAATCTCCGGATCATGATACAATGCACGTGCAATTCCGATTCGCTGTCTTTGACCACCAGACAAGCGAACACCACGGTCTCCAACATAGGTATCCAGCCCATTTTCAAGCCCCTGCACAAATTCTTTCAACTGTGCCTTTTCCAGTGCTTTCCAGATTGCATTATCGTCGATCTGGGCTTCATAAATACCAAATGCGACATTATTCCGAATTGTGTCATCTGACAGGTAAATAGACTGCGGAATATATCCAAGCTTTTCTCTCCAGCTTCTCAGATTTTCATAAACATTGTGCTGATCCATCCTGACAACACCTAATACCGGCGGAAGCAGTCCCAGAATAATATCCGCCAGCGTCGTTTTTCCGGCACCAGAAGGTCCAATCAATGCAACCGTTTTTCCTTTTGGAATTTCCAGACTAATATCATGTAATACTTCCACATCCGAATCCGGATAATGATAGCTTACATGCTCTACTGTCACTCCTTTTGTGAAAATCCATTTTTCTTTTTTTCCCTGCCATTCAATCTCCTGTACAGGTTCGGAATCAATCTCCTTCAAGTCGTCATAAATCATGTCCAAAGATGCCTTATTATACATAATACTGTTAATATAAGCATTTACACGTCCGACAGAAGGAAGCAAACGAAACGCTGCAACCGCAAATACTGCAATCTGTGGAATAAAGGTTTCCAGAGCTCCATGTCCAAATAAAAGCTTGATAATAATCGCAAAAACAAGACCTACCATGGCAACCGTTTCTACAATATATTTTGGAAGTGCCGCGATTAACTCATTCACCCTTGCACCCCAGATCAGCTTTTTATAATTTGTTTTATAAGAATCAATAAAATATTCTTCTCTCTGAAGAATCTTCAACTCCTTGATTCCGCCAAGGGACTGATTGATCCATTGAAACAACTTTGCATTATAGTGCTCGTTCTGTCTGCCCAAACGGCTGGAAACTTTTTTAGAGATTATGAAAAAAAGTCCGATACACATTAAAAGCAGTACGCCGATTACAACCGTAATGGAATGACTTGTATGAAATAAGTATGCTGCAAGCGCCAAACAGGTTACCATCTCAACCGTCAACTGCAGACCAGAGCTGATCAATGTCATAAATTGGGACGTATCCGACTGCAGACAACGCTGCATTTCCGCAATATTTTTGGACAAATGAAACGTATATGGCTCATTCATATAAGTTGTCAGCAACCGTGTTGCCAAATTCATTCTTGTCGTATAGGAAAAGGATAAAATGACATTCTGCAAAAAACTAAGATATATATTTTTCACCAGATAAATCACCGCAATCAATGCAGAGAGCACAACCAGATACTGTTCTATTCCGTTTAAATGAATATGCGCAAAGAACAACTTCAAAAAAGAATCATCTTCAATGGAACTGGTCTGCATCAAAACTTCAATAAATGGATTAAATACTGCAACTGCCAGAAGCTCCAGAACGCTTCCGATAATCATAAGTATCGCCAACCCAACCAGTTTCATTTTGTCCTTACGATCAAACACATACCTTAATTTTTTTACCATCTGAATTTCTTCTCCTCTTAAGCGCCTTTATGATCACCGTCTATACGGATCCAGTCGTCACAGATCACATCAGTTACAGAATGATTATTAAACCATTTTACCGGTGCGATCACCCTTTTGTTTTCATTTTGATTCAGCCACGCCGCCCACCAGGAAAAGCTGCTGTTCGCAATGATGTTATGTTTGCATCTACTCATCAAAAACATATCTTCATAATCAGGGCGCTCTTTATCTTCTTCGACAATCGTAATATCTTCCGTATCTCCAAAGATTTCTTTTGCCCATTCGGGATCATTGGAAAACAGATAAAAATTCGGCTTTTCGCACAACTTACGCATTCTGGAAATTGCACTCTGATAATATTCAATGGTACAAATATTTCCATAGATTTTGTAATTTGCTGCATCCAGATAATCGCCGCGTCTTATATGAATCGAAACGGATTCTGTATTTTTGATCCTCTCCTGCAGTCTGGAACTTTCAGTACTTATTTTTTTCGGAAATGTATAATTTTCCAATATTTTTTCACGAATATCCTGAAAATAACGCTCACACTGCCAGTAGCCATCCAAATAAACCGGATCCATTTCTAAAATTTCCGGCTGATATCCTTTGTCCAGATCTTCCTGATAGTAGCTTTCTTTCAGCCCAAACATTTTTCTTCTGATTTTATCCACCGGACGATAGGAACACTCGCCCAGTTTTCTGCATTCCTCTAAATTAGCTGTCTGATACTCAATTGGAAATATATCCAGTGAAAACCTTCGAAACGCATTTTTATCCTGAAAAGAAGACAGATCCAGTTTAACATCTTTTCCTGCCTGCTGTATCTTCCTGTACAGGGCATATTGAAACATCTGATTTCCAAGCCCACCGCTCATTTTAACAATTACCATAATATTCTTCCCTATTTGGGCAACTTTATCTGATCGCCCAGCTTTTTTGCAAATTCCTCATGTTCGAAATGTGCAAATCCGGCTTCCTGATAAAATGTAATTTCGCCAAAATAAATTTTTCCATTGATAGAATAAAAATCCGTCCGCAGACTGATTGTTCCAACTGCCAGCTTTCTCGAACATTCCAGCATTTCTTCCAGATGTTCCGGCTTTGCAATTTTCACATTCGGATCTTTTGAGTACTCGATCGTCTCATCGATGTATTCCCACTCTGTCGTATACAGATTTCTTCGATGATTATGGAACCGATCAAAATCCACCTGAATCAGATAGGGTTCTCCACCAAATGTATAAATCTTATAATCTTTCAGTTCTGTACCAGATTCATCTGTCATATAGGCTTCCGCAATAATTCTGGGCGTAATATTTTTATACGGCCATTCTCTGGAATGCCAGTAATAGTTCTGGTTCAAGGATTTCTGCAGCTTGTCCATCGCAGCGTTCCAGTCAAAATTTTTCTTATTCGTACAAATACAAACACTGGCAGAATCATGCGTACATTTTAAGACAAATTGCTCCGGCAGATCATCCAGTTTCAATTCATCTGCAGAATTCCATACACCCAATAAAGGAATCAGATACTGATCTCCAAGCTTTTCTGCCACATAATTTCTCACTTCATACTTATCAGCCCAGACAGTATATTCATCTTTTCTGTCATATAATTTCAGCCACTGAAGTTTTTCATCAAAAGTGATGGGATTCTTTAAATTCAGTTTTTTCCCAATACGTACTTTATAAAGCATTTTTAAATAAAATGTATCAGGAATATATTTTTCAAACTTCACACATAATTTTCGATATATTTTTTGTTGAATTGTTAGTTTTTTATCCATACCCATACCTACTATCCTGTCACAATGAATAATTTTAGCTCAAGAAACCGTGATTCCAGCACAGCGGAAACCAATATTCCGGACACGGAACGCTCCTTGGATTGGCTTAATTACCCTTAATAAGAAATTGAGCTAATGTCAAGCCCAGAGCTGCTTCGCGGGGCGTTAGCCGGCTTTATATTAGTGAAATTTCTTGTATTCTATATTACTTGTCAATCGGTTTCCTAACCGCCGGACAGCAAGGACATATAAGCCGGAATATTTAACTAATAGCTCTTATCTGAAATAGTACCCTAACGAATTATTTTTTTTCCGTCATAGCTCTTCATTCTAGGAGTTTTCCCAAATATTTTTAACACATATTGATAAACGATTTGAAATACAACATATAAGCAAAGTGCCCAATGTAATAAATAAACCGGATTCTTTCTCGTTATAGATAAATTAATACTATCTAAAACAGGGAAAATAATTGATATTGAATACAATGGAAATAACAATTTCCTCACCTTAACTTTAGGCTGAAATTTTTCTCTTCCCGAAAAGCCATTTTCTGCTTGATCCGAAAAATGTACGTTATTTATGATTCTCCACTTTAATTTAGCTAAATAAGCTTTAAAAATATCAACAGAATAATGAACCAGTGGATCATTTTTCATAAATGCCACTGCATCATCACCTTGCCCGATCATGTAATAAAAAAGATGCGTAAAAATAGCTCCGTCAGTAAATGCCCCCTTGAATTTTTCAAAATACACCCTATCAATCATAGTCCCCATACAACATAATTCGCATATGATTGGTTTTTTTAATATTCCCAGTTTATATACCGTATATTTTTTTTCATCATCTTTAATTTCAAATCGCTTTTTCATGACCTTTTCAAAAAAAGGAACTCCTTTGGAAAAACGATATACAAAAAAGGAAAAAGGATCTCCAAATTCAGAAATATATTGATTTAATAATGGATATTCTGCAGGTCGCTTATATCCACTGCAAAATGCCACTTTACACTCCGGATGTTCCCTTAATGCATTTACTTTATTCAAAATACTATTCTTATTTTCCATGACTTCATCATGGTCAATTGTTATAACATACTTTCCTGTTGCTTTCTGAAATCCAATCAGTTTTGCACTAACTGGGTCAGTTTTGGGGTTAGGATAAACTAAGCAACTATATTCATCTGCAAGTGCTACAGTATTATCCGTTGATCCTCCATCTATCATCAAAATTTCAATCTTATCTTGATCATAGCTTTGATTTCGTATCGCTTCCAAGGCCTTTGGCAAAATCTTCTCCGAATTGAACGTTGCTATCACAACACTTACTAAAGGGAAATCCATTACATTGTCCTATCCTTTCTTTAGCTCAACCTACTATTTGATAAAACTTGTAAATCAAATCACATACATATGTAATATCGTCTTCTTTCAATCCGTAATACATAGGCAACCGAATTAATCTCTCACTTTCTTTTGTTGTATATTCATCCTTTCCGCAAAAATCACCATACTTCTTTCCTGCTGGTGATGTATGTAATGGAATATAATGAAATACGGCAAGTACTCCGTGTTCTTTTAAATACTGTATCAAACGTGTTCTTTCTTCAATATCATGAACTTTTATATAAAACATGTGAGCATTATGCTTACATTCTTTAGGTATATATGGACGAGATATTTTTTCTCTTGCTTCCAAATCACCCAAAGCAGTATAGTAATGATTCCAACTCCTCATGCGATCTTCCATTATCACATCACTCTTGCTCAATTGTGCCCATAAATAAGCAGCATTTAAATCACTGGGCAAGTAAGATGATCCATAATCAACCCATGTATATTTGTCTACTTGTCCTCTAAAAAATTTGCTTCTATTTGTTCCCTTTTCTCTGATAATTTCAGCTTGTTCGATATTTTCTTTTTCACGAATCAAAAGAGCTCCGCCTTCTCCCATGCTATAATTTTTGGTTTCATGAAAACTATAACATCCAAAATCTCCAATTGTACCCAATGGTCTGTCTTTATAATAGGATAATACACCTTGTGCTGCATCTTCCACTACAAACAAATTATATTTTTGAGCAATCTTTGTAATCATATCCATTTCGCAAGATACTCCTGCATAATGAACCGGTACAATTGCTTTTGTTCTTTCCGTAATAGCTGCTTCTATCTTGCTCTCATCGATATTCATTGTGTCAGGACGAATATCAACATATTTAAGTCGTGCTCCCCGCTGTACAAATGCATCTCCTGTAGAAACAAATGTATAAGACGGTAGAATAACTTCGTCTCCTGGCTCTATTTTGCATAAAACCGCAGCCATTTCAAGTGCATGCGTGCAAGATGTTGTTAATAAAGCTTTTGATGTACCCAATTTTTCTTCCAACCATACATTACATTTCTTTGTATATTTTCCATCTCCACATATTTTTCCTGTTGCTATTGCATCCTGAATATAAGTAATCTCATTACCTACATAAGGCGGAACATTAAAATTAATCACTTATCTTTTTCCTCTTATCTTTTCTACTGTATTTTGAATTTTTACAATTAATGTTGGATTAAATTCTAAAATAGCACCCTTAAAATATATTTTACATAATTCCCAGTTCGTCATAACTTTTCTATTTCCCAAAGATATGTTATTTCGTTTACATAATCTTACACCATTATCCATCCATTTTCCTCTCCTGACAGCTTCTTCATAAGGAAATGCATAATCCAAAGCCACCAGATATGGATGCTCCATATCCTTTATCTCAATGGATCCTTTCCTTTCAAAATCCCATGCACTCCATCCTGGATGAATATTTTTTTTCAAAAAATTAACATTCCATATTCCTACCTGAGTTGAAATAGAATAAGCTGTTCCTGGTCTATAATAGCCTAATTGTGCATCATTTTCCCATTTCTCACAAGGAATCATCGGAGATTCCATTAATCTAATATTAGCCGCATGATTATCAGACATTTTATCAAGAATACTTTCTATTTTCTGATTATCAACATAATCACACAACAAATAATCATCCATCCATAGCATTGTGTATGGTGTCCCAGCAACCGCTATTGCCTTCAATATCATTTCCGACCAACAGGAATCTATAACAACTACTTCATCAAATTTATATTTTTCTTCACTTCCATAGCCATTCGGCAAGTCATCTGTAACAAGTGTCAATTTATATGGACAATTTTCCCAGTATTTTCGAAATAATGTAAGAAAAACTCTCCACATATCCGAATTTTTTTTACATGAATAAACAATAATTGATAATCTCTCACTTTTCATGCACATATCTTCGCCTTTCTCGCCATGTTAAATATCGTATTATTTGGTTTTATACTAATTTTCATGATCACTAATATAAATATTTTAATATTTTTATATATTTTCCTAAAAATGCTATTACTAATGCAGTTACCAATGAAATGCCATAAATTATCAAGCAATTCACTATCGATGAACCAGTTAGGTTATTAAACCTAGAAATATAATATATATGCACTGTATATATTATCACACTGCATTTTCTCATCATTACACCCCAAGCAGTATTTACCTGTTCAATTCTTAATCCCAAAAGAAACATCAATAATGCCAGAGGAACAATAGAAATTAATACATTTGCATCTATTCCCAATCCATAGGTTTTATATAAATGTATCTCAAGTGCAAGAAACATAAAATTTAAAATAATTGGAAACACTGTCCAAAACAATGATACTTTTTTTATTTGATATACTATTTTCTTTTCATACTTCTTTATCATCCTCCCGATCCAGATAAATAAGGAGCAAAATAACAATCCATTTCTTGATGTTCCTTCAAAAAGTAATTTATGTACATCTCCAATAGTATCCGCAAAAAGTGCACCCATTGGCATAACATTGGCATAACAATCACCAAACAGTGCAATAATATACATACTAATCACAATAATACACGAAATACAATCAGGTAAAATTTTCGTTAATAGATAAACAAACAATACTCCACATATTAATGCTGGAAAATACCATAAATGAATGGCAGCTCCAAATCTAATATATTTTACCAACGAAATAAATGATACATCCATTTTATCTAATACTATATAAAATATATTCCATACTATATATAAAAGTAATAATCTTACTTCATATTTCAATGCTTTTCTAAACCCATCTTTCAAATAGAAACCTGTACAAATAAAAAAAAACGGAATGCACCATCTAAAACTGATATTAATAAAATAGAAATCCCATAATGGAGCATATGAATACCAAAATCCCATATGACTCATCAAAATCAGAAAAGCCGCTATAAACTTCAAGAGATCAATACCTGTATCTTCTTTATTTTTCATTCCATTTCTCCATTGAAAGTTTTTATGCTACAATACCTCTGTCAATTTATTTGATAATAAATTTTATGTAATTTATCATGTTTTAATTTCTATTCTTATAAATTGTATAAATTTTAATTAGACTCAACACAAATGTACTCCAAAGCACGCAAGCCATTTCATAAATTACTGTCTTTAAAGTTGGATGTACTAAAACTACTACTAGAATTTCTAATAGTATTCCTCCAACTAATATTTTCAAAATATCTCTACATTCTTTGCGTGCTAAAATATAATTAAAGACAGTCGTAATAACGCCTATTGGCATTACAAGCAATGTCACTGGAAACAAATAATCTACAGCAACTTTATATGCTTCTCCATAAATAAAATAAATTAAATACTGACCCACTATATTTAAAACAAATGCAGCGCTACACGTCAATATTGAATTATAAATCAAAGATTTTTTTAGTAATTTAAGTGCATATTTTTCATTTTCACCTGCATTCACTGCAAACGGAAATAACACAACTACAATCGCTCCAGAAAAATAGGTAATAATTTTTCCTAATACAATTGCAACGCTATATAATCCCGCCTCATTATCAAAATAATATTTAACCAACAACATATCAACATTTGCTAAAAGAGTTAAACCAATATTGGCTATTATAGATACTAGACAATACTCATAAAATTCCCTTTTATCAATTTTCAACTTTTCTTTTAGAGTCTTTTTTGTTTTTCGCTTTATTCCTATAAATCCAACCAACATTGTGAAAACAGCCCCACATAAAAGTGCAAAAAAGAACACTTCCAATTGATTATTTTTCCCTAACACAATAATCATTGAAACAATTTTACACAATTGTCCCATCAATGTCATTAATCCATATTCAAAAAAAGATTTAGTTCCCTGCAATCCACCATTTATAATTGATTGAAAAAGTGCAACATCAACCATTCCTATAATCAAAGTAATTAGTTTTGAATCCTCAATCCGTAAAAAAACAGAAATTCGTCCTTCAGAAATCTTTCCCATCAATGTAATCAAAAATACAACGATGATGACTATAAAAGCTGTTTTCTTTAAAAATTCATTTATTTTGGCATTTTCTCCATTGCCGTCATATATTGTTATATACCTTGTAACAACAAATGTAATTACAGATGCCGGCCAAATTAAAATTGTGTAAAATGAGAAGAGAGCGTTTAAATCAGCATACAAACTTGTCGATTGCAATATTCTACCAGATATTAGTTGGAATATAACACCACATAAATTTCCTAGCATCATCATGCAAAATATTAAAACACTGTCTTTTTCAAATGATCTGTCTTTTTTTATTTTCATTTAAATTTGCCTTTATTTCTAATAAATTGCTAAAAAAGCTGTATCATCTACAAACTCAATCTGTTTTTCTAAATCAATATAGTTCCATTTTTTATTTCCAAACAATTTATCATACTCTAGATCTGTCATATAATCTAAGGTATATTTTCTCCCTGATACATACTCAATCGTTGGAACAACAGACCAATCATCATAAAATAATTTCAAATTATAATTTGTATTTTCATAACTATGATTCATAAATTCCCTGTAATCCCATGTTTTCTTTCGATCATACCAATTTAGAATTTTTATATACTCTATCTTTTCACCAGTTTCTTCTTCGTATGAACTAATCTTTTCTTGAATTTCTCTAGCATATTGCAAATCAAGAATATTCGATATAAGATGATCATCCGCTGCCAATTTTGTATTCCATACAGAAACTCCAAGGAACAATCCTATAATAATAAACAAACCCACTTTTTCCACTTTATTTTCCATTAATGTTAAAGTAAGAATTGCTATAGCTCCAATAGAAAAATAGAATGGAAATAAAATTCTGGCAGGCAAATAAACACCTGATGTTACAATACTGATCAAAAATGTAGATCCCAAAATCATAACAACATGAAAAACATAGCTGATCAAATATAAGTATTCTTTTCTTATCACCGCAATTACTACCCCAATCATCAGAATGACACAAACAAACGCAAATACAGATTTATAAGGCATCATTCCTAATGAATTTCTTAAAATTCCAATTATTATATCTATTACGGCTAATATCCTCTCTTTAAATGTAATTGTAGAACTTAAAATAGTATTCTTTGTTGGTTTTGACAAAATTCCAAGCACATTAAGCAAATATGGTAATCCTAAATTTAAAATAGCTGCTCCTAATAATATCACTAACAATTTAATATACTCAATCAAATTTTTTTGATGTATCTTTCCCTTATTTCGAACAAATAAATAGGTCACACACAATATTCCAATTACCACTAAATACATTTGATATTCTGAAACTGTAAAGAAAGCTAAAATACCAGCTAATATATATCTCTCTTTCGCAAACATATAGTACGTAAGTCCTGCCAATAATAGACCAAGTCCCCAATCTGGAGTAACATATACATATGTTTCCACATAAAAAACATTTATTACACCAATTAATGCCGCACAATTAATTATTACTGTTTCCAATAAAACATTTTTTTTATCTATGATCTGTTCAAATGTTTTAACAATTATAAAAATCACTACTACACTTGATAACATTTTAAATAATTGAGATACAATTTCTCCGTACAAATAATCAAATCCAAATAAATCTAAGAATCTGCAAAACAAAAAAATTGTATATCTCCCACCATAACAATAATCTATTATACCTAAATTTTTAGTACCAACTTCCATAAAAGAATAAATATTATCACTTGAAAAAGTGATCCTCAAGAATGCAGAATAAGCAAATGTGATCAATAAAAAATCTATTATAGTAAGTTCTAATAAAAATCTGTTTTCAGAAATACCATACTGAATTTTTTTCCATAATATATTACATTTCTGTCTCATCCTTAGTTACCTTTCTCAAACAGTGTCTGCGTAATGATTTCACTAGGCGATATATCTGCATTTGTTTCATCTATTCTATACTTCTTGTATTCTTTTGCAAAAACTGCTATTTTCTCTATATCGCCATCATATAAAATTGCATTCTTTCCAATTCCTTCATTTCTTTCTGTTTTCTTTCTCATGATCAAGCAGGGTTTACCCATATAAAAAAGTTCTTCCTGATTGCTCCCCCCATCGGTTATCACAAACTCTGCCTTATCCAATACTTTCATAAAATCAAAGTAATCTACTCTCGGAATTAAGTATATGTTTTTATTCTGTTTTAATTGTTCAAATACCCCCATTTCCTCCATTGTAATCTTCGTAATAGCATGAAGAATAATCACACATTTCTTTTCTTTTGCTATTTCTTCGATTTTTTCTATGACTTCTCCAAAGAATTTACGATTAGCCAAATTTTCCTGTCGATGCATTACAAACACAAAATACCTTTGATTCCAAAACTGTTCCTCTTTCAAACTGTTCAAAGGCATTTTGCGAGAATATTTCAAACTATCTAAAATTGTATTATAATAAGTATTAATTACTCGACCTTTCGCCTTTTTTAAATTATTTGTTGCAAATTCGCCGGGTGCAAAATGAATACAGCTTTTTTTACTGGTAAGAATTCTATCAATTTCCTCTGGAAAAGGATTGAATAAATTATGTGATCTCAATCCCGCTTCCACATGACAAACCTTCATTCCAAGTTTTTTTCCAATGCATGCTCCCATAAAAGTAGAAATAGTATCACCATGTACTATCATATAACTTTCAAACAAATCAGCTTTTGAATATTTTGAAGTAATTTTTCCAAGTGCCTGTTTATAGGTATTGATATACCACTCCAATAATCCTTTTGCACTTTTCTTTATTTCACACTCCTGGCTTAATTCCAACTCCACTTTTGTATTTAAAAGTGTCTTCATAATTCGACTTTTCTTGATATCATTCTGTCCAGATGCAATGATATGTACCAGGAACTTCCCTTCACACGCTCGAATAACAGGGAATACTTTAATCAATTCTGCTTCTGTTCCTATAAAAAAATATATATTTTTCATACTTCTTCCACTTTCTCTTTCTAATCATCAATTTCCGTTATTTTAGAAATGTAAATAGGGCGGTGCTTTACCTCCATATATATTCTTGCAAGATATTCTCCAATCACACCCAAAAGAGTAATTATAATTCCTCCGATAAAGAGAATCAGCAAAATAATACTGGAATAACCAGTTCGCGATTCAGGATTCTTTAATGCTGCATAAAACACATAGCACCCATAAACAAATGCCAATACAACAATAATTATGCCAAGATAAATAACAGCTCTAAGTGGTGTTGTCGCAAAGGCCATAAAGCCGCTTATCGCATATTTAACCAATCCTGCAAACGACCATTTGGTTATTCCCGCAAAACGTTCTCGGTTTTCATACTCAATCCATTCCGTTTTAAATCCTACCCAAGATAAAATACCTTTTGTAAATCTTTCCGTTTCGGATAATGTAACAACGGTTTCTGCCATTTGTCTTGTCATAATTCGAAAATCCGAACCACCAGGCACTAATTTCATACAAGTTACTTTATTTATGAATTTATAAAAAAGATTAGAGAAGAAGCTTCTTACCGGAGCTTCTCCTTTTCGATCTATACGCCTTGCACCGCAACAATCAATTGCTTCATTTTTAAGTTTTTTTAACATTTCTTTCAATAATTCCGGTGGATGTTGCAAATCTGCATCCATTAGTGCAACATAATCTGCATCTCCAATATTTGAAAATCCTGCATAAATTGCTGCCTCTTTCCCAAAATTTCTTGAAAAAGAAATAAAATTAACTTTTCCAGCTTCTGTATTGCTTTTAAGTTCTTGCAATTTTTGTAACGTACAATCCCGGCTGCCATCATCTATATAAAGAATACTATATTTATACTCTGGCATTGTAGAAAACACTTTATCCACTTCCTGGTATAATTCTTCCACACAGGATTCTTCATTAAAACATGGAACAATAATCCTTACTTTTTCCACCTTTTCACTCTCTTTCCTGTAGTTTATCTTCTTGAGTTGTTTATTATTTCAAGAAATTGATCTATTTTTCCTTTAATTCTATAATGCTCTTTCGCATACGCTCTTAACTGTTCACTTTTCTGTTTTCGTTCATTTTTCTGCTCAGAAATCCATTTTATTTTATCAATCATTTCTGTTTCAGAATCAACCGTTTCTATTCCCGGCACTGTCTCTGCATGTCCGACTTTCGTTGAAATAATCGCCAATCCTGCAGCCGCCGCTTCACAAAGCATAATCGGATACTGTTCTTTCCGACTTCCACACACAAAAACCTGCGATTGCTGGTATAATTTATAAACCTGATTTCTGGAGATATTATATAAGATTTCGACATTAGCTAATGGATAATCTTGCTTTTGATCCTCCCAACTATTTTTAAGTTCTTCAAAATATTGCTTTTCACCAGCTCCGGCCAATATCAATTTTCCATTTAGAACTTTTGCTTTCAAAAAACTATTCAAAACCATTTTCTGGTTTTTATTGTCATCATAATTTGCAATATAAATATATTGGATATTTTCTGTTTGCTGTTCTGTATTCATTTCAAAGAAAATATCTTCAACAGCATTTTCCATCACCACACCATTCAATATCCCATGTTCTTTGGAATACCAAACAGATATGTTATTTTCAGACAGATGGGTTTCTATATCAAATTTATTTATTATCCTCCAGGCTTTATCATAATACCGTTTCCAATAATAATGATAATGAAATGCTCTGAATCTCCCACAGACTAAATCTGTAACCAACGGATATTTCTTTTGTAACGAACTAAATCCATGTGTGTATAAAATCTTTGTACAAGAAAATGTTTCAATTTCATCAGCAATCCAGTCAAATGTCCAAGATTGTGTGCATACACATACAAAAACATCCGGGTCATATTTTTGAATATATTCTAAGTACTTTTTTTTATCTCCGATAAATGAAAACCCCTTTTTCTTTACGGATATTCTCTTTATCAATACACCGCCTGCAAATTCCTCATCGCGCAATTCTTTTTTTTCAGTTATGACCAGAACATCATGTTGTCTTCTGGCTAATCCCTCTGCAAGGTATTGTGTAACCGCCTGAACCCCATTTCTTTCTGGATAATATGTGTGCACTGCAAAAACTATTTTCATATTTTTTTACTTTCTTAACATTTTTATAACGAAGTGTTTCAAACTGATGCGAAGATTCAACATAATTTCATGAAGTGAATCCTTTAATTCCGCTCTTATCAGCCGTCTTTTTTCCATCCCGGTTAACTCAGGAAGTTCTACTTTCTTTACACACTCCACTGTTTCAAGCATCTGCTTGGCCAACAAAGTACCAGTAAAATATTTTTGAATATCTGTCTCTAACAACTTATCGATTTCACCTAAATACTGTTTATACGTTATCTCTTCCATATTTAGTAAATAGTTTCGCATTTCCTCTATAGAAGCAAAAGAGGTATAATCAATATAGCATGTTGGGGGGACAAATTTGTTAATATCCGGATCTCCCCAATAGACCGGCACAATTCCTGCTACCAAACAATCAAACAATTTTTCCGTCAAATATCCGCTTGCATCTTTTGTATTTTCCAAGCACAACGCAAAACGATATTTGTGATATGTCTCACTTTTATCTTTTACTGTTCCAAGATAAGATGGATGTATTTTCTTATCCCATCCAGTCCCAAACAGGTCGAATTCATTTTGTGTATTTTTTTCAAAATAAGTGATTACACGCTCCCTTTCACTATATAATTCATCCGGATGGTTGGAATATTTATTACCCGAGATATTAACCATTAACTTTCTCTGAGCAAATGGCATATCCCCATAATTTCTATGAAACAGATAGGGAATACACCTTTTATAAATTCTTTTATTATCTATCAGAGAATCATTCCATGTCATAATTCCGACAAATATTTTACATAACTGCTTATATCCCTCTTTTGAATTTTCTGGTCTAACGACAGCTGGTTCAGCATTACAATAGATCATTCTGTTTCTTTTAGCACTTTTAAGCACTTTCCTGATCCATTTATAATCCAACGTCCAAAAAAGAAACCAGTCAACTTCCTCAATACCTTTATAGCAATCTATCGTATGAAATTCATGTCCCTGCCGTTCAAATTCCTCTTTCAACTGGACATGCCATGTCAGCTTAGTATCCAAATATATATTGTCATTTTTAATATTTTTGTCCCAAGGAATAATCGCAAATTTCATTGTTCTTCCCGCACCTTATGAAATAAAATTTCTGTTTCTTTTCCCAATAGCAGCTTTAAATTTCCAAAGGATACTCCACATACTCCAACCGCCTGCAAAATCGCTTTTACCGACCTACTCCGG
>OLOG01001124.1_pt1 | contig 18205 bp, 20 predicted proteins | sample 1672351 | NCBI WGS metagenome assembly OLOG01 (sample SAMEA3136674, study PRJEB25190) | human gut metagenome | biome: human gut; feature: human-associated habitat; material: faeces | place: Austria | collected 2013 | reverse complement strand
CGCCGAGGCGCGGTTGCTTCGGCAACCATCTACCCCTGCGCCGAGTGCGCATCCTAAGCGGCGCTTTTTTATCGTATGGAAACAAAGTTTCCTATACGATAAAAAAGCGCCCTTCTGCCTGAAGGGGGGAGGGTGGCAGAAGGGCTCTAAAGGGGGGTATAGTATATAAAAAAGAGGGGGTACGCTTAATATAACATTAAGCTTTATCGATTGGCTTTTTTCGCTCTCGCCTTTCGATGATTCCATTTTATCTTTTTTCTGAGATTTGTCAACATGCCCCAAACCCGCATAAAATCAAGGGTTTTTGTCACTTTTTTAATCTGTTTTCGCTTCTTTTTATCCGATTTTATAAAATATATCCATGAATTGTGAACACTTTTTTCCGTGAGGGATCGTTCCCACATTCTTTTGCACAAAAACTTTTTCTATTTTCTTAAAACTTTGTAATAATTTATTTTTCGATGCCAGGATCCTTTGCTGGATTCACCGGGTTTCGCGGTATTCGCCAACGTCTCGAGCAAGCTTGGGCTTTGGCTCATTACACGTGAAAAAAACCAGCTGCCATTGGGGGATGGCAGCTGGTTAAAAAAGGGGGGGTATAAAAAAGAGGGGGATAAGCAATTTTTACGCCACTGCGAATTTCTGAATCGCATCTACGAATTCAGCGTTTTCACCATGGCAGTTTACGGTAAAAATCTTGGCAAGACCAAGACTGAAAATTCCAAGAATGGATTTTGCATCCACAATGGTGGAATCATACTGAATATCTATATCAAAGTCGCATTTTTCTGCTGCCCTTACGAACTCCTGGACATCAGCCGTCGCATTCAAACGGATTTTCATTTTGTTCATGTTATTCATGCCGATATCTCCTTTCGAACAGTTTCCAAATTTTTTTTCAGCAGCTTTCGCTGTTGCTGGTTTTATTTTATGCAGTTTCGGCAATTTGTCAACACGTCCGTTTTCCTCCTGTTTTGATCCATTTTTGTGAAAAAAGAAAGGTTTTTGTCCTGTTTTTTCCTGTCTTTTGTCTCTTTTTCTCTATCCTGATTCAAAATGTGAATCTTTTATGAAATCGTTCTCATATTTCTTTTCGCAATTTGTCCTTATTTCTGCAAAAATTTTGTCAAATATTCTTTTTCTCTTTTCCCTTTTTTCTTTTTTTCCCTTGTGCTACACTAACTACAGACCAAAACGGTTCTCAGAAAGGACTTGAAACTATGGTAAAAATAATTTCCGACAGTACCTGTGACCTCACCCCGGATCTGCTTTCAAAATATGATATCGACATTCTGCCGCTTCATATCCTGCTTGGAGAGAAGGAATATAAAGACGGAATAAATATTACTCCGGATCAAATCTATTCCTGGTCAGATGCTAATAAAACGACACCCAAAACCTCCGCACCCGCTCTTTCTGAAACAATCGAGCTATTTCGCCCTTATGTGGAGGAAGGACGCAATATCGTCTGTTTCTCGATCTCTAACAGTATGTCCTCTTCCGGCAATGTTATGCAGCTTGCGGCAGAAGAACTGAACGCACAGGATCTGATCACGGTGATCGACTCTGCAAATCTATCCACCGGCATTGGTCTTCTGGTCATAGAAGCCGCTCTTCTGGCACAAAACAACAAAACAGCGGCAGAAATCTCTGTCGCTGTAGAAAATTTAAAACCGTATGTCCGTGCCAGCTTTGTCGTTGACACACTCACTTACCTGCATCGCGGAGGACGCTGCAGCGCCATCGCCGCCATGGCAGGAGGTCTTTTAAAGCTCCACCCCCAGATCATCGTAGAGCACGGTGCCATGAAACCGACAAAAAAATACCGGGGCAAAATGGATTCCGTTATCCTTTCCTATGTGAAAGATATGGAGCCTGCTTTAAAGCATGCTCGTCCGGATCGCGTGTTTATCACACATTCCGGCTGTGAGCCAACCATTATAAATGCGGTTCGCTCCTATCTCGAAGGTCTCGGGATCTTCCGTGAAATCCTCGAAACCCGGGCAGGCGGCGTAATTTCCAGCCACTGCGGTCCCGGAACCCTCGGCGTTTTATTCATCGAATCCTGATCTGCCTGTCCTTTTTGTCAGCTGAGTTTACATACCTCCTGCCAAAGAGGACAGGCATTTTCCTGTCAGAAATCAGATCAGGCAATACGCAACTGCCGCCAGCACTGTCTGAAGAATCAGGAAGCGCACAACAACCTGCGTATCCGACCAGCCAAGATTCTTACGCACATGATCATGCAGCGGTGTTCTCGTCTTTTTCAGAATGGAAATCTTCAAAAAGCGCTTAAGCGCTATCTTCACAAGCCCGATTCCGCCGTCCACGATCATTACTGCAGCCAGCAGAATATAGATAAACGGATGCGTGGATTTCAGCGCGATAACCGCGATATAAAATCCAAGGGCCCTGGAACCTGCATCACCCATCAGCATGCTGCTTGGTGAGCTGTTAAAGTACAGATAAGCAAACAAAACCGAAAGGAACAAAAAGTTCGCCATCGCGTATTTCTGCAGAACGGGCGCAAACAGCACGCCAAACGCCAGAAGTGTCACACTGCAAAGACTCGCGCACAGACCATCCACGCCGTCCGTACAGTTCGTCACGTTGACCGAAACCCAGATCAGAATCACGCCGAGAATCAGAAACAGTGCTTTCGGAATCACGATTTCATCCGCGCCGAAACAGATCGTCGTGGAGTTAAAATTCATATAAGTTAAAACCGCTACGACAGAAATGACGAGGTCGATCAGCCCTTTCTTGTATTCATTCCAGGGTGTCTTCGAAGCGTCATCCAGATATCCGCTGATCATCATTGCAAACAGCAAAATCGCATAGATCACATACTCGACGTCAATCGGAAGAAATAACACGCTGCTGATTAAAAAGCACAGCACAAAAATGAAACCAACCCCGCGCAGCTTTCCTTTCGACAGGCTTCCATTTACGGCAAACGCCCGCCCCTGATCACTGGGCAAAAAGGAAAACGGATGCTCCAGTAAAAAAAAGGTCAGAATAAACGTCACGATCATTCCGATCATCAGGATATGATTCGTGCTCAGATAATGTTCCAGAATCGAATACATAACTTCTTTCTCCCATCGACTTATTTGCAGGCATCCGCCCTCGTCGGAAGCCCTACCCCGATAGTATACGGCGATCCCATCAGGATTTCAATCTTTATTCCAGTGCTTCCTACTACACGTTATCCGATCCAGTGCATCATCGTCGCCAGAAGCTGCGGCACCTCCACGGGCTTGCCCATGTGGGCGTCCATTCCGGCACGCAGCGCCCGTTCGCTGTCCTCCGCAAACACGTTCGCCGTCAGCGCGATGATCGGCAGGTGCTTTCGTTTCAGCTTCTTTTCATACTGACGAATCCGTTCGGCTGCCTCGTAGCCGTCCATGCTGCGCACAACCGGATCGTCATACACCGCAATCGCCCTCATCCGCCGCCAGTTCCTTTGTCAGCCTGCTCTCCTGTTCCAGAAACGGACGCAGATACAGTTCAAAAAATTCTACGATATTGGAGCTGGTGATCATCCGCATTCCTTTCCAGAACTGTTTTCTTTTTTCTTTCCATGCTCTTCCCTGACTCCTTCCTTAATCTCCCAGTGAATCAGGAAGGTCAAGGCGGCGCGCAGGCCGATAATACCGGCAACTGTCAGGATTTCTTTCCATTCCCGAACAATAACCGTCTTTAAAATTTCACTGCAGAGCTTAAATTCCAGCCCGACCGCCAGCCCCTGTGCCAGCGTAATTTTCATTTCCGGCTCTCTGCGCACGTAATTCCAGAACCCTTTTGCCCCGGAAATAATAATGACAATGACTCCGATAAATTCAAAACACAGAATCGCAATCTCTACAATGTGCTGCATCACAAACTCCATCATTTCTATCATACTGTCCCACATAACGTCCTCCGTTCTGCAATCGCTATTGCGATATTGCGTCTCTCCTTTTGTGATAGTTCCATGATAACCCGATCTACCTGTTTTCACAAGAAAAAACTGCAGCGTAGATGGAACTCCGCCCGTCTCCGTCTACGCTGCAGTATCTCTTTTGGCACGTTGTTCTATTGTTCGATAAAGCGTTCGATTTCGTCCAGATCTGCGGATACCAGAACCCGCTTGAAGTCTTCTTTTTCCGAAAATCCGACTTCCACCATCTCCTCAAAAATCTTCTTCAATGCCTGATAATAGCCGTCGGTATCAAACAGCACGCACGCCTTGTTTTCGATTCCAAGCCGCGCCAGGCAGATGACCTCTGAGATCTCATCCAGCGTTCCCGGTCCTCCCGGCAACGCCACATAAGCGTCCGCAAGCTCGATCATTTTCTGCTTGCGCTCCGCCATATCCTTTGTCTCGATGCACTCTGTCAGCCCCGGATGACGTCGTTCCTGAATCAGCTTCACATCGGGAATCACGCCGATGACCTTGCCGCCGCCTGCCAAAACCGCGTCCGCCACGGCGCCCATCAGTCCCGTGCGGGAGCCGCCGTAAACAAGGGTATGCCCGTTTTGGGCGATCCAGCTGCCGAGTGCCTTTGCACCTTCTGTAAAGGAAGGGCGGTTGCCTGACGCTGAACCGCAATATACTGCAATATTCATATCTGTCTCCATTTCTGCCGCGCTGCCCGGCTGCGCATTCCGTCATAATCTGACAGCACTGCCTGTTTTCAATCGCTCCGTGCATCCCGTCATGCCGGCGCTATTTTTCTTCTGTAATCTCTTTATAAAATGCCACTGCACCGGCAATATCCGCCTCATCCGGGTGTCCCTTTGCAAGACCGCCCATCAGTTTAAACGGTCCGAACGTATCATAGCCCTTGCATCCATATTTTCCCAGAAGGACACTGTTTTTGGCTGTCAGCGCTTTTTCGATCGAAGTATAATCCGCTTTGCCGCCGTAGGTGCTGATAAAAAAGGTCTGCTTATTCTGGGGCATATTGACTGCCGCAAAATTCAATACCGCCTGATGAAATTTCGAATAGTAAATACCGGATGCAAATCCGATCCTGTCGTATCGGTTCAAATCCTTTTCCGGAACCTTTACCGCGTCAATCAGATCCACCTCATATGCCGCCGCGATTGCGTCCAGCAGCTTCTTCGTATTCCCATGATGAGTGGATGCGTACACAATTGCTGTTTTCATGATCTGTCTCCTGCCTTTTTGCTTACGCTCTGTTTTTTATTATACTTCCCGACAGACCGGAAATCAACGGACGATTTTGTCAACATCTTTACTGGAAAACATCTTGCTATTTCCAATATAGAGTGTTAGAATGCCCGTATAAGCAGATTGTATGCTTTTCTTCGACAAATTATCGTACAATCTGCCGTAACAAAACACGATAGAGGCGCGGACTTCATCAGTACCGTGCAGGAGAACGCTCAGGACAGCTGCCTGCATAAGAAAGGGAATTCCGCCGAAGGGATTTATCCGTCCGGGATACTTCCCTGGGCTGCATCAGAATATGCTGCAGACTGTCACAATTATGTGGAGCGCTATCTGATATTGCCAGAAAGAGGAAAAAGACCGTAGATGTGGCAAGATTAGCGCCGCATCTACGTTTTTTTTGTAAATTTTTGTAAAGGAGAAAGATTATGAAACCATTCAAACTGCCTGCAAGGCTCTGGCAAACTCTTCTGCTCGTTCTGACCGCAGCTGCATTCAGCCCGCTGTCTGTTTTCGCAGCAGAAGCAGGGGAAGAAGCTTACACTCCGTCCGTTTATGCAACCGCATGGGCGCTGCTGCCTCCCATCATCGCAATTGGTCTTGCGCTGATCACAAAAGAAGTTTATAGTTCCTTATTTTTAGGAATTGTAATGGGAGGTTTGTTATACTCCGGTTTTTCCTTTGAAGGAACGACCATGCATGTTCTCGAAGACGGATTTATCAGTGTGCTATCCGACAGCTATAACGTCGGCATCCTGATCTTTTTGGTCATCCTCGGCACAATGGTCAGCCTGATGAACCGTGCCGGCGGCTCCGCTGCGTTCGGCCGCTGGGCCCAGAAAAAAATCAAAACAAGAGTCGGTGCACAGCTTTCTGCCATTGCCCTCGGCATTTTAATTTTTATTGATGACTATTTCAACTGCCTGACTGTCGGCAGCGTTATGCGCCCCGTCACAGACAGCCATAAGGTATCCCGCGCAAAGCTGTCTTACCTGATCGACGCAACCGCAGCACCGATCTGCATCATCGCGCCGATTTCTTCCTGGGCCGCTGCAGTCAGCGGCTTTGTAGAGGGCGAAGACGGTTTCTCCATCTTTGTCCGCGCAATTCCTTATAACTATTATGCACTGTTCACCATCGCCATGATGATTCTGATTACCGTATGGAACTTTGATTACGGCCCGATGGCAAAATATGAGACAAATGCTTTAAAGGGCGATCTGTTCTCCGACAGCAAGGAAGAAAAAGACACCCAGCGGACCTTTGAGAACCCCAATGGCCGTGTGCTCGACCTCATTCTTCCGGTTCTCGTTCTGATCGTCTGCTGTGTCCTCGGTATGCTGTATTCCGGCGGCTTCTTCTCCGGCGTCGATTTCGTTTCCGCATTCGCAGGCAGCGATGCTTCCGTTGGACTTGCCCTCGGCAGTATTTTTGCCCTGCTGCTCACGATTCTTTACTACTGCCTGCGCCGGATTATGAGCTTTAGGGAATGCTGCGACTGTCTGCCTTACGGTTTCAAGGCAATGGTTCCCGCAATCCTGATCCTGACCTTCGCCTGGACCTTAAAGGCCATGACCGACAGCCTCGGCGCTGCGGATTTTGTTGCCGGTACCATCAGCCAGGCAGCCGGAAACCTGATGGCGCTCCTGCCTGCCATCATCTTCCTGATCGGTGCGTTCCTCGCCTTTGCCACCGGAACCAGCTGGGGAACCTTTGGTATCCTGATCCCGATCGTTGTTGCAGTGTTCCAGAACACCGACCCGCAGCTGATGATTATCTCCATCTCCGCCTGCATGGCCGGCGCTGTCTGCGGCGACCACTGCTCCCCTATCTCCGATACGACGATCATGGCTTCCGCCGGTGCACAGTGTGAGCATGTCACCCATGTCACCACGCAATTGCCCTACGTCATCACCGTTGCAGCTGTTTCCTTCGTCACCTACCTGATCGCCGGATTCGTCCGCAATGTCTTTATTATGCTCGTGATCGGCTTTGCACTGATGATTGCAACGCTGTATGTGATCAAGCAGATCGCGGGAAATAAGCAAACCGCGTAAGTTAAGAAAAGCATGCAGCGGAGGATTTTGGATCCGCCGCTGTGCGGGCGCGAAAGTTGTTCGCATCAAAAAACTGGCGCGCTGTCAGTGGATTCCAATGGTTTCCACCGGCAGCACGCCAGTTTTATTTTTTATCTTTTCTTATCCAGGATGTGGACACACTGTCCGCATGTCTCAGCGCCGTGCCATTCTCCGGCGCATCACCCGCGTACCCAGAGCATCGCTCACCAGCGGGCGCAGGCGCGGGCACAATACTACCTTCTTATCCTATGAAAAGTCACAGTCAGCCTATCAGATATTCAGCAGGTCGCTATATACCTTCAGTGCACCGTCTGTCTCATGGGCCAGTACGCGTTTTGCCAGAACCTTACCCAGCTGTACGCCTTCCTGATCGAAGCTGTTTACATTCCATGCAAAGCCCTGGAACATAACCTTATTTTCAAAATGTGCAAGCAGTGCACCCAGAGTCTTAGGGGTCAGCTGGTCGCCGATGATAATGCTGGAAGGACGTCCGCCTTCGAAATTCTTATTGCGGTTATCATCTGCCTTACCGCAGGCAAATGCAACGATCTGTGCAGCCACGTTTGCGCACAGCTTCTGCTGGCTGGTGCTGCCCTGAATGACAACGTCCGTGCCGATCTGGCTGTCCTTAAATCCGATAAACTGCAGCGGAACGATATCGGTTCCCTGATGCAGCAGCTGATAGAAGGAATGCTGTCCGTTGGTTCCGGGCTCACCGAAGATCAGCGGTCCTGTCACATAGTCAATCGGCTCGCCAAAGCGGTTGACGGATTTACCATTGGATTCCATATCCATCTGCTGTAAATGTGCAGGGAAACGGCTCAGTGCCTGGGAATAGGGCAATACAGCTGTTGCAGGATAGCCCAGCACGTTGCGCTCGTATACACCGATCAGTGCATCCAACATTTCCGGGTTCTCCAGCAGGTTCTTGTTGGTCGCTCTGCGGTCAACCTCTGCCGCGCCCTCCAGAAACTGTGCGAATACTTCCGGTCCGAATGCCAGAGATAATACTGCACCGCCAACTGCAGAGGTGGAAGAATACCGTCCGCCGATAAAATCATCCATGAAAAATGCTGCCAGATAATCGTCGCTCTTTGCCAGAGGAGATGTCTCACTGGTAACTGCAATCATATGCTTCGATGCATCAAGTCCTGCCTTTGCCAGCGCATCCTTTACAAAGGATTCGTTGGTCAGAGTTTCCAGTGTCGTACCGGATTTGGAAACCAGCACGAACAGGGAGTGCTCTACATCGATGGAATTTAAAACTGCAGCCGCATCATCCGGGTCAACGTTGCTGATGAATTTTGCTTCCATCTTGAATGCACCGTTTTTCTTTGCCCAGTTCTCCATTGCAAGATACATTGCACGGGGGCCTAAGTCACTTCCGCCGATACCGATCTGTACAACTGTCGTAAACTTCTCGCCTGCAGCGTTGGTGATTTCACCGGCATGTACCTGATTGGCAAACTCTGCGATTCGCTTCTGCTGTGTTACATAAAATTCGCGCTTATCTACGCCGTCTGCCTCAACCTTGCCGCCCAGCTGTCCACGTGTCAGCTGATGCAGAACCAGACGCTTCTCTCCTGTATTGATAACTGCGCCATTGTACAATGACTCATATTTTTCTACCAGCTGAGCCTCTTTGGCAAGCTTGTCCAGAATTGCGAGCACATTGTCATCGACTGCTTTTGCCGCATAATTAAAAGTCAGACCATCCACGATCGGGGTGCTGTAGGTTTTTACACGCTCCGCGCCATTTTCTCCGGACATCACTTCCGCCAGATTGATACGCTCTGCTTTTTCCAGCTCCTGATAAGAAGCCAGTGTATCCAAATTGTTCCAGTTCAGCATAACAGATTCCTCCTCATGCAATTTTATTTTTCAGGTTTCCTTGTTATAATTCTGACAACTCGTTTTTGATTATACTATTCTACGTTTCAAAATTCAACAAAAAACCTAATGTATTTTGAGGAATCTAACATTTGGCACTCTCATAAACAATAGTTCCCACGAAAAAAAATGATGTCGGATTCCCCAAATTTTCCTGATAGAAAAGAAGGATTTCATGAAGTTTCTTTTTCGATAAGGACTGTTATTCAGTGCTGAACATTTTCTACAGAATGTTCCGCAGTTTGCAGTTTTTTCAGACGGTTGACCAACTCATGATCCGGATTATGCCTGATTCTGCATTCCTTATCGAGCATCATTACCGCTTCATCGCCATCGACACATGTGGGCCATTCTATCCCGGAAATTTCCGGTTTTCCAGTCCTTGCAAAGCTTACCCATGCCTGACAAATCTGCTCCTGCAGCCGATTTGTTTCCTCACCGCAATTGCACACCGGAACCTTATCGATATTATGAAAGACGAACGGAATTTCCGAACAGTGCCATGCAATTTTTCCATCGAACATCGGGAATTCATAGGTAAACTGAAAAGAATAAATCTTGCTGTCCGGACACTTTACCCGCTCTTTGATAAACCGGATTGTCGGTTCCCGAAAGATCGTATCCACTGACAGAAGATCAATCGGCGCTTTATCCGGGTAGATTTTCAGGAATTCATCTATCAGCTCAATTCCTTCTTCTCCCAATGCATCGCTTACTTTTTCTTCCACTTCTTTTCTGGTAAATTCATATTTTCCGGAAATCGCCGGTCCGAAATCAAATTCTCCAAGCACAGTGCCGATCAGCAGCGGAATTTTTTTCGTTTCTTCCCGAAATCCATGTTTGATCGCATCTCCGAAATAACTTTGATTTTTGTGCGGATGATTTCCGACATATTCGCCTTTTTGTGCAACCTTCGGTGCTGCATTTTCATAAGCCTGCGCAAGCTGATCATAAGGAAGGGTTTCCAATTGATCGACATCTTTTTCTTCCAGACCCAGCTCTGCAAGCATTGCTTTGACAATCTCTCTTCCGTTCCCGTCCTCTGTATCGCCGAGAAGATCCGGATCTACTACGCCGCTTTCAATAATTCCCTTATGAAACAAACCATCCGCTTCAGGCATTTGTAAAAGTGACCAGACTTTTACCCCGCCGCCGGACTGACCAAACAGGGTTACATTTTCCGGATCTCCGCCAAACCCCTCAATATTATCCCGGATCCATTCCAGGGCTGCAATCAGATCCAAATTTCCTGCATTCGCAGAATCCTGGTATTTTTCTCCAAACGGAGACAAATCCAGATATCCCAACACATTCAGCCTGTGATTCACCGATACGACAACAACATCTCCGGCTCTGCTTAAATTTTCTCCGTCATAGGCGAGCTGTTCGATGGAAGACCCTGCTGAAAATCCGCCGCCGTGCAGCCATACCATAACCGGACGTTTCCTGCCATCCCGAATGGACGGCGTCCAGATATTTAAGTTCTGGCAATCCTCTTTTTCTGACCAGTACATATGCGGAACCATCATTTCTCCATTTCCGCCCGGCTGTTCCGGATGCAAAAGCGGGCTCACATAGCCATAGGACTGTACATCTTTGACTCCATCCCAGGGCTTTACCCGTTCCGGTTTCCGGAAGCGCTGCGCATGCGCATACGGAATTCCTTTAAAAATGCAGGTTCGCTTCCATTCATATCCCCGCAGTGCCCCCTCTTTTGTCTGCACGACTGGATAGTCTTTCTGATAAATAAATTTGTTCATGTGCGTTCTCTCCTCTTTCGTATTTTTTAACTATTCCATCCCACTGTCGTAAACAATAGAATGCACGCTCTGCGAGCATTCTATTGTCATGAACAATAGAATATACGCTCTGCAAGCATTCTATTGTCACGAACAAAAAACCGGCAGGTGATATCCTTTTTCAGGAACATCAGCCTGCCGGATCTTCCTTTATTATACCATAGGAAATTCCGCCATAAAATGACAAATACTGATCAGTTATACATTATCTTTGAGAATGCCCTTTAAAATATCTGCGGATTTTTTCAGCGCAAGCAGCTCGCTTTCGCTCAGCTCGATCGGCACAACTGTCTCAATTCCGTTTGCATCCACCACTGCCGGAATGCTGAGTACCACGTCGTAGAGACCGTATTCCCCGGTCATCAGGCTCGATACCGGCATGATCGACTTCTCATCCCGCACAATCGCTGAGCAGATCCTGACTACCGCCATCGCAATGCCGTAATAGGTTGCATGTTTTTTGGAAATGATTTCATATGCGCTGTTTTTCACATGATCGAAGATCCTCGTCATCGAATCTTCGTGGTTAAAATGTCCGCGCAGCTCGCAAAAATCACTGATCTTCAGTCCGCCGACACGGGCATCGCTCCATGCTGCCAGTTCACTGTCCCCGTGCTCGCCGATGATATAGGCATGCACGCTTCTGCTGTCTACACCCAGATGCTCGCCAAGCTCATACCGAAATCTTCCGGTATCCAGAACGGTTCCGGAGCCGATGACGCGGTTTGCGGGATAGCCCGATTCCTTCAGCGCAATATGGGTCAGGATATCCACCGGGTTGGAAACGATCAGCAAAATGCCTTCAAAATCCCGCTTTTTGATCTCACCGATGATGGACCGCATGATTTTTGCATTTTTCTGGATCAGATCCAGTCGTGTTTCCTCCGGTTTCTGATTCGCTCCTGCTGTAATCACGATGATCGCTGCATCCGAAACATCGTCATAGGTTCCTGCATATATTTTCATCGGACTTGCAAATGCCATCCCATGACTGATATCCAGAGCCTCTCCCTCTGCCCGGTTCTGATCCGCATCGATCAGCACCATCTCAGAAAACAGCTTACTCTGCATCAGTGCAAATGCAGAAGCCGATCCTACGAAGCCGCAACCTACCATTGCTACTTTTCTACTATTTATCGCCATTGCTATTTCCTCCTGATCTTTCTGTCTTTCCACGCAACGCCGTTTTGTATAGGCTTCGCTTTTCGAAGCTTTAAAAAAACAGCGCTGCATAACTAATTATCCGCCCTTCCTGCCATCTTTCAGCGGACAATCTTTTCAAAGTCTGACGCCGGGTGTTTGCAGATCGGACATACATAATCCTCCGGCAGCACTTCCCCGACATACTCATATCCGCAAATCTTGCAGCGCCACACGGTCTGACCATTCTCAGTCTTTCCGACCGCTTCCGGCTTCGGCTTGATCTCCTTTAGATAATATTCATAGGTTACGGATGGCTCCTTGCTCAAAACATCCATATCCGTGATCTCTCCGATGAACATCGTATGGGAGCCGAGGTCTATCATATGATCTACCTTTGCCGAAATATATGCATTTGTGCCCTCTGTCACATAATAAATTCCATTTTCGCCGCGTCTGCAGGCTTCGTATCCTTCAAACTTGTCCACATCCCTGCCGGACTGAAAACCGAACCGTTTAAACAGCTCAAAATCTGCTGCCTGACTGAGGACTGAGACCGTGAATTTCCCCGTGTTCACAATCATATCATGAGTCGCATTCGCCTTATTTATACAGATACTCAGCTGATTCGGCGCAGACGCTGCCTGAATCGCCGTATTGATGATACAGCCGTTATCCTTTTTTCCCTCTTTTGCGGTTAAAACAAATAATCCGTAGCTTAATTTATACATTGCTTCTTTATTCATTTTGATTCCTCCCGTCTTTTTCTTTACTTGTATTATATCCCAATCTTATTCCAGCGTCAATATAGTAATAGTAATTATTACTAATTTTATTCATAACAATAAAATGCTCGCAGAGCGTGCATCTATTGTTTACGAGTTCGTTCTTGTTCCCACACGGTAGATAAAAAACGGCAGAAAATTCTATTTCGAATTTCCTGCCGAAATTTTATTATGTTCTTAAATTTCCGGTTTAGGGCTTTTCGATAATCCCATACTTGCGATACAGCTCTTTTCTTGCCTTTTCATCTGTCGCCGCAAGCTTTGCATTCGCGACATCACCCTTACTGAGTAAAATATCCATCAGCTTGCCGAGGGCATTTTCTCCTTCTTCACGACCTTTTTGGATGCCTTTCTCAATGCCTTTTTCAATGCCTTTTTCTTCTACATATCCAGATAAATTGCACACTAAATCCATCCCCTTTTTCTCAATGCATGTTGGCTGCCAGCTGCGCCCGGAGTAAATGAAGCAACAAATGATATCGGTTACGCGTATCCGAATTTTTCCCGCAATATTCTCTCGGCATTTCTTCATTTGGCTCATATAATACCGGAAGATCATACAAATCAAACTGATCTTTTGTCAGATCAATATAATGACCGTTGATCTGATTAAAATAGTGTGTGCCGCCACCAGAAACCCTAATTCTGTGAATCGTCCCGCCGAACATATCATACACCAACATCGCTGAGATCGCGCACTGTCCGTAAGTAGGGTCATTCTCCAGAATATAATCTTTCTGGCAGGACGGATATGCGGTATCTCTACACCATACTTTCAGCAGCAGCTCAAACAGATCGTCAACTGTCGCAATTATGTGTTGTTTTCCATCCGCTCTTCTGATATCTGCCGTATATTCCCGTCCAAAATATGTAAGTTCACGCCCAGATTTTGTTGTAAACATTTTCTCCCCCAGAAAATAATACGTTTATGATCGACATGCGCCGTTCGCAATGAGCAAGTTTCTCCTGTTCCCGCTCTCTTGCGCTCATTGCACCGAAATGCAACAAATCCAACGATTATTTGCAGTTTTTCTCTTTCATTTTTTTCAGATACTGCGCCTTCAGCTGGTTTTCTTCCTCCAGTCGTCTGATTTCCTCCTGCAGATGCTGCACATATTCCCGGGTCAGCTTCACTCCGCCGCGCACTGCCACATCGGAATGCTGCTCCATTTCATCCAGCCACTGCATCAGCGACTTTTCCCTGATATCATTATAGGTATTGTCCGGTCTCGTAAACATAAATTTCTCCTTAAATCCCTGATGCAGAGCCGGATCCTTTATCCGGCATACGGCACATACTCAAAGCAGTCACTGATGGAAACACCGTTAATTCTTCCTTCCCATTCCTCTTCGGAAGGATGCTCCAGCTCAAACTCGCAAATTCGTCCGTCATCCAGCATTGCTTCCGCATATGCTTCGCCATCTGTTTTCAGAAGGACAAAATGCGTTCCGGCAGGGAGCGTCTCTTTCTGTCCGCTGCCGCGTTTTGTATTCGCCTCCCGCACAGACAGCTCCATATCAATGGACGAGGTCAGCTCCACTTTCCAGTCTGTATAAGTGGAAACAATTGTCCACAGCAAATCCTCTGTTTTCGGAATTCCATCTTCCTCTACATGGAATTTCTTGTAAGCCTCATAGGTTCCAAGAATATCAAAGCGTTTGCTCAGCACAAAGCTCTCCGGGTCAAAGGGCTGATTCGGATCAATTCCCAGATAATCTGCTGTTACAAATCTCAGATCATTTTTCATCAGTTCAAAAATCTGCAGATATTTACCGTCACCTTCTCCCATTGTTTCCAGATACAGCCATGTTTTCCCGTTCTGTGTCCGGACCAGATATCCATAGGCGCTGTAGCCACATCCGCCATAATAATCGGAGTCCATAAACATCGCCGTATCATAGCTGTTGCCGTCGCAATGAATCACGATAGAATCTGCATAATCATACTCATCCCTGTCTGCAGAATAGGAAATTTCCTCCTCTGCACCGTCTCCATCCAGATCCACCAGGCAGATTTCATCTTCTGCGATCGGAATCGCCCATTGATCCGAATTTTTCTGATATTGCTTCCGGATCAGCTCCGGATATTCTGTAAAGGACAAGCTTACGGCCTGCTCTCCTGACGCATAGGGTGCCAGCACATAAGTATTAAAATAAACGGTAATGCCATCACCTGACAGCGTCCACAACGGCTCCCCGTATTCCTCTTTATCGCCATAGAATACATTTTTTACGGTATCCGGATAATCCTCATAGAAACCGTATTCGTCTTTTCTTTCTTCCAGCTTTGCGCATACCTCTTTATAAAAGGTATCGTAATCGGACACCACATCGGAAAGCTTCAAATCCTTGCCGGATTTTACGTCATAATTACAGGTCTCCTTGAAGCTGTAGGGATGTGCCCCTCCCAGCCATTCATTGGTGTCCATATAATAACTCAAAACAAGGGAATCGGCTCTGGTGAAGGTAATATTTCCTTCGATCGAAAGCCCTGTCATTCCCACTCCCTCATCCCAAAGCTCCCTGTTATCCGAAATTACACTTTTATAGGCCCCCATCTGACTTTTGTAAGTCTTCTGGTTCCATTCCTCCAGGGAAGCGCAAAGAGCATCATGCCCTTCCTCTATAACCAGGATCTTCGGTATATCAATGCTGATGAGGGTTTCATAGCTGTCCTGATCATATTCTGCCTCATAATCATAATCGACAAGCATTGGCAAAACTGTCGCTGCACCAGTTTCAGCGGCAGCTTTTTCCTGCTCGTCTGCAGGCGTGTTTTCCTGCACGGTTTCCTGCTTGTTTCCCCGCTCTGCCTTGTGTGTCTCTTTTGCTGTCTGCTCTGCAGTTTCCTGTGTCGCCGGCTGTTTCTCTGCTGTCTTTTGTCCACAGCCTCCGGCAAAAAATAAGGAAATGCACAATAATACAGAAATAAGCCTTCTCTTTTTCATTTTCCCCCGTTCTGATGCATCCGCATCGTAAGCTTATAAAAGCTTATCCAAAAATCGATTTAACAGTTTCCAGCGCTGCAATACGCTTTTAAGGCAGCCTTTAAGGCTTCATATCTTTGCCTTTTTTCCTCTTTGGCAAAATGTACTTTGCGGAACTGCTCCGGATTATTTTCATAATCCAAAGCTTCCTCTCCAAACTGCTCACTGGTCAGATCAAACCGCCAGTCCCCGATTACATTATAACAATGATAATTCCCGCCCGGGCGCAAAACTCCGTATACCTTTCCTCCAAAAATATCCTGGGCAAGAAAAGCGGTAATGGAACATTGCCCCAGGGTAGGGTTTTCCCTTGTCCAGTTTTTCCGCATCCGCGGTGCACAGGTATCTGCACACCAGAGCTTTGACAGTGCGTCATACAGCTGTCGCGGGTTATGGATCCCCGGATATTCTTCTGTTATTGCCGGAGCATCTGCATGCTCCCAACCCCAAAATTGATAGCTCATAGCCTTATATCTTCCTTTTATATTGTTCTGTTTTCTGCACGATCCGGCATCCGAGATATCCACACAGGATTCCCAGAAGCGCTCCACCCAGAATATCTGTTGGATAATGTACATACAAATACATTCTGGAAAATGCAATGAAAGCTGCCAAAACCAATGCTGCCTTCCACAGGTACTTTTCCCCTGCAAAATAGAGCGCCGATGCAGCGGCAAAGGACACTGCAGTATGTCCCGAAGGAAAGGAATAATCTGACGGATACGGAATCAAAAGCCTGATGGCATCATTGATATCGCAGGGGCGGATCCTTCTCACCAGATTTTTCAGAAACAAATTGCAGAATATTCCGTCCAGGATCAATGCTGCTGCCAGGATCAGACCGGTTTTTCGCGTTTTCGGGATCAGGAGCAAAATAACTGTAAGTACAATCCATATCACACCTCCGTTTCCAAAGCTGGTTATAAACGGCATGAGCACATCTGCTGCCGGGGTTCTGAGGTTTTGAATCCCATCCAGAATCCAAAATTCAAAATTCATGATCCAGAGTCTCCATTCGTTTTGTAAATCGTTTCCAATGTCTCTGTCTCTATCATACCATATCAAATGCCCAATCATCCACCCCCTGCAGTTACTTTTGGGCAAAACAATCCCGGCAGCGTCAGGACTGCTGTCTGACCGCCGCCGGGATCCCTTTGATATCCTTCTATAAAATTTACCGGAAAATCATCTGTGCGAAGTCTGCAAAGCACGGTCTCCACACATTCCAGTCATGTCCTCCGTGATAAATTCTTCTGGTTTCCCGAACACCTTTTGTTTGGATAATTTCATCCTCCTCCAGGAACCTCGGAAGGAACCAGTCCTCATCTCCAATGCAACGGAAAAACGTATGAAAATAGGTATTGAAGGCCTCATCATCCATTGCCTTTAAATAAGACTGCCCACATGACTTTGGAACAATTCCGTCATGTTCTTCATCTCCTACTATCCTGTCTCTTAAAAAGCCGGAGAAAATGCCAACCTCGCTGAACAGCTCCGGGTGTTCACATATTATACGGGTCGTCTGTACAGAACCCATGGACAGTCCTGCCATACCTCTTTTTTCCTTGCTTCCCCCAAACTGATATTTTTTCTCTAGCATCGGAAGGATTTCCTCTACCAGCATCTGTCCATAAAGCGCACGATTCAGTTTAAGTTTTCCGTCGATTCGCTGCTTTACCATGCCATTTCCCATAACGATCGCAAAGGGCTTGATTTTTCCTGCCGCGATCAGATTGTCCATCAGGATATTCACTTTTCCTGTGGTTGACCAGGAAATCTCGCTCTCTCCAAATCCGTGCTGCAAATACAGAACCGGAAGCCCTGCAGACGGTACACATGGCGGAAGATATAGGATCAGCTTTTCCCAGTTATCAGAAATTTGGGATTTATAAAATTCCTGGGTCAGTGTTCCGTGGGGGACATCCCGAAGCTCAAATAATCCGTCTTCATCCGGCAGCTCAATATAGTTATACGGACGACCGTAGCCATGTGCGATGGGAAGCTCCGGGCTGAGAACCTCCTGACCATCTACGCAGATCTGCACATAATTCACGGCTGTGGAAAATGGCAGTTCCAAAATCCACTTTTTCCCTGTTTTCGTAAACGGATAAAGCTTTTCTCCCCACTTCATGGAGAGCTCTTTGGCATTTTCGCAGTCCAACTGCAAAAATGTCTTTCCGTCTTTTCTTATGAGTGTGCCATTTTGCCCCAAAGCTTCCAGCTTCCGCTGTAAACTGATTTCTTCCATTTTGTTTTCCATTTTGTTTCCCTCTTTTCTGTTTCTGTCATGTATGTTTCCAAATACCAGTACCTATTATATCAGTTTTTATTTCGTTTGTAACCGGGT